>Ga0081535_100527_pt1 | contig 24561 bp, 24 predicted proteins | sample HotLakmasection3_FD_71020 | JGI IMG/M metagenome (GOLD analysis project Ga0081535, IMG submission 71020) | Hypersaline microbial mat communities from Hot Lake, Washington, USA - Section #3 (SPADES assembly) (version 2) | ecosystem: Environmental > Aquatic > Non-marine Saline and Alkaline >... | reverse complement strand
CGCGAGTGGCTGGCGCGGGAGTTCCCGGATCGGGCGGGGCATGTGGAGTCGGCGGTGCGGTCGATGCACGGCGGGAAGCTCTACGACGCGCGGTGGGGCGTGCGGGGGCGGGGGCAGGACGAGCGCGCGGAGCAGATCTCGCGGACGTTCCGGGTGTTCGCGAGGCGGTTTGGGCTTGGGGGGGCGGGGGCGGGGCTGAGCGGGGCGGCGTTCCGGCGGCCGACGGTGATGGAGGAGGGGCAGTTCGGGCTGTTCGGCGGCGGGATGGAGGCGTGAATCTGACGCCGCGTCGGCCCGGCGCGGCGGGCCGGCGCCCCTATCATGCGGGCATGATCACGAGCCAGAACACCATCAGCGGGCCCGGCATCGACGGGCGGAACGTGGACCCTCACGCCGTCACGATCTCGGGCGTGGTGCTCAACCCGGTCTACGGGCCTGAGGCGGCGGGGGGGACGGGGCTTCCCGAGAGCCTGAAGAACCTCGAGCGCGACGTCGCGGGGCCGGGCGAGTTCCCGTACACGCGCGGGCTCTATCCGGAGGGGTACCGGACGCGGCTGTGGACCATGCGGCAGTTCGCGGGGTTCGGCTCGGCGGACGACACGAACCAGCGCTTCAAGTACCTGCTGGCGCAGGGTACGGGGACGAAGGCGAACACGGGGCTCTCGACCGCGTTCGACCTGCCCACGCTCATGGGCCGCGACTCGGATGATCCGCTGTCGCTTGGCGAGGTCGGCAAGTGCGGCGTGGCGATCGACACCATCGAGGACATGCACCGGCTTTACGCGGACATCCCGATCGACGAGGTGACGGTCAGCCAGACGATCAACGGGCCGGCGGCGGTGATCTGGGCGATGTACCTCGGGATGGCCAAGCAGCGCGGGATCGACTGGGGCAAGCTCGGCGGGACGCTCCAGAACGACATTCTCAAGGAGTTCCACGCGCAGAACGAGTTCATCTATCCGCCGGAGCCGAGCGTGAAACTGGTGGTGGACACGATCGAGTTCCAGAGCCAGCACGTGCCGCGGTGGAACAGCGTGTCGATTTCAGGGTATCACATCCGCGAGGCGGGGTCGACGGCGGCGCAGGAGCTGGCGTTCACGCTTCGCGACGGGATGGAGTACGTCGAGGCGTGCCTCGAGCGGGGGATGGACGTCGACGAGTTCGCGCCGCGGCTGTCGTTCTTCTTCAACGCGCACAACGAGTTCTTCGAGGAGATCTGCAAGCTGCGGGCGGCGCGGCGGATCTGGGCGCGGATGATGCGGGACCGCTACGGCGCGAAGAACCCGAAGTCGTGGTTCATGCGGACGCACGTGCAGACGGCGGGGTGCTCGCTGACGGAGCAGCAGCCGCTCAACAACATCGTGCGCGTCGCGTACCAGGCGATGGCGGGCGTGCTCGGCGGGTGCCAGAGCCTGCACACCGACTCGATGGACGAGACGCTCGGTCTGCCCACGGAGCAGGCGGTGACGGTGGCGCTGCGGACGCAGCAGATCCTGGCGCACGAGACGGGGGTGACGCGGACGGTCGACCCGCTCGGCGGGTCGTGGTTCGTCGAGGAGCTGACCGACACGATCGAGGCCGAGGCGCTGTCGATCATCGCGGACATCGACCAGATGGGCGGCGGCGCGTACCCGGAGGGGCGGGCGGGCGTCGTGAGCGGGATCAACAAGGGGTACTTCCGGCGGGCGATCGCGGAGGCGAGCTACCGCTTCAGCGAGGAGTGCGAGGCGGGGGACCGGCTCATCGTGGGCGTCAACGCGTACCGGCAGGAGGACGAGGATCGGCCGATCGACATCCTGCGGATCTCCGACGAGGTGGAGACGGTGCAGGTGGAGCGTCTGTCGGCGTTCAAGCGGAACCGCGACGCGGGCGGCGTGGAGAAGGCGCTCGACCGCATCCGCGAGGAAGCGCGCGAGGGCGTGAACCTGATGCCGGCGCTGGTCGACGGCGCGCTCGCGAACTGCACGCTCGGCGAGATGGTGCAGGCGATGGCGGACGTGTACGGGCGGTACACGAGCGGGCCGGAGTGGTGAGGAACCGAGGGCGATGGAGAAGCCAAGCATTTCAGAGATGAGGCAACTGGGCGAAGAGCTCGCTGTCCGTACCTACGAGGAAGCTTATTCGTGGGATCGTCCCTCACCAGAGAAGTGGGTAGAGTTCATCAGCACCCTCGTAGATGAGCTAGTCGCCGTGCATCAGCAGACGAAGTTGTCACGATGGAACATGAAGCTCCTGGCGGCATTTAAGGTTGCGTATATTGCGACGCTTCAGGAGCGAGGCGTTGCGACTTCACGTGCGGAGAAACTGGCTTACCCTTTGGTCGAAGCCTTAGTGGGCAAACGGGTAAGTATGCGGTTATTGTAAGTGCTGGCTCAGCCGAGCCCGATTCCCAATGCCGCTCCGAGTCCAACGAGGGCGGCTTTGCCCGCCCATTTCGCGCCTTTTCTGATGTTTCCGGCGCACTTGTATTGCCAAAGTGCGCCAGAGAGTCCGATTGTGAGCGTGTCCTCGAGATGCTTCATGTGCTTCTTGAGAAGATTCTCGCACTCCACCTCGCTAAGTTCTCGGCCAAGCCTCTGCACCTTAGCCCCAATAACGGCTTGGCAGACTAAGGCGATGGCTTCCTCATCGTCCTCGGGCCAGTTGTTAGGCGAGCGAGCAACGTGCTGGGTGATCAAATCTGCCGCGATCCGAAGAGTCGCGTTCGGCAGACGCTCCTTCGCCGCAAGTATGTCCGCCCTCTTTTCGATGAGCATGAAGATCTCCTTCGGAGATAGAAGCATGCCAATAGTTGCTCCGCCAGTCAAGCATCCGTACGGCAATGAAGAACCGGATCTCAATGTCGATCGCTTGTGTGAACTGCACGTTCGGCGAGATGGTGCAGGCGATGGCGGACGTGTATGGGCGGTATACGAGCGGGCCGGAGTGGTGAGGGAGAGTCCGCTTCGCGGCGTGATTCGAGATCCGGTCGCGGCGACCCGCGGTCGCGCGTGTCCTCGCTGAAGCGGGGGAAGACACCACCGCATTGGCGCTTGCATTCTGGGCGGCAGGTGGTTCAATGACTCCGGCCTGATTTGACGGGCCGTTTGTGACCGGTTGGTTGTGGCGGGCCTCGGGGGATTGCTCGGGGGCTGCTTCTTGAGGGACAAGGGAGAACTGAAATGGTGACGGAACTGTGGTCGGGCGACGGTCGTCGTCTTGGGGTGTACGTGGATGAGCGGGAGGCGCTGGTGATCGACGTGTCGGGGCTTCGGGGCTCGACGATGCCGGCGGGGATCGAGCGGATTCGGTCCGAGGCGGGGACGCTCGACGGGCGGGGCGGGGGCGCGGAGGGGCGGGGGATCCGGCGGCGGCTTCAGCGGGCGGCGTACTACGCGTCGGTGGTCGAGGCGGTGGAGGGGGCGTCGCGGGTGATGGTGTACGGGCCTGGTTGGGAGGCTCGGGAGCTGTATCGCGTGCTGCTGGAAGACCTTCGGTTCGCGGGGGCGCTGCAGGGGCTCGAGCGGACGGCGCCCGGCGCGTCGGAGGCGGAGCTGGTGGAGATGGTGCGGGACCGTCTTGGGGAGGCGGTGATGGTCCGGGCGGGGTCTGGGGCGGGGCGGGGGAACTTCTGACTTCGAGGCCGGGGCGTGGCCCCGGCCCTCACACGGGAGGTTCGTCATGGTCATCGTGCAGGGACGGAAGGTCGGGATCTGGCTCGATCATCGCGGTGCGGTGCTGGTGGAAGTCGGGGGGGCGCTCGTGGTCGGGCACGAGCCGGAGCTTCGGGTGATCGAGTCCGGGGTTGAGGATCAGGTGAAGCACCTGGGGCGTCTGCGTCACCAGCCGCCAGAGGGCGGGCCCCGGACGGGCTCGGGCGCGGCGGAGGCGAAGCGGCTGGAGCACTGGCGGGATCAGGAGATGCGCGAGTTTCTCGCCAGGGTTCTGGATGAGGCGGTCGGGGCGGAGCGCCTGGCGGTGCTCGGGCCGGGGTCGGCGCCGCGGGAGCTCGAGGCCGCCCTGTCGCGGGATGGGCGGTTCAAGGGGGCCTCGGTGGTGGTCGAGCCCTGGGACGGACACCTGCGGGCGGGCGAGGCGGTGGAGCGGTTTCGGGAGCTTCTCGGGGAGTCGGCGCCGAGGCGCGCGTCGGCGGGTTCGGACAACTGATCGCCGACGGCGGCTTTTCCTAGCTTGACTTGGCCGGGAGCTTGGTACGATAGAGTTCAGAAGGTCCGGGATCGCCCGGGCCGAGTGGACCGCGCGGATTCGACCCGAGAGTCGTCAGCATGGTCAGGACAGAGGACTCTCGGGATACGGATAGCGATAGACATGCGGATTTACGTAGGGAACCTCCCGTACAACTCGACGGAGGCTGAGCTGACTCAGCTCTTTTCTGAGCATGGCGACGTCGTGTCGGCGTCGATCGTGATGGATCGGGAGACGGGGCGCTCGCGCGGTTTCGGTTTCGTTGAGATGGATGACGCTTCGGGCAACGAGGCGATCGAGAAGCTCAACGGGATGCAGTTCGACGGGCGCTCGCTTGTCGTGAACGAGGCCCGCCCGCGCGAGCAGCGCAGCGGCTTCGGCGGCGGCGGCGGCGGCGGCGGTGGTCGTGGCTTCGGCGGCGGCGGCGGCGGCGGCGGCCGTCGCGGCGGCGGCGGGGGCTTCGGCGGCGGCGGTGGTCGCGATCGCGACCGCGGCGGCTGGTAAGCCGAGCGTCCGGACCGTTCTTCACTCACCCTCAGCTGATCAAAACCCATCGGTGCACGCGGCGTGAGCGCCGGCGGGATCGGCTACACTGGCCGGTCCATGACCAGCACGCTCAACACGCCGACCACTGAGTTCGAGAAGGTCGATCGGTGCGCCGATCTCGACCACCGGCCGCGGGTTCTTCTGGGCAAAATGGGCCTGGACGGGCACGACCGCGGCGCGAAGATCATCGCGCGTGCGCTCCGCGACAGCGGGGCGCACGTCATTTATTCGGGGCTCTGGCAGACGCCGATGAGCCTCGCCATCGGGGCTCGCGACGAGGACTGCGACGTGATCGCGGCCTCGATGATGAGCAACGCCCACCTCTCGCTCGGACCCAAGCTCATCGAGGCGCTTCGCGCCGTCGGCCGGCCGGATCTGCCGGTGCACATGGGCGGGATCCTGCCGCAGGAGGACATCCCGCGGCTCCGCGAGATGGGCGTCGCGGAGGTGTTCACCACGGGGACCGGGCTTCTTGATGTGGTGAACGCGGCCAAGAGCGCGGTCAAGCCGTACGAGGCGACGCTGCCTTCCGGCGCGACGCCGACGGCGCAGCTGGCTCGGGACATCTCGATGGTTCACGAGGGGCGGCCGCTCCGCGACGGGGCGACGCGGAAGCGGCCGAAGCGGGTGATCGGCGTGACGGGCTCGCCCGGGGCGGGCAAGAGCACGCTGGTCGCGCAGCTGGCGAGCGAGCTGACGCGGCTGTCGGAGAAGGACGACTCGCTCGGGCGGTGCGCGGTGCTGGCGTTTGACCCGAAGAGCCCGATCACGGGCGGGGCGCTGCTCGGGGATCGTCTGCGCGTCGACTTCAACCGGCTTGGGGAGTCGGTGTACTACCGGTCGCTGGCGATCTCGGGCGAGGACTACCACGGGCTCGACGAGATCGTGGAGCTCATCGGCGGGTGCGAGGAACCGGGCCGGCCGGGCTTTGACACGGTGTTCGTCGAGACGGTGGGCGCCGGGCAGAACGAGACGAAGATCCGCGAGCACGTGGACCGGACGCTGCTCGTGCTCACGCCGGGGATGGGCGACGCGGTGCAGATGGACAAGGCGGGCATCCTGGAGATCGCGGACGTCTTCGTGTGCAACAAGGCGGACCACCCGGGCGAGAACGAGCTGGTTCGCGACCTGCGGGACGTGGCGGGCAAGCGGCCGATCCTCGAGACGGTGGCGACGCACTCGCGGGGCGTGCCGGAGCTGCTTCACGAGGTTCTCGGGTAGCGCGGGGGAAATAGTCGGCGTCTCGGCGCGGTTCGGCGTGCATGATCGGCCCGATCGTTCAGCCCGGGATCGCGCGTGGGCATCGGCTTGAGTGCATGCAGATCTGGGGCGGGAGCGGGGCCGCCTACGACGCGGTGTCCGCGCCCGGGATCGATGCGTGGGTGTACAGCCGGCCGCACGGCGGGAGCGAGCACGGCGGGGACGTGCACTACCTGTCGGGGTGCGCCAGCGGGAACATCGTGCGCGTGGCGGTGGCGGACGTGGCGGGGCACGGGGAGGCGGTGAGCGAGGCGGCGCAGCGGCTTCGGCAGCTCATGCGCCGGCACATCAACACGCCCGACCAGAGCCGGCTCGCGAGGGCGCTCAACGAGGCGATGGCGGGCGGCGAGGCGGGGGCGTTCGCGACGGCGATCCTCGGGACGTACTGGGCGCCGGAGCGGGCGTTCCTCTTTGTGCGGGCGGGGCATCCGCGGGTGCTGCGGTCGAGCGGGGACGGGCCCTGGGAGGCGCTGGACGCGGATCACCCGGCGGTGAGCGGGGGCGGGTCGGGCGAGGGACTCAGCGGGCTGCCTCTTGGGGTGATCGCGGGGACGAGCTACGAGCAGCTCGCGGTGCGGCTGGAGGTGGGGGATCGGCTGCTGCTCTACTCGGACGCGGCGGTGGAGGCGCGGTCGCCCGGGGGCGCGGAGCTCGGGGAGGCGGGGCTTCTCGCGCTGCTCGAGGGGGCGCCGGGGGAGGACGGGGCGTTCATCCCGGAGGTGGTGGAGCGGATCGAGCGGCACGCGGGGGGGCCGGACCTGGGGGACGACCTGACGCTCGTGCTGCTTCGACGCAACGCGTCGCCGGCTCCGGCGACGGGGGCGAGAGACCGGCTGCGGACGCTCGGACGGCTGGTGGGCGTGCTTCCGGTGTGATGGGCCTGAAAAGAGGATCGCCGGGTCGCGGCTCGGGTGTATGCTCGATGGCGGGCGAGGTTCGCCAGAGGAGGAGCGGAGCATGCGTGTGATCAACGGTCTGGTGGCGGGAGCGGCGGCGCTCGGGATCGCGTCGGGCGCGGCCCTGGGCGGGAGCGCGAGCGCGACGTGGAACTTCGATCTCTCGACGGGCGGGGAGGACGTGTTCTGGATGTCGCCGACGTCGGTTGATCCTGCGGCGTTCCGGTACGACGCGTCGTTTGAGATCACGACGATCGAGGCGACGGTGAGCTTCCTGGGCGCTCCGCTGACGCTGGACGTGACCAACGACGTCGACCCGGAGCTTCGGATGGGCACGGCGAGCGTGGCGGGCCCGGCGCCGATCGTGATCGTCGACGACTTCATCGCGTCGCCGCCTCCTCCCGAGGAGCCGTCGATCGCGGGCACGATCCGGATCGAGATTGACGCGGCGGGGTTCGGGATGGCGTCGGCGACGGACGTGACGCTCGGGACGGTGACGGAGAACATCCCGCCCTTCGGCCCCGTGACGGTTCCTCTGACGAACATCCGCTTCGCGGGGACGATCGAGGTCACGGCGGTGCTCACGTCGCCGCAGGACCTCGACGGCGACGGGATGGTCGGGGCGAGCGATCTGGCGCAGCTCATCGGGTCGTGGGGGTCGTGCGCGGTCGGCGAGCCGTGCCCGGCGGACTTCGACGGCGACGGCGAGGTCGGCGCGAGCGATCTGGCGGCGCTGATCGGCCAGTGGGGCTGAGCACGACGCGGGCTGAGCGCGGCCGTTACCCTGCGGGCATGAAGGCCGTCGTTCTTGAGAAGCAGGGGAAGCCCGGGGCGGTCGCGGAGATCGTCGCGGCTCATGATGATTTCGACGCGCCCGCCGAGCCCGGGCCGGGCGAGGCGCAGGTGCGCACCGAGGCCAGTGCGCTGAACCACATGGACCTGTGGGTCGGCATGGGCGTGCCCGGGCTCGACCTGACGTACCCGCGCGTGAGCGGGTGCGATGGGTGCGGCGTGGTCGAGGCGGTCGGCGAGGGCGTCGATGCCTCGTGGATCGGTCAGCGGGTCATCATGAACGCGGCGGTTGAGGTTCCGCCGCGCGCGCAGCCGACGGACCCGCCCGGCGCGACGCTCGCGCCGGAGTACGAGCTGATCGGGGAGCACCACTTCGGCGCCCACCGGGAGTGGTTCACGGCGCCCGTCGCGAATCTTCGGCCCGTCGGCGAGGTCGATCCGCGGCAGGCGGCGGCGTTCGGGCTCGTGACGCTCACGGCGTGGGGCATGATCCGCAAGGCGGGGCTTCACCCGGGACAGCGGGTGCTCATCACGGGCGTCGGCGGGGGCGTGGCGACGGCGGCGCTGTCGATCTGCGTGTGGATGGGGTGCCCGGTGGTCGTCACGAGCCGGCACGAGTGGAAGCTCGAGAAGGCGAAGGAGCTGGGCGCCGAGGAGGGCGTGCTCGACACCGGCGAGGACTGGAGCCAGCAGGTCAGGGCGTGGTCGCACAAGCGGGGCGTGGACCTGGCGATCGACTCGGTCGGGAAGCCCACGCACCTGAGCTGCCTGAAGTCGCTCGCCCGCGGCGGGGCGTTCGTCACCTGCGGCACGACGGCCGGCCCGAAAGCCGAGACGGATCTCGCGCGGGTGTTCTGGAACCAGCTTCGGATCCTTGGCTCGACCATGGGCTCCAACGAGGAGTTCGGCGAGGTGGTCTCGCTCCTGCGGAGCGGGGCGCTTGAGCCGGTGATCGACTCGGTCCACCCGTGGCGCGAGGCCAGGGCCGCGTGGGCGCGGCTCGAGGACGCGGACCAGTTCGGGAAGATCGTGCTCGACTGGTCGTAGGGCCCGCGGCCTCTACACTCTCGGCTTGGCCTTTCAACTGGAGCAGCGCCTCATGGGCATGATGGACGGCAAGGTTGGTCTGATCTTCGGCGTCGCGAACGATCGGTCGTACGCGTGGCACATCGCCCGGTCGATCATCGGCGAGGGCGGCGCGTGCGGCTTTACGTGCCTGCCGGGCGAGAAGAACGAGCGCCGCACGCGGAAGGCGGTCGAGAGCCTCGGGATCAGCGACTTCTTCCTCGCGCCGTGCGACGCGGGGAGCGACGAGGACCTCGACGCGGTCTTCGACGCGTACGGGCAGGCGCACGACCGGCTCGATTTCGTGGTCCACTCGATCGCGTTCGCCGATCGCGAGTGGCTGAGCGAGGGGAAGTTCGTGGAGACGCCGCGTGAGGCGTACCTGGCGGCGGTGGACATCTCGGCGTACACGCTCGCGGCGATGGCCAAGCGGGCGCGGCCGCTCATGGCGACGTCCGGCGGCGGGTCGATCGTCGCGATGAGCTACTACGGCGCCGAGAAGGTCGTGAGCGGCTACAACGTGATGGGCGTGGCGAAGGCGGCGCTCGAGTGCACGGCGCGGTACCTCGCGGCGGACCTCGGGGGCGACGGCATCCGCGTGAACACGATCTCCGGCGGTCCGCTGCGGACGCTGGCCTCGAGCGCGGTGGGGGGCATCGGCGGGATGCTCGAGGAGGCGCCGAAGCGGGCGCCGCTCAGGCGGAACGTCGAGGGGGAGGACGTCGGCGGGGCCGCCGTGTTCCTGCTGAGCGACCGGGGCAGGGGCGTGACGGGGGAGACGCTCTACGTGGATTGCGGGCTGAACATCCTCGGGGCGTGAGGCTCACTCGTAGCGCGCGGCGCGGACGTCGTAGTCGTCCTCGATCATGACGTAGGGCGCGACGAGGTCGTCGCCCACGCCGTGCTGGACGCTCACGTCGAGCTGCACGCGCATGCGGCCGTCGACGAGGATGACGGCGTCGGAGGCCGCGGCGAGGAGCAGGCGCCCGACCTGGCCCAAGGCCTCGATCTCCACGCGGTCGCCCAGGGGGTCGCCGGCGCGGTTGAGCACCTGCACCTCCGCGACGACGCGGCGGCCCTGGTCCTCGGCGCGGTGGACGTAGACGCGCCAGGTGAAGTCGCCGTTGAGGTCGCGCTGCACGGAGCGGGTCCAGGGGCGGACGGCGCGGAGGTAGTCGGTGTCGACCTCGCCCTCGGAGACGGTGAGGTCGCCGAACTCCTGTTCCCACTGGCGCTCGACGTAGCGGCGCATGGCGATCGGGGCGGCGAAGGGGTCGTCGGGGATCTCGATCTCGGTCGACTCGCTCTCGGTCTGGTCGTCGGCGGGCGCGCGGTCGGCGGCGCCGCCCTCGCGGACGGCCTCGCGCAGGCGGCGGTTCTCGTCGAGGAGCTTCTCGATGCGCTCGGTCGCGCGCTCGACCTCGGCCTCGAGCTCGGCGATCTGCTCCGTGAGGCGCTCGATCTGCTGGCGGAGCTGCGCGGGGCTGTCCTGGGCGTGGGCGGGGGCGGCGAGGGCGATGGCGGCAAGCATGAGGGCAAAGGGGAGCATCACGAATCGCATGGCGTCTCCGTTTCGATGGCGCTTCTGGGCGACCACCTACTATACGAGTCGTTCGCGCGATTGATCCCGATCGGCCCGGGAGGCTCATGCTCGTCACCGGCACGCCCAAGACGCCCGCCACGCTCGAGGAGCTGCTCGGGCCCGCGCTGCTTGCGCAGCTCGACCGCCTCGATCTTGGCTCCACGCGGCTCTTTGCGGGCAAGCTGCCCGGCGAGCGGCGGGGCAAGCGGCGCGGGCGGAGCGTGGAGTTCGAGGACTTCCGCCCCTACACGCGCGGCGACGACCTGCGGCACATCGACTGGAACCTCTACGCCCGGCTCGACAAGCTGATCGTGAAGATCTTCCTTGAGGAGCAGGACCTCTCGCTGCATGTGGCGATCGACGCGAGCGCGTCGATGGCCGCCGGCGGCGGGACGAAGAGCGCGATGGCGATGCGGCTGGCGGGGAGCCTGGCGGCGATCGGGCTGGCGAGCCGGGACCGCGTGGCGGTGAGCGTCTTTGGGAAGGGCAGGGCGAAGCACTCGGGGGCGTACCGCGGGCGCAACAACCTGCCGGTGCTCGGGCGGTTCGTGATCGAGAACGCGCCGGCGGCGGAGCCGGGGACGGCGGCGGAGGACTTCGCGGAGGCGATGAAGTCCGTGGTGGCGGCGCGGACCGGCAAGGGCGTGATGGTGGTCCTGAGCGATTTCCTGATGCCGGAGGGGTTCGACGCGGGGCTGCGGGCGCTGTCGGCGACCGGCGGGTTCGACACGCACCTGGTGCAGATCCTCGCGCCCGGCGAGCTGGACCCGGGCGCGGAGCGGGACGCGACCGGGCAGCGGGGGCTGTCGGGGGACGTGCGGCTCGTGGACGCGGAGACGGGCCTCGGCCGGGAGGTGACGATCTCGGCGGCGCTGGTGGAGCGGTACCGGGCCCGGCTCGAGGAGCATCTGGAGTCGCTCCGGAGCGCGGCGGCGGCGCGGGACATGACGTACACGCTGATTCGGAGCGATGCGGACGTGGTGAAGGTGGTGGCGGAGCGGATGCGGGGGGCGGGGGTGGTACGCTAGGCTAAGAATGGAGGTTTGAGGATGCTGCCAAGCCGCAAAGGATACGCACGATAGAGGTTCAGGTATTTCCCTCGACTCGCGCAGGACATATTGATCTTGCGTGTTCTAACCGGTGCTGGGCGACTCGAGCGGGTTCCGACGTATCTCGCGCCACGAAGGCGCATGCGATGGATCTAGGAACCCTCGGAGTTTTTCATGCCCCAATGATGACGGGGAATCCGAGGGAAGCCTAAGTCGGCCCCTTGTAACCTCCCGCGTTTCTGACGCGACGTCTCACCGCGCCTCTAGCGTCTGGCCTGACGAGCAACTAGATTTTGCATTCGATCTTGAACCAATCCCCGGTGCTGACGGCCATGTTTTCTACTCAAGACTTAGGGATATCCTAGGTAGCGACTGGCAGACTCAACTAAACCAGCGTCCTAGCGCGCAGTATGTGGCTGGAAGAATCCCACTGGCGAAATGGCGGCAGATTCTCCTCATTCTGGTGTCAAGCTCCATCGATTATTCTTAATGTCTCTGCCGGGTGCCACGACTCGCCGTCTGCGGCGCAGTCGTGGTTGCGGGCGCTTCGTCACGACTGCGCCCCTGCGGGGCGAGTCGTGGCGCCGTTACTTGGGCTTGCTGATGGGATCGATGCGGAGCGTGTCGTCGCGGTCGCCGGCGTACCATCGGGCGGAGGACCAAGGGTAATCGGTTGGGGAGTTGGCCAGGCCGCGGCGGACGGGGTTGACGTGGATGTAGTTGATCTTTTCGTGGAGTTCGTCGTCGGTGACGATGTTGCGGTCGTAGCCGCCGCCGGGCTGCCAGAAGCGGGTGCGGCCGTCGGCGTCGGTGAGTTTGGTGAGGATTGGGGCCTCGAGTTCGCGCCAGCGTTGGATGACGTGGCGCGAGAAATCTCGTTTCAGCCGCCAAGTCACGCCGGAGATGGGATGCTCCGGGAGCTTCGGCCAGAGCAGTAGATGAACGTGCTCCGGCATGATGACCCAGGCGAGGAGACGGAATTTGGTCCGGTCACGCGTCTGATCGAGGTGATCGATGAACGCGGTCTTGATCGCGCCGTTCTGGAAGAGCGGGAGCCGGTGGCGACAGGAGAAGGTGAGGTATCGGGCGTGGTTCGGGTGCTCGATGCGGCGGAGGTGCTTGCGCTGCATCAGAGCAAGCTAGCGGGCGCCACGACTCGCCGTCTGCGGCGCAGTCGTGGTTGCGGGCGCCGCTTCACGACTGCGCCCCTGCGGGGCGAGTCGTGGCACCCGGAGTTGGTCACTTCGATCCCGCTGCCTCGCCGCTTTGGATCCTCTCGTGCATCTCCTCGTCGACGCCGAGGAACTCGCGCATGTGCTGGTCGTAGGTTGCGGCGTCCTCGTCGCTCGAGAGGTCGAGGCGGAGCTCGTTGATGACCTTGGTGCCCTGGGCGATCCAGGCCTGCCAGGTCTCGCGGGTGATGTTCTCGCGGATCCACTGGCCGAGGGGGCCCTTGAAGGGCGGCTTGTCCATCCGCGTGCCGGGCTGGCCGGTGCGGGCGCAGACGAAGTCGCCGCGGACGGCGATCGTCTCTTCCTTGACCTCCACCTGCGGGACCTCGGCGCCCTGCTCCTCGAGGAGCTTGCCCATCGCGTCGCGGGGCATGAGGTCGCCGCGCTCGGCGGCGCTCGTGTACCCCTCGGTGGCGACGGCGACGGCGCGGTCGGTTTCGCCGGCCTCGAGGAGGCACTCGGCGGCGAGCTGGTAGGCCTTGCTCATGGCGGGGTTGAGGGAGTAGCAGCGGATGAAGCTCTCGGCGGCGTCGGCGGGGCGGCCGGCCTGCTTGTAGGCGGCGCCGAGGGAGAAGTGGGCCATGTCGTTGTCGGGGTCGGCCTGGGCCATGTTCTCGAACTGGGCGATGCGTGCGTTGAGGTCCATCGGTGCTCCGCGGGAGTGAGGAGGGTGGCACGGGTCGGCGAAGGGGCAGCGGTGGGTGCGTCGCCGTTTCACGACTGCGCCGCGGACGGCGAGTCGTGGCGCCCGTTTGTGGTTCGTGACTCAAAGAATAGGCGTCAGCGCCGGCTTCGTCAGGGGCGTCTATGTTGTGGGCGATGAGCGATCCGTCGCCGCTGCTTGGGGTGGAGATGGCCGGGTTCCGGCTGCGGACGCCGGTGGTGCTCGCGGCGGGGACCGCGGCGTACGTGGACGAGGCGGCGGACGTGATGGACCTCGCGTGGGTGGGGGCGATCACGACCAAGTCGATCACCGCGGAGCCCCGCGAGGGCAACCCGGCGTGGCGGATCCTGCCGGCGGGGGCGGGGATGCTCAACGCGATCGGTCTGGCGAACGTGGGGGCCCGGGCGTTCGCGGCGGAGCACGGCTCGCGGGTGGGCGGGATGGCGCCGAAGACGATCGGGTCGATCGCGGGGGCGACGGTCGAGGAGTACGCGCGGGTGGCGGCGATGTTCTCGGGGGTGCCGCACCTGGCGGCGATCGAGCTGAACGTGTCGTGCCCGAACGTCAAGAGCGGTCGGAGCTTCGGTGACGAGCCGGAGGGGATCATCGAGGTGGTGCGGGCCGCGAGGGACTCGGCGCCCGAGCTTCCGATCTTCGTCAAGCTGCCGCCGGTGACGACGAGCGCCAAGGGGCGGGACATCGTGAGCCTGGCGACGGCGGCGCTCGACGCCGGGGCGAGCGGGCTGACGGTGGCGAACACGATCCCGGCGATGGCGATCGACGTGGAGCGTTTCGAGCCCGAGCTGGCGAACGGGACGGGCGGTCTGAGCGGGCCGGCGGCGCACGCGGTCGCGGTGCGTCTGGTGCACCTTGTCTACTGGGGCGTGGCGAAGGAGCGTCGGGCGCCGATCATCGGGGTCGGCGGCGTGATGAACTGGCGCGACGCGGCGGAGATGATCCTCGCGGGCGCGACGGCGGTGGGGGTGGGGACGGCGTCGATGGCCGACGCGCGGGCGCCGGAGAAGATCGCGCGGGGGCTTGGCAAGTGGGCGGCGCGGCATTGCTCGCGGCTGGGGGTGGGGTCGATCGCGGATCTTCGCGGGCGGATGCGGCTTCCGGGGGAGCGGTCGTGAACCTGCCGGAGGAGCTTTCGGCCCGTGAGCGTGAGCGCTTCGACGGGCTTCTGGAGGAGGTGCTCGAGTCGCTTCCGGACGAGCTTCTCGAGCGGCTCGAGACGATCCCGCTGATCGTGGAGGACTACCCGGATCCGAAGCTGCTCGCGGAGATGGGGCTTCCCGCGGACGAGCCGCTGTGCGGCCTGCACACGGGGTTCATGATGACGGAGCGGTCGGTGGAGCACGCCTATTCTTTGCCCGAGGAGATCCACCTGTACCGGCGCGGGATCATCGAGCTGGCGGGGGGATGGGAGTCGTTGGAGGCCGATGATTTCGTCTACGAGGAGATCCGGATCACGCTGCTCCACGAGCTGGGGCACCATTTCGGGCTCGACGAGGACGATCTGGAGCGGCTCGGGTATGACTGACCGCAACCGGTTCGGCGGTTGTCGGAACAAGTGAGCGACCGGAATTGCGAACCAGGAACCGGCCCGGCGCTTCGGCGCGGGCGAGAGGGACCATCCATGCGTGTGATTCGAACGCTTGTTGTGTGCGCGGCCGCGGCGGCGGCGACGCTGGCTGTGGCGAGGCCGGCCCTGGGCGAGTCGCGGGTGGCGTGGCTCGAGCTCGAGGGCGGGCTCTCGGAGCGGCCGGGCCCGTTCGACTGGCTGTCCGGCGACGAGACGCTGACGGTGTCGAGTCTGGTGCGCACGCTCGGCGAGATCGAGGAGAGCGACTCGATCGACGCGGTGGTGATGCGCCTGCGGAGCCCGTCGTGGACGCCCGCGCAGATCGAGGGCGTGGGCCGCGCGATCCGCGAGGTGCGCGACTCGGGCAAGCGGGTGTTCGCGTTCTCGGACCTCTACGAGATGAACACGCTGCGCCTGGCGAGCTACGCGGACGAGGTGATCCTGCAGCAGGGCGGCGCGGTGTTCTTCCCGGGGCTGTACATGGAGGAGATGTACCTCGCCGAGACGCTCGACATGGTGGGGATCACGGCGGACTACGTGCAGATCGGCGACTACAAGGGCGCCGACGAGATGCTGACCAACGCGGCCCCGAGCCCGGCGTGGGAGGAGAACGTCTCGCAGCTTCTGGACACGCTCTACGCGGCGCTGCGGGCGCAGATGCGCGAGAACCGGAACCTCTCGGAGGAGCAGCTCGACGAGGCGATGGAGCGGGCGTGGTACGCGGACGGGACGATGGCGATCAAGACCGGGCTCATCGACGCGGAGATCGATCGGCTCGCGCTGAGCGAGCACCTGAAGGCGTCGCTCGGTGACGATGTTCGCTTCGACCTGAGCTACGACCCGTCGCGCGCCGGGACGTCGATCGACACGGCCAACCCGTTCGCGCTCCTGCGGAAGCTGAGCGAGGATCCGAAGATCGAGGCGGCGAAGCCGTCGATCGCGGTCGTGCACATCGACGCGGCGATCGTCGACGGCGAGAGCCAGCCGGAGACGGCCTTCGGCGGCGGGACCGTCGGGGCGGTGACGATCCGCGAGGCGCTCAAGGAGATCGAGGACGAGGACCTGATCCGCGGCGTGATCGTGCGGATCAACTCGCCCGGCGGGAGCGCGATCGCGAGCGAGAACATCTGGCAGGGGATCCGCCGCGTCGCCGAGACCAAGCCCGTGTGGGTGAGCGTGGGCGACATGGCGGCGTCCGGCGGGTACTACATCGCCGTCGCGGGCGAGAGGATCTACGTGGACCACTCGAGCATCGTGGGCGCGATCGGCGTCGTGGGCGGGAAGCTCGCGATGGGCGGGCTCTATGAGAAGCTCGAGCTGAACGTGGTCGGGCGGAGCCGCGGGCCGGCGGCGGCGCTCTTTGCGAGCGGCCCGACGTGGACCGAGAGCCAGCGGGCGCTCGTTCGCGACCGGATGCGCGAGACGTACGACCTCTTCACGACGCGCGTCGCGCAGGGGCGTTCCGGCGTGGATCTCTCGAAGACCGCGGAGGGGCGGCTGTTCGCGGGCGAGAGGGCCATCGAGCTGAAGCTGGCCGACCGGCTCGGCGGGCTTCAGGAAGCGCTCGAGGACCTGGCGGCGACGACGAATCTCGGCGACGACTTCGGCGTGCTGCACTACCCCGGGCCGCAGAGCTTCGAGGACTTCCTCGAGAATCTGACGGGTTCCTTCGGCGTCCGGGCGGAGCTTCCGGCGGTTCGCGCGGTGCGCGAGCTCGTCGGCCCGCGCGCGTGGGACGCGGTGCGCGACGCGATGACCGCGATGACGCAGCTGCGCCGCGAGCCGGTGCTGCTCATGAGCCCGCGGACGCTCATCTTCCGGTGAGGCGGGTCAGGCTCGGCGGACGGCGGTCAGGGCGAGCGCGCACCACGCGTTGCCGAGGCGGTCGGTGATCGGGAAGCCGCGGAGGCGCGGCGGCTCGATGCGGGCGCCGCGGAGGAGCGCGCGGTCGAGCGCGCGGTGCGCCCAGACGCCGAGGTCGTGGCGCGCGACCTCCTCGCCCGCGGCAAAGAGCACGAGGAGCGAGGCGGCGGGGCCGAGGCGGTCGTCGCTCGCGAGCTTGTCGAGGTCCTTCATCGCCGGCCCCCAGAGGCGGGCGGCGTAGCCGGGGTTCTCGGAGGCGATGCCCTTGACGAGCGCGAACTGGCGGACGGTCTTGACCTCGATCCAGAGCGCCTCGCTCGGCGGGAAGCCCGAGCCGGCGTAGAGCGTGAAGGCGCCCTCGGGGTCCTCGAGGGCGTGGGCGGGCGAGGGCGTGAGCACGAGGTCGCAGCGGTCTCCGGCGGAGCGCTTGCGCGCCTCGGCGCCGGCGGGGTAGCGCACCTCTCGGTGGACGCCGAAGCCGGCGCGCTCGAGCCCGCGGGCGATCACGGGGTGGAGCCCGAGCTCGGCGGGCGCGTCGAGCCCGCGCGGGGACTGCTCGGCGTCGAGGCGCTCGGCCTCCTTCTCGAGCGCGCCCGCGGCGGCGTCGGCGACCAGCGCGAGGTTCCAGCGCTTGGCGGCTCCCGGGGTCACTCCACGTCGCGGCCCTCGACCACGTCGGTGATCGAGGCGGGCTTGTGGGCGTCGTCGCCGCCCTCGCGCATGCGCTTGAAGTAGTCGTGGTAGGCCTTCATCGCGACGCGCCCGAAGATGAGCATGATCGGGATGTTGGCCCAGAGCATGACGCCCGTGCCGAGGGCGGTGAACATGTCGAGCTCGGCGTCGGTTCGGATGAAGCCCGACGCGGCGACGACGATCACGAGGCAGTAGACGATCTTGTAGGGGAAGACGGCCTTGTCGCCGAAGAGGTAGACCATGCCCTGCTCGCCGTAGTAGGACCAGCTGATCGCGGTCGAGAGGGCGAAGAGCCAGGCGGCGAGGGTGACGAGCCACTTGCCGAGGCCCGGGATCTCGCGGTCGAAGGCGTGGCCCGTGAGGGAGGGGCCGGGGTAGTCGACGTAGATCTGGCGGCCGCCGCCGACGAGCTGCGGCTGGGCGTCGGAGGAGATCGTGCCCCACTCGATGATGCGTCGCTCGCCCTCGCCCACGACGCGCAGGCGGCCCGGGATGCGGTGGAGGTTGTTGCCCGTGTTCTCGTTGACGTTCGCCTCGGCGATGACGAAGACGTCCTCGCCTCCGCGGAGCGATCCCGAGACGCGGACGGCGCCGTCGGTGCGGGCGATGGGCATGATCGGGCCGAGGTCCCAGACGAGGTTGTCGAACTCGTCGCGGTCCTGCGCGCCGTCGTTGTTGGCGTCGACGGGGGTCTTGGCGGGGAGCCAGGTTCCGCCCTCGAACACCTCGGAGCGGAGGGTCCACGCGTCGGGCTGGCCCTCGACGGGGACGGCGACGACGCGGGCGCTCTCGGGCAGCTCGATCTCGTGGCCTCGGTTGTAGGCGCCGGTGGAGAGGATGACGAGCGCGGTGAGGGTGCAGACGACGATGGTGTCGATGAAGGGCTCGAGACCGGCGACGACGCCCTCGCGGACGGGCTCGTCGGTCTTGGCGGCGGAGTGGGCGATGGGGGAGGAGCCCTGGCCGGCTTCCGAGCTGAAGAGGGCCCGCTTCATGCCCCAGAGGATGGCGTAGCCCACGGTGCCGCCCAGGAAGGCGCCTTCGGCCTCGGAGGGGCTGAAGGCCTCGGTCACGATGAGGGCGAGCATGCCCGGGATCGCGCCCGCGTTGAGCGCGAGCACGACGACCGCGGCGAGGATGTAGATGGCGCACATGAAGGGGACGATGCGGGCGGCGACGGCGCCGATGCGCTTGATGCCGCCGATGATCACGAGCGCGACGAGGACGGCGAGGATGATGCCCGAGGCGACGGAGGGGACGGCGAAGTAGTTCTCGGTGATCTCGCCGACGCTCCAGGCCTGGAACATGTTGCCGCCGGTGATGGTCGAGATGAGGAGGGTGACGACGAAGATGCCGCCGACGAGCTTGCCGAGTCCGCCGAGGCCCATCTCGCGGAAGCCCTTGTGCGCGACGAACATCGGCCCGCCGTGCGGGTTGTCCGGGTCGTCGGTGTTGCGGTAGAGCATGGCGAGGGTGACCTCGGTGGTCTTGAGCGCCATCCCGACGAGGCCGACCATCCACATCCAGAAGACGGCGCCGGGGCCGCCGAGGGCGACCGCGACGCCGACGCCCGCGATGTTGCCGAGGCCGACGGTCGCGGAGAGCGCGGCCGAGAGGGCCTGGAAGTGGTTGATGGCGCCGGGGTCGTTCTTGTCGTCGTAGGCGCCGCGAACGACCTTCACGCCGTGGGTGAGCGCGCGGTACTGCCCGAAGCCGGACCAGATGGTGAAGAGGAGCCCGACGGCGAGCACGGTGTAGAGCACGACGTCGTGCCAGATGACCGCGTTGACGGCGTTGAAGAAGGCGGTGAGCTGTTCCATGCGTCTCTCCGTCGGCGTCTCGGGCCGGACCGTGCGAAAAACGGTACTCTAAAGATCTGGTGAATGCACCCTGCCGGGGCGCTTCATGTCCAGGGGCGGACAAGGGAGGGCGGTGTGGGCCAGTCTCATCTCGACACGTCGATCGAGCGGGCGTCGGTCGGGAGCTTCGACTTCCCGCTCGGCGTCTACCCCGTCGAGCCGCTCGAGCCCAAGCCGGGGTACGTCATGGACTTCGAGCCCGCGGACGGGGGGGAGGACCCGGGCGACTGGGAAGAGTGGCCCGACCGGTACGTCTTTGACGTGGTGATCACGGCGGGGCGGCTCCGGGCGCTGTGCCGGACGCTCTTTGCGCTGCTGCCGGGGCGCGTGTACCCGATCCTCGACGTTCTGGGCAACGACGCGTACCGCGAGGTGGACCCGTACATCGCGTACGACCCGGTGGGGATCGAGCGGTTCCTGGACGTCCTGCACGATCACGGGGCGTGGCTCTTTGAGGACGGGCTCGTGGGCTTCGGGGCCATGAGCGACTCGCCCTTTGTCTACGTGTACCTGGACGAGCACAAGATCGTGACGATCCGCGTGGAGGCGGAGCTGAAGGAGGCGGTCGAGCAGGCGCTGGCGGCCTTTGACCTGACGCTGAACCCGGACGCCACGGGCGTCGACGGCGCCTCCCACGAGCATCGCGGGGTCCTCATGTGCCCGCCCGATCAGCCGGAGATGATGACGGCCGAGGAGATCGTCGAGGACCTGCAGGACCTGTGGCGGCTCGAGCTGAACGTCGATCGGGCGGAGAACCGCGACGACGCCGGTCGCGACCTCGGGGCGACCGGGTGGCGGTGCCTTGTTCGGCGGACGCCCGAGGACGAGGATCGCGAGGAGCGGTACGCGGAGGTGGTGCTGACGGCGGGGTCGCTCGACGAGGTCGAGCAGCTCGTCTTCGACGCGGTCGACCAGGCGCCCGGGGGGAGCGAGGACGAGGACACGGTGATCGTCTTTGCGGACCGGACGACGCCCGAGCAGCTCCGCGAGCTGCTCGAGGAGGCGGTGGAGGACCCGGACGTGAGCCGGGTGCGCTCGGTTCGCTGGCTCACGTGAGCGGCCTGGGCTCGCGCTCGCGGGCCGGGGGCCGCTCGAAGGTCATGGAGACGGCGTTGCCCCGCTCGTTGAAGTCGACGCGCGTCATGTAGGCGCGCATGAGCATGAGCCCGCGGCCGGCGGGCTTCTCAAGGTTCTCGTCGAGGGTGGGGTCCGGGGCGTCGCCGGGGTCGAAGCCCGGGCCGCGGTCGATGACCTCCACGTCGATGCGGTCGGGGGTGACGGACCAGACGATGCTGACGGGCTCGCCCGGGAGCTTGGCGTGGCCGTGGGCGATGGCGTTGGTGAGGGCCTCCTCGACGGCGAGGCGGACGGCGAAGACGGCGGCGGTGGAGTACCCCGCGCTCTCGGCGTCGGCGACGAGGCGGTCGAGGGCGCGGCGCTTGGCGAGCGGCTCGGGCGCGACGTCCAGGCGTATGGCGCCGCCGCCGCGACGGTCGCGCTGGTCGGGGGAATCGTCGTCGTGAGCGTGGTTGCGGGAGGCCATGGCGCCTGCGCGCGGCGACGCGTCCCTGCGGCCGTCGCGGATCTGCTCCGGGCTCAGGCCTGGAGGACTTCGACGGCTTCCTGCGTCGTGTCGTGGATGTTGAACAGCTTGTTGAGCTTGGTGATGACGAACACCTCGTAGATCTGCGGGTCGATGTCGGCGAGTCGGAGGTCGCCGTCCTTGGCGCGGATCTTGGAGTTGATGGTGATCATCGTTCCGAGGGCGGCGCTCGAGAGGTGCTCGACGTTGGCGAAGCTGACGACGAGTCGGGGCTTGTCCTGCTGGTCGATCAGTCCGGAGATCTCGTCGCCGATCTGCTGGATGTTCGCCTCATCGAGGATGTTGCGGTCGACGAACTCGACAACGGTGACGCCTTCTTCATCTTTGATGCGAAGGCGAGAATCGGCGGCGTCCATCACGGTGAGGTCTCCCTCGCGCCGGTCGTCGGCGCAGCGGCCGCACGCTATCGGTGGGGCGCGGTCCGGTCAAGCGGGCGAGGGGGCGGGGCTCAGCCGCCGAAGCCGCCGCCGACGGTGTCCATGAGACCGGGGAAGTTGAGTTCCTCCTGCTCGTTCTGGATCAGGATGGTGGGCTTGACGAGGATGAGCAGCGTGGACTCCTCGCGGGCGTCGACGCGGTTGGTGAAGAAGCGGTTGATGATCGGGAGCTTGGAGAGGACGGGGACGCCGGTCTCGATCTCGAAGTCGTTGCTGACGCGCTGACCGCCGAGGAGGATCGTCCCCTGATCGGGCACGGTCGCGGAGGTCTGGAGGACGGTGACGTCGATCGTGGGCTGCTGGAGGGAGCCGGAGAAGGTCTGCTCCTCTTCGACGCCGCCGCCGCCGGTGCCGCCGCCCTGGGTCTGGGCGGAGACGGTGAAGTTGTCGAACTCGAGGTTGGTGGCGGTCTCGGCGATGATGATGAGCGTCACGTAGCGCCGGTCGGCGGAGACGACGCCCCGCACGAGGAGGGTGAACCCGGTGGAGACGATGCCGGGCTCGGGGTCGAAGGCGACCGACCGCGTGCCGACGATGGGCTGAAGGTCGGAGACGAAGGCGGTCTGGGTGACGACGGCGATGTTGGCCCACTTGCCGTTGGCGAAGGTCAGGCGCGGCGAGGAGAGCGTGACGGAGCGCCGGTCGGCCTGGGTCGCCTCGATGAGCAGGTCGACCTGGATGTCGTCGAGGAAGGTGGCCGCGAGTCCGAGGGCGGGGTCCGCGGAGACCAGGGCGTTGGCGAAGGGCGAGCCCTGGAAGAGCGACTGGGCGAGGCCCAGGCTGTTCTGGCTGACGGGCACCTGCGAGAGGTCGTCGGGCGGGACGATCGTGAAGGGGATGGCCTGAACCGCGAATTCCGAGATGGGCTCCCCGTCGAACACCTCGTCGGGGTTGTCGAGCACGATGCCGGGCGTGGCCCCCGTGCGGTCGACGCCGCCGCCGAAGAAGGGGCCGATGAGGTCCGAGGGGAGGGTGGTGAGGGTGCCCTCCTGGAGGAAGGAGAACGCCTGCTGCTGGGCGATGGCGGACTGGTACTGGTTGTTGTCGGCGTTGAAGACGATGTCGAGGTCGAACCCGACCTGCTCGAAGAAGTCCTCGGAGACCGAGAGGAAGCGCGCCTCGACGTTCACCTGGATCGCCCGCACCTCGCGGAGCTGGCTGAGCAGGTTGGAGATGGAGCGGTGGTTGGCGGCGGTGTTGGTGACGATCAGGTTGCCGTTGAGCTCCTGGATGTCGCCCGTGTCGCCGCCGTTGTCGCGCCAGCCGTCGAAGTCGACGTTGGTCTGGATGATCTCGCGGATGCGCTCGAGGAGGGCCTCGGGGGTGAGGCTGTCGGGGACCTCGATGTCGACGTCCTGCTCCGAGCCGCCCTGGCCCTGGACGATCTGCCCGAGCTCGAGGTCGGGCACCTCCGTGAAGTCGGGCACCTGGAAGAGCAGGTCCTGGATGTCGTAGATCTGGATGAAGGTGCTGCGGCGGAGCGCGGACTCGGAGGCGACGACGAGGATGCCGTCGTTGACCGCCCAGCTCGCGGCGTTGAACTCGTCGGGGCTCACCTTGTCGAGCACGCGGTCGAGGATGGTGCGCGCGGGCAGGGGCTGGAGGTTGAGCGAGACGAGCGTGTCGCGATCGACGCCGACCTCGGCGAGCGAATCCCAGTCGACGTCGACGTTGAGGTTGGTGACCGTGGCGACGAAGTTGAGCACGTCCTCGAGCGTGTTGTCGGTGAAGGACGCGGGGATGTTCGTCGACTCGAGGGCCGCGAGGACGCGGCGGTCCTCCGGCGGATCGGTGTAGACGCCCGCGCCCTGCACGCGACGCTGGACGATCGCGGGCCAGTCGGCGGGGTAATCGATGAGCGAGTCGGGGATGATCATCGCCTCCTGCATGCGCAGGCTCTCGTTGGCGTAGCTGAGGTTCTTCTCGCGCTGGAGCTCGTTGAACTCGCGGTAGATCATCGTGTCCTGCAGGACGTCCTTGAGCAGGAGGCCCGCGGGGTTGAGCGGGTCGATGAAGAGGAGCTGGTCGACGACCTGGAGCGCCTCCTCGTACTTCTGCTCCATCTGCAGCGCGCGGATGCGCTCGAGCGACTCGATGATCTTCTCCTGGCGCTCGCGCTCGAGGCGGGACTCGCGCTCGGCGGTCTCGGTGCGGAGCTCGGTCTCGCGCTGGGCGGCCTCGGCCTGGCGGATCGTCTCCTCGGCCTGGGCGATCTGGCGGAGGACGTCGCGCTGCTGTTCGAGACGGCCGTCGAACTCGTCCTGGGCGAGGAACTCGCGGGCCTCGGTCAGGCGGAGGCGGGCCTCGCTGGCGCGCTGGCGGGCGGCCTCGGTGTCGCCCGCGGCGAGGGCGGCCCGGGCCTGCTCGAGGAGGTTCTCGAACTCGGCGCGGGCCTGCTCGACGACGAGCTGGCGACGCTCGAGCTCGGTGTTGAGGAGGCCGCCGCCGGCCTGACCGAGCAGGACGCGGATCTCGGGCATCCGCTCGCGGGCGCGCTCGAGGCCGTCGGGATCGACGTAATCGCGGAGCGGGCCGACGATCTCGGAGTACTTGTCGAAGGCCTCGTTGTAGCGGCCCTCCTGGAAGGCGAGGTCGGCCTCGGCGAGGGTGCGGGCGGCCTCGAACCGGAGCGCCTCCTGGAAGGCGTCGCCCTCGTCCGGCGCGGGCTGATCCTGCGGGCTCTGGGCCTCGACGGTCTGGGGGTCGCGGTCGGGCTCGTCCTGCGGCTGATCCTGGTTGCGGTCGCGGACGCGGCCCGGCTGGAGCAGGCCCGCGGAGGCGACGGCGCCTTCGAAGTCCGCCCCGCGCTCGATCTCGAGGGCGGCGAGTCGGCTGCGGTGACGCGTGAGGGTCGTGAGCTGCTCGGGAGTGAGCTCGACGCCGGAGCGGTAGACGGCCTCGAAGCCCGCCTTGGCGGCGGCGTAGCGCTCCTGGGCGAAGTCGACGACGGCCTGGTCGAGGGCGGCGGGGATCGCCGGGGCGATCTCGGCGCGGCGCTCGCGGGCGCGGGCGAGGTAGTCCGAGGCCTGGGCCCGCTGCTCGCTCGTGGCGGTCCGGGCGCCGGCGGCGGCCTCGGCCTGACGCTCGGCGGCGCGGAGGTCGCCCGTCTCGAGGGCGAGGTCCGCCTTCTGGAGGCTGATGTCGACGACGTCGGCGAAGCGGAGGCGACGCTCGGCGACGCTCAGGAGCTGGTCGACGCGCTGGCGCTGGGCCGGGGGGAGCGGGCGATCGCGGAGGGCGGGGAGATGGG
>Ga0081535_100526_pt1 | contig 24616 bp, 20 predicted proteins | sample HotLakmasection3_FD_71020 | JGI IMG/M metagenome (GOLD analysis project Ga0081535, IMG submission 71020) | Hypersaline microbial mat communities from Hot Lake, Washington, USA - Section #3 (SPADES assembly) (version 2) | ecosystem: Environmental > Aquatic > Non-marine Saline and Alkaline >... | reverse complement strand
GTGGCACAGTCCAATCACATAAGGAGTCGTCCCCCGGTAGATATGCAGCAGGTAAGGATCGAGCCCCCGCTCCGATTCGCTATCGCGGCTTGCCGTGTAGTACCGCATCCACACCTGCTGCGACTCCCGGCAGGCATCCTCCAACTGATGCCAGATATCCAAATCGAGATTGGTCTCCGCCCCCGACTGAAAGATCAGGCGATGCTCCGCAACCTGTTGTAAATCCAGCCATTCCTGCTCCGGCAACCGTTCCGCCAGCCGCGCGATCGCCGATCGCAAATCCAGCGCATAGGCCGACCCCGCATAAGCCTCCAAAATTCTGGCCCCCAGCGTCAGGGCAAATAGCTCCCCCTTCGTCATTGGCACCGTCGGCAATCGCCAGTCCGGGTCGGTGTAGTAATAGCCCCGTTGGCGATCGTTGTCGAGCGGCGCACCATAGCGATCGCGCAAAAAATCCAGATCACTGCGAATCGTCCGCTCGCTGACCTCTAAAGCGTCTGCCAAACTCACCGCCGTTTGTTTGCCCGGTTTGCGGATAAGTTCATCGATCGCTAACAACCGCTCCAAATGCCGAGACATGCAATCAATCCAACCCGTTCATTGCGAGGTTACTGTGGCGACCCTGCAAAATCCTTTCAGGGTTCTGAGAAATTTCAACTTTTCAGGAACTTTCTTGCGAATGGGACTGGTGATAAAGCGGAGTTATCAGTCTAAAGAAGTGCATACAAGTATTTCTACTGATTGTCTGTCTCCCAAAGATGCCCAAGTTGCGATACGGGTCAAACGCTGAGTTATGAGCCAGGGCATTTTTTTACAAACAGCAATAAACCCTTGCCTCATTAACAGCAGCAAGCGTGACTAACTAAAAAGCCCTGAGCAAATGCCCAAGGCTGCATAACGCTATGCTCAATGCTCGCCGAATTCATTTTTGCTCCGGCAGTGGTGGTAACTCACCAATGGGTGCATTGTAGAGGGCATCAATCGCGGGCATCACTTTCTCTTGAGAGGTGCGGCGATCGTAGACCTTACTCTGCATCTCCCGACTGTGGGCCATCAGATGCGCCAGAGAATCTAAAACCTGCTCCGGGACGTTTGCTCCTTTAAAGTAAGTCACTGCCGAATCTCTGACCAATTGAGGGTGAAATAACTTACCCGTCAAACGGAACATCCGCCGCCGGAACAGCGGATAAAGTGAACTGGAATGCAGCGGCTTACCATTCCACTGAGTGAACACGAAGTCGTGGTTCGGGTTGAACAAAGGCCGATACTTCTCAAACCACGCATCGAAATAGGGGGTAAACGTCTCTGGAAACGGAATAATTCGCATGTCTCCAGCCTTGCAATACGAACTGCCCGTCTTAAAATCATCGGCACGATGCACAATCTGATAGCGTCCATCATCCGCTTTCAACAACCGCCGTCCTAATTCCAACTCATAGACGGTCCGTGCCCGATCTGGACAAATTGTATAGACCAGCGTAATTAAAAAGACATGAACGCTTTTGGCTACATCCGTTGGTTTACGAGGCTTGCGGTCTGCATAATGTGTACCGCATTCCTGTTCGAGGCGAGCCACAACAGCCCGGTAAGTCGGCCAATCCAGGAACTTTTTCGACTCATCCGATGTTTTCGGAGCCACTTCAATACGAGCTTGTACCTCTCGGCTCATGGATCTGAGTTCCTCGATCGCGGGGATATCCCGATAGCCAACACTCTTCCGGGAAAGTTGATGTCGTCCCCGCATGCGCGATAGTTTGCCATACAAAAACTTTGCGACATCAATCCTCGCTTGGATTACCGACTGTTCCGTTGTGGGCGAATTCTGCCGTTCATCCCGCGTCCACCGCATCTGCTCAGCCACTGCATCATTGAGGGCATCCAAAGCGGCTTCATCGAGGCCGCCGTCAGGCGCAATACCGCTGTGAGGCACCAGTAGCTCTAGGGCCAGTTCCGATAGCGGCACCCCTTTGACCCGATGCATGTATCCCAAGTGCCTGCAGATCTCATCCATCGTTGACTCTAGAGCCCGAGTTCTTTTGGCCTTATCTTGGCGATATCGCGGTCCTACCACATCTCCCAGAAATGATGCCATTTGGTTCAACTGCTGCATCAACTCGGGCCGAACTTCATGCTCAGCAAAAAACTTACTGACTGCCTGTTTAAGGTCAGAGGACACCATCGGGTCTTCTGCTACCAATTCCAGAATGGCCTGCAAATCATCTGAGATAGGACGCTCGATGAAGAACGCATCTGCTTCATCGCACAGCTGCCGATATTCGGCAGTTGAAGTTACCGACTGCTCTAGATAGCCCCGAAATTCCTCCAGCAGCGGAGCTTCAATACTGGCATCTACCAGACTGTAGAACCACAATGGTGACGAAGACGTGAATGTGCGCTTGGTCAACCGAACATCACGAGGTCGTCCCCGCCCTGTGCGCATAGGCGGGCAATAGGTCGGCTTCTCCTTCTCAACTCCCAGAACCTCCTCTTCATACCAAGCCACAAAGCGTTGTAGCGTGGCTCGGTTGGTTCGATACGAGGCCCTGGGCCATGAAGAACAATGCTTCTCGACGGCTTTATCAAATAGCGTCAGCAGGTTAGCCATCGTAGAGACCGGTACCTTTTTGCGAAATTCTCGCGCCTGAGCCGCTTCCTCAGGCGTCCGACGTTCCCCCTCAGGAAGCGGGCAACCCAGCTCAGATAGTGCCCAATTCAGCGAAAAGTTTAGCTGATGAACGGCAAGTTTAGGCCTTTTTAGATCCCGATTCATGAGATACTCGTTGTACCGTTCAACGACATCAAAAAGACTTTTTAGTTGATCAGAGAAGACGGACACAATGGCCTCCCAATTCTACGTTTACTACAGTGTAAACACGCCATGGTATGGGGTTTATTCCTAGTCAAAAAGCCGTTTTCAAGAAAACTCTAAAGCCCTTACTCTGAGACAGTTTTAGCTATCAAACTTTTGACCGTAGAATTAGTATTCTTTGGCTTATTCTGCGCTTTTGAGCCGATGAAACCCGAATTTTGACGAAAAAAGGAGACCTCGCAACAGCGAGCTCTCCTTTAGCATTAATACCAGTCTGTTTAGGCGTGTGTTTGTCCCGCAGGACGACTTAAATCTAGTCTTGGAAAACGGATATATCAACCCTTGTCCGAAATGGTCTAACTTGCTCCAATCCTAGACATTACGGAATGTAAACAGTGTAGCCTCTTCTAAAAATCGGATCTATATTAGTCACACATCTATTGAAATGGTCGCTAAAGGCCGCGAACCCTCTGTCCTGTCGGGCAGCGGGTTTTTTGCGTTTAAACGGCCTTTTGATTGATGTGCACCGTTGTCAGAGGAATACTTTAATGCGGTTCACATTTTGCAAAAAAAACCGGCTCAGTGAATTGACTGGGTTCAGCAACTCGACTTTTAAACGCCTACGCCGTCGCGAAGATTGGATTGAGGGAGTTCACTACCAAAAAATGAATCCGCGTACGATTGTGTATGTGCCGGAACTCTGTCTTGATTATTTTCGGAATCAAGATAATCCTCAGGCTCACCAACGGTTGATTGAGGAGTATCTGCAATGGAAAGGTAATCTCCTTGATCCTGGTGCTGCGTAATTTCAGTGTGATCTGAACTAATGGAATACAACCAAGCATCCCAGGCCTTCCTCGGGATGCTTATCGTGTTTTAAGGCCAAAATAATATTATTGAAATTTATATATTTACCTGACGCTCAAAAAAATAATATTCTAAAAGCGATCTTGTACTTTGCATGTAATAGCTGCATGAATACATATCCTAAAGCAGCCTATTTTTAGGGAAACTAAAATTGATTTCTAGAACTCAGGGACTGTGAGCTGCCGCATGTGCCCAGCGTAATGCCGGTAGATGACTTCCGGAGAGTTGCCAACTAATTTAGCGACATCTTTGACCTCCATCCGGTTTTCGAGCGCGAGGGTGATGAAAGTGTGTCTGGTTTGGTACGGTTTGCGGTATTCCAAATCCAAGCCTTCTACCACTGGTTTCCAGATACGACTTTGCAGATTGCTCGGATCAAGCCATGTACCTGACTGTGGACTGGGAAAGAGCAAATCCTTCGGCTGCCATTGTGCTGGTCTCAACTGCCGGAGAAAGGTACTGAGTGAGTCATTGCATGGAAAACGGCGACGATGCTGAGTTTTGAGTCCGACTTTACAGACCCTCCCACCTTCACCCGGAACGACTGCTTGCTCAAAGGAAACCTGTTGAAAGTCACGACTCACGTGTTGCCACTCCAGCGCGATCGCTTCCGAAGGCCGACATCCCGTTTTGAAGGAAAAATAGTAGTAGGGGTGGTAATAGCTATGCTTGATGCGAGCATAAGGACTACAAAATTGGTTGGTTCGCAGTGCTTCCAGGATGAGTTCTCGCTCTCCTGCTGTGAAAGGATTAATGTCGGAGAGATTGTCATGTGATCCCTTCGGGATTTTGATTTCTGAGGCCATGCCTTGAAAGGGATTATGTTCTGTTAGGCCAGATGCGATCGCCCAATCACAGCAAGCACTCAGGCGAGTGATAAACCGCTTACAAGAATCGAGGGGAATGTTCTCTAAGGCCGCGTCCCTGATCTGAGTCGCCTCTTCCAGTTTGTGGGTAGGAAGCTGGTGCAGGTAATTCGTCAAGACTTTGTACTGGTTCCGCATCGTGCTCGGTGAGCACTGGTGGCGCTTGTATTCAATAAAGGCAGACCATAAAGCCAGGAGTGATGGAGTTTGAGAGCTTGTGACCGGCTCCGGAGCCGGATGAGCAGACACTCGTTGATAGCGTTTCAGACTTTCATCGAAGCGCTCTTTCTCAATATCGTCTTCTAGAATGGCTGCCTTTCGCTGTACGACCTTGCGGTTGCGAGGCGTATCGGCATATCCAGTGCTGATATAGCGACGTTTGCCTTGGTAGGTGAAGACGAGTTGTAGACGCTGGTTAGAGGGTTTAATTTGAACGCTACCCTTGCTGGCTTTGGCTTTTTTCGTGGTTGACGACATGCTGGAACACCGACTACGACTGGTGCCCATGCTAGTTATAGGGGTCTAACGCTTTACCCCAAATTTACCCCAATAATTGCTCTCAACTGGCCTAAAACGGTCTATTGGGATCCGATCTTAGAGCTGCTAAAATCCGGAAAAGTGACTTTAGCTTTTCTTCGGTATTGGGGCTGAGAGCCTTGTAAATCAGGATATTCAAGGCTTTCGATCGCGCCGATAGGGAACGGGCCTTACAGGATTCGAACCTGTGACCGACCGCTTAGAAGGCGGTTGCTCTATCCTCTGAGCTAAAGGCCCCGGGGTTACCCTTGCCAGTTCAATCGTGGCAGTGGGCTGACTCTATTATCTATTCTCCGGCTAAATCAGCAACCCCATGCGCGACTTGGGCGTTGACCGCATATCATATGATGCAAAGTTTCCAGTATTCATGCTGGCGAACTATTTGGATGGGCTAATGTAAGGTATCACTAAGGCGGCAGTCAGCTCCTCTGCTCTCTAGTTGCCAAGCTTACTGTTACGTTTGCCCAATCAGAATGAACTATCAGGCGCGATCGCACCTGAAGTTTTCTGAACTTGATTCCACAGACACGAATCGCTGCATCATGTTCATTCTTAAGCGTCAGGATGTTGAAATTAAGAATATTCAGCATCCTAGCAAGGATCAACCGATCCCGATCTTGTATTATCAGGGGCAGACTTTTCGACTGCTGAGTGTTTTTTCGGCAGCCCAAGAAGAGGAGGCGATGGCCCTGTGGAGAGATTTGACCGACAATCGGGGCAAGGCCTGTGTATTGCTCGAAGAGCCCGATCGCTTTAGTATTTGGGGCAAGATTCGGCTAGAGGCGCTAGGCGTTAGTGACGATGAGCAAGAGGGTGGGCGGCCCGCCGCGCAAGTGTTGATCCAGGGCTGTTTATTGATCTTGCAAGCCCTCTTCATTGATATTGAAGATTTGCTGGGCGCTAAGCAGGCCAATTTATTTCAATCGGATATGGCGAGTTCTTTGATGCAGTGGCGATTTCCACAAGTCACCTCAGACAAAGCGGTCAGCAATTTATTAACCATCGACCCGCTCGCAACTCAGGTACCGCCTTGGGAAGAGCACCACTTACAGCGCCTATTGGAAGAGATGCATCGGTTAGGCAAAGAGGCCTTTGGCAACTCCAACTTTACCCAGCGATCGCTCGAAGCGATCGAAGACCTTTCTAAAAGCGAACAGAAAACCTTTATGGGCTGGCTGTCACAGTCGCCGTCAGGCCAGCTATGGCAGTAGCGGTGTAGGTTTAAGAAACATTGACCGGAACTGCTTTTGAGCAAATTTGAGAAATAATGTGACAACCTTGCGGAGGGGGAAGGCTGAAGCTTGCCAAAGTCGGCTCAACCTATCGTGATCGCCACTGAATTCAATGCACCAGTTCGGTGATATTGAGGTAAAACAAGACCTACAGGTTTTGCTCAGTTGTGATTTGTGGGTTTCATCCTCGACCGCAACGGGTTGAAATCGTCCCAATTTGTCGTGTGCTCTCAGGAGAGTGTTCCATTGAGCAAGCCGTCTTCTACCTCGTCGTCCCAGTCGTTAAACAATACTTTCCTCGCTATTGGAATCGTTTGGGCATTAGTCGCAATTTTTGTGTTTCTATTTTTCAGCGTCTTACCCGAAGGCGCTGAGTCACGGCCCGCCTGGTATCTCAACACCATCACCGTGATCGAAACGGGTGCCTTTCTCTTCTCGAGCTTGCTCTGTTTTCGCAATTGGCGCAGTAGTCAAATTGTGAGCGGTCGTGGGGTTTGGCTAGCCATCGGCATTGGTCTATTACTGTATGCGGCGGGCAACCTATTCTTCTATCTCTGGAATAACGTTTTTGGGCTAGATCCGTCGGTGTCTTTTGGCGATTTCTTCTACCTGTTATCTTACATATTCCTGGCGATCGGGATGTTTCAGGCCGTGTTGCCCCGACGGTTAAATTTAGACCCGAAGCAATGGGGCATTGTCATCCTTGTGGGCATTGTGGGGGCCGCTTTGGCGATCTTCCCTCAGTTTGGCGGCGACGAAACGGCGATCGCCCCTCATGCTCCTCCCGCCCTCTCTGCCTTGGTCAGACTCGAAGCGCCCGCTTGGGCGCAAGAGACGCCACCCGCTGAGCCCGTACCGACAACACCTGCGCCCGTGCCGACAGCACCCGCGCCCGTGCCGACTGAAGCGGCCCCGACCACTGCCCCCGCTTGGGCGGTCAGCGTCAACGACGTTTTATCCCCGTTTGAAAGCCTGGTGGGGTACTTATATATCTTTGGCGACTGGCTACTGGTGGTAATTGCCACCACTTTGCTGGTCGCGTTTTGGGGTGGTCGGTTTTCTCAGTCTTGGAAGTTGATCGCGATCGCGGCCTTCTGTCTCTACATTGCCGATATGTTCTTCGCCTATCAAGACAACTACATTGAAGGAGCCGTTTGGGAAATCTTCTGGACATTTTCAGCGCTCTTTTTTGGCATGGGTGCCGTCGTCGAAAATGCCGTTTCTACCCGCTCCCGCCGCAATCTCCGGCGACGACGGGTGCAATAGAAGCTATCGCGGTCAGTCCCGCTGGGGCACTCAGCGATGAGGATTAAATCGCCCCCAACCGGTTGAACGGGCGCACCGCGACGGCTCCCCCCAGCCGGACAAACCCACCCATTCAGCGATCCGCACCCCTAAGGAATGAGGATCAAATCACATCCCAATGGTTAGGGCAGGCATCTTGCCTGCCTGGGGACAGCCGAGACGGCTATTCCAACTGATTCAATTCTCATTCCTAAGCGACTTGGATGTCGTCAGAGAGATAGACGTCTTGGATTAAGTGAAAGAGCTTCACCCCTTCTTTGAAGTCGCGTTGAAAGGTTTTGCGCCCCGAGATCAGGCCACAACCCCCCGCCCGCTTATTGATTACCGCAGTGCGTATAGCTTCGGCAAAGTCATTTTTGCCCGAAGAACCGCCGGAATTGATCAATCCGGCTCGGCCAGCGTAACAATTGAGCACCTGATAACGGGTCAAATCGACGGGATGATCACTCGTCAACTCTGAATACACCCGATCATCGGTGCGGCCATACTTTTGCCCCGTGGCTTGGTTTACCGCCTGATAGCCGCCATTGTTTTCCGGCAGCTTTTGCTTGATGATGTCGGCTCCCAGCGTCGTGCCGAGATGGTTGGCTTGCCCGGTCAAGTCGGCGGAGAGGTGATAATCCTGATCTTGCTTGAAAGCGCTGTTGCGCAGGTAGCACCAGAGAATGGTCGCCATGCCCAACTCGTGGGCACGGGTAAAGGCGGCGCGAACCTCTTGGAGTTGTCGGCTTGATGTCTCAGAGCCAAAGTAAACGGTGGCCCCAACGGCAACCGCCCCGAGATTCCAGGCCTGTTCTGCCGTTGCATACATAACCTGGTCATTGACATTGGGGAAGGTTAAGAGTTCGCTATGGTTCAGTTTGGCGATAAAAGGAATTTTATGCGCATATTGGCGAGAGACACTGCCCAACACGCCAACCGTGGTGGCGACAGCGTTGCAGCCTCCCGCGATCGCTAACTCAATGATGCTCTGGGGATCAAAATAAATCGGGTTCGGCGCAAAGGATGCCGCCGCTGAATGTTCGATGCCCTGATCGACAGGCAAAATTGACAAGTAGCCCGTATTCGCCAGCCGCCCGGTGCCATAAAGCTGTTGCAAACTGCGGAGCACTTGCGGATTGCGATCGCTCCCGGCAAAAATGCGCGACACCCAATCGGGGCCAGGCAAGTGAATGAGCGACTTCGGGACTTTGGCCCTGTAGTCGAGTAAATAATCGGCTTCGTCGCCAAGATAGTCAACAATCTTTTTCGCTGCCGGGGTCGCAACCATCCGCTTCTCTCCTGATCAAAATCCAGCCAGGCGCAGAACCTGGAACCGCCAGCACAAATTTGCTAGCTCAGGGCTCGGTTCTCACCTGTCAGTGCCAAATTAGGCCAAAGTTACCGACATGACTTCCCTCTGACAGTAGATCTTGTGACGCAGGAAATCTGGTTAAGAACGAGATGGCCTCATGGCGATGACTGAAGCCCTGCCGCAGCCGGATCTAACCTAAGGGATGAGGATCATCTAACATCCAAATTGTTTAGGGCAGGCATCTTGCCTGCCTGGGGACAGCCGAGACGGCTATCCCAACTGATTCAATTCTCATTCCTAAGGGATGAGGATCATTTAACATCCAATTTCCGCGAAGAATAGACCGGACCAGAAAAGGGACAGCCGAGACGGCTATCCCAACTGATTGAATTTCCATACCTAACCGGCAATGCCCCACTAGCCGTATCCTGCAAGTCTCCCAGGGGATCGATAAGCTGAAAACAGACCCCTTGCATCTCGACAGCGGTTCAGCTACCAGCAGCGTAGCCAGCGGTGCCCACCTTGACCGCACCCGACTCACCGATTTCAGAAATGCTGGAGTCACTCCCCACCCCCATGACGCCCCTGGCGAGTTCGCAGACTATGCAGACATCCTTTTGCTCAGAAGCTTTCGTCGCGCTAGCCACCCCGCGCGTGAATGAACTCGCGAAGTTCTATGAAGCGCTGTTGCATACCCCACCGCAACCATTTATGGCTGGTCGTTATGCAGAGTTTGCGATCGCTGGCCTTAAGCTGGGCCTCTTTCAGCCGCAGCCATCCCATCAATCGGAATTTGACCAGCCGACCCGAGCCGCCATGAGTCTCTGCCTAGAAGTGCCTGACCTAGAGGGAGCGATCGTGCACCTGACCCAACTCGGCTATCCCCCCGCTGGCACCATTACCCAGGCCTCCCACGGTCGCGAGATTTACGCCTACGATCCCGACGGCAACCGGCTCATTTTGCACCAGAACGCCAATTAACAAGGCGAGGGGAACTAGGGGGTGGGTGCTGGGTTCTAGGTGCTGGGTTCTAGGTGCTGGATTCTAGGGACTGGGTGCTGGGTAACCACCATGAGGGGCCAGATATCGCAAGCCGCAGTTAGGTTAGGCCACTCTCAATGACCGAACCGCCTGAGACAAGAGCGTTCTGTGCACCGTACCCCTTTCAACCTTCTGCTATGTCTGCCCACGACCCAGTACCCGCGACCCAAAACCTGGCACCCAATGCGCTCATCTATTTTCCTGCCGCTGCCGCTGCACCACCGCTTGCCGAAAGCCCAACACCACCAAAATATTGGAAATCGTCAGAAACAATTCGGCGCTGCCGTGTAGCCAATCGACATTGGCCAACTCTACGCCGTATGCCTGTTGCGCATATAGACCAGCGGGAATCGTCACCGCTACAAAAATCAGCAAGACATAAAACCCAATCAGCGCCAGTCGCGGCGTTTGTCCCGATCGCGTCAAAAAGTACAAAAACCCCAGATAGGGAAACAGCGACACCGCAAACAAATTTTGCTTATCAAACAAGTCTTCCATCGCGCCAAACCTCAGTTACGCTGCCACCCTTCGACCTTGCCCAGGATGCACCTGAACCACCCAGCCACCCTTGTACTCTTTAACATCTGCTCAAACCGAATGCTTCGACAGCTCCGCTTGTCGCCAGATCCACCAAGCCGCTAGACAAACGGTGATGTTACCCACGACGGTCATTGCGGCTTGCAGGGTCACCAGCCAGGACAACGATTCGGCATTGTCAAAGAAATGCCAGGTGCAGGCACACATGGCGCTGACTAAAGCTGGCAACATCCCGAAGGACAGCGATCGCCAGGCCAGCCACCCGGTAACGTGGGCAAACAGCCAGATAAACCAAATGGCCGCAATCCATTCGATCACGCTCGTGATATGAACCATCCAGGTGGGAATTGAGAGGGCGTGCATAATTTTGCTGTGCCAGTGCTCCAAAGAATAGCTTAGGACTTCGCTGCCCATTGGGCGAGGGGGAGCCATCAAGGTATGTAGGGCGATCGCTTTACGGCCGATCCCCGACCAGCATCATTACCTCAAACGGCGCATCAGACAGTAGGCTGCGGGTCTACCGTTCAGTATTGTAAGAGGGGCACGGGGCAAAGGGAGCGAACATGAGAGTTGTATTATGCGGCTACTACGGCATGGGCAATGGAGGCGACGAGGCCCTGTTAGCATCATTGCTGCAAATGTTGCCGTCGCAGGTCAAGCCAGTGGTGTTGTCGGGTGATCCGGAGCAGACGGCCCAGTGCTATGGCGTCGAAGCGTATCACCGCAAGTCACTGGGGGAGCTTTGGTCAGCCTTTCGGGGAGCGCAGGGGTTTGTTTGGGGGGGCGGCAGTTTGATGCAGGATGTCACCAGCCCAATGAACCCGATTTACTATGGCGGGCTCATGTTGTGGGCGCAACTGCGAGGGCTCAAAACGGTGGCCTGGGCTCAGGGCATCGGTCCATTGCGGCGGGGCTGGGCGCGGCGGTTGACTTACAAAACGCTGCATCAATGCACTGGGGTGACGGTGCGCGATCGCGCCTCGGCTGAACAAGCTGCCAACTGGGGCGTGCGGGCCTGGCTGTCGCCCGATCCGGTGTGGGCGCTGAGTTCGACCCCAGTGCCGGGACTGGCAGATTTTCCTGCGCCGCGCGTGGCGGTGGCGCTGCGATCGCACCCCTGGCTGACGCCCGATCGCCTCACGCAATTCAGCGAAGCCCTGGGCAATTTTCAAATGGCGACGGGGGTGAGCGTGTTGCTAGTGCCGTTTCAGCCCAGCAAAGACCGGCCCGTGGCCGAAGCGATCGCCCCCTATCTCAAAGGACCGCATCAGATTTTGGCGTTGACCGACCCCCGCCAGCTCAAGGGCGTGTTTCGCGGTGTCGAAATGGCGATCGCCATGCGCTTACATGCCTTGATTATGGCGGCGGCAGAGGGCTGTCGCTGTTTTGCGCTGAGCTATGACCCCAAGGTCACCTACTTTGCCGAAGATCTTGATATTCCCGGTTGGGAAATGGCCCCCCAGGGTCAAACTGTCACCGCCCCCGACTTTGCCCTCGCGGCCTGGCCGGAAACCGCCGCCGCCATGACGCAAACCTGGCTCAAACACTACGCCAATGGTCTCCCTGCAACGCCAGATCAAATTCAATCCCGCATCGATCGCGCCCTCATTCACCAGGAGATGTTACACCGCTTTTTGCAGTAGCTGCGTTGGGCTCAACTGCCATTGCCGGGGCAGGCTCCATGCAGAACGCCGATCGTCAAAGCGTGACTTCAACGCTTTGCAGCATTTGGGGAGAGCTGACTAAGGAATGAGGATCAAATCACATCCCAATGGTTAGGGCAGGCATCTTGCCTGCCTGGGGACAGCCGAGACGGCTATCCCAACTGATTCAATTCTCATTTCTATGCCGCCAGTGGCGGTCTCTAACGATGGACGGGCAGTGTTTGCAGAAAATACCCTGACTCACCCGCTTGCAAAAGTCGAAAACCTGAGGCCAGTGTTTCAACCAACGCTACACGCTGGATATCGCCTAGCGAGGTAAACACTGAAGCGCCTCAGGTTTTCTGAACACACTGATGGTAGGGATAATCACTGATGACAGTGATTGTCATAGCGTTAACCTAGCCTGATGTGCAAAGGTCTCGGAAGGGGGGGCAGCCCCCTCACTTGAGAGATTTTCTTGACATTACGGTTTAGTTTTGGCTTTCTGTGTTACACCATAGGGATTAACCGGGTCAATACACTAAATATGCCGTCGGTTCCCACTTAACTCTGTCGAAACCTCACCAATGTCATGAGCGAAGGAAACGTGTCGCCCCGTTCTCACGATGCCACCTCCCTAGGGGCCGCCCAAGGTCAGCTACCACTGGATTCAGCACATCCACCAGCGGCTGACGATGATTGGGAAACCGTGCCGTTTGTGGGGATGCCGCCGCTCAGTGTCCCTAACTCTGACGTGAGTTCGCCGTCTCAGCGGGCGACGATTTCGATCAAAGAGGCCGAACTGCAATCGCGCATTGTTGACCTGAATCAATGTAACGAAGTGTTGCTTTCGCGGGTGCATCAGTTAGAAGATGCCCTGGAGCGATCGCAGCAAGCCCTCCAGCAAGAAGTTGAGCGATCGCAGCAAGCCCTCCAGCAAGAAGTTGAGCGATCGCAGCGTATTGTCACCACCGAAGACAAGATCGCGGCAGCTCAAACCCGTTCCGTCGCTCAGCTACTGAGTGAACTCGATGAGGCCAATGCAGCGCTCAAGCGCCAGACCGTGTTGGCAGAAACCTTGACAGCACAGCTCAAATCGGCAGAAGAACGTGCCGAACGGTTGGAAAAAGAATGCGCGATTTTGCGTAAGCGTAAGTCGGAGCGGGCAAAACAGCTACAGGCGGCAGAAGAGACCTGTGCCGATTTGCGATCGCGACTCCAGCGCCAGCAGCAATACACGCTCCAATTCAAAACGGCCCTCGAAAAATGCCTCGACACTTCGGCATTTCAGCATACTTCTCACACCATTGAGCAAGATTTGGGCGCAGGCCCAGAAGCGGTTAATGGGGCGGCGATCGCGCCTGCTTCGCCCATTGGGATGCCGCGTTCGGAGAGCATTCGTCCTTGGTCAGCCAATCCGGCCCAATTGCCGACCGATCACCAACTGCAGTCGTTGATACGATCGCAGCCCCCCAGTCCCACTGAGCATCCAGCGGCTGACCCCGGAGCGGCGGTGCCCCCATCCTTGTCTACGCCGCCGTCCCCGCCCAGCACCGCACCCACGCCGCCAGCGGCGTCAGCACCCGCCGCCCCCGAGGCTGAGACTCCCCCGCCTGATAGCGAAGCTCAGCAACAGCTTTGGCAAGATGTTGAACGGGTGATGGAAAATGCCCCGCAGTCGGTGGCTCCAGAGCCGGTGGCAACCGAGGATGAGCCTAAAACGCATTCTCAACCTGCGGCCCCCTCGCCCATGGCTCCGCCAGATCTGACTACGTTAGAGACGGCTGAGTTTACTGAACCGATTCCCTGGGGTGCTCCCATTAAGTCAGAGGCACCCGCGATCGCCCCAGCCCCACCGCCTGCCAAAGCTCCTGAGCCGGTTGCCGCCGCCGCCCACCATGCATCGCCGCCGCCTGCCCCCGCCGTGCCGGATGCTCCCCAGGTTCCGGCCTATGCGGCCAGCATGCCAGCGTTGCACGCCACGCCAACGCCGCAAAAATCCCCCTCCCCGCTGGTGCACCCGTTGCGCCCCCCGCAACGCAAGCGCAAATCACTGTCCGCCGTGGAGTTACCCAGTTTTCCGCCCCTGCCCCAGGTGTATCACGAGTAATTTGGGGGGTCGGAGGGTTGGTGCTTGCAAGCAGACCGGACAAAGGAATGAGGATCAAATCACATCCCAATTGTTAGGGCAAGCAGCTTGCCTGCCTGAGGATAGCCGAGACGGCTATCCCAACTGATTCAATTCTCCTTCCAAAGGGGCCGGATGAGAGGCGAGAGATTGCGATCGTCGCCCCCCCCAGCCCCGTCGCTCCCCAAGGTCCTCATGTCGACTCTCGGCTCTGGTTGGGGCAGCCCGTCAACACTCACGATCGCTTGGCAGACCCGGTGCCCAGGCCAAAAATCTGACCCAGCACGGCCCAGCGAGAGCACTTCCAGGTATCAACGTGAGACATGATCTGGCCGTCATCGTTGAGGCGATATTCTGTCCAGCCGGGGATGGCTACGACGGGTCGCCAGGGTAGGGGCGTCGTCCAACTCAGGGTCCAGTAGGTTTCAAAGGTGCGATCGCCCGTCTTCTCGAGTCGGTGCAACTCCAGTTGCGGTTGCTGAAACCACTTGGCGATAAAGCCAATCATTTCCTGATATTGGTCTACGCCTGTGAACTCATTCAGGGGATCGCGAAAATACACGTCCTCAGCGTAGAGGTCATAGCTTTGATCCGCCGGAAAGTTGGCATAGTCCTGACGGATGCGATCGCAGACGGCATCAAGGTTCATCAGTCTTCCTCCATCCAGAGTCGCTCGAGTTGTCGTTGCCACGCCGCTAATATCTGCTGTTTATATTCGCTGCTGTCGTCGAGATTGCCCATGAGTCCTTCGCTGTAGAGGCGATCGAGGGTTTGCATGGTCTCCTCTAAGGACTGGCCTTGCTGTTTAGCCGCCAAAATGATCTGGCGAATTTGCTGCTCAACTAACGCATTAAAGAAGGGATCAATGCCCTCCTGCTTCATGCCCAATAGTCGACTAATTGCCGCCTCAAACCGGACCGCCGTCAAGCTGGCCAGTTCGTACTGAAAAACGCCCCACAACACATTTTGATGCAGGGCGTAGCGCACCTCTTGAGTCAGGTCAAAATTCGCTTCCAGAATCTGGCTGAAATAGGGCTGGGCCGCATTAGCCGGCACAATCGGGATCAACAACCGCAGCCAACTGCGATCGGTCGACAGCAGAACGAGTAAGCGAAAATCAGGGGTTTCGACCTGCCAGGCATCGGGGGGGCTATGCTGCATAGCGTCGCCAAACCGCTGATTAAGGTGGGTAGTGATCTCTTGATTTTCCATATCCTCACCATAACAGGGCGATTGAAACCCATAAAAAAGAGCGTTGCTTGAAGGCAACGCTCTGAACAGTTGAGTCGTCTAAGCGAGATTCGGAAAGTGGCTTAGGAATGAGAACTGAATCAGTTGGGATAAACCTCATCCAGATTCAGAAGTGGAGTTTTGGCATGTGGGAAACCTCACCGCCTGCGGCACCTCTCCTTCTCAAGGAGAGGTTTGACAAGACTCTGGTTCCTCTCCTTTCAAAGGAGAGGTTAGGTGAGGTTCTGCCCGATCATACAAAACTCCAGTTCTCAACTTAGACGGGGTTTAGCCGTCTCGGCTGTCCCAAGGCAGGTAAGATGCCTGCCCTAACAATTGGGATGTGATTTGATCCTCATTCCTTAGCTCATCCACTCTTGAACCGCTTCTTCTTTGGTGTTAGTCCGACGGTAAGGGGTTTCGCGGTTGAACTTCATGTGGATGGCGCGGTTCTGTTCACCATCAGCGGCAACCGCAAAGATGGGATAGTCAATCAGACCATCCTGGAAGGACATCTGAAAGCGGAACGTGCCGTCGGGGTTGAGCTTGATGGGCTTGCCACCGATGGTAACGGTTGCATCCGGCTCGGTGGCCCCGTAAACAATCAGCTCAGCATCCGCCACCAACCAGAACTGACGCGGACGAATCGGCGGAGCGGACGCCGAGAAACCAACGCCAGACATGGTCAGGCCGGACATATTTAAGCCGATACCCGACATGGTTAAGCCCATGCCCGACAGGGTGGGCAGAGCAGTGGTGGGAACTTCGCCGCCCCACATGCCCATACCGGAAGCCAGGACGTAGGAGCTGACGGGCAACGCATAGGAGCTGACCATCGAGCCGGGGACGTGCTGCATGGAGCCAAATAGGGAACCGGCGACCCGCTGGGCCTCGGCTGACTCGGCCATGCCGAAGATCTCGTCGTAAATCGGGTTGCCTGCGCCAGTCTCGACCCGCTTGCTGGGGTGCGTCAGGGTGGCAATTTGAGCCCCGCGCAGGTCTTGATCCCAACCGACGGTGGCGAAGTGGTCTTCAATCCAATCGGAGGGGTAGACCGGCGGAATGTGCACCGGGGCAGACCGGGCCAACAGTAACCAGCGACCATCATTGCAGAGATAGCCAATCTCAAGGGCGTAGTCGCGATCGCTCACCGGAATCGGCAAGTACCATTCCCGTGCCATCTCGTCGCACTCATACTGCTGCAGGCTGTGGGGGGCTTGATGACCCATATCGATGTCGGTGACATCGTAAAAGCGCAAAGCTAAACGTGCGCCCCCTTGACGTCGCAAATCTTCTTTGTGCTCGTTGGGCACATCCCAATAGGCGTAGGCCCACTGCGGGTCGCGCGGCATCAACACGATGCGGCTGTCGCCATAACCGCTGGGCAAATCGGGCAGTCCCTCATCGACCGAAGCCAGTACCTCTGCCGGAATCGGCTCAGTGGAGGGCACAAACTTAGAAGCTTCGACTTCAGTCTGACCATCAACCGCCGCAGCGGGGGCAGGTACAGAAGCCGTCCGGCGAGTCTGGGCCGCCTGAATGGCCGCAATTAACTCAGACTTACGCATCCGGCTATAACGAGACACTTCATACTCGCTAGCCACTCTGCGGAGCTGCCGGAGGGTCATTTCCTCTAAGGACGGAATCGACTGGGACATAAGATTCACTCCTACCTAATGTATGGGGAACCGCCGCCAACATTGCCGTCAACATTCAGCGGGGATCAAATCGGCGATCGCGGGATCACGACTTGGGAGCACTATGACAGATCCTAAGCTTAGGGATCAACCCCTCAAAATCTCTGATGACAGGTCTTTCCACGAAAACACCATGGTTTCGGGGATCATATTGTCATGATTTTGTGACAATACAAAATCACCCTCCATTGAATGTCAGGACTTCATGACTTTTTGATCTCCGTAGTCATTCCACTGGATAAAAGTGTCTGTAAGTCAGGCGGTTGCTGCCCTCAGCATGATTGAATGACGAAGGTAAGCAGCGTGACATAGGGAGTCATGGTGGTGGAATCTTCTTCAGCCCAGCCCGGCGGCAGTCGGATCATCAGCCGGGTTTTGCCCCCGGCGATTCGGTTTTGGTTGTCGTCCCAGCTCGAACGGGTCGATGATTTACAGTTCCAAATTCAGGGGCGCGATCGCGAACTGCTGTCCGGTCACATTCCCGAAATTTATTTGTCAGCGCAAAAAGCGATTTACCAGGGCATTCACCTGAGTCAGGCAGCAGTGACCGCCCGCGCGATTCGGGTCAATTTGGGGCAGATCATTCGCCGTAAGCCCCTGCGATTGCTCGCCCCGTTTCCCATCAGTGGCGAAGTGGAGTTGACCGCCGCTGATTTCAACGCTTCTCTACAATCGCCTTTGCTGGGCGAGGGCCTCTACGACTTTTTGCAATTGCTGGCCCAGTCGCAACCGGAGGCGTCTCCCCTCAAAACGTTGCTCGATCACTTGCCCGATCGCACCGTGCAACCCCACTACCAGCCCACCGCCACGATCGCGGCTGACCAGATAATGCTGCGGCTGCGGCCCCAGGCTCCCGAGCTGCCGGCGATCGCCATTCGCACTCAACTCTCCATCCGGGACGGACATCGCCTGTGCCTCGACAATCCTCACTGGCTGGTCGACGATGCCCAGTCCCAGTCCGCCGCGGCCCAGCCGTTGCCCGATTTGCACGGCTTCGAAATTGACCTCGGCGCTGAGGTGATGCTGACCGAGTGTCGAGTGGCTGATGAAAAGATCGTTTTGGCGGGGAGTGTGAGGGTGTTGCCGGGGGAGTGAGGGAGGACATGAGTCAACGCCCCGTCCTCTGCATTCTGAATTCCGCATTCCTAACCAACAACTTTCAATAAAACTGCTAGACAATCACCTTTCTCAATACCGTGTTTCCCTAAACTGAATTGAGGTGAAACTCACTATTCGCTGGATTGCACAGGAAGACTGAATATGGATGAATTTGCACTTTGGCAGCGTTATCAAGACTGGCTATATCGACATGAAGAGCTTGAGCTTTATCTCGATATCAGCCGCATTCGCTTTGATGACGGCTTTATTAAGCAGATGCAGCCCAAATTTGCCAAAGCTTTTGACGATATGGCGGCGCTCGAGCGAGGGGCGATCGCGAATCCGGACGAAAATCGCATGGTTGGGCACTACTGGTTGCGAGACCCCGATCGCGCCCCCTCTGACGCCCTCAAGCAAGACATCCTCTCCACGCTGCAAGACATCAAGACCTTTACCCAGCAGGTGCATACTGGGGCTCTCTATCCTCCTGGACATGAAAAATTCACCGATTTACTCTGCATCGGCATTGGGGGCTCAGCACTAGGACCGCAATTTGTCTCCCAGGCTCTGACGGCAGATTTTCCGCCCCTCCAGGCACATTTCATCGACAATACGGATCCCGCCGGGATCGATCGCACCCTCAACCGCTTGGGCGATCGCCTCGCGACCACTCTGATCATCGTCACCTCCAAATCGGGGGGCACGCCTGAGACGCGCAACGCCATGGTCGAGGTGCAGCATCGGTTTGAGAAAATTAGCCGCAACTTTGCTAGACAAGCCGTGGCAGTCACGGGCATCGGCAGCAATCTAGAACAGGTTGCGATGCAGCAGGGGTGGTTGGCGACGTTTCCAATGCACGGTTGGGTGGGTGGCCGCACCTCGGAACTTTCGGCAGTGGGCTTGCTGCCGGCAGCCCTCGAAGGTATCGACATGATTGCCATCTTGCAGGGCGCAAAAATGATGGATGCGGCTACTCGGGTGCCGGATTTGCGTCAAAATCCGGCGGCGATGCTGGCGCTGAGTTGGTATTTCGTGGGCGAGGGCCATGGCCTCAAAGATATGGTGCTGTTGCCCTACAAAGATAGTTTGGCGCTCTTTAGCCGCTATCTACAGCAATTGGTGATGGAGTCGCTGGGCAAAGAGCGGGATCTCGACGGCAATGTGGTCAATCAAGGGATCGCCGTCTATGGCAACAAGGGCTCAACGGACCAACACGCTTACGTTCAACAATTGCGCGAAGGGGTCAATAACTTCTTTGTGACGTTCATTGAGGTGCTCAAAGACCGCGAAGGCGAGTCCATTGTGATCGACCAGGGCGCGACCTCGGGGGATTTCCTCAATGGATTTTTGCTGGGCACCCGGCAAGCGCTCTATGAAAATCAACGGGATTCCATCACGATCACGGTGCCGAGTGTGACGCCCAATATTGTGGGGGCCTTGATCGCGCTGTACGAGCGGGCGGTCGGGCTGTACGCTGCCCTGGTCAATATCAACGCCTATCACCAACCGGGGGTCGAAGCCGGGAAAAAAGCCGCTGCGGGCATTTTGGATTTGCAAACGCGGGCGATCACCGCCGTGCAACAAGCCTCCAATCCGCTCGCGATCGCGGAACTGGCCGCGCAAATCGGAGCCGAAAAAGATATCGAGACGCTTTACCAAATCCTGCGGCATCTGGATGCGAATGATCGGCATGTGAAGTTTGCCAACACCGCGATCAATTTAGATGACCTGCTAGTCATCGCCTACAGCGCTAGTTGAGAGGGGCGGTAAGGGCGGGCCATCTCCAGTTCTCGCTCATGCCCAGGTTTTTTGATTCGCTCAAAGATACCCCAGAGCGTCCAAATTTTGTCGGGGCTTGGCAGTGTCAAGCCCCTGCCTGCAACTTTCTCAAGCGGTGGGAAACCTAGTCCTGCGGCTCTGCAGGGGGGCGGGATTCAGATTCACCAGGAGATTTGAGGCGATTGGCCTTTTGCTTTAAGTCATCAAAGTAATCGGGGGTGCGATCGGGCGATGGTGCGGCGTCAGCCGGGGGCGTTGGTAGCTGGTCCGCTGCCGGATCGTCCGCTGCCGAATCGTCAGTAGTCGGGTGGTTGAGGTTGGCTTGGCGTCTTTCACGCAGCTCCTTAGCCTGCACCTGTAACTTGTTGAAATAATCCGTATCGGTGATTTCGGCGACCTGCTCGCCCACTTTGGTTTTGTCAATTTCAATCTCTAGCCGCAGCAAGTTTTTCATCTGCTTGTAAACGGCTTGCCCATAGTCGCTCTTGTTGAAGCGATCGAGCAACACCACGCCGCCGGAGGCTAATCCCAGTGCCAGCGCGGGCGGTACGAGGGGAATCCAGCCGCCCTGCAAAAACAGCCCGTAACAGAGACCGTACAGTCCTCCCAGCAAAAGGATGGCGACCACAGCGTAGGTGAGCGGGCGACGGATGTACCAGGCAAAGAGGGCACCGCTGAGGCCCCAGAGGACAATCCACAGCGCTTCGCCCCAGGTAGGCCAACTCCACAACAGCGGGCGGTCATCTAGCACCGCGCTCAAAAGTTGGCTGACCGATTGAGCATGTACGGTGACCCCTGCCATTTTTTGGCTATCTCGCAGGCCGCCGCTAAAGGGGGTGTAAAACTCGTCTTTGGCCTCGGGGGTCGTTGCGCCGATGAGGATGACGCGATCGCGAATCTGAGCGGGATCAACCTCGCCAGACAACACCTCCGTCAAGCTCACCTGCGGCACGGCAGTTTTAGCAGACCGATAGTTGAGCATGATCTGGTACCCCTGAGCATCGACATTGCGATAGCCCCCCAGGTTAGGCTGTAGCCGAGGCAGCACCGTCTGATCTAGTCGTAACTCCTGTTGCGCCGTCAACTCGGGGGTGATGCCGTCTTCTGCCAAGTACAGCAGGGCGAGTTGCAGCCCCAGGGAAAAGAGTTGCGCCTCGGGATCGTTGCACAAATGGGTACCCACAACTTCGGAGTCGGCGGGGGGAGCAGCAATCAGCAAGCTGCGGCGCAAAATGCCCCCCGGATCCACAACCAAATCGGAAAATCCGACTTGCGTCTCGGGGGTGTCGGTGGGCGGGGGTACCCCCGGATTAGCGGGGCTGCTAATTTTGCACACGGGAATAATGCGATCGCTGGCTTGAATTTGCTCCAGCAGGGCGGCCCGTCCGTCACCAATGGGCAAATCGCGAAACATATCCAGCCCAATGGCGCGCGGTTCTGCCGCGACCAGGATAGTTAGCAGCTCCGCCAGGGTGCTGTCTGCGATGGGCCATTCCTGCCGGGATTGGATGTCGGCTTCATCGATGCCCACGACTAAGATGCGATCGTCCGGCGGCGAGGTCGGTCGCAACCGCATCATCTGGTCATACACCCCCAGCTCTAGACCTTGCAAAGCGCCTACCGCTCGCAAGCCCAAGATCAGAGCACCGGCTGCTAAAGTCGACAAAACCGGCGGCTGCCCAAGCTGGCTCACCCAGCTTAAGCGGCGGGGGAGCTGGGGCGATCGACGACTGTTAGGAGGGGGCGAAAAAGCCATAAGGGGAGATGGGGGAGCAAAACCGGGCCTTCCACGTCAATTCATTGTAACCACCGGCATTTGTGAATTGAGGTCTGGGTGCTGTGATTATAAACTTCGCTCAAGAACCGTAACAGTCGTCGGAAATCCCCGCCGGTTCTCGTGAAGTTGTGAATCAGTGCGTTTATAACTAAATTGAACTCATTTTGCGGGTGGCTGGTGGCGTTAAACGGCGCGACTGCGTGGATTGAGGTCATGGCACTCACGGCGAATGGTGACCGCTCAGCGATCGGCTCATTCGTCATCTTGATGGAATTAACGCTGATCCATTGCTTCATCACTGCTCACATTAGGTTGATTCACTTCTATGAAAAGTCTTTTGCAATTACAGCGTATTGGGGTTGGGGCGACGGCTGGTATCTTACTCGGCGGGAGTCTCGGGGCCATGGTCGGCCCGGCGATCGCGCAAGGAACGATCCGGCTCCGGCTGCCTGATATCAGTGCTCCCGGCAATCGCGAGTCGGGCTCAACCCGCAGCACCACTTGTATTGCAGCGGATGAGAATCTCGTGGCGCTGATGCCCCAAACGAATTACGGATTGACCCAAAGTGCCTATCCGACCATTTATTTTTACTTGCCCGCGACCACTGCGGAACACCTCAAATTTGTGCTGCTCAATGAAGCGACGAATGAACTGGTCTACGAAGGCCAATTTCAGATCAAGGGTAGCGACGGCATTGCCAGTGTCAGCCTGCCGGACAACGGCATTCAGCAACCGCTAGCCGTGGATGAAGCGTACGTTTGGTACATCTCGGTCATTTGTGATCCCACTGACCGCAGCGCCGATGTGGTTGCCGAAGGGCAAATTGCCCGCGTCGCCCCCTTAGCCGACACGGCTGAAGTCTCGATGGCGGAGTTGCCTGCGTTGTATGCAGAGGCCGGTCTGTGGGTGGACGCCCTGGCGGCCTCTGCCGCGTTAAAGCAGGACGATCGCCCCTCCGAGTGGAATGCGCTGTTGGATGCGGTGGAACTCAGTGAATTGATTGCGGTAGAGTTGTTAAGCAGTCCCTCGCCGATGCCTCAAGCGACGTCAGCCGCTCAATAGGGGCCGGGCGATCGCCCCGCCGCCCCAGGCGGAGCAGCCAAACCCCGTTAGGGCGATCGCGCGTGCGCCCTCATCCGCGTCTGGCCGCTGCTGCCTTAAATGCTGTGCAGTATTGCTGATATCCCCCCGGAAACACCACATTGAGCGTGAGGGGATCGTGCTGGTCTGCCGGATCGCCAGGGCCAGCCACCACGACGGGGCGATGCCCCTGCTGCTCTACGGTGAGGGGCCGACGGTTTTTGAGTTCGCCGCCGCTGCTGTCGACGTAAGTCACGACATTGCCCGTGTCAAAAGCCCGTCCAATATCCTGCACAAGCTGCAAAAAGTTGCGATCGCTGCCGCCCCGTTTGGCGACCCGCTGACCATCGATTTCCATCACTTTGCTGGTAACCGTGTCGCCCACCCCGACCATCACCGGCATGGCCGCCGGGTCAAAATGATCTGTCACCAATTGCATCAGCGCTTGATGCTCATGGGGCGCGACCCGCACGCTGAAATCTGCTCCCAGGGGATAGGTGCCGGTGCGCTGGGCATAGTAGCGATTGAGCAACGCTAGCACCCCTGCTTCCTTGATCGCCCCGCGCAGCATGAACTGAAAATCGGTCGTGCCGGATTCGTCACCCTGACTCAGCCAGATAATTTCCTGGCCGTTGGGGTCGCGCCCGTGGTTAGGGGCGTAATGGACGAAAAAAGCATCGCCCAAGCCCTGGGCCGCCGCCTCTGATAACAGCGTTGCCATTAGGGATTGCATGGTGGTTTGCAAGGCTAGATAGGTCTCGCGATCGCCCGCCAAAACGCTGTGAAAGGTGTTGAGATTGGCCGTGGGAGAGGCCACATTCTCCAGCGCCGAAGACTGGATACAGCGCTCCAGTGTAGCAGCATCTAGCGGCAGGCCCTGGGTCTGGGCAAACTCCCGCAGCCGTTGGCGAATGCGCTCTGGCACTTGCTGTAAAAACGCCAGTTCCGCCTCACTCACGCCGGGATGGAACAGCTCGCCCTGGCGGGTCTGCCACTGCACCCCACCGGCAGCCAAACCGGGTAAATAGCAACCGACAGCAGCGTCACCAAACGCCCGTTCAATAATGCCGTTCACCCCGCGTTGGCCGATGTGTTCACCATTGGTCAGCACATAAAAATGCCCCTCAAAGGCTTGAGTGGCAGTCACATAGTCAGTCTCAATGTGGCGATCGAGGGGATCTTTGACCAGCCCCATACAGACGCCATCCAGGTCTTGAATGATGAGCAAATTTTCGGTCTGGCTCAGCAGATCGACAAAGCGCTCATGATCCAGAGAGTAGGTTTGCTGGTGCAGAGGGAGCTGGGTAGCGGAGGTCATAGTTCTGTGAGGGTGACTTCTGCTTCAGCCTATCAAGGGATGCTGCCGCCAAGGGCGATCGCCCACCCATTTCCTCACCCATTCCCAACGCTCAAAGCCCGCCTGGCGGCGCTGAGACTGAGGGAGAAAATCTCATCCCTGAGGGTCTTCAAACCCAAGCTGGTCAAGGGGGTTCGTATTTAATGGGGCCGAGCCGAGCGTTCAATCACCCCACACATCGAACTGCTAGATCGACTGGCGGCCCCGTAGCCCCCTTAAGTAGGTCAGGATAATTAATCCGAGGTATGCAACGTTCAGTTAAGTAGTCTTGACATTAACGTACTGAGTCGTGTGACCGCGAATCTCACCTCGATGTTCTAGTCCCTCGACGACGTGGT
>Ga0081535_100524_pt1 | contig 24646 bp, 20 predicted proteins | sample HotLakmasection3_FD_71020 | JGI IMG/M metagenome (GOLD analysis project Ga0081535, IMG submission 71020) | Hypersaline microbial mat communities from Hot Lake, Washington, USA - Section #3 (SPADES assembly) (version 2) | ecosystem: Environmental > Aquatic > Non-marine Saline and Alkaline >... | reverse complement strand
CGCGGGGGGCGCCGCGCGGGGGGGGGGGGGCGGGGGGGGGGAGCCGCTTCTCTGGCAGCGGGAGCCGGCGGGGGCCGAGCCGCGGACGCCGTAGGGCTCGGCGCGTGGGACGTTAGAGCGCGAGACGGTCTCCCGGACGGACGACGCTCGGGAAGTCGCCCGCGGCCTTGAGCTCCTCGGGTCCGGTGGCGGTGAGGGGGCTGATCTCGAGGGCGCACTCGGGGGCGCCGTCGGGCGAGCGGGCGACGCGGACGCCGCAGGCCTCGAGCCAGCGCGCGGCGCGCTCGGTCTGGAGGGCGGCGCTGGTGGCGGCCGAGTCGTTTCCGCTGGCGTTCTTGATGGGCGCGAACTCGTCGACGCGGTCGGTCTCGAGCACGAGCGGCTTCCTGGCGAGCGGGAGGGCGTCAAAGACGAAGGTCTCGAGCTTGACGCCGTTCGGCTCGTCGGGCTCGACGCGCTCGCCGGTCTGGAGGTCGACGTAGGGCGCCTTCTTGACCGCGCGGTGGAAGGGCAGCGCAAAGCCCGTGTCCGAGGCGTTGAGGCGGCGGACGAAGTCCACGCCGAGGGCGTGGATCGCGGGGTTGCCCGCGTTGAACCGCAGATCGCCGGCCTCGTCGCGCTGGGCGGCGAGGTCCCCCGGGAGGTCGGAGTACTCGATCATCCCGAGTCGACCGCTCTGCATGCAGAAGACGCCGACCTTCTCGCCCGGCTCGGTCTTCGCGAGCATCTTGGACGACATCTCGCCCGAGGAGTCCTCCGCGGTCGCGTGCAGCCCGAGGAAGACGGGATCGATGACGCGGACGAGCGGGTTGTCGATCTGGGTGTAGCTGATGTGCTCGACGCCGCGGGAGGCGAGCTCGTCGATGGCGCCGCTCTCGGCGAGCGCCTTGAGCGAGCCGCCGTGGCCGTCGGGGTTGGTGGCGGGCTCGTCGGGCGCGGCGAGCAGGACGCGTCCGGAGTCCTTGTCGAACGTGGGCATGACGCCCTGGTTGAAGATGATGACGTCGTCCTCGCCGAGCCCGAGCCAGTCGCGCTCGCGGAAGAAGCTGACGGTGTCGTCGTGGTTGAGGGGGCTCGTCATGACGCACCAGGGGATGCGGGTGTCGTAGCGCCGGCGCGCGGCGAGGATCCACTCGGCGAGGCATTCAAAGAGCGTCTTGCCCGTGACGGCGCCCGCGGGGTAGGCGCCCTTGGGGCCGTCGAAGCCGAGGCGGGTGCCCTGCCCGCCCGCGACGGTGAAGGCCGCGACCTTGCCGTCGCGGAGGAGCGCCTCGCCCGCCCGGCGGAAGCGCTCGCGGTCCCACGGCCGCCTGGGGGAGGCGGGGTCGCGGGGGTAGTACGGGGCCGGGGCGAGCTCGCCCTCGGGGGCGAAGTCGGGGGCGTTCCTGACGTAGGTCTCGATCCAGGCGGGCACGCGCTCCCACTCGATGACGGCGAGGCGCTCGAGCAGGCGGCGGCGGCCTTCGTCGTCGAGGGCGTCAAAGAACGCGAGCAGGTGCTCCTGCCCGACGTTCTCCAGGCGCGGGCGGATCTCCTCGAGGCTCACGGCGGCGGCTTTGGCGGAAGTCATCGCGTCTCCTGGTCGCTGACGGCTCGGCAAATGGGGGGCGGAGGGAACGGATTCAATCAGGGACGCGGGGCTCGGACCACTGGCCGTCCTGATGGCGGACGATGGCGCCGGTGGCGACGTAGATCACCTGCTCGGCGATGTTCGAGCAGTGGTCGTCGATGATCTCGAGACGGGCCGCGATCGCGTGGAGGGCGAAGGCGGCGTCGACCTCGATCTCGCCTGCGGCGAGGGCGCGCTGGGTGTCGCGAAGGATCATGCGCTCGAACTCGTCGATGGTCTCGTCGCTCGAGAGGACGCGCCGCGCGAGGGCGGTGTCGAGCGCCTCGAAGCAGCGGTTCGTGTCGCGGACGAGGCCGATGACGCTGTTGGCCATCACGCGGAAGGCGCCGGGGAGGTCGGAATCGCCCACCTCGCGGCGCATCTGGGCGATCTCGACGGCGGCGTCGGCGATGCGCTCGAGCTCGTTGTTGATCTTGACGATCGTCAGCACCATGCGGAGCTGGTCGTCGTCGACGGCGGCGACGGTCTGGGCGACGTCGCGGAGCAGGCGGACGGCGGCTCGCTCGACCTCGACGTCGACGCGGTCGATCACCTCGTCGGCCTCGACGACGCGCCGGCCCTTCTCGTCGTCGCGCTCAAAGAGCGCCTCGACGGACTGCTCGAGCATCGCGCCGACGCGCCGGCCCTGCTCGAGCAGGTCGGCGCGGAGGCGGTCGATGCGGCGCACGAACGTTGCGGGATCGCTCGCGGCGGGATCGCTCGCTGGCTCGCTCACCGATTCGTCCTCTCTGGACGGCGACGACCCGTCGCCCGTCGGCACCATACCCGCCCCCGCCCGCCGAGCAAGCGCCGTCGCCGCGGTCCGGCGGGCCGCGCGTGGCTCGGGGGGCCCGGTATCATCGCCCCCCGACCGTCAGAAGGAGCCTTGCCCATGCCGTTCGACATCGAGCTCGTGCACGCCCGTCAGGTCCTCGACTCCCGGGGGAACCCCACCGTGGAGGTGGAGGTCGCGCTCGAGGGCGGGGGGTTCGGACGGGCGGCCGTCCCGTCGGGGGCGAGCACGGGCGAGAGCGAGGCGGTGGAGCTTCGCGACGGCGAGAGCGCCTGGCTCGGCAAGGGCGTGGAGAGGGCGGTCGCCAACGTCAACGACACGATCGCGGGCGAGCTCTTCGGGCTCGACGCCCGCGAGCAGGAGGCGATCGACGCGCTGCTCATCGACCTCGACGGCACCTCCAACAAGGCGAACCTGGGGGCCAACGCGATCCTCGGGGTCTCGCTCGCGGTCGCCAAGGCCGCCGCGGACGGTGCGGGGCTCCCGCTCTACCGCTACCTGGGCGGCACGGGCGCGCGGACGCTCCCGGTGCCGATGCTCAACATCCTCAACGGCGGCAAGCACGCCGACAACACGGTCGACTTCCAGGAGTTCATGATCCAGCCCTGGGGCTTCGACGACTTCCACGACGCGCTGCGGGCGGGGGTGGAGATCTACCACGCTCTGAAGAAGGTGCTCGCCCAGCGCGGGCTCTCGACCGCCGTGGGCGACGAGGGCGGCTTCGCCCCCGACCTCAAAACCAACGAGGAGGCGATCACCCTCATCGAGGAGGCGGTCGGGAAGGCGGGCTACTCCTGGGGCGAGCAGATCTTCCTCGCGCTCGACCCCGCCGCGAGCGAGTGCTGGAACGAGGCGGCCCGGGACGGCAAGGACGGCTACAAGCTCTTCAAGAGCACGGGCGAGATCCTGAGCTCCGACGACATGATCGCCATGTGGGCCGAGTGGTGCGACAAGCACCCCGTCCGCTCCATCGAGGACGGCCTCGCGGAGAACGACTGGGGCGGGTGGGCGAGGCTCGCCGAGCGTCTGGGCGATCGCGTGCAGCTGGTCGGGGACGATCTCTTCGTGACGAACCCGGCGTTCGTGCGTCGCGGGATCGACGAGAAGGCCGCCAACTCGGTGCTCGTGAAGGTCAACCAGATCGGCACGCTCTCGGAGACGTTCGAGGCGGTGAGCCTCGCGATCCGTCACGGGTGGACGGCGGTGCTCTCGCACCGCTCGGGCGAGACCGAGGACGCGACGATCGCGGACATCGCGGTCGCGACCAACTGCGGGCAGATCAAGACGGGCGCCCCGTGCCGGAGCGATCGCAACGCGAAGTACAACCAGCTCCTCCGCATCGCGGAGGAGCTTGGCGGGGCCGGCGTCTACGGCGCGGGCTGGTCGAAGGGCTGATCGCCGCGGTGCGCGTCCATCTGGTTCAGTACGACGTCGCGTGGGAGTCGCCGAGCCAGAACCGCGATCGCGTGGAGTCGCTGCTCGCGCGGGCCCCGGTCGAGCCGGGGAACCTGATCGTCCTTCCCGAGATGTACGCGACGGGATTCTCGCTCAACGTCGAGACGACCGCGGACGACGACGGCGAGGACGCGGCGTTTCTGGCGGACCTCGCGCGGCGGACGGGCGCCGCGGTGGTGGGGGGGATCACGGCTCGCGGCGAGCGGAAGGCGCTCAACCGCGCGCTGGCGTTCGGGCCGACGGGAGAGACGCTCGCGAGCTACGACAAGATCCACCCGTTCACGTTCGGACGCGAGCACGAGATCTTCGCGGGCGGGGACCGCGTCGCGACGTTCGAGTGGGGCGGGCTGAAGATCGGTCTGTCGGTCTGCTACGACCTGCGATTCCCGGAGCTCTACCGCGCGCTGCTCGGCGCGGGCGCCGAGGCGATGATCGTGATCGCCAACTGGCCCTCGGCGCGGCGCGAGCACTGGCTCACGCTCCTGACGGCGCGGGCGATCGAGAACCAGGCGGCGGTGATCGCGGTCAATCGGACGGGGGCCGATCCGTTCCTCGAGTACTCCGGCGACTCACGCGTGATCGGCGCCCGCGGGGAGACCCTCGCCCGGGCGGATCGGGAGGAGGGGGCGACGTCGGCGGAGGTGGATCCGGCGGGCGTGCGGAACTGGCGGGAGGCGTTCCCGGCGTGGCGGGACGGGCGAGTGGGCGACGGCGGCCGCGTCCGCGAAGAATCTCTCTAGCGGATCGAATCGACGTCGTGGCCATGGCTTACGGACCGTGGAGCCGAATATTCCGTGTGTTCCGAGGATGAGGCTTGACTAAGAGAGGCCTGTTGGTACCCTCAGATTGTTGAGTGGTCCGCCCTGACTTCGGGCCGACCGCATGAGGAGAGGGAAGACCTCCTCAGACAATTCAAGACGCGAGCGGAGGCTCGCCATACACGGTTGACTCCTCCGTGGTCTGCTGTGGTCGTCCTGGCGCAATGCCAAGGATCCGCAGCGACAAAGATCCACGGATTCCCTGTGCCCGCTTCACCTGCGCTAACGCTCGGGTGAAGCGGTTTCACGCCAGGACGGCAGGTCCGTCCTTGGTGAGGCGAGGCAATGTTGAGGCCTCGCCGGAAGCGAATAAGGCCCCTGGAGGGCCTGATCACGGTTCTTCGCAGAGAGGGAAGCGAAGCCGCTTGTTTTTGTGCGCTTTCCCCTTGACCCGCCCCCGCGGAAACTGATATCTTGCGCGAGTCGATCGGAAGCACAGGCCGATCGACGCCTACCCACCACACGGGGCTCGGACACGGGGTCCGTGTGGTTTCATGCCGGCGGAGCCGGCGACAACCTGCCACACGGAGGAGTCACGCCGGGGCCTGTGAAAGATCGGGCCTCGGCGTTTTTCATGCGCCGGCCCTGCCGGGACGAGCCCCTGGGCCTCGACCCTTGGCGGGCGCCAGGGCGCTCCGGCGGGCTGGCCGGCGGCGGCGTGATGGGTTACGCGGGCGCCCCCGAACCTGTCGCTGCGGCGCGCGCCCGTCGGTCCGCTCCCGCTCGCGCTTCCTCAGCCGGTGGCTCGCTCGACTTCCTGGAGCGAGGTGTCGCCCCTGACCGCGAGCTGCCAGCCGGACTGCTCGAGGGTGGTGAAGATGTCGCCCGCGATGGCCTGCTTCATCGCCTGGATCGAGGGGGCGTTGAGGACGACGTCTCGGAGCTCGTCGTTGAATTCGAGCATCTCGTAGATGGCCTGGCGTCCCTGGTAGCCGGTCTTGAGGCATCGCTCGCACCCGACGGGGCCGTAGGTCTTGCTCACGCCCTGGGCGTAGCGACCCATCTTGGTGGCGACGCCCGGCTTGAGCGGGATGGGCTGCTTGCACTCGGGGCAGAGCGAGCGGACGAGGCGCTGGGCGAGCACGACGTTCAGCGAGTTGGCGACGAGAAAGGGCTCGACGCCCAGGTCGAGCAGGCGGAAGACGGAGCTGATCGTGTCCTTCGCGTGGACGGTCGAGAACACGAGGTGCCCGGTCATCGCGGCGCGCATGGCGGTGCGCGCGGTCTCGTCGTCTCGGATCTCGCCCACGAGGATGACGTCGGGGTCCTGGCGGAGCACGGACCGCAGGACGTTGCTGAAGTCCTTGCCCTGCTGGTCGTCGACGGGGATCTGGGTGACGCCCTCGAGGGAGTACTCGACGGGGTCCTCGATCGTGATCACGTTGCGGGCCTCGCGGTCGATCGCTCGCATGCAGTTGTAGAGCGTGGTCGTCTTGCCGGAGCCCGTGGGGCCGCAGACAAGGACCATCCCCTGCGTGGCTTCGCAGACGCCCTCGACGCGCTGGAGCATGTGCGGGCTCAGCCCGAGCTCGCGCAGGCTCTTGGGCGAGTGGCGCAGGTCGAGCACGCGCAGGACGAGCTTCTGCCCGTGGATCGAGGGGGTGAAGCTGGCCCGGTAGTCGACGCGTCGCTCGCCGAAGCGGGCGGAGAAGTGCCCGTCGGTGATGGCCTCGCGACCGGTCTCGCGGATGTGGCACGCGGTGCGGAAGAGCCCGAGCACGAGGCGGGCGACGTCCTGCGGGAACTCGGTGATCGTCACCATCTGCCCGTCGACGCGGACGCGCAGGAGCGAGGTCTCCTCCTTGGGCTCGATGTGGATGTCGGTCGCGCGGGCCCTGGCCGCGAGGACGAGGCAGAGCTTCGCGGCCACCGCGCCCGCGCTCGCGCCCTGGAGCGCGCCCGAGCGCTGCCCCCGCGCGTCGATCACGACCACGTTCTTGGGATCGAGCGTGCGGTCCTCGGGGAGGTGGTCGATCGTGGCCACGAGCGACTTGACCCAGTCGGGCCCGGTCTTGGCGAGCTTCGGGGTGGTGAGCGGCGAGCCCGTCCGCGTTTGCATCGAGGCGCCGTTCGAGGCGGCGGCCGACTCGGTGCGGAAGCGAAACTCGTGCGTGCCGACGCGGATGACGTCGCCGGAGCGGAGCACGCGGTGATCGACCTTCTCGTCGTTGACGTTGGTCCCGTTGCGGCTTCCGAGGTCCCGGACGCGGAAGCCGCCGTCGGCGGGCTCGATGACGCAGTGGTACCGGCTCGCCAGATCGTCCTTGAGGACGATGTCGTTGCTCGGGTGGCGCCCGATCTGGACCGCCCGGTCTCGGAGGGACACGCGCCGGTCCGCCGAGTCGATGCTCTCGAGGAAGCTCGCCATGGCCTCAAGGTAGCACCGGGCGCGTGGCGGACAACCGCGGGTCCGAGAAGCCTCGGGATCGACGACTTCGGCGGGGGTCGCGTCCGTGGTCGCGGCGGCTGCGGCTCCAGAAGGGGGTGCGGGTCGCCGACATAGCGTGTTGTGGCGCACCACGACCCCGCGAGCCTGATCCCCGAGACGACGGAGGCGGGCTACACCCCTCAGGTGTCGCACCTCCTGAGCTTCGCGAACCGGTCCCACAACGCGGTCGTGATCACGGACCGCGCGGGCCGCATCGAGTGGATCAACGCGGGGTTCACGCGTCTGACGGGTTTCGGCTTTGAAGAGGTGGTCGGGCGCACGCCGGGCGAGCTGCTCCAGGGGCCGGAGACCGATCCCGCGACGGTCGAGGCGATGGGGCGGGCGGTCTTGAGCGGCGAGCCCTTCAAGGTCGAGGTCGTCAACTACACGAAGGACGGTCGGCCGTACTGGATCGAGGTCGACTGCCAGCCTCTCCGCGACGCGCGCGGCGTGATCACCGGCTTCATGGCGATCGAGGCGGACATCACCGATCGCAAGCGCCGCGAGGAGGAGCTCGAGCGGCTCGCGGAGCGACTGCGCACCGCGACCACGGGGACCGGCCTGGGCGTCTTCGAGTGGGACATCACGCGCGACGTCCTGACCTGGGACGAGGCGATGTTCGACCTCTACGGCCTCGAGCGACGGGGGGGCACGGCGACGATCGAGCTGTGGCGCGGGAGCGTCGTTCCGGAGGATCTCGAGGCGACCGAGGAGCTGCTCCGGGCGGCGCTGGCCGGCCCGGGCGATTTCCAGGCCAACTTCCGCATCCAAACGACCACGGGCATTCGGCACATCGAGGCCGCCGCCACGGTCGAGCGCGACGAGCAGGGCCGGGCGATCCGCCTGACCGGCTTCAACCGCGACGTGACGGCCCGGATCGAGGCGCAGGCGGCGCTCGAACTCTCGGAGCGCTTCGCCCGCGGGGCGGTCGACGGGCTCGCGGCGCACATCGCGGTGCTCGATGAGCACGGCGCCATCCTGCGCGTCAACCGGGCGTGGCGGGAGTTCGCCGAGCGCAACGGGGCGGCGCCCGAGTATCTCGAGGGCGGGAACTACCTGGAGGTGTGCGACCGGGCCACGGGGCCGTGCCGGGCGGAGGCGACGGCGGTCGCCGAGGGGATCCGCGAGGTCATCAGCGGCGAGCGCCGTTCGTTCACCTACGCCTACGAGTGCCACAGCCCGACGGAGGACCGGTGGTTCGTCGCCCGCGTGACGCGGTTCCCGGGAGACGGCGAACGCCGCGTGGTCGTCGCTCACGAGAACGTGACGGATCAGAAGCGCGCCGAGGTCCGCCTGCGCGAGGCGCGGGCGCTGCTCGAGGAGACGGGGCGCATCGCGCGGATCGGAGGATGGGAGCTGCGGATCGAGAATCGCGAGGTGCGGTGGTCCGACGAGGTGTGCCGCATCTTCGGCGTCGAGCCGGGCTACCAGCCGACGTTCGAGGAGGCGACGGGCTTCTTCCCGCCCGAGGCGCGCCCGCTCATCGCCGCCGCGGTGGAGCGCGCGATCGAGGTCGGGGAACCGTGGGACCTCGTCCTCCCGCTCGACACCGCTCGCGGCGAGCGGCGTTGGGTGCGCGTCATCGGCCAGGCGCGCGAGGAGAACGGGCGGCGCGTCGCGCTGAGGGGCGCGCTGCAGGACGTGACGGATCGCAAGACCGCCGAGGCGCTCGCCGAGACGGTGCAGGATCAGCTCCGGATCTTCGTCGAGCACACCCCGGCCGCCGTGGCGATGTTCGATCGGGACATGCGGTACCTCGTCGTGTCGCGCGGGTGGCACGAGGAGTACGAGCTCGAGGACGGGGACCTCCTCGGGCGCTCGCACTACGACGTCTTCCCCGACATCCCGAGGCGCTGGAAGCGCTTCCACGAGCGGGCGCTCGCGGGCGAGACGGTCTGGCATGACCGCGACGCGTTCCGGCGCGCCGACGGGACGACCCTCTGGCTGCGGTGGCGGCTCGAGCCATGGTGCGACGAGTCGGGCGCGGTCGGCGGCATCATCATGTTCACCGAGAACATCACGGAGCAGATCGAGCACGAGCAGGAGCTCGCGGCGGCGAAGGACCGCGCCGAGTCGGCCTCGCGAGCCAAGACCGAGTTCCTCGCCAACATGAGCCACGAGATCCGCACGCCGATGACGGCGATCCTCGGGTACGCGGACCTGCTCGACCTCGACGCCGAGACGCTTCCCGAGTCCAAGCGGCGCGAGATCATCGGGACGATCCGGCGCAACGGGCAGCACCTCGTCTCGATCATCAACGACATCCTCGACGTCTCGAAGATCGAGGCGGGGAAGATGACGACCGAGCGCCTCCGGTGCGATCTTCCCCAGCTCATCGAGGACGCCGCCTCGATCATGCGCGTCCGCGCCCGAGCCAAGGGCCTCGCGCTCGGGACCGTCTGCGAGACGGACCTGCCGCCGGAGATCCACACTGACCCGGTGCGCGTCCGCCAGATCCTGATCAACCTGCTCGGGAACGCGGTGAAGTTCACCTCCGAGGGCGGCGTGACGCTCCGCCTCGGGGCCGAGCGCGACGGCGGCCGCATCCGTCTGCGCGTCGTCGTCGAGGACACCGGCGTCGGGATGACGCCCGCCCAGCTCGCGACGCTCTTCGACGCGTTCGTGCAGGGCGACCAGTCGACCACCCGCGAGCACGGCGGCACCGGGCTCGGGCTGCACATCTCCAGGCGCCTCGCCCACATGCTCGGGGGCGACGTCGAGGCGCGGTCCGCGGTCGGCGTCGGGTCCGTCTTCACGTTCACGATCGACGGCGGCGTCGACGACGGGGGTTGCTGGCTCACCCCGAGCGCGTTCGAGGCGGCTGCCTCGTCGCGGTCCGCCGACGCGGAGCGTCCCGAGGCGGGACGCCCGCTGCTCGGCCGGCGTCTGCTCCTGGCGGAGGACGGCCCCGACAACCAGAAGCTGATCACGCACATTCTTCGCCGCGCGGGCGCCGAGGTGTCGGTGGTCTCCAACGGGCAGGCGGCGCTCGAGGCCGTGGCCCGCGCCGAGGGCGAGAGCCGACCCTTCGACCTGCTCGTGCTCGACATGCAGATGCCGGTGATGGACGGGTACGAGGCGGCCTGCCGCCTCCGCGGGGAGGGCCGATCCCTCCCGATCCTCGCCCTGACGGCTCACGCCATGTCGGGCGACCGGGCCAAGTGCCTCCAGGCCGGGTGCGACGAGTACGCGACGAAGCCGATCGACCGCGCCGCGCTCGTTCAGCGCTGCGCGGAACTCATCGGCGCCCGCGCCGCGGGACGCGCCGGCGCCTGAGCCGCCCGCTCCCGCGGGCTCGGCTGCGAAAGGCGTCGCGCCGACCTCCCAAGGATTGGCGACAGACGTCTCTTCCCTCTTGCGACGGTCTAGAGTCACGCGCCGGCTGCGTCGCCGCGCCGGATTCCAAGGGAGCCCTCCGATCATGATCAACGGACCGATCCTCCGCTGCCTCGCCCTCGCCCTGGCGCTCGGGCTCGCCGCGAGCCCTGCGCTCGCCTCGGGAGCCGCTCGACCGACGATCGAGCGCGCCGCGGACCTGCGGCCGGACGCGAGCGTCCGCCTGACGGGCGAAGTCATCCGCGTCATCGACCGCGCGGAGTTCCGCCTCGCCGACGCCACGGGTTCGGCGCCGGTGCGGCTTGCCTGGGACGGCCCCTCGCCCGTCGCGGCGGGCGACCGGGTGACCGTCGAGGGCGTGGTGGAAGACGCCGGCGTCTTCGGCGTGTTTCGCCCGGAGATCCGCGCGACCTCGCTCCGCCTGCCCTCGGGCGCGGTGATCCTCTTTGAGTCGGCGACGGAGCCGTCGGTCGAGCGCGAGCCCGCCGACGCTTCGAGCCGCGCGGCGCCCATCGCGAGCCTCCGCCGAGGCCAGAGCGCGACCATCCGCGGCGAGATCGTGCGTCTGCTCGACCGCGACGAGTTCCGCCTCGCCGACGCGTCCGGCTCGATCCGCGTGTACGTGGGCTGGCGGAATCGGGTCCCGGGGCGTGTGGGCGACGTGGTGACCGTCACGGGGGTGGTCGACGACGACGCCTGGCCGCGGCGACCCGAGTTCTACGCGTCGTCGGTCATCACCGCGGCGGGCGAGCGCGTGGCGCTCGGGCGGGAGGCGGCGAGCGAGACCGGCGCGCCGGGCGGCGAGCCCGCGGCGGCGCCGTCGCGCCCAGCGACCTCGACCCCGATCGCCGAGCTTCGCGCGTACGAGACCGTGCTGGTCGAGGGCGTGGTGGAGCGACTGCTCGACGAGGACGAGTTCCGGCTTCGCGACGAGACCGGCAGCGTCCGCGTCTACATCGGATGGCGAAACGCGATGCCCGTCGCGTCCGGGGAGCGCGTCTCGGTCGTGGGGCTCGTGGACGCCGACGGTCCGGGAGGCCTCTTCCGGGAGATCTACGCCTCGGAGATTCTGCTCGCGGACGGCCGCACGGTCCGACTGCGCGGCGCGGCGTCCGCCGATCCGCGCTCGGCCGCTCCCGCGCCCGCTCCGCGGGTCGCGGAGGTCGTCACGCCGATCGACCAGGTCCGCCGCGGCCAGCGCGTGGCGCTCGCGGGCGTGGTCGATCGGATTCGCGATTCCGACGAGTTCATCCTCCGCGACGAGTCGGGACGCATCGAGATTTCGATCGGGTGGCGGAACGCGATGCCCGTCATCGTCGGCGAGCGCGTGACGGTCTACGGCGTCGCGGACGACGACGTGTTCCCCGGCCGCCGGCCGGACGTGTACGCGGAGCGGATTCTCAAAGCGGACGGCTCGCTCGTCACGCTGGATCGCCGCGACGATTGACCTGAGCCGAGAGCGGAACCCGAAAGAGCGGGTGACCGGAGTCGAACCGGCGACATTCAGCTTGGGAAGCTGCACGCCCCCCGTGGTAGGCGCTGACGGCGCAGAGACTTGCGCGAGCGGCCCGGACGACCCCCGCAGGAGCCCCAGCAACGCGGGCGGCATCGACCCGCGGCTCGCGGCGATCGCGGGCGCCTGGGGTGACCTACCGGAGGCGATGCGGGCGGCTCTCGCGGAGGCCGCACAAGCGTGGCGCAACTTGGACGACCGCCAGCGGGCCGAACTGATAGCGCTCGCCGAGGCGGCGCGGGTGATGGCGGGGCGGGGGTAGGTCCTCAGGAAGGATGAGCCGCCGCGCCGCCGCCTCGACACCACCCCAAACAGCCGCCACACTGCCGCGCATGACCTTCGCCGACTTCGTCCGCAAGTGGTCCCGCGCTGACCTCTCCGAGAGAGCAGCAAGCCAGGAACACTTCATCGACCTCTGCAACGTCCTCAACCAGCCCACGCCCGCCTCGCACGACGCCACCGGCGCGGAGTACGCCTTCGAGAAGGGCGTCTCAGGGCTCGATGAGGGCGCCTCAAGCGGCTCCAGGGGCGAGCGCGGCTTCGCGGACGTCTGGTGGAAGGGCAAGTTCGCCTGGGAATACAAGCGCAAGGGCAAGCACAAGACGCTCGACGACGCCCTCCGCCAGCTCAAGCGCTATCGCGACCAGCTCGCCAACCCGCCGCTCCTCATTGTCTCCGACATCGACCGCATCGAGATCCACACCAACTTCACCGGCTACAAGCCGGAGACGCACACGATCGCGCTCGCGGACCTCGACAAGCCGGAGAGCATCGCCCTCCTCCGCCGCGTCTTCACCGACCCCGAATCCTTCCGCCCCGAGCTGACGGTCGAGCAGGTCACCAAGGCCGCGGCGACCGAGATCGGCGAGATCGCCAAGCGCCTCCGCGACGCCGGGCACGACCCCCACACCGTCGCCCACTTCCTGATGAAGGTCATGTTCTGCCTCTTCGCGGAAGACGTCGAACTCCTCCCCAAGGGCCTCTTCGAGCAGATCCTCGCCCGCTTCGGCGCCGACCCCGCCCGCCTCCGCGAAAAGATGGACGACCTCTTCGCCGCGATGGCCCACGGCGGCGACTTCGGCCTCGAAGAGATCGCCCACTTCAACGGCGGCCTCTTCGACAACGCCCCCGCCCTCGAGCTGACCGAACCCGGCATCGACGCTCTTAAGCGCGCCGCCGCGCAGGACTGGTCCGCCGTCGAGCCCTCCATCTTCGGCACCCTCTTTGAGCGATCACTCGACCCCGCCAAGCGATCGCAGATCGGCGCCCACTACACCTCGCGCGAGGACATCATGCTGGTCATCGAGCCCGTCATCGTCCGCCCGCTCCGCCGCGAGTGGGAAGAGGCGAAGGCGAGCATCGAGGCCGACATCGAGAAGCGCCGCACCGTCGCCACCAAGGCCGCCAAGAAGAAGGCCGACGAACGCATCGCCGAGACGCTCGACGCCTTCCTCCACCGCCTCGCGAGCGTCCGCGTGCTCGACCCCGCCTGCGGCTCCGGCAACTTCCTCTACGTCGCTATCCAGCAACTCCTCGAACTCGAGAAGGAAGTCATCACCTTCGCCGGGAGCCCCGAGATCGCCCAGAGCCGCTTCCCCGGCGTGCGTCCGACGCAGCTCTACGGCATCGAGATCAACCCCTACGCGGCGGAGCTGGCCCAGGTCGTCATCTGGATCGGCTATCTCCAGTGGATGCGCGAGAGCGGCTTCAACGCCCCGCGCGACCCGATCCTCGAACCCATCCAGACCATCGAACGCCGCGACGCCATCCTCGCGTGGGCGGACGAAGCCGGGAACCCGATCCCCGAATGGCGCGAGGGCGCCGTCTGCACCGGGCAAGCCGAGTGGCCGGAGGCGGATTTCATTGTGGGGAATCCGCCGTTCCTAGGGTCCAAAATGTTCCGGAAGTGGGGGCTGCCGGACGCCTACGTTAACGCTTTGTATAAAAGCTACGACATCGCAAACACTAGCGATCTCTGTGCGTACTGGTTCGCCCGCGCGTGGACTGAATGCAAACGTCTCCCCTCTCTGCGCGTCGGCCTGATTGCCACCCAAGGCATACGCGGACAGTTCAGCCGGGGAGTACTCGACCGGATCGTAAACGAAGGTTCGATCTTCTTCGCGTGGTCCGACCGTGAATGGGTTTTGGACGGCGCAGCTGTCCAAGTGTCAATGATCGGCTTCTGCGCAGAGTCCACAAACGCAGAACTCGATGGGCAGCACGTCCAGAAGATCAACGCCGACCTGACCTTCGGCACGGATCTGACATGTGCAGAGCGTCTGTCGAGCAATTGCGACATTGCCTTCATGGGCAACACGAAGGGCGGAGCCTTTGACATTGATTGGGCCGTAGCTCGCACAATGCTTGCCCATCCGAACCCGCACGGAGTGCCCAACGAAAGAGTTGTGCGTCCCTGGCGTAACGGACTGGACTTAACCCGACGCGTTCGCGCGCAGTGGCTCATCGACTTCGGCAATACAAGGAACGTATCCGACGTCGCTCTTCATGAGACTCCCTATCGACATCTGAGTGAACACGTCCGGCCCGCGCGTAAGAAGAACCGACGCAAGAGCTACGCCAAGTTTTGGTGGCTGCACGCAGAACGGCGTCCAGCTATGAGAGCGGCGATTGGCGATCGCCGTTTCATCGTGACTCCGAATCTCACCAAGTTTCGCTTCTTCGTCTTTCTGGAGCCTAGGACGATCCCGGACCACCAGCTAATCGCTTTCGCCCGCTCCGACGACTACTTCTTCGGCGTCCTCCACTCCGCCGTCCACGAGCTGTGGGCGCGCCGGCAGGGGACGCAACTCCGCGAGGCCGAGAGCGGCTTCCGTTACACCCCCACCACCTGCTTCGAGACGTTCCCGCTCCCGTGGGCGCCGGGCGCCGAGCCCGCCGAGGGCGAGCCGGGGCGCGAGCTTCACGACGCCATCGCCGAGGCCGCGGCGGACCTCAACCGCATGCGCGAGCGCTGGCTCAACCCGCCGGAGCTGGTGGAGCCCATCGCCGAGCGGATCGACGCTGAGGACGACTTCGCCGACGTGGCCCGCGTGAGCGGTGAGGAAGCCCGCCGCCTCATCCGCCAGAGCGCGATCGACGCCGCGTGCGCGAAAGACCCGCAGCTCAAGAAGCGCACGCTCACGAACCTCTACAACGAGCGGCCCACGTGGCTCCGCCTCGCCCACCGGAAGCTCGACGAAGCGGTGCTCGCCGCGTATACGCACGTGGACCCGGACGGCGCCTGGGATCCGGCGTGGGCGGCGGTTTTCGAGGAAACCGGCGCCGGACAGCCGCTTCCCGAAGGTCACGATCTGGCCGAACGCCGGGCGGACGTGGAGCGGCTCATCCTCGCGAACCTGCTCCGCCTGAACCTCGCGCGGGCGGCTGAATAGCACCAACCTCGCCGGCGTTGCATCAGAATCTCCGCCAAAACTGAAATTGGTCCGACTTAGCGGCGCAAACGCGCGCGGCTGTGATATCCCCGATGCACACGAGCGCGGCGCCGGTCGTCCGGGCGCGCTCCTAATCACGCCAGGGGATCACCATGCAAGTTGAAACGCAACTTCTCAAGGCCCCGGAGGCCGCCGCGTTCCTCTCCATCGGCAGGCGGAAGCTGTGGGAACTCACGAATCGAAACGCGGTGCCGTCGCTCCGCATCGACCGGGCCGTCCGCTACTGCACGTCTGATCTCCGGGCGTGGATCGCGGCAGGCTGCCCGACCGACGCGGGCGCGGCGGATCGGGTGCGCAAGGGGGCGGGACGATGATTCAGCCGGGCTCCGTGCCGCCGGTTCGCGACAGCGTGGGGAGCGTCATCGACAGCGGCGAGCGGCGGAAGACCCCGAGCGGTCGGCCCGCGGCGGTGTGGGTGACCCCCGAGCACGCCCGCGGCGGAGGGGGGGCGAGCGATGCCTAGAGACAGGACCATCTGGTGGATTCCCATGCGATGCGACCTGATCCAGCGCCCCACGTTCGCGATGATTCTCGACCGAATCGGCGAGACGGCACTGGGGAGAACGAGGCTGCTCGCCGAGAACGCGCTCCTGGGCGCGCTCTGCCGACTGTGGTCGTACGTCTATCAGGATGGCGAGGAAGTCTCACCCGACGATGACGCGGACTGGATCGTCGCGGGACTCTCGCGCCAGCGCGTGGACGCGATGACGGGCGTCTCCGGGCTCGCCGAAGCGCTCGAGTCGGAAGGCTGGATGACGTTCGAGGAACACGGGGCGCGGGCGGTACGATTCAGCGAGCGGATGAAGGCCCGGAAGTCATCGAAGCAAGAACGGGAGCGGGCCGCGCGGAATCGAAAGAAGATCGCAAACGAAGCTCGCGCGACGACGGGGCGCACGGTTCGCGAACCGTTCGCGAACGGTTCGCCGACAGAAACAGAAACAGAGACAGAGACATCCCGACAACCACCGCCCGCGGGCGCGGGCGGGGCGGTGGTGGTCGATTCGGAGCCGGCACGGGGAGAGGGATCGCGGAAGCTCGCCGCGCTGGGCGTCAAAGACCCCGAGGCCCTGGAGCGTGCGGACCGCGCCGACCCGGACACGCTCGACTGGATCGTGAGCGAGGCGCCGACCAAGCGGAGCCCCGCGGGCTGGGCGCGCGAGGCGATCGTCAGGGGCTGGAATCCCCCCGAGGGCTGGGCCGACGAACGCGCCGCCGAGCGGAAGGCCGACGATCGCCAGCGCGACCGGCGCGAGCGGTGGCAGGCGTTCCGAGCGATGACGCCCGCGCAGCGCGCCGCCGTCGCGGAGCACGCGCCCGACGGTCACCACATCGGGCAACGGCTGATCGAAGCCCCGCCGGAGCAACTCACCGACGCCCAGGCGATCGCCGTGGCCCTCGCGGTCGCCGCGTGGCGCAGCGCGGGAGGCGACGGGACGTGAGCACAACCCCGAGAGCGCCCGCGGTATCGAACCGACCGAAACCGCAGCACGTTGCGCGAGCGGGGCTCTCCGACCGCCCGGCCCGCGCGAACCCGTCGAACCCGACAAACCTTGCGCCGGCTCGCACGCCCGCGCATACTGACCCCCGAAGGCGGTGACCCATGGCAAAGCGACGAAGCCGGAGCAACGGCGCCGGGAGCCTGTTCAAGCGGGGCGGGCGCGGCGCGTGGATCGCGGCGTGGTTCGACCACGACGGGCGCCGGCGCGAGCGCAGCACGAAGACGACCGACCGCGCGACCGCCGAGCGCATCCTGGCGAAGCGCGTCGCCGACGCGGCGCTCCGCCGGGAGGGCGTGGTGGACGCCTCACGCGACCGCTACGCGGTGGAGGCCCGCCGGCCCATCGGCGAGCACGCCGAGGCGTACGCGGCGTCCTGCGAGCGCGTGGGGCAGGCCCCGCGGCACGTCATCCAGAAGCGCCGGCACCTGGCCCGGCTGATCGAAGGCCAGCGCCTCGCGCGACTCTCCGACCTGACCGCCGACGCGCTCGAGCGGCACCTGGCCGCGATGAAGGCCGAGGGGCTCTCGGCGCGGTCGGTCAACTTCGCCCGCCAGCACGCGGTCGCCTTCATGGGCTGGCTCGTGAAGACCGGCAAGGCCGAGACGAACCCCCTGCGCGTCGTGCCGAAGCTGGACGAATCGCGCGACCGCCGGCGCGTGCGGCGCCCGCTGACCGATGACGAGCTGGCCCGCCTGCTCGCCGTCGCCCGCGAGCGCGGGCGCGAGGCGTGGTACCTGGCCGCGGCGCTCGCCGGGCTCCGCAAGGGCGACCTGCAACGCCTCACCTGGGCCGACGTGGATCTTGCCGAGGGGACGCTAACGATCCGCGAGGGCAAGGCGAGGCGCGTGGACGTGCTCCCGATGCATCCGCAGCTCGCGGACGCTCTCCGCGAGCGGAAGGCCGCGAGGATGGCCGTGGGCTCGGCTCGCGTCTTCCCCGAGACGGTCACGGATCGGACGCGCCTGCTCGACTTCCTCCGGGCGGGGCTCGCCCGCGAGGAAGCGGTGACCGACGACGCCGGCGAGCCCGTGCTGATCGGCAGGGGCAAGCGGACGCGCCCGAAGACGCGCATCGTGGCCGAGGATGACGACGGGCGCGTCATCGACCTGCACGCGCTGCGGACGACGCTGGGGACGAAGCTCGCCCGCGCGGGCGTGGCGCCGCAGATCGCCCAGCGCGTGATGCGGCACGGGGACTACCGGACGACGCTCGCCCACTACACGGTCCTGGGGCTGACCGACACCGCCGGCGCGGTGAACGCCCTCCCCGGCATCCACGACCCCGAGCCCCGTGCGGAGCGGGCGACGGGGACCGACGACGCCCGCGCGAGCGAGGCAGACCCCCCGCAGCAACCCCCGCAGTATCCCCAGCAACGGGAGCGCGAAACGGGGCGTTTCGGCGCGCATCGGCGCGACGAAGCGGGCGAGCGAGACGAGCGCGGAAAGCTCGGAAACCCCATGAAAAAAGGCCCTTACGGGCCTGGATCGCCAAAGCGGGTGACCGGAGTCGAACCGGCGACATTCAGCTTGGGAAGCTGACGTTCTACCACTGAACTACACCCGCTGCGGTGTCAGAAACCGGGTTGTCGCCTCGCCTACGCGACTCTCAGGCGCGAGTCGCCGTCGCGAGCCGCCCGCAGTATACGGCAATGCGGGTCGCCTCGGTCAATCTGAAGGGCGCCGCCAAGCACCGCTTTGAGGTCGAAATTGAGGCCCGGGCGAAGGCGGCCTGCGCCGAGCGGCTCGCCCGGCGCCTGGCCGGCGAGGAGCGGCTCGGGCGACGCCCCGCCGGTCGCACGCTTCCGGCGTTCGTCAGGTCGGCCGGACCTCGGTCCGCCCGCGGACGCCCGACGGGGCTCCCAAGCGATGTCGCGGCCTCGTCTGGTTCGCAGTGACAGGAACGCTCATCGCTCGCTCGAAGTCGAAGAATGCGCGGGCTCCTGCGAAACAGGGAGCGCTTCCGGGCTGGGGCGATAGGGTTCCTCGCGAACGGCGTAAGCGACCAGCAGCTTCATCGCGAAGATCGGGAAGAACCACTCGGTGTTCTCGGGTGCGCCGGGTCCGTAGATCGCCAGGAGCAGCGCCAGAAGGAACGCGAGCATCGCGACCGGACGTCGCAGGTGCAGGGGCGTGATCAGAATCACGCCGGCCGCAGCGAGCACAAAGGCGTAGCACACCGTCGCGAAAAGCCACTCGTCCGAACCGAAGAGCCAGACGACCAGGAATGGATGCAGGTGGATCAGCACAAACCGCATGTGCGTCCAGCCGGTCCGGCCCGGACGATGATGCCAGCGTTTGCCAGCGTTCGTCGCGTTCGTGACCACTCCGCCGACGAGGTCGAATGCGAGGAGAGCCGAGACAATCAGCTGAGCCTCGCTCCAGCCCCACTCCGCCCAGATCGCGGCGGCAGGAAGCGCGAACGCCGCTGCGAGGGCGGAGCCGAACTGGAGACCAAGCTCGCCGCGGGTGGCGCCCGGCCCCAGCGTGCGCGCAAGGAGTCCGTGCGGGCCCGCCGGAAGACGCCAGTCGACCGCCGCCGGACGCGAGACGGCGCGCTGACCGCGATCACGAACACTCCTGGGCGTTTCGGTAGGCACATGAATCCTTCGCGCCGCTCTGCGGGGTGGCGCTCTCGCCGCCTGACGCGGGGAGCCGTCGCGTTATCCGGAAGCCGCCCGGTCGGACGCCGACGCGCCTGCCCTTCCGCGGGCGCGTGCGGCGATGTCGAGACTGACCACGTACTCGCTCATCGCCGCGCCGTCCGGCAACGCGGCCGCGATCCTCTTGTACAGCGGGTCCTCCCAGTTCGTCATCGCCTCGATGTACTGAGGCTTGGCGGTCATCTGGAGGTCGGTCAGCCCGGCGTCGAGCACGGCTGTGCGCACGTCGTCGACCAGCTCGGCGCCGGCGACGCAGCCGACTAGCGCTTCGAGATCATCGCGGACGCTCCGGGGCAGCGGCTTGAGCAGGGCAAGATCGGACACCGCAACCCGTCCGCCGGGCTTCAGCACGCGGGCGATCTCCTTCCACACGCGGCGCTTGTCGGGCGAGAGGTTGATCACGCAGTTGGAGATGACGACGTCGACCGACGAGTCGGCGACCGGCAGGTGCTCGATCTCGCCGAGCCGGAACTCGACGTTGTCCAGCCCGCTCTGTGCGCGGTACCTGGCGAGGTTGCCGCGGGCCTTGGTGAGCATCTCGGGGGTCATGTCGACACCGATGACGCGGCCGCCCGCGCCGACCTTCGGGCCCGCGATGAAGCAGTCGAAGCCGCCGCCGGAGCCGAGATCGAGCACGACCTCGCCGGGCTTGAGCGAGGCGAGCGCCGTCGGGTTGCCGCACGAGAGGCCCATGTTCGAGCCCTCGGGGAGCACGGTCAGATCCTCGCTGGCGTAGCCCACGGCGAGCGCGACCTGCTCGGGCGTGAGCGAGGTCGGTCCGCAGCAGCCGCCGCCGCCGCAGGCGTCGGGTTCGGCCATGCCTGCCGACGCCGGCCGCACGCCCGACCACTGTCCCGACTTCGCGATCTCGCCGTATCCCTCGCGGACCTTGTCGCGCACGTCGACGGCGGTCGCCGCCGTCGCGGCGGGCGCCGGGCAGCAATCGGGGCTGCAGCACGGCGACGTCTTTTCGGTGGTCATGATGGTTCTCCTTCTCGCGACGCGTCGGTCGCGGCTGAGTCCTTGTGGTACAGCGTTCTTCCGAGCCAGAGCGACACGCTGACCAGGCCGATGAGCACGGGCACCTCGACGAGCGGCCCGACCACGGTCGCGAACGCCACGCCCGAGCCGATGCCGAAGACCGCGATCGCGACGGCGATGGCGAGCTCGAAGTTGTTGCCGGACGCCGTGAACGCGAGCGTGGCCGCCCGCTCGTAGTCCGCGCCGACCTTCTTGGCCATCAGGAAGCTGACGAGGAACATCACCACGAAGTAGATGGCGAGCGGGATCGCGATCCGCACGATATCCAGCGGAAGAGCGATGAGGCGATCGCCCTTGAGGCTGAACATCACCAGGATCGTGAGCAGCAACGCGATCAGCGTGACGGGCGCAATCGTCGGGATGAACCGCTCGGCGTACCACGCGTCCCCCTTGAGAGGCCGGAGGACGAAGCGCGTCAGCATGCCCGCGGCGAACGGGATGCCCAGATAGATCATCACGCTCTGGAAGACCTCGGCGATCGAGATGTCGACGACCGCCCCCTCGAGCCCGAAGAGCGGCGGGAGCCAGGTGATGAACACCCAGGCGTAGAGCCCGAAGAAGAGCACCTGGAAGATGCTGTTGAACGCCACCAGCCCGGCGGCGTAGTCGCTGCTGCCGCGGGCGAGGTCGTTCCAGACGAGCACCATCGCGATGCACCGGGCGAGTCCGACGAGGATCAGCCCCACCATGTACTCGGGATGATCCCGAAGGAACGTCACGGCGAGCACGAACATCAGCGCCGGGCCGACGATCCAGTTCTGGACGAGCGAGAGCGCGAGGATCCTCCAGTCGCGGAAGACCTCGGGCAGCTTCTCGTACCGCACCTTCGCCAGCGGCGGGTACATCATCAGGATCAGCCCGATCGCGATCGGGACGTTGGTCGTGCCGACCGAGACGCGATCGAGCGACTCGCCGATCCCCGGCGCGAATCGGCCGATGAGCACGCCGACCGCCATCGCGAGGAAGATCCAGAGCGTCAGGAAACGATCGAGAACGCCGAGACGCGTCGGGCGAGCCGTCGCGCAGGGCGCCTCCGCCGAGGGCGTCGCGGTCCGCGTCATCGCGTCCCGTCCCCACCGCGGATCCTCGACTCGTCGAGCAGGTCTGGCAGGGTCGTCTCGATGAACGCCCGGATCTCGTCGCGGACGCGGCGGTACTCCGGCATCGCCTCGTCGTCGCTCTCGGCCCTCGCGGCGAGCCTCGGAGGATCGTCGAACCCGTGATGCGCGACGCGGGTGCGCGGGTTCTGGGAGAGGAACACCGGGCAGTGCTCGTGCGCATGGCCGCAGACGGTGACCACCAGATCCAGCGTCTCGGGCGAGCAGGCTTCGACGGGCTTGCTGGCGTGCCCTGAGATGTCCACGCCCGCCTCGCCCATCGCCCGAACGGCGAGCGGGTTGAGCCCGTGAGGATCCGTGCCGGCGCTGCACGCCTCCACGCGATCGCCGAGCAGATGACGCGCCCAGCCCTCGGCCATCTGGCTCCGGCATGAGTTGCCGGTGCAGAGAAAGAGCACGCGCGGTCGGCGTTCGCTGGTCACGAGGTGGATCCTCGCGCGCCCGAGCAACCGCACGAGCCCGCGTCGCAGGAAGATTCGCCCGGCGACAGCTCGTCGATCGCGTCGGCGAGGGCCCGGAAGCGCTCGGCAAGCGCCGGCCCATCCGCCGAGTACCAAACGGTGCGGCCCTTCTTCTCGCTCGACAACAGGCCGGCCCGGGCCATCGTCGCGAGGTGCCGCGCCACCATCGAGAAGTCGATCGAGCAGCACTCGGCGACCTCGGTCACCGAGCACGGCCGCCCGCACTTGAGCAGGGACGACAGCAGCCGCGCCCGAGTGGGCTCGGCGAGGGCCTTGAGCACCTCGGGATCGAGGAGACGGTCGAGCCGGGCCCGTCGGCGGGCGGCCTGCTTCGGCGAGGACGCGTGTTGATGGAGTAGTGACGCCATGAAGCAAGTGTTACGCCAGCCCGCCCGCTCGTCAAGTCGCCGGCCGGAGGCCGAGCGAGGGCCGGGCGCTGAAGGCAAATAAACCCAGGCAAAACCGTGAGATACTCGCGAAATCTCACCGCTGCTTCATCTGCCCGGACGACTCTCTTGGCGTCATGAATCAGCGGAGTCCTGGTTCCGTTTTCGTCATCGTCGCGGCGCTCCTCGGCGCCGCCGCGGTGGCGCTCCTGACCTACAACGGCCTCACGGGCCGTCACTCGACGTTCGACGTCTGGCTTGTCCGGTTCCTCACCGCCACGGCCGCGATCCTCGCCTCGATGCTCTACCTCGCCCGCCGCCACATGGACGCGGCGCCGCAGGAGCCCGAGCGCGTGCGCTCGAGCGTGCGCCGCCGCCATGATTCCGCGGGCGAGCCGAAGGAGCCCCGGCGCCGGCGCCTCGTGCGCGCGTCCGAGCATTCCCACGGCTGAGACGGGTTTCATGAACGCGTCACCAGACCCTTACGGCTGGGGTCGAAGGTGATGGTTGTGAACACCCAAGGGGCGGGCGCCGTTCGACGCAGGGCGCGCGCAAGCTCGTGAATACGAAACATCGCTTCGATTCTCAATGACACCTCAAGCGGAGGAACTTGACCATGAATGGCGCCAATGAACTGACGAACTCTCTCCTCGCCCGCGCCCGACGCTTTGCCGGCGCCGGCGGGGTGCTGGCCGCCGTCGCGGGGCTGGCGATTGCCGCCGCGCCCGTGAGCGCTCAGGACTACTACGAGAACGACAACGGCGACGAGTCCACCGCCTGGGAGTGGGAGTCCGAGGAGGGCTTCCATGAGGAGGAGTGGTACGACCCCTCCGACTGGTTCGATGACGAGCCGTACGACGATTACGGCATGGACACCATCAACTACGAGAACGGCGACGACTACGACGACGACTACGACGACGAGTCCACCGCCTGGGAGTGGGAGTCCGAGGAGGGCTTCCACGAGGAGGAGTGGTACGACCCCTCCGACTGGTTCGATGACGAGCCGTACGACGATGAGGGCAGGAGCACCATCGACTACGAGAACCGGGGCGAGGAAGCCAACGACTGGGAGTGGGAGTCCGACGAACGCGCCGAGGAGAGGGAGTGGTACGACCCCGCCGGCTGGTTCGACGACGAGCGGCGCGACGATGACCGCCGGGACGCCGACGACGACAACGGCGACTCCACCAACAGGGAATGGGATCGCGACGAGGGATTCCACGAAGAGGAGTGGTACGACCCCTCCGACTGGTTCGACGACGAGCCCTACGACGACGAGGACATGAACACCGTCGACTACGAGTACGGCGACGACGACGACGACGACTGGTGGAGCGACGATTGGGAGATCGACGACGCGAACCGCGATCGCGATCGCAGCCGCATGCGCAGCGACCGTGGCCCCAACCGCATGAGCGATGAGGCCCAGGAGCGCCGCATGGCCGCCCAGCAGCGTCGCGGGCTCCAGCGCGTGCGCGGCGTGGTCGACGAGGTGAGCAGGCTCCGCCCGAGCGGCATGAGCGACCGCCTCGTGTACCGGATCGCCTTCGAGAACGGCGAGCGGGGGATCTTTGACTTCGGCGCCAGGATGAGCGAGCGCGACTTCCCCGTGGAGGTCGACGAACGCGTCACGATCGCCGGCACGCCCATGGAACGCGACGGGCGACGCGTGATCGTCGTCTCGACCATCATCGACGACGGCGAGATCTACGTCCTCCGCAACATGGGCCGCGCCTACGAGCGCCCCCAGCGCCAGATGCAGCGCCAGATGCAGGACCGCAACGAGCGCGACCGCAACCGGGACTGGGACGACTGGAACCGGGACTGGAATGACGACCGGAACCGGAACTGGGACGACGCCGAGGACTGGGACGACGCCCGGAACCGGCACTGGGACGACGACCGGGACCGCGACTGAGACCGCGAGCAGCTCCGCCGCGCCCGCGGCGACGACACGCCTCGAGAACCCGTGGCCGCGGCTTGTCCGCGACGCAAACGCCACATCCCCCCCGCGTGGGGCCGCCGCCCCCCGCGGGGTTTCGTTTCGAAGCCCCTGCCGCCCAGGGGGCACGCGC
>Ga0081535_100520_pt1 | contig 24767 bp, 24 predicted proteins | sample HotLakmasection3_FD_71020 | JGI IMG/M metagenome (GOLD analysis project Ga0081535, IMG submission 71020) | Hypersaline microbial mat communities from Hot Lake, Washington, USA - Section #3 (SPADES assembly) (version 2) | ecosystem: Environmental > Aquatic > Non-marine Saline and Alkaline >... | reverse complement strand
GAAGTTGACGCGATTCAGGTGCCGAAGTTGGCGCGATTCAGGTGCCGAAGTTGATGCGATTTAGGTGCCGAAGTTGGCGCGATTTTGCACACTGACGACGGAACCTGCGGCATTTCCCTTCCCCATCAGTATTGAAACCGTTAAATGGCTGATTTGGTCACAAGATGACAAAGGCCATCTCCTTCTACAACTCAGTGGTTGGGGGCAGCATGCTTTCAAAGTTTATTTCGATAAAGCCCATCAGCATTGGTTTCAGCGGTTTTTACACGACCAAGAAACTCACCAAAATGGAAGAGATCAATATTCAGCAGCATTGTTCACGCTGCGTGCAGCAGAAATTATGTGGGTCCCGTCAGCAAAGCACAAAGATGCGCCTGAGCCCTGGAACCGTTACCACCTCAACTTACTTTGCAAAGTCGATACCCGAGCATGGACGCAAGAAGGCTCAGAGATGATTGCTCAAGAAAAAGCAGTCAAAACTGCCAAGCAGTTAGACTCAATGCGAGCGAAGGAATCCTTAACTAAAAATCAACAGGGTTATATTCGCCGTCTCGAATCTACCCTTGATAAATTGCAGGTCCCTTTTCCCCGTCCTAGTCGGCCAGTCTATCAAGGCAGACCTGAACTCCTTGTTGGCGTCAGCATGGGGCTAGAGAAGGTGGCTACCGTTGCGGTGGTAAACGCTTTGACAGGAACGGTCGTGACTTATCTCTCAGAAAAACAGTTATTAGGAGAGAATTACCCACTGCTACGCCGGGCGCGTGCTGAACTCACCCGAAAGTCCCATGAAGGCCATCGACAACGCCTTCGAGGCGGCAAACGCATTTCTCAGGAATCTGATCTGGGAACGCACGTTGACCGCTTGATTACGAAAGCGATTGTCGCGATCGCAGTAGAGCACCAAGCGGGAAGCATTGTTTTACCCGACCTCGCCTACAAGCGAGAAACTATCGAAGCTGAGGTTAAGCAGAGAGCGATCGAAAAAGTTCCCGATTTTGTGGATGGCCAAAAAGAATATGCGAAAGCGTATCTCAGCCAAGTTCATCGGTGGCCATACGCTCGCCTGCAAAAATGCATAATCTCGAAAGCGGAGCAGAACTGGATTAGCTGCGAAACCGCAAAGCAGCAATACTCTGGCACTCCCCAAGACAAAGCAAGACAACTGGGCTGTCTAGCCTACTGCCAGCGCTCTGCCGCTCTAGCAGAGTGACTTTGATGATAGGAGAACCTTACAACGAGCTATTGAAGTGACTAAATCTTTAAGCTCAGCGAAAACAATTTACAGCGGCCAAGAAAAGAGGTAGTATAAATGAACCAAAAGCGCCTCAGAACATGCTTTGCCTCTGTTCTGGGAGAAATGAGGGTTTGTTTGACTGTGTGACAACGGTCTTACTTTCTGACCCTGGTAGCTGACCACTCAGATGCTGCTGTTGTAAGTGAACTTGGTTAGACTTGGACACCGCGCAACAGGACAAGGGGCGCACCCAGCAAAAGAGGACGGACTTACCGTAGTGTTGGCTTCTGAATCAACTCCGATCAAGGAGTAGTCCATGCACTTGTACTCTACTATTATCTTAATCTCCACGAACCCTGAGCAAGGGAATTTTTCCAGAAAGGTTCGCGCACGTCTAGAAACCTTAAATGGCAAAGTCTCTGCTCATTTTCGGCTTTTGACTAGCGACTGAATCCGGCATCCCAAATAGGGGTTCGCGATTTGAAGGGCAGTAGCACTCTTCTGTTAAGGGATATGACTGAGCGCCGGCGCAATGAGCCTTGAAGGCTCATGAGGATTGAAACATCTACCCTGATATCAAAAATCAAGGTTTTGCTCCGGTCGGCGCAATGAGCCTTGAAGGCTCATGAGGATTGAAACTGGCATGTAGACCTGGACGAAGACAGCACCGCGGCGCAATGAGCCTTGAAGGCTCATGAGGATTGAAACTTGAATCTCGGCAGCCAGACTGCTGTCCCCTTCAATCGGCGCAATGAGCCTTGAAGGCTCATGAGGATTGAAACAGCCCATCGAGTTCAAGCAATCCGTTGGAGTAGATGGCGCAATGAGCCTTGAAGGCTCATGAGGATTGAAACACATCGAACGGCTGTGTCACCCAAAAAAGCTGAGAGCGCAATGAGCTTTTCTAATTTATAGGCATCGCAAAGATAGCTTCGTAAACCAGTACTCAACAGCCATCGAGTACTGGTTTACTATTAAGATGCATGGACTGAAACGAATCCCTCCTCGCCCGAAGTGTCAGGAAGGAAGGCTAGCGACAACAATTCCGGAAAACGACAGTAATTCCGGAACGACGACAAAAAGCGCCGGATCGTACACAAGACCACCGCTCAATACTGTGACCTTGATGATTTAATTAAAACGGGCGAGGAGGGATTCGAACCCCCGACACCGTGGTCCGTAGCCACGTGCTCTAGTCCACTGAGCTACACGCCCTTACAGGAGTTAAATAGTAACACAAGTCTCAGGGCAAAAAAAGAACTCTTATGTCTCAATTGGGAAAAAAATCTGCTGACCTGAGTCACCTCAACGCTCAAGGGGAGGCGAACATGGTGGATGTCTCACAAAAGCCCGCGACCCTGCGGGAGGCGATCGCGGAAGGGTGCATCCACATGTCCCTCACGACGCTGGAGGCAATTGAGCAGGGCGACAGTCCTAAAGGCGACGTGTTGGGGACTGCTCGGCTGGCCGGCATCATGGCCGCCAAACAAACAGCCTCGCTGATTCCGCTTTGCCATCCGCTACCGTTGAGTAAAGTGCAAGTCACGATTGAGGCGGAGCGATCGCTGCCGGGTTATCGGATCCAGGCTGTCGTCAGCACCAAGGCCGAAACGGGGGTTGAAATGGAAGCCCTGACGGCAGTTTCTGTAGCGGCCCTCACCCTGTACGACATGGCGAAGGCCCTGGAAAAATCGATGACCATTCAGGCCATCCGGCTTTTGCAAAAAACGGGTGGAAAGTCGGGAGACTATCAGGCTGACCCCTAAAATAGGGAGGTGAACTGTTTGGATGACCGCCCATGCCGCCTCGTTGGCCTCGAAAACCCGATCGCCGCGATCCCGCCTTCCGTAAATTAGATGACCGCATGACCTTTGCTGTGCATGTGGCAGGGTTTGCCGCTGTGAACTCTGGCCTCTGGTTTGCCCATCAAATTAATGCCACCTGGGTGCCCTGGGTCAGTAAACTCACGCTGATCTGGCTAGCGGGATTGGCGATTCACGCGATCTATATTTTTGCGATCGCCGATTACGCTGGCGCTTATGTCATCGAGCCTGAGGATGCCCCCGATGGTGGAGGTTAGGGTCGCGATCGCGGCTCTATGCTAGGCCCCGTATATGTGGAATTTTGGAGACCATGATGAGCGATTCCCCCCCTGCTGAGACCCTTGAGGCGCTAGCTGCCAATATCGGCGAAGTCGTCTATATTGACGTGGCGAAGTGGCACCTTTATCTCAACGATGCCAAGCTCCATACTTTGGTAGCCCAACGGTTGTATCCGATGGTGGCCGATGATCGCATCGCTCAAGACGGCATTGTCAAAGTCTTCCAAGATATCCCCATTCCCTTAGGCGGCGGCCAGAAACAAGTGCCGCTGATGGAGCTGGTGCCTGCTGCCTGCCTAGCCGATCTGATGCGAGTCCTGGAAGACTTTAAAGAGCAACTGTAATCCTTGCGTCCTCTACTGGGCGTAGCGCCTGAAGTTCTAAGATACCTCCCAACTCGGGTGTGAATCCGGTGGGGGCAATTGGGTATGCTCTGATCACAGTCGCAGGCTACTTGCCCAGGTGCTGTAGATCTTACGGTTGCCCTTCACTCGTGGATGGTTGCTGATGAGATGAGTTGCATCCTACGGCCAATTGTTGACGATCGCCCCAGGTATTTTCCCATGACCTCTTCTCGCCCACCGAGTCGCATGCCCCCCAAAGTCAGTACGATGCCCCGTCAGCAGACGGAGTCGGCTCACTATCTCAGCATTTACAAACTCACCATTGAGAAAAAGCGACTACGGCTAGAACTCGAAAGTTTAGATAAGCGTCGCGATCGCATCCAAGATCGCCTCGTGAGCTTAGAGCAGGAAATCGCTGCCCTGGATGACCGGGCGCATCAACTCAGTGGCCCCTCTGTGACTCTCAGACCATCCTACTCAGAGCCCAACAGTGTGATTTATCCCCCAGCGGCGAGGCAAGGCCCATCGGGGGCAGACGAGGCATTCAACACCCTCACCTTAGATTATTAGCAGTCGGCAACGCAGTAACAGCCGCAGCAGTCGCCCCTATAAAAAATCGCCGCAGCATTCCCTGAGAATGCTGCGGCGATTGAGTTTTGGTCAAAAGAGGAGCGGGCAGTGAGCACCGCTACCGAAATTACCGCAGTTAGCGATTCATCGCGGCTAGAGCAGGCGTTTCCTGTTTACGCACTTGGACTTGACCGTCCTCGTCCACATCCAGCAGTAAGGCATCCCCGTCTTGCACCGTACCCACCAAAATAGCCTCCGCTAAAGAGTCTTCGACCAGCCGGGCGATCGCTCGGCGCATCGGACGAGCCCCATAGCGCTGGTCGTAACCAGCGCTGATCAGCTGATCTTCGAAGGCTTCGGTCAGGGCGACCGTGATTTGACGCTCAACTAAACGGCGATTCACGCCCTCCAGCATGAGTTCGGCGATTTCCTGAACCTCCGGTTTGGTGAGTTGACGGAAGACGATAATCTCGTCCAACCGGTTGAGCAACTCAGGGCGGAAGTATTGCTTCATCTCTTCCTGCACCAGACTGCGGATGTTGTTGTACCGCGTCGTGGCTTCATCTTCTGCGGCAGCCGTATCAAAGCCCATGCCGCTGCCCCCTTTCTCGATGACCCGAGAGCCGATGTTGGAGGTCATGATGATGAGCGTATTCTTAAAGCTCACCGACCGCCCTTTAGCATCGGTCAGGCGACCATCATCCAAAATTTGCAACAGAATGTTGAATACATCGGGGTGAGCCTTCTCAATTTCATCCAGCAGGATGACGGAATAAGGTTTGCGGCGTACGGCTTCGGTAAGCTGTCCACCTTCGTCATAGCCGACGAACCCCGGAGGCGAGCCCACCAGCTTCGAAACGGTGTAGCTCTCCATGAATTCAGACATATCTAGGCGAATCATCGCTTCTTCCGAACCGAATAGAGCCGCTGCCAAGGCTTTAGTCAGCTCAGTCTTGCCCACGCCGGTTGGGCCGGAGAAGACGAGGCTGGCAATCGGACGATTGGGACTCGACAACTTGACCCGCGAGCGCCGAATTGCCCGAGCCGAAGCAGTCACCGCTTCGTGCTGACCGATCACCCGTTCATGCAGCACCTCTTCTAAATGCATGAGTTGCATCGCTTCCGACTCGGTCATGCGGGTCACTGGCACCCCGGTCCAAGAGGCGACAATTTCGGCGATGTCATCTTCACCGACGATCGGCTGAGTCATCGGCGGCGCTTCAGCGGCTTCTGGTTGCGGCCCCTGAATTTCTTGCAGCAGTGCTCGCTGACGATTGTGCAGTTCGGTGGCTTGGGTAAATTCTTGAGACCGCACAGCAGTTTCCAGGTCGCGATTGACTTGGCGCAACGCTTGCTTGATTTCAGCGGAAGGATAGCTGATCTGATGACGCAGCTTAATCCGGGAACCCGCTTCGTCGATCAGGTCGATCGCTTTATCCGGCAGGAAGCGATCGCTGATGTAGCGATCGGACAGTTCAGCGGCGGCTTTCAGCGCTTCATCCGAAAGCACCACGTTGTGGAACTGCTCGTACCGACTACGAATGCCCTGCAAAATTTCGATCGTGTCCACCACCGAGGGTGGAGCCACCATAATGGGCTGGAATCGCCGCTCCAGAGCCGCATCCCGCTCGATATGCTTGCGATACTCGTCTAGGGTGGTCGCACCAATGCACTGCAGTTCGCCTCGGGCGAGGGCTGGTTTCAGCATGTTGGCGGCGTCCATGCCCCCTTCGAGCGATCCGGCACCCACCAGGGTATGAATTTCGTCAATCAGGAGAATGATGTTTTCATCGCTCCGCACCTCGTCGATGAGTTGCGTAAGGCGTTCTTCAAAATCCCCGCGAAAGCGAGTGCCCGAGACCAACAGCCCCATGTCGATCGCGTAGACTTTCTTACCCAGCAGCGCTGTGGGCACATCTTGATTGACGATGCGCTGGGCTAGCCCTTCGGCTAGGGCAGTTTTGCCGACGCCCGGCTCACCGACTAGCACCGGATTGTTTTTGGTGCGTCGCCCGAGAATCTGCACCAGGCGCTCAATTTCTTTGGCGCGACCGATGACCGGATCCAGTCGTCCTTCGGCGGCCTTCAGGGTGAGATCGGTGCTGAATTCTTCTAAAACGCTGCTCTTGCGGCGGCGATCGCTGCTCCGACGATTCGGACGAGCCCCGGCTGGAATGGCCGCAGCCTCTCCGAGGTCCTTGATTAAGCGAGTTCTGACTTTGCCAGGCGAAACGCCCAGGTTTTCCATCACTCGGTAAGCGACACTCTCGCGGCTTTGCGTCAAGCTCAGCAACAGGTGTTCTGGCTCGATGTAAGAAGCATCCAACTTACGAGCTTCCTGAAAAGCGCTCTCAAAGACTTGTTTGACTTTGGGCGTAAACGGGACTTCAGAAGGCGGATTGCCGCTGCCACGACCAATGATGGCCTCGACTTCGCTGCGAGCGTCTGCCAAATTAATGCCAAACTCGGTTAAAACAGCCGCTGCCAAGCTGGAGTTTTCGCGCAGCAGACCTAAAAGGAGCTGCTCGGTGCCGACAAAGTTGTGCTGTAATCGGCGAGCCTCCTCTTGGGCCTTCATAATGACGGCGATTGCGGTGTTGGTGAAGTGCTCAAACATAGCCCCATGTTTGTTTGGTGTGCAAGGAAGCAGGGTTCCTATAGTTGGCTGCTCTAGCGTCTAGGTGGCTACCGTCTGTAGAGCCTGCTAAGCCTCTGTAAAGAAACTGTACAAAGAAACTTTACTAAACGGCAGTAGGGAGAGCCGAATACAACTTCGGAAATCTCTTAAAGCCAGTCGGGTCAAGGAGAAATTTACTTGGTGAAACTTCTGCGAATACTCTCTGACCAGAATCTAAACTGAGAGCTTATTTACATAATTTAACAAATTATGCTGCCAGATCAGTACTTTTTTGAAGAAATAGGGATAAAATCCCTGTCTGAAAATGACTGATTGGCAATTTAAGTTACGAGGTTCAGATGTTCCAACCGACTCACTGGCTAGTGTCACGCTCTCGCAAAGTCCCCGTGGTGGTGCAGTCAAAGGGGGATAAGACGCTAATCTTTACCGAACCGGAATGGGAAAAAACGGGCATCCCGGCGTTTGAGCTGCACGCCAAAATGGGGATGTATTGCAGGGGCGTGCAAGTTCTGGGATATTCCCTGGAACCCATGGCAGCAACGGCGACTATAGTCGAAGTCTAGACAATTCCCCTGCCTATAGCCTCTCTTGTTGGATGGATTTAGGCAGGGGAAAGGGGCTCATCCTGGCAGGGTTTTCAGGACTGCCAGGAGTCGGTCGAGGCTGATATAAGACATGCTAAAAACGGGCGATCGCCGTACCAGCGATCGCCCGTTTTGCACCTAATCCAGTTTGCGCTGTTTAGCCGGTTTAAGCTTGTCCCTGACAGACTTGTAAAACGTGCTGGTCGGTTGCGCTCAGTTCCGAGATGGGATGAAAGCCGGTGGGCACCCACTCTCCGGCGATCGCCTCTGAGGCGGCTACCGCACTTTGGCTCTCTAGGGCCACGGCGAAGGGGTAGGACGTTTGGGCATAACTATCGATCACGGTTAAAGCCAGCTCATTTTGAGTCACGGTGCCATGAAAGCAGTCGAACGATGAGGACGGTTGGTAAAATCCCCCTTTAATTTCACCGGCGGCCACCTCCATCACCATGTAGGTGGTTCCGAGTTGTCCAGCTTCTGGGCTTTCACCAAAGACATAAACGCCATTAGTTACGTTGTCCATGGGTTCATCGGCCATAGAAACACTGGGGGCGATCGCCAGCGAACCGGCCACCAGCCCCACACCGCCAGCGACGATCGCCAGCGATCGCTGACACCAGCGGCGGAGTTGACGTTGGCGGCGATGGGTAACCGAGGTCAGATCAGAGGGCGATGCAGTGGGCATAATTCGAAGAATTTAAGGTGCAGTATTAATATCAATGGCAGTGACAAAAATTCCAGTGACAGTGCCAAATTTCTAAGTTGATCTTCGTCTGATCCCCCGGTGACCGACATCCTGCGCAAGTGTGATCTTGATCGCGTTGCCGAAATGGGTACTGTCTTTTTCCAGAAGTTATGTCTATTCACTTGCTCCGCGATCACCTCTACGCCTTAGATGGTCAGGGGTACAAAGCTTATAAGTCCCTGCGGGGGCGGCATGATTTTCCTGAGTTCACTCTGCACATTGATTATGTGCAAGGCGACCCTTTTGCTGCGCCCAGTCGTTTGCGGGTGGAAATTCCCCAGGAGATCGCCCAATTTCCGGCGCATCTTTACGCCACCACTCCTCGGCGGATCGCCCTAGAGGACTATTTAATTCGCCAGTTCGATCGCCAAACTCGCACCCGGAGTCGCTCAGCCGGTTCTGGTAAAAGTGGCCTGATCGAAATCGTGCCCCCCTCACAGGCGATATTGCCGCGCTCGGCAGCCCAGGTCTCTGACCAGCGGGTGGAATTGCGGTTCGTGGCCGGTTTGCCTGCGTTTGGTCGCCGCATTGCAGGGCGACAGGCCGCAGACCTGCTCTGCGATCAATTGCCTGTCCTGGTGCGGCAATCCCTCTATTGGTCGCAACTCGATGGGGCTGATGTCGAGGCGCATGGTGTCTGTGCCGAAAACGCTGAGGCGTTGCGAGGGCAATTGCGCGATCGCCAACTGGTCGCTTTTGTCGCCGATGGGGCCATGCTGCCCCGGCAGAGTGGGGTGGATGAACGCCCCTTACGGACTGGTGCGGTCCCTTTTCAATCGCCAGATTCTTTACGGGTCACGCTGCTGCTGCCGGATGGTCAAGGCGTTGCGGGCATGGGCCTGCCGGCAGGAGTGACGCTGATTGTCGGGGGCGGTTATCACGGCAAATCGACGTTGCTCAAAGCGATCGAGGCGGGCATTTATAACCACATTCCCGGCGATGGTCGGGAACGGGTGGTGACGGATAGGGCGGCGATGAAAGTGCGGGCTGAAGATGGTCGCAGTGTCGCCGGGGTAAATATTTCGCCGTTTATCAACCATTTGCCCCAGGGGCGATCGACCCAACATTTTTCGACCCAAGCCGCCAGCGGTAGCACCTCGCAAGCCGCCAGCATCATTGAGGCGGTGGAAGCGGGAGCCGCAGCCCTGCTGATTGATGAAGACACCTCGGCGACTAATTTCATGATTCGCGATCGCCGCATGCAGGCGTTGATTGCGAAAGACCGCGAACCCATCACCCCATTTGTCGATAAAGTCCGCCAGCTCCGGGACGACTACGGCATTTCGACGATTTTGGTCATGGGGGGGAGTGGCGATTATTTTGACGTGGCTGATACGGTCATCGCTCTCGATGATTATCGACCGCAGGATGTGACCCAGCAGGCCAAGGCGATCGCTGCTACCTACCAAACCGAGCGCCAGGCCGAAGGCGGCACCACCTTTGGCACATTCTCACCCCGCATCCTTTCTCCTGACAGTATCGATGCCAGCAAGGGTAAACGGGCTGTGAGTCTCAAATCGAGAGCGACCGATGAAATCCGCCTCGGCACTCAGGAAATTGACCTGTCCGCCGTCGAGCAATTGGTGGAAAGTGGGCAAGTCAAGGCGATCGCCGCTGCCCTGGTCTACGCTCAAGATTGTTATGTGGATGGCCAGCGATCGCTGGCGGCGGTGCTGGACGCCGTAGTGGCAGATGTTGAGACCCACGGATTGGACTGTTTGAGCGATCGGCTCACGGGGGAATTTGTCAGCTTTCGCCCCCTCGAACTGGCCGCTGCCCTCAACCGCCTCAGAACGTTGAAGATTTTGCCCGAGCCATAGTCCAGCGGCGGCCCAACTTACCGCTGCCAAAGATCCTGCGCCAGATTAGCCAAGTCTTCTGGTCCTAAAACCTGTTAGAGACTTGAATTAGGCTCTGATTTGAGCACCAGGCTGTAAATGGCTAGCCGCTTGATCCCCTCATAGAGCGTGGGCTGCCCCTCGGCGGCTTGCCGGACGTCATTGGCACCGACTAAAAACAGCGCCCAAAAGGCGAGCCCGATGACCAATCGGCTACAGATAGCCAGGGGGCAAAGGTAGGAGGGCTTAAACATGGCGGCAATCGTCCTTGAAGATGGGGGCAGGACCGTAGAAATGCTTGGTGGGTCTATGCTACCGATTTCCCGTTTGCGCTGCTATTAAAAAATATAGCGATGTGGCAAAGCTTGTTGACATGAATATCCTTCAGTCAAGGGGAATTACCGCTTAATCGGGTTCGCGCTTGAGTTTGCGGGGGCGGCGGCGATCGCCACCAGCGGCCTGTTCTAAATACCACTGTCGCCAGGCCTGAGAAGTGCGCGAAGCCAACCATAACAGCAACAGCGCAATCAAGCCCCCCTGCTGCGGGGCATCAAACGCAAAGAGCACCAGGCAAACGCACAAAAAGTCTTCGGCACAGATCAGCCAGACCGAGGGGCGCTTGAGGCGGTATAGCCAACCGACTTGCACCAGGTGAATGACCAGGGCGAGCAGTCCCCCCAGGACACCCAACAAACCCGTAATCCACGATTCCATTTGAAACGTGCGAGCCACGGCAATCCCCGCGATCGCCCCCACCAGCGGACTCAAAAATAGCTCCACGCTGTGGACGACTCGCTGCACCAGGGGCTGCTTGGAGAAAATCAGCTCAGCTAGAGACCACGATACCAATCCGCCAACCACTAATGTGGGCGGCAGGGCCGACAAGATCGGTACCCGGCTCCATAACTCGCCCGACAATAGGCCAATCAACAGTAGCGGCAAGGCAATGCGAAACCCGGCTGCTGCTGAAACTGACAAGACCGCTAAGAGCTCGGTAATGATCACAGAGGGCCTGAACTCGCTATGCTGAAGACTGAGGCTCTTACAACATATGACATTGCTACCTTAAACTTCCAGTGGCATCGTGGCTGTCCATCAAAAACCTATTGTTCGATGGACAGCCAAACCTTGGTAAAGTACTGTCTACAAAAGCAGCCCAGGGACCAATTTTTTTGAAGCTTCATGTCGTTACCGCCTTCAAAGCCGACTCGGCGATCGCCTCGCAACCCTATCCGTACGTTAGCTGCCATCGCTGTGGTTCTTTGGAGCATTCAAATTCTCAACGTGGGTCTCTTTGATAGTCGATTGGTGCTGCAGGGCATCTACCCCCGACAGATTGAGGGGCTACAGGGCATTTTCTGGGCACCCCTGTTGCATGGCAATTTTGGCCATTTGTTGGCTAATACCCTCCCGCTGTTGACCCTGGGAGGGTTAATTATGTTGGGCAAGGCCGAAGATTTCTGGCCTGTTACCATCGTCTCAGGCTTAACCAGCGGGTTCGGAACCTGGCTCATTGGCGCACCCAACTCGGTTCATGTGGGGGCTAGCGGGGTCGTTTTTGGTTACTTTGGCTACTTATTGCTGCGAGGATATTTCGATCGCAGCGTCTTTGCTGTGACTTCATCCGTGTTGGTGATTATTTTTTACGGCAGCTTTTTATGGGGCGTATTGCCCAATCAACCCGGCGTCTCTTGGGAAGGGCATTTATTTGGATTTTTAGGCGGGTGTTTGGCGGCCTGGTTATTATCTAAATCCGCCAGGGGATCGGCGTAACCAGTGGGCGATCGCGGCAAGGATCGGAGGTCGGGGATCGGCGCTACTGCCCCACTGGGAATTCAAATTTTTGACTGATCGGTCCAAGTCAATCAAGCTTCGTTTGCGTCTGACCGCCTCGGTAGGCGCGGCTCAGGCTTGCCGACCCCCTCCGTCATTCTCACCGTTGACCTGACAGCCTTAACTAATCTTCTGCGTCCGCGTCAATGGGCTCAACGATGACGGTGCCGTCGGGATCAAAAGTGATGCGGAACTGGGCCACCCGCTCATCGGAGGCACTATCCGCATCTACTGGCACGAACGTTAGGGCTGGTAACGGGGTGACGTCGACATTTTCCAGGGCGGCATCGTTTTCGTATTTGTAGCCCAAGATATCGCCGGTCTCTGAAACCGCCACGCGGTAAGTAAGCGATTCCTCAAAGGGCAGCTCATCGCCATCGGAGAGGTCTGCGAGGGCGGTTTCAAGCTTGGATTCGAGTTCAGCTTCCAGATCATTGAGGAGGTCATCATCGGCGATCGCGGGGGCTGACGACAACCGCCCCAGGGCAATGCCTGCTGTGACGGGATCGACAATTGCGGCGTCCGCCTCCGCTACTTCATTGTCGGTCGAGGCTTCGGGGTCTGAGTCAGTCGCTTCCGAGGCAACTTCAGCGCTCTGCTCCGTCTCCGGGGCGGCGGCATCTGTTTCATCGGTGGGCGGGTCAGTTGCGGTCGAGGCGTCGCTTTCAGCCAGGTTGTCCGACTCCGTCTCGACGAGCTCAGAGAGGTCTTCGCGATCGCTACGCTGGGGCTCAAACTCGGGCACCGGCACCAGGAATAGCAGTGCTGCGGAAGCCGCCAAGGTCGACAGCCCTACCGCCGCTGGAATGACTCGTTTCGTTACGGGTTCCGCCGGACGCGCATGACGCCGGTTGAGGGGTGACACCTGAAGGGACATGTCTGGCAAGGTAGCGGTGTCTGCTAAGAGTTGGTCAACTGCCTCCATAAGGTCGAAAAGCTGCACCGAATTGAGGTCGACAGTCTTTTGGGTCGCGGCACCGTCAGCATCAGCAATGGTAGCTACGAGTTGGTGACGGTGCTTATCGGTCGGGGTGAGCGTCACTGGTTGCGTTGCTGAGGGGCTCTCTTCGAGGGGATAAGGTACGCCGCTGAGCAGAGATTGGCCGTAGTCGCTCACGGTTTTGACGATCGCATTCAAAAATTCTCTGCCGCCACTGAGGCGATCAGCAGTGCCGGGAAAGGACAATTCAGAATTCAGGACTACGGTCAGGGGCGAGGTGGGATCGCCCTCGTCGCCAGCCAGCAGGCCCTCAATCACCAGGTTGCAGTTCGGCAAAATGTACTGGCGCTGTACCGTCATACGACTTCTCCATCAAACAGGCTGCTCCAAAGGCGTTGCGGACCCTGGGTGCCGGTACAAAATAATAGGCGCGTGAGCATGGCAATTGCCAACTCATCCAGTTTGTCGTCGGTGCTGTAAGCAATCACCCCGGCCCGTTTGGGATTCATGCGGGCGCGAAACAGGCTGCGAAATCGCTGCAAATATTCTGCCAGCCGAAAATGATGCTCGGCGGACAGGTTTTGATCCTGTAGTTGCTGGTATCCCAGCAGTAACTGCCGAATCAGCACGGTCAACCGCTTTGCTAAAAAGCAAATCACGAGGGTCAGGGCTTTGGCCTGGTCGATGGTCAGCGGATCGCGCTGGCTTTGACGACGCAGGGGGTTGGTGCTGCGGATGAGCCACAACTTCACTCGCCCCGGAATGACCGGCTGCAAACCCAGTTGCTCCGACACTTTGAGTAGGGCTTCGGACCCGGCAACATCCAAAGATTCGATCGCCAGGATCAGCAAATCTAGATCCATCCGCACCCGACGCGGACAATCTTGCGACGGGAGGTTGGGGCTGGGGAGCGTTTCTAAAATTGGGGGCGATGAGGACGCCGGAGGACTGTCGACTTGCATATCCTCTCTTGAATAGGTCAGCAACATTAAAATACCCGTTGTCAAGCGAATAATCATGACTACCCGCTTGGCGGGATCATCATCTTAGCGCTGACACACAAGCGCTCAACATACCGCAAAACGGTTTCATTCACCACTATTTTGCAGGGGCGATCGCGAAAACGTTATGGAGCGATCTCCCGGTTGACTGACTTATGACGGCGGTCAAAGTTTCCCAATCGGGCGCTATTCCCCAACTTGAGCCATATCCTGGACAAACCACTCATCCCCTTGCCGCACAAGTTCGTACCGCATGGTGAGCTTCGTATCGTAGGAGAGGGCATCGTTACGCGTCCCCAGTTCAAAAAATTCTGCCACTTCATTAACTTCCGCCTGCACGGTGAGGGCTTCTGCCGACGGATCCTCTGGCTCAACGCTGATCACGTTGACCGAATGTTCAAACGTGTAGTACCAGTTGTCGCGTTGCCCCCCGGTGGCCCGATTGCGCCACTGGGTGAGCGCCGGATCCACTAATACCGTTTCTAACACTGCCGTGTTGTGTTCTGGTCCCATGGCTTGGCGTTTGGCCTCTAACCAGCTCGTGATCGTGCGCTCGGCAATATCCGTAATGCTGATTTCTGCTTCCGGGGGGGGCGTTTCGGGCAGGCTAATGGGCGGAGCTGACAGGCCGATGTCGAGGGCGGGTTGCTGAATTTTTGGCCCTGAGAACATGCCCCCAATCCAAGCCAGGGTGCGCACCGTGACCATGCCTAAGGTGCCCATCGCTAATAGCCCCACGACGATGACCGCCGCCAACCGCCCCCACCGAGGCGATCGCGACGGAGCTGGACTGCTGGTCGGACGGGGCTCTGGCGAAACCACTTGCGCCGACGGTCGATGGCCATTGCGCGTGGGGGGAGCCGATGACGGGGCTTTGGATCCCCGCAATTTGCCCTCGGGCGAGAGGCGCGACACCCGCTCCGCCACCGTTAACTCAGTTCCGGTCTCGTCACTGCGAGCTTCTCTGACACCGGCGGTGACGAGCTGCTCATCTACCAAAGAGGCGCTTGTCGGAAATGCCGTTTCTTGCAGACCCAGGGGGTGGGTGGGTTTGCCGTTGCTGGACGCGGTGGCCGATCGCGGCATGACGGGAGTCGTCCGGGGAGTGGGCAAGGGTTCTGGGGCGGGATACGAGGGGGCCGCCGCCGCCGAAAGGGGGGCCGCTGCCACCGGCATTGTCTCTAAAAAAGATTGCACCTGTGGATCAGCAAAATAGTCTTTGAGGGCCGTCTGCTGATTGGTGAGATCCCGGAAGTGGCTAAACACTTCTTCCCGCAACCAGCGCTCAGCATATAAGCAGAGTCCTGGCAGCAAGTCAGGCGACCCTTGAGAATGTTCGCGAATAAAGGCTAGGGGCTCGTATTCCTGGCTGAGTTCTAACGCATGACCGGCCTCTTCGGCCTGCCCCAACAACAGGGCGCAAACGGCTTGCTCGAGGTGCACGTCTTGGCGGGTACCCACCCGCTGCAACAGGTGTTTGGCCCGACGCACCAGCGCCGGTTGATGGAAGGAAAACCCGCGTGCCAACAGGGCATAGACGGCTAAATAGGTCGCGACGGCGGAGGGGCGACTGGCCTCAGCTTCAAAAATTTCTTGCTGCTCGGCGGCGGTCAAATAGCCCCGCAACTGCTGAATAAACCGTAAAAAATCATCGGTCGATAGCCCCGAGTGGTCGTCGCCCGCCCCATCAATGCCGCCTCGCTCCTGCAGCATGGCCTTTAACAACTTGAAGCCCTGACGGCGCTCAGGCAGTTGATCGAGCGGACGCGCCACTAACTCTAAAACGCGGTAAGGCCTCAGCTTATATAAATCGGACTGTAGCTCGGCCTGAATGGCGGGGAAACTGTTTTCCTGTAGCAACAGGGTGAGGCCAGTATCTAGAGACTCTGCGGCATTTTCATATTGGTTTTGCTGCCACTGCTCGCGCCCCAGTTCGAGACAGGCCAGGGCGAGGGATAACACCACGTCGCCTGTGACCCGGTCAGGATCGCCATAACGGCCATCCGCCAGGGTATCGCTGCCGTTAGCCATAAACGGACGCCCCAGGCGAATGGCCTGCTCATATTCTCCCAACTCTAGGAGAATGAGTAATGCCCCCACAAATTGGTCATCAGCGATTTCAACGGTGGGGGTGTAAGGCTCGGGCGGGGGAATGGGAACGTTATCGGCGGCGAGCGATCGCAACGCCTCTTCCCCCATCTGAGGATTAAAGTCGGCGGGGAGCGCTGCGCCCTCACCGGCTTTAAAGGCCGCCAGGGCACCGGGAGTGTAGGTGCGTGCTAAAAATTGAGCATCATAGGTCTGCCGCTGCTCGGTATCCGACAACAGACGATAAGCTTCATCAATCAAAGACTTGCGAGACTCGATCGCGATTTCCGAATATTCCCGGCGGGGGAGCTGTAGCGTGCGATCGCGATGGGCTTGCTTCAACTGCTCCGCTGTTGCCTGAATCGGCAAACCCAGTATTCGGTAATAATCCAGTGGAATTCGCACTGCCATCTTCTTATATGCCCATTTTCAGCCAATTGTCGGGTTATTTGCTCAGCTAACCCTACGAGATGCCCCTTCCTTTCTTGAGTGAAGACCGGCGGGGGAATAGTTGTCGAGTGGCGATCGTTCCGGATGAAACGTTCCTCATGATATGCCGGTTATTAAGTTCTTAACAGTCCAATGTGAGATTGGGGAAATCTAATTTTCATTTTCTCAGTCATCCGCGGATGTCCAGGGGGGATTGTAGGTATAGAATTGTTGAGCTTGTGAGTCAGGGGTAGCACCACTGACTCAGCCATCATTAAGTGTTGTCTGCCAGCGGCATCGGTGATCGAAGATGCTCAAGAGCGAGACACTTTTGTTTATTGTGTAAAGTTGGAACTGCCGTAAGGATACGTCAAAGCCATGGCCCAGGAACGGACCCTCCCCGTATTTGATGCTGCCGATGCCCTTGTGACCCGAGAAGAAGGGCTCACAATTTATGAAGATATGGTACTCGGTCGGTATTTTGAGGATAAGTGCGCCGAGATGTACTATCGGGGCCGCATGTTTGGCTTTGTGCACCTCTACAACGGTCAAGAGGCGGTGTCTTCTGGGGTGATTAAGTGTTTGCGCCCCGACGACTACGTCTGTAGCACCTATCGCGATCATGTGCATGCCTTGAGTGTCGGGGTGCCCGCTGATAATGTCATGGCGGAACTGTTTGGCAAAGAAACCGGCTGTAGCAAAGGGCGCGGCGGGTCCATGCACCTATTCTCGTCGGAGCACAATCTGTTGGGCGGATTTGCATTCATTGGGGAGGGCATTCCAGTAGCGCTGGGGGCCGCGTTTCAATCGCACTACCGCCGGGTAGCCCTGGGGGAGGCCAGTGCCGACCAGGTCACGGCTTGCTTCTTTGGCGATGGCACTACAAACAACGGCCAGTTTTTTGAATGTTTGAACATGGCGGCGCTGTGGAAGCTACCCATTATCTTTGTGGTGGAAAACAACAAGTGGGCGATCGGCATGGCCCACGAACGGGCCAGTTCCCAAACCGAAATCTTTAAAAAAGCGAGCGTGTTTGGCATGTCCGGCGTCGAGGTAGATGGCATGGATGTCTTGGCAGTCAGAGATGCCGCTAAAACTGCCGTCAGTCGGGCGCGAGCGGGGGAAGGACCGACCTTGATTGAATGTTTGACTTACCGCTTTCGGGGCCATTCGTTGGCGGACCCGGATGAACTGCGCACGAAAGAAGAAAAAGAAGCATGGCTCTCGCGGGATCCGCTTAAGCGGTTCGAGACTTATTTGCTCAAGCAAAATATCGTAGTCGAAGCCGACCTGAAGGCCATTCGCGACAAAATTCAGCAGGTGGTGGATGCTGCCGTGACCTTTGCGGAGCAGAGCCCTGAGCCTGATCCCAGCGAACTGCGACGCTACATCTTCGCAGAGGGTTAATCGTTCTTGAAGGGTAGAGAAGCTGGTCCTTGGCGATCAAGTTCTTTCCTATGCGCTCCGACCACTGACAGATTTTTATTCACTCACTCTGATTTCCAAAAGCACAATCCATGGCAGAAACTCTCTTATTTAACGCCCTGCGGGAAGCGATCGACGAAGAAATGGGCCGGGACGAAACGGTTTTTGTCCTGGGGGAGGATGTGGGAGTCTACGGTGGCTCCTATAAGGTGACCAAAGGACTTTACGAAAAGTATGGCGAGTTTCGCGTGCTGGATACCCCGATCGCGGAGAACAGCTTTACCGGCATGGCGGTGGGCGCAGCGATGACCGGCCTGCGCCCGATCATTGAGGGCATGAACATGGGGTTTTTGCTGCTGGCCTTTAACCAGATTGCCAACAATGCTGGGATGTTGCGCTATACCTCGGGGGGCAATTACAAGATTCCCATGGTGATTCGGGGGCCGGGGGGGGTGGGTCGGCAGTTAGGGGCGGAGCACTCCCAGCGGTTGGAAGCCTATTTTCAGGCGGTGCCGGGGTTGAAAATCGTGGCCTGTTCGACCCCTTACAACGCTAAGGGATTGCTGAAGTCAGCCATTCGGGATAATAACCCGGTGCTGTTTTTCGAGCATGTGCTGCTTTACAACCTGAAAGAAAATTTACCCGACCACGAATATCTTGTGCCTCTGGATAAGGCTGAAGTGGTGCGATCGGGCCAGGATGTTACGATCTTGACCTATTCTCGGATGCGGCACCATGTCGCTCAGGCCGCAAAAAAGCTGGAGCAAAAAGGCTTTGATCCGGAAGTGATTGACCTGATTTCCCTCAAACCCTTGGACTTTGAGACGATCGGGGCTTCGATTAAGAAAACTCACCGGGTCATTGTCGTAGAAGAATGTATGAAGACAGGGGGGATCGGGGCGGAAATTGTGGCCTCGATTAGCGATCGCTTCTTTGACGAATTGGACGCACCCGTGTTGCGCCTATCTTCGCAAGACATTCCCACCCCGTACAACGGTAAACTAGAGAGTCTGACGATCGTTCAACCTCGCCAAATTGAGGAAGCGGTTGAAAAGATGATGGCACTCCAGATTTAAGGACATTATGGGCAGACAACGGTTGCTGCTAGCACTGATTTTAGGCCTGGCGATCGGCGCGATCGTCATCATTAGTACGGTTCCCCTGCGGTTGGGGCTCGACCTCCGGGGGGGAACCCAGTTGACCCTGCAGGTGGAGACGACGGACAAAGTGCCCACCATTACCGAGCAGGATATGGATGCGGTGCAGCGAGTCATCTCCGACCGGGTCAATGAACTGGGCGTTTCAGAAACGTCGGTGCAGCAGTTGGGACAAAACCAGCTCCTGGTGCAGTTGCCGGGGGTGAGCGATCCCGAGCAGGCCCAGCGCGTCTTGGGGGAAACGGCACAACTCGAGTTTCGTCCGCAAAGTCCTAACACTGATCAGCAATTTCAGATCGAGAATCAGATTTTGCAGCAGCACCAGTTGGAGCTGTTAGCCCTGCAAGAAGCGGCGAATACGGGTTCGCAAACGCTGCTAGAGTCGGCGACCGGGGATGACGCCACCCCAGGTGACCTGCAGCAACAGATTGAGTCGGTACAGCAGGCCATTCAGGCAAGCAACCGCGCCATTCGGGATTTGTTTGCGCCGGCGGATTTGACAGGCCAAGCCCTCACCGACGCCTATGCCCGCCCTCGTCAGAGTGGCAATCTGTGGGAAGTGGTGATTCAGTTTGACTCGGCAGGGGCCAACAAATTTGCCGAAATCAGTCGCGATATCGCTGGCACTGGACGCAGCATCGGCATCTTTTTAGACGATCGCCTGGTCAGTGCTCCCAGTGTGGACGTGCAGTACGCCGAGACGGGCATCACGGGCGGGAGTGCGGTGATTTCGGGTAACTTCAACGCCGAATCCGCGAGTGATTTGGCTATTCAACTGCGCGGGGGGGCGCTGCCGCTGCCGGTCGAGGTGGTCGAAACCCGTACCGTCGGTCCTACTCTGGGCCAGGACAGCATCCGCCGCAGTCTCTACGCCGCGATGGTGGGGCTGGTGCTGGTGCTAATTTTTATGGCGGTTTACTACCGTTTACCAGGAATTTTGGCCGATGTGGCTCTGGTTGTTTATGCGCTACTGACGTTGGCTGCTTTCAATATCTTTGGCGTCACCCTAACACTGCCAGGCATTGCTGGTTTCATCCTCAGTATCGGCATGGCGGTGGATGCCAATGTGCTGATCTTTGAGCGCACCCGTGAGGAATTGAGAGGTGGCAAAACCCTCTACCGTTCTGTGGAATCTGGCTTTTATCGGGCGTTTTCGAGCATTCTCGACAGCAATGTCACGACGCTGATTGCCTGTGCGGCGCTGTTTTGGTTTGGGGCGGGATTAGTCAAGGGCTTTGCCCTCACGCTAGCGATCGGGGTGGCCATCAGCCTCTTTACGGCAGTGACCTGTAGCCGTACGCTGCTGCTCTTTTCCCTCAATCTTCCACAGTTTCGTAAACCAGAACTCTTTTGCCCTGGCCTGTCCACTGCACCTTCAAAGTCATGAAGCTAGATATTATTCGACAGCGACCATTTTGGTGGTTAATTTCGGGCCTGGTGATCCTCGCCAGTTTGATTGGCATGATCATTAGCTGGCAGCAGTTGGGTGCGCCGCTGCGACCGGGACTCGACTTTGTGGGCGGGACCCGGATTCAGGTCACGCGGAACTGCTCCCAAGCCGACTGCGCATCTCCGATCGATTCGGGGGATGTGCGATCGCTGCTGGCTGATCAGGGGCTCGAAACTGCGGTGATTCAGGTGACGGGCAGTGAGGGGCAGAGCGTTGCGATTCGTACCCGTAATCTGGATGTGGACGAACAATCCACTTTGCGATCGGCCCTAGACACGGCCATTGGTCCCTTAGATAGCGGCTCGGTGCAGATTGACTCCGTGGGTGCCCTTATTGGGCAACAGCTTTTTGCGTCCGGTCTACTGGCGCTGCTCGTGTCCTTCGCGGGCATTGTGATCTACCTGAGTCTCCGGTTTCAGTTGGACTATGCGTTGCTGGCGATCGTGGCGCTGTTGCACGATGTATTGGTCACCATGGGGGTGTTTGCGTGGTTGGGGCTGTTGCTCAAGGTTGAGGTAGACAGTCTGTTTATCGTGGCACTGTTGACCATTGTGGGCTTTTCGGTCAATGACACCGTGGTGATTTACGATCGCATTCGCGAAAACATCAACTTATACCCCGAACGTCACATTGATGAACTGGTCGACAGTGGGGTGAACCAAACGTTGTCGCGCTCCATCAACACCACTTTGACGACGCTTTTGCCCCTCATCGCGATCGTGCTTTTTGGCGGCGATACGCTCAAATTCTTTGCGCTGGCTCTGATTGCCGGATTTATTGCCGGGGTTTACTCCAGTATTTTTATCGCCAGTACCCTGTTGGCTTGGTGGCGCGTTAGAACGGGTAAAGCGATTGTCGGGCTGCCCGAACCCTCGCAACCCGTGGAAGAAACTCCCTGATGTTCTATCGTGTCTCCCGAAGCAGCCTCACTGGAAACTGAGCAAATGCTCGCCCTGCGGCGGCGGTGGATGCGCCGTTGGTGGTTGACAGTGCTGGTGCTGTGGGCTTCAGTCGGCGTCGTTAGCGTCTGGAGCCTACGGCGGACTTGGGAACAACTCGCTGATTATTTCACCTGGGCGGCGTTGCGGTATGGCCTGGCATTTAACCGGCTAGCGGCGATTGGGCTAGGGCTCTGCTTGGGGCTCACGGTGGCCCTCTTGGTCAAAGAAGCGCGATTTGTACTCTTTGGGCTCACGACCACCGAACGTAAGACCTTGCGCGAGGAACTGCAAAAACGGCGGTGATTAGCGACACTGCGATCGCCCGCTGCGGTTCTAATGGGGTGCGTGTCAAGTTTCGCTTGCCTGATGAGTCAGAAAAACGCGGGGTGAGGTCTCGAATTACTAAAGTGATGTTCTACAATAACTAAGCCTGGAGAGGTGGCAGAGTGGTCGATTGCGTCCGACTTGAAATCGGATGAGCCGAAAGGTTCCCAGGGTTCGAATCCCTGCCTCTCCGTTGTTTCACAGCTCGTTATTTGCGCTAGTGGCTGCGAATAGTGCGAATATTGTGAGGATTTTTAGTCGTATTTGAGTCGTGCGGGAACAGCGATTAGAGCGGGAATCCGCTAAATTTACTCGCGTCAGTATTTGGCAGAATGGGGGCTCCTACGTCTTGAGGGCCAGTTTGCCGCCGAAGCCTGGAAAGCAGGGGAAGTGGCGGCAGCAGTGGGTTTCGATTCGCTGTAAGGCGACTAAGGCGGGGCTAAAGGTGGCTGAAGCGAAAGCGGCAAAGCTTGAATCAGACTTATTGCTAGACCGATTTGATTGGGATGATTGGCTGAAAAATACGACTAGCCAGAATACGACTAATAAAACGGCTCATGAGTGGGTCGAGGGGTTTCTGGCGTGGAAGGGGGAAACGGTGAAGGATACGACTATCCGCAACGACTACGAACCCTACACGCGGTTGATTGACTGTCAGCAGCCCATTACAGCCGCATTGCTGACGGAAGCGTGTAGACAGGGCACGACGCCCAATTCTAGGGCACGGAAAGCTTGTGTGCGGTGCCTGAAAGAGTTGGGGCGCTACGCTGGATTGGAAATTGATTGGACGGGGCTGGCGGGTAACTACAGGCCGGAGGCGTTTGATCCGAATGAGTTGCCGACTGACGAGGTGATCGAGCGAAACTGGGAGCAAATTGCCAGCCCGATGGTGCGGTGGGTGTATGGGGTCAGCGCGACTTACGGCATCCGGCCCCATGAGGTGTATCACCTGGATTGCTCACGGTTGGGGGGTGATGATGTGCTGGTGGTGCTGCGAGGGAAAACGGGGCGCAGGGTGGTGTATCCCTGCAAGGCGGAATGGGTCGAGGCGTTTCGGCTGTGGGAGGTGCATGCGCCCACAGCCAGGGAAGGGACACCCAACAAACGCCTGGGGGAGCGCACTAGCAAGGCGTTTAAGCGCTGGGATGTGCCCCACATTCCCTATGCTTTGCGTCATGCCTATGCGATCCGGTTGGCACGGGTGGGGGTGCCTGTAGCGATCGCGGCAAAGTGGATGGGCCATTCAGTCAGCGTCCACACCCAGACCTACCACGGGGCCATGTCGGAGCGGGAATATCAGGAGGTCTGGGAGCGAGTGGTGAAGGGTAGCCAGTAACCTTATTTGGCCAGGTTGTAGTGGCGGGAAAATTTTGGTGGTTAAGGTCGGCGTGTTTTCGACTAAGGGCATTTAACGGTGAGGGTCAGCGGTTGTTGAGGTCTTTGCATCCAACCTGAGCAGTTTCGGTCAATCCGCTGCCCCCGAATTGTTAGATTACCTGCGTAAAAGTGCTTTACAGCGTTTCTTGCCCCAGTGAGGCGCACCCGAAAGGCTAGAACGTCTGAGGCATGGTCGTTTCAGATGCCGACTCGTACCCCATCAGAGCGGGAAGCACTGTATGACAGCCTCTCAATGTACTTGAGTTGAGGGATTAGACAAGACATAATACTATTATCTGGGATTTAGCCTTGAGCATCAAGGTCGAACCACCCTATAGCTGGGGATTTGAAGGATGGCTAAGCTAACTAGAAGGACTAAGAGTAAATCAGCTAAAGGACTAGCTCTTTCCAGTTCACTGAAGGGGCATGAACCGGAAAACATTAATACTGAAGCATTAAAAGGCATCATTTCTTACCTTGGGTATTTGTACTCAGAAGGTGAAATTAGTGATAGAGCTTACAAAGCTCTTGTTTCGCGAGTGTTATCCACTTTCGTTGAGAATTCGATCCAGTTTAAGGTTGAACGAATACTAGATAAACTTGACAAAAAGCTTGAAAAAGCTGAAGAGGCACTTTTGAATGACATTTTGGTGTGAACCTTAACTTTGGCAATGAAGAAAGGCTATTGACATGGGAAATGAAGACTTCTCAGAAAAGCCGATTGTTCCAAGTTCTGCTAGGTCTGAGGAAGAAGCCAAATCAAAATCAGACGAGTTAGAAGAAGATGATGATGGGGAAGCTGTACCAGCTGAAGTAGCTGAAGCTCTTGGAGAACTACCTCCGGAGCAAAGGCGGATGGTATCTTCTATGTTCCTCTCAATGAGCCGTATGTCGTCTCCACGCTCTTCAGCCCTGGACAAGAAAATTACCCCAGAGCACATATCTCAGACCCTTAATAATCTTGAAAAAGAGAATGAACGAGATTTCAAGAGAAGCCAGTCTGATGAAACAACTAAAAGACTTGGCATGGGGGCAATTCTTGTTTTGGTTCTAATGGTCTTTGGTTATGCAGGTCTAACCAGTGACAAAGATCTCGCAGAGAAGGTCATTATTGCAGGTATTTCAGGGCTCGGTGGTTTTGGTGCTGGAGTTGCAGTAAATAGAAAAGAGCCTTAGCGAACAAGCGAACCTACAGGAAAGGTTAGCAATCTAACAACTTATTACAGGGAATCTTTCTACATCATACGATGGCCTATCAAAGTTATCAGAATACCCATAGCATAAGGGTTTCGATGACTTCTGAACCCATTGTCGGGAGGGTGATTATGTGGAATGATGTCACTCCCCTCATAAGGTTATCCCTTCTCAGTATTCGTCTCACGGTGATGTCAACTCTGCTGGCAAAGCAGGGGTTTATCAGAACTTTGTGAACGGCACATTAGGCGTTTCAAGCCATACGCTGAGGCGATGTCGTCTGCTGCAAAAGCTAAGCCTACTCCAACCCCTCCCATTGCTCCGGTGGCATGGCTAAAACTGCTTCCCAGCGCTGCCAGTTGATTTGTAGGTTCCCGGTGGGGGGTACAAACCGATAGTGTGTCCCCAGTTGCAGGGTGCAGCGGCGATCGCTTGTCCTGGCGGTTTCGGCCCGGTCCACCAGTTGCTTGATCTGGTGTCGGCTCAGGCTGATCAACGATTTGGCCTTATGGGGACTGACCCAATCTTCGACCGAGAGGCCCGTAATCTTGAGG
>Ga0081535_100505_pt1 | contig 25532 bp, 24 predicted proteins | sample HotLakmasection3_FD_71020 | JGI IMG/M metagenome (GOLD analysis project Ga0081535, IMG submission 71020) | Hypersaline microbial mat communities from Hot Lake, Washington, USA - Section #3 (SPADES assembly) (version 2) | ecosystem: Environmental > Aquatic > Non-marine Saline and Alkaline >... | reverse complement strand
GAGCGCCTCGCGCACTATCGGCATCGGCGCGTCCGCCGTGAGCGTCTCCCCGCTCAGGATCGCGCGGTGGAGCGTCGCGATCCGCCGCGCCCGGTCCGCCCGGTACGCGCGCAGGCGAGAGGTCGAGGGCCACCCGAGCCGTCCGGGAGGCTCAAGCTCGATCGCCCGCAGCGCCGGCTCGACCCGCCGGTCGATGCCCTCCCACCGCTCGAGCTGCTCGTCGAGGTCGCGCTCCGCCCGGCGGACCAGGCGCATCCACTCGCGCCGGTGGTCCGCGGCCGTGATCTCCTCCCGCGACCGCCGCGCGTGCACGCCAGGCTCGATCGGGCCGGAGGGGCCCGCCGCGGTCTCGCCCGACAGCGCCGCCCGCAGCTCGTTGTAGCTCGCCGCGAGGTAGAGCGGTCCGGCGTAGGACCGCCGAAGCGAGCTCACCCGCCCGCGCGTCAGGTGCGCCCCCGCCGGGAGCAGCTTGAGCCCCGACGGCGTAAACAGCGCCTTGGGAAGGGTTTGCCCGGCGCGAAGGTCCTTGACGTAGATGCGGCGCATGCGCGGCTCCCGAGCGGCGTTCCGGTCGCTTCGCCCGTCTATCGGCCTGATAACTCCGCCGCTGAAGCCGCCGCGCCCGCCGATCCGTCCGGCTACGCTGACCCCATGCCTCGCTACGAACTGACGCTCCGGACCGAGTTCTGCGCCGCCCACGCCATCGTGATCAGCGGCCGGCGCGAGCCGGTCCACGGCCACAACTGGCGCGCGACGGTCATCGTCGGCGGGGACGACCTCGACGAGGACGGCCTCCTCTGCGACTTCCACGCGATCGAGCGCGAGCTCGCTCGGATCATCGAGCCCTTCCACAACGCGGACCTGAACGCCACGCCGCCCTTCGACGCGATCAACCCGACGGCCGAGCGGGTGGCCCAGCACCTCGGGGAGTCGCTCGCGCGCGCCCTCCCGCCCGGGGTCGCGCTGATCCGCGCGAGCGTCACCGAAGCCCCCGGCTGCGAGGCGGCGTACGTCGCGACCTGAGCTAGGCGCCCGCCGGCTCGGCGAGCTGCTCGAGCGCCCGATCGATCCGCGCAAGCGCCGTCTCCCGGCCCAGCGCCGCGAGCGTCGCCCCGATCGGCGGGCTCACGCTCGTCCCCGTGCACGCGATGCGGAGCGGCTGCGCCACCGCCCCCATCCCAAGCTCGCGCTCCTGCGCGAACGCCTCGACGCGCGACTCGATCTCCGCAGGCGACCACGGCTCCACCGCGGCGAGCGTCTCGCGAAGCTCGCCGAGCGCCCGCAGCCCCTGCCCCTCGTTCTTGTGAACGAACTTCTTGACCGCCTTCTCGTCGTAGACGATCTCGCCCGTCTCGACGAGAAGGAAGCTCGAGAACCCAAGCGCGTCGCGGAACGTCTTGCTCCGCGGCTGGTTCGCCTCGGCCATGAGCGCGAACTGCTCGTCACTGAGCTTCCTGACCAGGTCGGGCGCCTCGCTCTCGCACCACGACCGCCAGCGCCGCTTGAACTCCGCCGGCCCCATCGCCGTGAGCGCATCGGTGTTGAACGCCAGCAGCTTCTTGCGGTCGAACCGCGCCGCCGTCTTGACGATCCTCGGCAGGTCGAACGTCTCCTTCAGGAACGCCGCGTCGAACTTCTCGAGGTCGCCGCCGGGCGACCACCCGAGCAGCGCGATGTAGTTGCACACGACCTCGGGCAGGAACCCCGCCCGCTGAAAGTCGTCGACCTCGATCTCGGGCAGCTCCAGACCAAGCTTCGCCGCGAGCGCCTCGAGCGAGAACGTCGGGAGCTGCTTCTTCGAGTCCCCGAGCCACGCCTTGAACTCCGAGTCATCGAGGTCGGGCACGGGCGTCGTGTGGATCCCGGCGCGCTTCGCCGCCTCCCGCGCCGCCCGATCCTTGTCCCGCTTGCTCATCTTCGAGCCCTCGGGGTTCATGATGAGCGGCAGGTGGGCGTACACGGGCGTGCGGAAGCCAAGGGCTCGCTGGAGCGCCACGTGCTTCGGCGTGTTGATGAGGTGCTCCTGCCCGCGGATGACGTGCGTGACGCCCATCAGCTCGTCATCGACCACGCACGCGAAGTGGTACGTCGGGAAGCCGTCCGCCTTGCGGATGACGAAGTCGTCCATGTCCTCGGGCTTGACCGTCACCTCGCCGAGGACCTGGTCATGCACCGTGATCGCCTCGTCCGGCATCCTGAACCGCACGACGCACGCCTCGCCGCTCTCGGCCCGCCTGATCCGCTCGGCCTTGGGGATCTCGAGCGCCGCCCGGTCGTAGCGGTACGCCTTCTTCTCGGCGCGGGCGTGCTGACGCTTGGCGTCGAGCTCCTCGGGCGTCTCGAAGGCGTGGTACGCGAGTTCCGCGTCGATGAGCGTGTCGAGGTGATCGGTGTAGATGCCGAGCCGGAGCGCCTGGTGGAAGGGGCCGACGCCGCGCTCGTCGCCGCCGACGCGCTCGCCCGAGGGCAGGCGGTGCTCGGGGCCGTCGTCCCACCCGAGGCCGAGCCACGCGAGGGAGTCGAGGATCTGGGTCTCGGACTCGGCGCTGGATCGCTGGCGGTCAGTGTCCTCGACGCGGAGGATGAACCGCCCGCCGCGGCCCTTGGCGTAGGCCCAGGCGAAGAGCGCGGTGCGGGCGCCGCCGATGTGGAGGTGCCCGGTGGGCGAGGGGGCGAAGCGGGTGATGACGGTCTGCGGGTCGCTCATGCGTGCAGCGTACCGCGGGCGGGGCTAGGCTTGGTTGATGCCGCTCATCGTCACCGGTTCCGTCGCGTACGACTCCGTCCAGACCCCCCACGGCGCCGTCGAGCGCGTGCTCGGCGGATCGTGCACCTACTTCGCCGCCTCGGCGTCCTTCTTCGCGCCCGTCCGCATCGTCGCGGCCGTCGGCGACGACTTCGACCACGAGCACCAGACCACCCTCGCCCGCTTCCCGAACGTCTGCGTCGTGGGCCTCGAACAGCGCGAGGGATCGCGGACGTTCTCCTGGGGCGGCAAGTACCACGAGGACATGAACGTCCGCGAGACGCTCTTCACCGAGCTCGGCGTGCTCGCCGAGGCGCCGCCGCTCACGCCGCAGGCCTATCGCGACTCGCGCTATATCTTCCTCGCCAACAACCACCCGAGCGTGCAGATGGACCTGCTCAGCCAGTTCCCCACGCGGGCGATCGCGGTGGCGGACACGATGGACCTGTGGATCTCGGACGCGAACGCGGAGCTGAAGGAGCTGCTGTCGCAGATCGACGGCGTGGTGCTCAACGATCAGGAGGCGACGCAGCTGACGGGCGTCCGCAACGCGATCACCGCGGGCAAGAAGATCCTCGAGATGGGCCCGACGTTCGCGGTCGTCAAGAAGGGCGAGCACGGGTGCGTGCTGGTCCACCGAGAGGGCGTCGCGGCGCTGCCCGCGTTCCCCGCCGAGCGAGTGATCGACCCCACCGGCGCCGGCGACAGCTTCGCGGGCGGCATGATGGGCCACGTCGCCCGACGCCACGCCGACGAGCACTTCGGGGGTGAGGGCGTGAGCTTCGACATGCTCCGCTCGGGCCTCGCCCGCGGCACGGTCATCGCGAGCTTCACGATCGAGAGCTTCAGCCTTGACCGCCTCGCCACGCTGACGGACGCGGAGCTGGAGGAGCGGCTGCAGGAGTTTCGGAAGGTCGTAGCGATCGACTAGCGGCTCGACGCGCCGCGTTGCGGCGGGTCGTGGCGCCCTGATCAGGATGATGACGAGCCCTCTCCCCGGGGGGAGAGGGAGGCCGATCAGATGCCGCGGCCGCGGGCGTCCTTCGCCAGGCGAACCTTCAGGCGCGCCCGCCGGCGCTCGTGCGTGATGCGGTCCATCTCGTCGGGATCGGTCGCCTTGCGGGCGGAGGCCTCGGCGAGTTCGGCCTCCGCGTCGGCGAGGTTGAGCTTCTCCACCGGCGTGGCGTGCTCGGCGAGGATCCGGAGCGTGTCCCCCGACATCTGGCCGAAGCCGCCGTCGAGCAGGAACGACCGGTCGCCGCCCTCGGCGTGCCGGATCGTCAGCTCGCCCAACCCCAGCTTGGCGACGAAGGGAGCGCGGCTCGGCAGGACGCCCATGAGCCCGTCGTGGGCGGGGATGGAGACGTAGGTCGCCTCGGCGTCGACGAGGCGGGCTTCCGGGGTGATCAGCCGGCACTTGAAGCTCTTGGCCACGGGCGGGCTCCTTGAGGGGTCGATCGGTTGCTGGGAGGGAGATGGTAGCGATTCCGGGCCGCCGCTGGGGCTCACCCCGAGGCCGCGACCGACGCCGCGCAGGCCCGGGTGATCCGCTCGGCCGCGCTGACCGCCGCCAGACCCGCCGCCGCGTCCACCGGCGGCCGCTCCCCCGTCCGAACGGCCCGGACGAAGTCCTCCGCCTGCTTGCGGAGCGGCTCGGCGTCGTCGATCTCCAGGTTCTCGACCGTCACCAGCTCCGAATAGTCGAGGTCCGAGAGGTCCCGTCCCGCCCGGAGCGCCGACCGGACCTCCTCGAGCTGCGTCTCGTTGGCCGTCTTGCGGATCAGCACGCCCGTCTTCCGGGCGTAGTCGATCGAGACGTACGCGTCCTCCGCGATGATGCGGATCTTCCGCTCGGTCTTGAACGCCAGGCGCGAGGCCGTGATGTTCGCGATGCACTCGCCGGCCGAAGTCTTGAAGGTCAGGCGGGCGTTGGCCACGTCCTCGTGCTCGGTCAGCACGGGCACGCCCGTGGCCTGCACGTCCGCGGGGTCGATCCCCCCGACCAGGTTCAGCACCACGTCGAGGTCGTGGATCATCATGTCGAACACGACGCCCACGTCGACCGAGCGAAACGTCATCGGGCTCACGCGGTGCACCTCGATGAAGCGCGGATAGATCCCCGGACGCCCCTCCGCCGCCGCCCGGTCCCGCTCCGCCTGGAGCGCCCGCACCGCCGGGTTGTACCGCTCCGTGTGCCCCACCTGAAGGACGGCCCCCGAGCGCTCCGCAAGATCCGCCAGCGCTCTCGCCTCCGCGGCGTCCGGCGCGAGCGGCTTCTCGATCAGGCACCCGGCGCCGCGACGCAGGAACGGCTCCGCCGCCGCCCGGTGGTGAACCGTCGGAACCGCGATGGCCACGGCGTCCACCCCCGCCGCGTCGAGCTGCGCCACGTCCGTGAACGCCTCGCAGCCGCGCGCCTCGGCGATGTCCGCCGCCCGCTCGCCGTCATGGTCGCACACCCCGACAAGCGTGACGCCCGGGAGTTCGGAGAACACGCGCGCGTGATGGCGACCCATCCGACCAACACCCACGACGCCGACGCGCAGCGAAGTTTCTGGTGATCCTGACATGAACCGAGGATACCGCGCCGGGCGGTCCCCGGACGCCGCCTCAGGACCGGAAATCGTCGACGCTCACCGGGCGATCCGCCTTGGCCCGCCTCGCGATGTGCCGCGCCTCGCTCGCGCCGATCCGCGCCGCCTGCTCCGCCTCGACCCGCTCCCGACGCTCCCGCAGACGCTCGATCTTGCCCGCTTCATTGTGCTTGTGCACGCGAGCCCAAAGCACGATCGAGACGCCGCCGTAGAGGGCGTGGATGAGCCGGATGTAGGCGTAAACGACCGCAATCACGACCGCGAGCCGCCCCATCAGCGTCAGCACGCCGGGCACGCGCGGCATGAACAGATAAAGCACCCCGCCAACGATCGCCGCGAAGAACCCGATGTAGATCGGCGTCAGGAGCAGCCACTTCACGCTGCGCCCCGTCGTCTCGTCGCCACCCCACTCGAGCACGTCGCCCACGCACCACATCGTCGGGAACGCGCCGAGCGCCGCGCCCCCCACCGCCGCGAGCGTGAGCCAGTCGGGCCCGAGCGCCAGCGAATCAAGGAGCGCCGCGACGAGCCAGAGCGTCTGCGTCGACAGCGTCACGACGACGAGCCACGCCGGCGCCTCCGTCGTGGAGCGATCCTCCGCGTCCCCGACCGCGAACCGCTTCACCAGAAGCAGCAAAAGCGAGACGAGCCACACCCCCGCGAGAGTCACGAGGAGCGAGCCCGCGCTCACCGACGTCAGCATCTCAAGCGCCGGCGCGAGCGGCGCCAGCGCCACGACAAGCGACAGACCCGCGAACCCCGCCGCGAACCGGAAGTGAGCCAACGCCCCGGCCCGCATGAGCCCCTGCGATCGGCTCAGACTCGCCCGGCGCTTCTGCTCCGGGCTCTGCCGCGGCGTGCCGCACTCCGGGCACGGCGCGATCAGCGGCAACCCCTTGAGTTCGTACCCGCAGTGCCGGCACGCGGGCCCCGCCTCGGCGTCGAGCGTGGCGCGGAGCAGGCGAGGATCGTTGAAGGCGCTCATGGCGCTACGGGTGTACGCTCGCCGCGCCGCGCGGTTGCCCCGAGCCCTCCAGAACCGCCGAAACCGCGTTCTGGAACATCCGGAGCCCCGGCGTCGCTCGCTCCCGAACACCGGGCTCCAGTCGGGTCCAGTACGGGTGCCGCGACCACTCGGCGTACCGCTCCGGGTGCGGCATCAGCCCAAGGATCCGCCCCGACGCGTCGCAGATCCCCGCGATGTCCCGCGCCGAGCCGTTCACCGGCTCCCCGTACCGCAGCGCGATCTGGCCCGAACGCTCCAGCCGATCGAGCGTCGTGGCGCCAGCGACGAACCGCCCCTCGCCGTGAGCCACCGGCAGGCGCATCGCGTCGTCCAGACCCGGGCCGCCCGACGGCCACAGATCGCGCGTCCACAGGCACACGCTCTCGGGTTCGGGCGCCACGCGGACCCACCGGTCGATGAATCGCGCCGAGACGTTCTCCGTCAGCGCGCACGTCGGGTGCGGCGGACCGCTCTCGGCCCGCACGCCGTCCTCGGGCCCCGGCAGGAGACCAACCTGCACGAGCGCCTGGAACCCGTTGCACACGCCGATCATCGGCGCGCCGGCGCGAGCACGGTCGCGCAGCGCCGGATAGAGCGACTCGCGAAGCTTCATCGCGAGCACGCGCCCCGAGGCGACGTCGTCGCCGTAGCTGAACCCGCCGGGAAAACCGATCAGGTCGAAACGCGCGACGCGTTCCGGCGCCGCGATGAGCGCGTCGAGATGAACGAGCTCGGGCGCCGCGCCCGCGAGATCGAACGCGCGAGCAAGCTCCGCGTCGCAGTTCGTGCCCGCCGTGCGGACGATCAGCGCCCTCGGTCGCTCGCTCATCGCCGGCTCCCGTCGTGCGGCGTCGCGTGGGCCCGCGCGAGCGCGTCGACGCCGAGATCAACGCCCGAACCGTGAAGCCGCCCAGAGTCGTCAAGCTCGCCCAGGACCCGGTGCGGCACGCCCCCGAGCGTCCGCGAGAGCTCGTCCAGCCGGTCCGTCTCGACCTCGAGCACGTACCGCGCGGGCGCCTCGCCGAAGAGTTCCGCCGCGTCGGCGTCCTCCAGACGAAGCCTCGCCCCGATCTCCTCCCCCGCGCCGATGAGCATCTCCGCCACCGCCGCGAGCAGGCCGCCCTCGGACACGTCGTGGGCCGAGCGAACGAGTCCGCGCTCGATCAGCCCCGCGACCGCACGGGCCGCCCGCGGCGCGAGTCGCAGGTCCGTCCTCGGCGGCGGCCCGCTCCCGCCGATCAGCCGCGCCGCGACCGACCCGCCGAGCGTGTCGCACGCAGGCCCGACGAGCACGATCGAGTTCCCGGCTCGCTTCGCGTCGCTCGTCACGCAGCGCTCGACGTCCGCCACCAGGCCGATGCCCGTGATGAGCAGCGTGGGCGGGATCTCGATCGTGCGCCCGTCCTTCGTCGTGAACTGGTTGTTGAGCGAGTCCTTCCCCGAGACAAAGGGCGTGCGGTACGCCTTGGCCGCGTCGTAGCACCCCGCCGCCGCACGGACCAGCGCGCCCAGGTTCTCGGGCTTCGCGCAGCTCGGCCAGCAGAAGTTGTCGAGGATCGCGATCCGATCCGGATCCGCGCCGACGCACACGAGGTTGCGCACGCACTCGTCGACCGCCGCGAGCGCCATGAGGTACGGATCGCCGCCCCGCGACGCGTCGCCCAAGCCCGTCGCGAGCCCCTGCGAGATCGCCAGACCGCGACGCGAGCCCGCCGCCGGCGCGATCACCGTGGCGTCGCCAGGCCCCGCGCCGCCGGGACCCACGAGCGGCTTGATCACCGTCGCGCCCTGCACCTCGTGGTCGTACTGCTCGACGATCCACCGCTTCGACGCCACGTTCGGGTCCGCGAGCACGCGCAGGAGCGTCTCGCCCGCGTCAAGCTCCGGCGCGGAGCGCGCGGGCGTCGCGGGCGGAGTCCACCGCGCCGCCCGGTGCGGCGCCGGCAGCCCCTCGTGCAGGAACCGCATGTCCAGACGCCCCACCTCCTCGCCGCGATAGTTGAGGACCAGGTCGCGACGGTCCGTGCCGAAGACGCCGAGCACCGCCAGCTCCACCGACTCCTCGCGGCAGATCGCGCGCAGCGCGCCCAGCCGGCTCTCGGGCACGGCGAGCACCATCCGCTCCTGCGCCTCGGAGATCCAGATCTCCGTGTAGGTCAGCCCGTCGTACTTGAGCGGCGCCCGATCGAGCTCCACCGTCGCCCCGATCGCCTCGCCCATCTCCCCCACCGCGCTCGAGAAGCCGCCCGCGCCGCAGTCGGTGATGGCCGAGAAGAGCGGACCGCTCTCGTGGTCGCGGGCGCGGAGCACCGCGTCGATGACCTTCTTCTCCTCGATCGGGTTCCCGATCTGCACCGCGTGCGAGAACTCGTCCGCGTGCGAGTCCGTCAGCTCCGCGCTCGAGAACGTCGCCCCGTGCACGCCGTCGCGACCCGTCCGCCCGCCCAGCGCCACGATCAGGTCGCCCGGCTCCGCCTCGCCGCGAACCTTGTCCCGCGGCATGATCCCCACGCACCCGCAGAAGACGAGCGGATTCCCCACGTACCGTTCATCGAACGACACCGCCCCCGAGAGCGTCGGAACCCCCACGCGGTTGCCGTAGTCCCGAACCCCCGCCACGACCTGCGTCAGCACGCGCGTCGGGTCGAGCGCGCCGTCGGGCGCCGGCGTCCCCGCGGGCGCGACGCAGAAGACGTCCGTCGCCGCGATCGGCCTGGCCGCAAGACCGGCGCCCAGAATGTCCCGGATGCACCCCCCCGCGCCCGTCGCCGCCCCGCCGTAGGGCTCGATCGCGCTCGGGTGGTTGTGCGTCTCGACCTTCACGCACACCGCCCGCTCGTCGTCGAACGCGATGATCCCCGCGTTGTCGACGAACACCGAGAGCGTCCAGTCCACGCCCTCCTCGATCAGCTCGTGCGTCGCCGCCGCGACCGTCCGCTTGAGCAGGTTGTCGATCACGACGACGCCGCCGTCGACCGTGTGCCCCGGCCGCCCCGACCACTCGATCACGTCGTCCGCCGGACCCTCGTAGCGGATCGTCGACTTGAGCGTCTTGTGGACGCAGTGTTCGGACCACGTCTGCGCGATCGTCTCGAGCTCGATGTCGGTCGGGTCCCGGTCGAGCGCACGGTAGTGGTCCTGAACCGCCCGCATCTCCGCGGGGTCGAGGAAGAGGTGCCCCTCGCGCGAGAGCCGGGCGAGCTGCGCCTCGTCAAGGTCCCGGATCGGGACGCTCGTCAGACGAAACGCCGCCGGCGCGCCGTGCGGCAGCTCGCGCGGGTGGTACGGCTCGACGTGCACGCCGTGAACCACCTCGTTCGCCAGACGCGACGACGCGAGCCGGCGCGCCTGCTCCGCCGTGACGCCCGTCAGGTCGTACCGCCACCCCGTGCTCACGCGCAGGCCGCTCACGCCGAGCAGCTCCTCACCCGCTCGCGCCACCGTCTGCGCGGGCGGGTCCATCACGCCGGGAAGCGGGTGAACCTCGATCACCTGCGCGCCGGGCGCGACCGGCGCCGCGCCGAGCGTCGCCCACTCCGCGACCGGGCTCGCCAGAAGCCCGCTCACGAGCCGACCGACGGCCGCCTCGTCCAGCTCGCCCTCGATGAGATAGACCCGGGCCACCGTCGCCCCCGCCGGCGAAAGACCCATCGCCTCCGCCTCGCGGCGCACCGAAGCGGCCCGCGGGTCGTCGTCTCCGACGCTCCGCACCTCGATGCGATGAACGACGCGGGCGATGGAGGCGGGACTCGCGGTGGCGCTGGACATGCGCAGCATCCTAGCTCCGCGGCCGCACGCCGCGAGTCGCCCGCTAGAGTGCCCGCCATGAGCGAACGCCCCCACGTCGAGCTCTACACCGACGGCGCGTGCTCCGGCAACCCCGGGCCCGGCGGCTGGGCGTACATCCTCCGCCACCGCGCCTCGGGAGCGGAGCGCGAGGACGCGGGCGGCGAGGCCCGCACCACCAACAACCGCATGGAGCTCATGGCCGTCATCCGCGGCCTCGCCGCGCTGACGCGCCCCTCCCGAGTCGACGTCTACTCCGACAGCCAGTACGTCCTCAACGGCCTCGAGAGCTGGATGGACGGCTGGAAGAAAAAGGGCTGGCGCACCGCCTCGAAGGCGCCCGTCAAGAACCGCGACCTCTGGGAACGCCTGGACGAACTCCGCCAGGAGCACGACCTGAGCTACCACTGGATCCGCGGCCACAACGAGCACCCCGAGAACGAGCGGGCCGACCGCCTCGCCGTCGAGGCCCGCGATCAGGCCGCCCGCGGCCAGGCCGCCGGCTGACCGCCGACGCCGCACAACCCGCGCAGCCCGCACGATCCCGACTCGCCCCAGCGCTCGCCAGCGTTATCCCCTCCCCGCTCGCGCCCCCTCGCCCGATCCATCCGCCATGGCCCGGGCGACCTTCAAGGGACATCACCGCGTCACCCGCTCCCGCCGCTCGCTGCGAAAGCCGGCGATGTACATGCTCGGCTTCTGCGCCGTCATGGCTGGCGTGGTGGGCGGAGCCGAGCGCTTCCTCGGGGGCGAGTCGGGCGGTCTCACCGGCTGGCTCACGCCACGGGACGCCGCCGCCGGCGCCCTCTCAGGCCTGGGTCCCGAAGCGCTGTCGCCGGAGCAGAAGCCGGCGACCGTGCTCATCACCCCCACGGGCCAACTCACGCCCGAGCAGCGGGCCTGGCTCCTCGAGCAGGCCCGAAACGGCGCGCCGATCCCGCTCGACGCCACCACGGGCGCCCCCGAGGACGCCGAGGCCGCCCGCGCCAGGAAGCTCGAGATGATCGGCCGCGCCCTGGACGGCGGCTAAGACCCCCGCGTCCCGGAAAGCCGCTCAGGCGCCTCCCGAGTCCACACCTCGATCGTGAACGCGTGGTCGTTTCGCTCATCGGCCTCGTGGGATTCCGCGCGCTCGAGCCGCCACCCGCTCCAGTCGATCTCGGGGAACCTGGTGTCGCCGTTCGGGCTCGCGTGGACGCGGGTCAGGTCGATCCGCGTCGCGTGCGGGAGCGCCGCCCGGTACACGGACTCCCCCCCGATCGCGAACACCTCGCCGTCCGCGCCCGCCATCTCGAGCGCCTCGTCGATCGACCGCGCGACCTCCGCACCCGCCGCGCTCCAATCCTCGCGCCTCGTCAGCACGATGTTCCGGCGCTCCGGGAGCGGACCGTCCATCGACTCGAACGTCCGCCGCCCCATGATCGTGGTCGCGCCCTTCGTCCGGCGCATGAACCAGCGCATGTCGTCCTTGAGCGTCCAGGGCAGGTCGCCGTCGCGACCGATCACCCCGTTCTCGGCCACCGCGGAGATGAGCGTGACCCGCCGGCTCACACCGCCACCGGCGCCTTGATCGCGGGGTGCGGGTCGTACCCCTCGATCGCCACGTCGTCGAAGGTGAACGCGTCGATCTCGCGAACGCTCGGGTTGAGCCTGAGCGTCGGGAGCGCCCGCGGCTCCCGCGAGAGCTGCTCGCGAACCTGCTCGACATGGTTGGAGTAGATGTGCGCGTCGCCGAACGTGTGAACGAACTCGCCCGCCGCCAGGTCCGTCACCTGCGCGACCATGTGCGTCAGCAGCGCGTACGACGCGATGTTGAAGGGCACGCCCAGGAACAGGTCCGCGCTCCGCTGGTAGAGCTGGCACGAGAGACGACCGTCCGCGACGTAGAACTGGAACAGCGCGTGGCACGGCGCCAGCGCCATCTTCGGGAGCTCCGCCACGTTCCACGCGCTGACGACCAGCCGGCGCGAGTCCGGGTTCGAGCGGATCTCCTCGATCACGCCCCTGAGCTGGTCGACGCGCTCGCCGCTCGGCGTCGGCCAGGACCGCCACTGGGCGCCGTACACGGGACCGAGATCCCCCCTCTCGTCCGCCCACTCGTCCCAGATCGTCACGCCGTGCTCGCTCAGGTACGCCGTGTTCGTGTCGCCCCGGATGAACCAGAGCAGCTCGTGGATGATCGACCGCGTGTGCACCTTCTTGGTCGTCACGAGCGGGAAGCCGTGGGCGAGGTCGAAGCGGAGCTGCCGCCCGAAGACCGAGCGCGTCCCGACGCCCGTGCGGTCGGCCTTCTCGACGCCCGTCTCCAGGACGTCCCGCAGCAGATCGAGGTACGCGCGCATCGAGGATCCCTCCCGGTCGGGGAGGATATCGGACTCAGTCGCGGTCAGCGACCGCCTCGATCAGCTCGCGGTTCATGAGCAGGCTCACCAGCCCCGACGCCGCGACCGCCACGGCCATCGCCCCGAACGCCCACGCCAACCCGTGCTCCCCGAGCGAGACGATGTGCTCGCCCACGATGGGCCCGCTCGCCGAGACCACCCAGCCGATCCCCATGAGCAGCGCCCCGGTCATGCCCGTCGCGTGGGGCAGCAGACGGTGGGCAAGGCCGACGGACACCGGGATGCCCGTGAAGTACAGCGCCGACGCGAGGCACGCGCACGCCATCATCCCCCACACCGGAAGGAACGGGATCGCCGCGATCAGCGGAGCCGCGAGAAGCCCCGTCGTTACGAGCGCGCGGCGCTCGCTCCCCTGCCGCACCCGGCTCGCCAGAACGGCGCCCACGCACATCCCGAGCGTCGTCGCCGCGATCAGGTCGCCCGCCCGCGAGCTCGCCACCTTGTCGTCGAGGAAGTGCTGCTTCGCCCACGCGGTGAAGAGGAAGTACGTCCCCACGTTCGCCGTGTACCGCAGCGCGTTCGAGGAGAAGAGCACGACGACGTGGAACCGCCGCTGACGGAGCCGCCTCGCCGCGTCCGGGTGGTCCTCGCGCACGAACTTCGGGATCTCGCGGTGCGCCACCCGCCGCGTCGACACCCACAGCGCCCACGCGAGAAGCAGCCCCGGCGCCGCCATCACCGCAAGCCAGCGCATGTCCCCCGTCGCCTCGTTGAGCCGCGTCGAGATGATCGGCCCCAGAAACCCGCCGAGCATCCCGGCCAGGAAGAACAGCGACAGCGCCGAGGCCCGCGGCGAGTGCACGAACCGCACGCCACGCAGCGCCCGCGCCCCAAGCCGCCCCGCGACCGCCGCGCTGATCGGGTGGTACACGCCCGTCCCGATCAGGCCGATCGTCTGCAGCGCGAGCAGCTGCGCGTACGTCTCCGCGAAGCCGATGAAGCTGATCGCCGCCGCGCCGACCGCAAGCCCGAGCGGACCGAAGAGCCGCGTGTCGAACCGGTCGCCGAGCCACGCAAAGAGCGGCTGGCACAACCCCGAGACGATCGGCCCGAGGGCGATCACCGTCGCCCGCTGCGCGTTCGTCAGGTCCAGGTTGCTCTGGAGCGACACCGCCAGCGCCACGATGAAGATCGGATAGAGATCGACGACCAGGTGCGACGCGACGAGCGTGCCGTACCGCCGCCGATCCGCCGCGAGATCGCCCTCCATCGCCCCGGCGGCCCCCACGCCGGGCGACGCGACCTCGGGCGCCGAGGCGGGCGCCGGGGGCGGAGGCGGGGCGTCAACGTGAGCAGGGGCCTGAGTCACGGGCATAGCGTAGGCGGGCCGTGGAGCGTCCGGTCACCCGCGGCGCGGGACGAGCGACGTCAGAAGGACGAGCACCCCCGTGAGCGTCGCCAGCGCGCCGACGCCGAAGGCCGGCCACGTCCAACCCATCGCGTTCATCGCGTCGCGCACGCCCGCGTAGTTCGGGTAGCTGATCGGCGAGACCGATCGGCTGGAGGGGGTGTTCAGCCCCGGGGTCACCTGCATCGCCGCCACGTGCTTCCAGGAATAGACGTCCCCCGCCAGCTCACGGTACGTCGCCTCCGTGCGCACCATCTCGCCCGTCGGCCGCAGCTCCAAGAACGTGTAGACGTTGTCCTTGTACTTCGCCGCGCCCCACGTCTCGGGGTCCATCCCCGGCGGGACCGAGCGGGCGACGACGACGAGGTGGTCCGGGATCTCCCCCGCCTGCACCTGCCGATCCACGTCGCCGAGCCGCGAGATGCCCTCGGCGATCCGCATCACGCGCAGCCACTCCACATGGCGCATCAGCCCCGGGAGCGCCTCGCTCTCGCGCCCCCCGATCGGCAGACGCGTCGACTCCTCGCCCCACCAGATCTCCACCTGCCGCGGCGGCCCGTCGAGAACCTCGAGACGGAACGGGATGCCGTTGTACCCCGCAAACGACGACTCGACGGACGCCGTCGTCGCAAACGCTCGGGGACGATCGGTCTCGTTGCGCTCCGCGAGGCGGAAGGCCATCGCGACGCTCGAGACGCCGATGATCAGGATCCCGAGCGCCAGGAGCGCCAGGCCGAGGGTTCGGGCGCGGCGGTCGGAGACGTGCGAACGCGCCTCGGCCGCCGGGGGGTCATTGATCGTCGTCTCCATGATCGCCTCCCGGCGCGGCGCCTCCCTCGGCCTTCTTCTTCTCTTCGTAGGCCGCCTTCGCGTCCGTGACCATCGAAGGCGGCTCGATCGACCCGTCGCGCCGGAGGTCGATGGCCGCGCGGGACTCGAGATCGATGGCCGTGAAGAGAATGAACGTGCCGAGCGTGAGGATGCAGTAGAAGAGGATGACGGAGTTGAACTTGTTGTCGTGGAGCAGATGCATGAAGAACGCGCAGACAAGCAGCGCCTTGGAACTGGCGATCGTCATCGCGAGGATGAAGTTGCCCCAGTAGCCGAGGTCCACGAACTTCGCGGTGTACACCGTCAGGATCGTCAGCCCGATCAGGACCAGGAACACGGTGACGAGCATGCGCATCGACGTGACGTGATGCCCCTCATGATCGCCATGGGCGTGGGCGGCGGTGGGCGACGCGGCGGTGCTGGACATGACAGAGGCTCCCGGCGATCCGTTCACACGAGGTACAGGAGGGGGAAGAGGAAGATCCAGATCAGGTCGACCAGGTGCCAGTACAGGCCGCCGACCTCGATCGGCGTGTAGTACTTGGGCCCGAAGTGCTCCTTGTTCGCGCGCCACAGGAGCCACGCGAGCACGCCGACGCCCACGAGCACGTGGAAGCCGTGGATCGCCGTCGCGACCCAGTAGATGCTCAGGAAGATCGGGTCGTAGGCGTCGCCCCCGTTGTAGTAGGTGAAGCTCCCGCCCGGGAGCTCGCCCTTTTGAATCTTCGGGATGTACTCCCACCCGATCTTGACCACGAGGAAGAACACGCCGCACAGGATCGAGAGCAGCAGGTTGAGCTTGAGCAGACCCTGCTGGTTGAGCTGCGCGTTCCGCACGCTCCACGCGACCGTGAACGAGGAGAAGAGCAGAACGACCGTGTTCGCGGCGCCGATCTCCCAGCTCAGGTAGTACGCGCTGGCGCCCTTAAAGGCGTCGGGATACCACGCGTGGAGGATGGCCCACGCGCAGAACATCCCGCCAAAGAGCAGCACCTCCGTCGAGAGGAAGAGCCACATGCCGAGCTTGGCGGCGTCGAACTCATCCTCCGCGTTCCGCCAGTGCGGCTGGTGGATGTGGTTCCGCCACGACTTCGGGTTCGATGGATCGGGGCCGCTCGAGGCCCCGCTCTCGGCGGGAAGTGTCGTCATCGGTGTGGGTCCGAGGCGATTCGGGGTGAGACGTCAGTGCTTGGCGTGCGCCGGCTTGTCCGGCGGAAGCGGGAACTCGCCCGGCTCGCAGTTGGGCGGGGTGAAGTCGTCGAAGGCGTAGGGACCGTGACGGCACACCGGCTCGTGGTGGAAGTTGTGCTCGATGGGCGGGCTGTCCGCCTCCCACTCCATCGTCATCCCGCCCCACGGGTTCGCGCTCGCCTTCGGTCCCGCCGCGAGCGAGTGCACGAAGACGAACAGGTGCCCGAAGAGCCCAAGCGAGAGGACCCACGACCCGTAGGTCGAGATCTGGTGCAGGAAGGTGAACTGCTCCGCGTACGTCGCGTACCGCCGCGGCATGCCCTCCGAGCCCAGGATGAACTGGACGAAGAAGGTCATGTTGAAGCCGATGAAGACCAGCGCTGCCGACACCAGCGCCCAGCGCTCCGAGTACATCTTGCCGAACATCTTGGGCCACCAGTGGTGGAGCCCGCCGAGGAAGGCCATCACCGTGCCGCCCATCATCACGTAGTGGAAGTGGGCGACGACGAAGTAGGTGTCGTGCAGGTGGATGTCGGTCGCGAGCGTGCCGAGGAAGAGACCCGTCAGGCCGCCGATCGTGAAGGTGAAGAGGAAGATCAGCGCGTAGACCATCGGGGTCGTCAGCGCGATCGAGCCCTTGTAGAGCGTCGCGGTCCAGTTGAACACCTTCACCGCCGAAGGGATCGCCACGAGGAAGGTCAGCGCCGAGAAGATCGCGCCCGCGAGCGCGCCCTGGCTCGTGAACATGTGGTGGCCCCACACGATGAACGACACCGCCGCGATGCCGAGGCTCGAGAACGCCACGAACTTGTAGCCGAAGATCGCCTTGCGCGAGTGCACCGCGATCAGCTCGCTGATGATCGCGAACCCCGGCAGGATCATGATGTACACCGCCGGGTGCGAGTAGAACCAGAAGAAGTGCTGGTACAGCACCGGGTCACCGCCCAGCGCGGGGTCGAAGATCCCGATCTTGAACATCCGCTCGAGCGTCAGCAGAAGAACCGTGATCCCGAGCACCGGCGTCGCGAGCACCTGGATGATGCTCGTCGCGTAGATGCCCCACACGAAGAGCGGCATGTCGAACCAACCCATGCCCGGGGCCCGCAGCTTGTGCACCGTCACGACGAAGTTCATGCCCGTGAAGATCGAGCTGAAGCCCAGCACGAAGATCGCGAGCGTCATCAGGATGACGTTCCAGAACTCCTGGTCGCCCCGGATCGAGTACGGCGTGTAGAACGTCCACCCCGTGTCCGGGCCCTTCATGATGAGCGAGAACAGCGCGAGCACCGTGCCGAAGAGGTAGACGTACCAGCTCGTCAGGTTGAGCTTCGGGAACGCCACGTCCTTGGCGCCGAGCATCAGCGGCAGCAGGAAGTTGCCAAGCGCCGCCGGGATCGACGGGATGATGAAGAGGAACACCATCACCGCGCCGTGGATCGTGAAGACGCGGTTGTAGGCCGTCATCGTCTCGAACATCTGCCCGGTGACGACGACCTCGCCCGCCGCGTTGGTCGTCGTGTCCGTCGGCGCGAGCAGCTCGGCGCGAATGCCGAGGGCCATCACGCCGCCCAGGAAGAACGCCGCGAGCACCGCGAACAGGTACATCACGCCGATCTTCTTGTGATCGACGGTCGTCATCCAGTCCCAGATGGTGCCGACGAACCCGTATCTCCGGTCGAGGTAGGACCCCTCGTGGTGATGATCGTGACTCTCGATGGGTGCGTTGATGGTCGTCATGGTCGGTCTCTCCGATCAGCCGGGCCGATCGTTCGAGTTCACTCCCCCGAGGCGTCGATGGCCGCCTCGCCCTCTTCGAGTTCGCCGTAGGTCTTCTCGCCCTCGAGCTCCGCCTGACCCTCGTCGCTCAGGCTCTTCATGTACTGGATGAGCGCGAAGAGTTCCTTGTCCGTCAGCAGCCCCTGGTAGGACTGCATCTGGTTCGGGTAGCCCTCGTGGATCTTCGCCGCCGGGTACAGGATCGACTCGCGGAGGTAGTTCACGTCCGCCTCGACGTCGCCCTCGCCCACGATGGGCACCTGCGAGCCGTAGAGCCCGAGCCACGTCGGGCCCGTCCCCGCGGTGCCGTCGACCGAGTGGCACGCGTTGCACCCCTTCGCCCGGTAGAGCAGCCCGCCGATCTCGCTCGGCGTCGCGTCCTCCGCGAAGATGTTCGCCGCCGTCGCCTTCCACTCGATGAAGTCCGCCTCGGGCATCACGCGGATGACCGCGGCCATCTGCGCGTGCCCGTCGCCGCAGTACTCGGCGCAGTACAGGTGGTGGTCGGTCCACCGGCCGACGATCTCCCCGTTCTCGTCGTAGTGCGTCTCGGGCTCGCTCGTCGCCTGGAACCACGTCGTCGTGTACCGGTTCGGGAAGATGTCCATCTTCACGCGGAAGTCGGGCACGTAGAAGCTGTGGATCACGTCCCGAGACGTCATGAGCAGCTTGACGGGCTGACCCACGGGCACGCGGATCACGGGCACTTCCTTGTCCGCCACCTCGACGACGTCCGCGCCGTTGCCCGCGCCGTTCTCGTACGTCGCCTCCCAGTTCCACTGGTACGCCGTCAGGAGGATCTCCTCGCCCTTGATCGGCTCCACGTGCATGTCCATGAAGCCCTTGAAGCCCCACACGAACATGATGAGCAGCAGGAAGCACGGCGCCACCGTCCACGTCACCTCGAGCGGCGTGTGGTGCGCCGGACTGCGCTCCTGCGCCACCCCCGGACGCCGGCGGTACTTCCAGGTGAAGTACCCCGCCGCGCCCATGATGAGAACGAAGAAGAACACGCTCACCCAGAAGATGAACGCGAAGATCGCGTCGTTGGTGTCCGCCTTCGTCGAGGCGGGCGGGGAGAAGAACCACTCGCGCACGAACGCCTGGGCGAGCAGCCCCGGCGCCGTTCCGGAAAGCGAGCCGAGCGTCGTGTTCAGCGCCGTCGTGATCATGAGCCCCTTACTCCGCCGCCGCGGACACGCCGCGCGGCTCCCTTGGCGAATCGGTTGAAACGGCCCGCCGGCCAAGTCGCTCCTTCAGAAGCAGACCGCCGATGACCAAGCCCACCGCGATCGCGGTCAGCACCCCGCTGATGTTCATGATGCTCTTGGCGTGCAGCACGAAGCTCCCGGCGTCGGGATCGTAGATGTGGCACGAGAAGATGAACTTGTCGATGAAGCTCCCGATCTGCCCGTCCGCCGCCTCCATGAGCGACATCCGAAGCTGCTTCTCGGGAAGCGGGCTGACCTGAAGGTACTGCGTCACCACGCCCTCGGGCGAGATGATGATCGCCACGCCCGGGTGCGCGTACTCGTCCGACTCCTCGAGATAGACGTAGCCGAAGCCCACCGCCTCCGCGAGCTGCTTCACCTGGCCGTCCGGCGAGAGCAGGAACATCCACCCGTCGTCGTCGCGCACGCCCCGCCGGAGGCCGTCGATCGCCTTCCGCTGCTCGTTCGCCGCCTGCTCGACCGTGTTCGTCGGGTCGATGCTCACCGCGACGACGCGGTACTCCTTGCCCGCCTGCCACGCCAGCTCGTTGAAGGCCTTCTGCATCGAGTTGAAGACCCACGGGCACAGGAGCGGGCAGTCGTAGTAGCCAAGGATCAGGACCACCGGCCGCTTCCCGCCAAGGAGCGAGTCGAACTCGACCCTCTCGCCCGTCGAGTCCGTGAACGTCAGGCCCCGTGGGATCTCCGCCCCACGCTGCTCCTCGAGCTTGACCCCCTCGGCCTCCGCCGGGTTCTCCTCGAGCAGCACCTGCCCCGCCGCGGGCGCGCCGATCGCGCTCGCCGCGAAAGCGGCCAGAGCGAGGGTCAGGATGCGAAGCGCGTCGCGGGTGGTCACGGGAAGGGTCTCGAGTGGTTCATCGTCGGGTCGGCTGGCGGCTCATCGGGCGGCGTACTCGTTCGACACGGCGCGGACAGCGTCGGCAAGCGGGAGCGCGACTCGCCCCGCCTGGGGGTCCACCCACCGGTAGCCGCCGAGCTCCTGCCGCCACTGGGCCTCCACCGCCCGGGCCTCGCCCCGAACGTCCCAGAGCTCCTGCTTGACGACCCGCTCGTCCTGGAGCACCTGGTCGAAGTAGAAGACCGTAATCAGGATCATCCCCACCAGAATCACCGTCCCCACGACCCCGATGAAGGCGATCACGAACGGGCTCACCTCGCCGTGCTGCTCCTGCGGCGGAGCCTCCCCGACGTGGTCGTGCCAGGCGTCGACCGGCTCCATGGCGCCGTGACCGATGTTGGCGGTGTTGCTCATCGCGGGTTCCTGGAAGACGTTCCTGTTCGGCAGTTCAGTGTTCGCACTCTAGGACGCCGGGAGTCGGCGCCGTCCTGTCTAGACGTAATTTTTGTGGTGCAGCGAGGCGTCGATTCGGGGATCGTTCGGTGGCGCTCCGGGCGTGGAGGTCATGCGCTTCAGAAGAAGCCCAAAGAGCAGGAGCACCGGGGCGCCCGCCGCGATGGCGTCCATCGCCCCGAGCGGCAGCGGCACGCCGTCCGCCCCGTACACCTGCCCGCGAACCACGAAGAGCAGGTCGAAAACGCTGAAGACCAGGATCCACACGCTCATCGCGCCGAGGATCAGCGGGTTCCGCTTGAACGGCTTGGGCAGCAGCAGGACGAAGGGCACGACGAACCGGCACACCACCAGCGCGACCGACACCCAGCCCCACTCCTCCGCCCGCCGGCGCATGAACCACGCCGTCTCCTCGGGGATGTTCGCGTACCAGATCAGGAAGTACTGGCTGAAGGCGATGTAGCCCCAGAACGCCGTGAACCCGAAGAGCAGCTTGCCCATGTCGTGCAGGTGCTCGCGCGTCGTCAGCTCCCGGGCCCGGCCCGACCGCCGGAACCACAGCATCGCGAGGATGACCGTCGCGAGCGCCGCGCCCATCGCCTGAGCGAAGAAGTACACGCCGAACATCGTGCTGAACCAGTGGAAGTCGAGGCTCATGAGCCAGTCGAACGACGCGAACGCCGTCGAGAAGGCAAAGAGCAACAGCCCGTAGCTCGAGCGACGACGCATCCTCGCCGTCAGCCACCGGTCGCCCGTGCGATCCTGCTCCCGGCTCATCGAGTAGAGCCCCCGGGCGAGCCAGATCCAGATCGCCATGTACGCGAGCGCCCGAACGATCCAGAAGCCCACGTTCAGGTAACCCGCCTTGTGGTCGTAGATCGGGTCTCCCGCCACGTAGTTCGGGTCCATCCACTTGAAGAGCAGGATGTCCTTCGGCGCCAGCAGGTTGATCGCCAGCGACACCGCCACGAGCCCGCACGCGACGGGCACGAGGCTCATCACGTGCTCCGCCTGACGGCGCGGGAGCGCCGCCCACCCCGCGTTGACCTGGTGAAGGATCATCACGAAGGCCAGGCCGCCGAGCGTCATCGCCAGGGCCACGATGGCCCCCGCGTGGAACGCCGCGATCGCGACCTTCCCCGCCGGGACCTCCTCGCCGCCCCCGGCAAAGCCGTAGACGAGCGCCGCGATCAACCCCACAACCCCGAGCAGGGTCAGCAGCATCGACGGCGCGGCCGTCGAGCCGGGGCGAAGCGTCAGACGCTCGGGAGCGAGCGCGCCGTGGTGCGTCAGATCGTGCTGGGTCGCCGCGTGACTCACGACGGGCTCCCTTCAGAGTTGGTGGCGTCCGCGGCGCCCGACGGGGTCGCGCCGCGCGTCCGGCGGAGCCGCTCGCGCTCGGACTCGGGAACGTCCTCGAGCGTCCCCGCCTGCGAGCGCTGCAGCGCCCGCACGTAGAGCACGATCGCCCACGCCTCGTGCTCGCTCACGCGCTCCGCGTAGGAGGGCATCCGCAGCGCGGGAACCTGCCCCGGCGCGTTGGGCACGCCGTTGCGGATCACGTGGAAGAGGTAGCCGTCAGCCCCCTTCTCGCCGCCCGGCCGGTACTGGGCGTCGTGGAAGTTCGGCAGCGGATAGGACCAGCGCTTGCCGACGATCCCGTCGCCCCGGCCCGTCCCGCCGTGGCAGGGAAGGCAGTAGATGTCGTACTGCTTCCGCCCGATCGCGACGAGGTCCTCGATCGCGCCCGCCGTCGCCGCCCCCGACACGAGCCGCGCGATCGGCGCCTCGATCAGGTACTCGCCCGCGGCGTTCACGCCCAGGTACACCCCCGGATCCTCCCGGAGGAACCGCTCCCGGCGCGGATCGTCCGGCGAGTCCGTCCAGCCGAACGGCACCGTCCCCGGCGCCGGCGGCCGGGCCACCCGACCGTCCGCGTACATCGTGGTCTCCTCCTGCGGATCCCACTTCTGCTGCTGGTCGAGCGACGGGAAGAAACGCCGCGGCGGCTCGTCCGTGCGATCGCCCCGGCAGCCCGCGAACGCCAGGGCCGAACCCAGCGCGATCGAGGTGAGGACTCTGGCGAGGCTCACGCGCGCACCTCCTCGATGTGGACCGGATCGAGCGAGCGGAGCACCTCCGCCGCCCGCTCGTACTGCGGGTCCCGCGCCTCGATCGCGATGAAGAACTTGTCGTCGCTCGCGCGGAGGAACGCGTCGGACTCGAACAGCGGGTGGTTGAACCGAGGCAGACCGTTGATCGCGAGCATCCCCACGATCGTCGCGATCCCGCCAAAGAGCACCGCCACCTCGAACATGATCGGCGTGAACTGCTCCCACGCCCAGAAGGGCTTGCCCGCGACGATCAGCGGGTAGTCCTCGGCGCTCGTCCACCACTGCAGCGCCACCGCCGCCGTGAGACCCATCAGCGCGAACGTCCCGGTGATCCACGCCACCTTGCTGCCCGACAGGCCCATCTGCTCGTCCGCGCCGTGCACCGGGACCGGGGCGTAGGCGTCCCACCGCCGGAAGCCCGCCTCGCGCACGACCCCCAGCGCCGCGTAGAACGACGGCACGTCCTTGAACTCCGCGAGCAGGCCGTACACCCGCCCGCCCTCGTCGCCCACGACCGCGATGTCGCGCGTCGCCTCAGCCATGGCCGTTCCCCTTCCGGTGGTCGGTCCCCGCGCCCATCGCGTGCGTCGGATCCGGGCCCTCGCCGTGCCCGTGCCCGTGCAGGTGCGCATGGGCGGCGGGCGTCACGTTCTTGATCTCGCTGATCGCGAGCATCGGCAGCAGCCTCATGAAGAGCAGGAAGAACGTCCCGAAGATCCCGAGCGTCCCGATGAACGTCACCACGTCCACCCACGTCGGCGTGTAGTAGTCCCAGTTCGCCGGCAGGAAGTCCGTCGACAGCGTCGTCACGATCACGAACCGCTCGAACCACATCCCGATGTTCACGAAGATCGTGATCACGAAGATGAACCACGGCGTCGTCCGGGCCCACTTGCTCCAGAACACCTGCGGGCTGATCACGTTGCAGAAGAACATCGCGAAGTACGCCCACCAGTAGGGACCGAACGCGCGGATCAGGAACGCCTCGCCCTCGTACGGGTTCGCGCCGTACCACGCGATGAAGAACTCCATGATGTACGCGAAGCCGACCATCGAGCCCGTGAGGGTGATGATCTTGCACATGTTCTCCATCGTCTTCGCCGTCACGAAGTCCTTCAGGCCCGGATACAGCTCACGCGCCGGAATCAGCAGCGTGAGCACCATCGCAAAGCCGGAGAAGATCGCCCCCGCGACGAAGTACGGCGGGAAGATCGTCGTGTGCCACCCCGGCAGGATCGACACCGCAAAGTCGAACGACACCACCGAGTGGACCGACAGCACGAGCGGCGTCGCGATGCCCGCGAGCAGAATGTACGCCTTCTCGTAGTTCTTCCACGCTCGGATGTTGAACCGCCAGCCCAGCGCGAGCAGCCCGTAGACCAGCGCCCGCGTGTGGTCGATCAGCCGCTGCACGGGAGTGCTCGAGATGCCCTGACGCACCCGCAGGATCGCCCGGTCCCGCAGCGTCGCGAGGTCCGGGATCATCCCCATGTACCAGAACAGGAGCGAGATCGTGAAGTACGTCCCGACCGCGAACACGTCCCACAGCAGCGGCGAGCGGAAGTTCTGCCAGATCGCGTTCGAGTTCGGGATCGGGAACAGGAACCACGCGAACCAGATCCGCCCCACGTGAATGCCCGGGAACGTGCCCGCGCAGATCACCGCGAAGATCGTCATCGCCTCCGCAAACCGGTTGATGCTCGTGCGCCACTGCTGCTTGAAGATGCAGAGGATCGCGGAGATCAGCGTGCCCGCGTGGCCGATGCCGACCCACCACACGAAGTTCACGATCGCCCAGCCCCACATCACCGGGTTGTTCAGGCCCCACACCCCCACGCCCGTGACGATCAGATAGATGATCGCGATCGTGCCGATCCCCGCCACCGCCGACGAGAGCGCAAAGAGCGGCATCCACACCCGCGGCGGCTTCTGCTCCACCCACGAGCAGATCGTCTCCGTGATCGAGTGGAAGTCCCGGTCGCCCAGGACCAGCGGCGGATGCGCTGCCGGATCGTCCACGATCGTGCCGTCGACCGTGCCGGGCGCGGGCTCCGGCCGCTCGGGCCTCACCAGCCCGCGGGCGGCTGCTTCGTCCGGGTGGATCGTGCTCACGCCCGGCCTCCCATCGTCATCGCGCCCGGATCAAGGACGCTCAGGCTCATGATGTGCCCGGGATCTCGCCGGGCGTGTTCCTCGTCGTGCGCCTCGCCGTGGTGCTTCCCGGGGTCGAGAACCGGCGGGCGGATCGCGGGGTTCGGGTTCCGCAGGCGAGCCTCGTAGGTCGTCCGCGGCTTCGTGTTCAGGTAGTCGAGCAGCGCGTACGTCCGGTTCGAATCGCGCGCCGCCGTCACCCGGCTCGACGGGTCGTTGATGTCGCCGAAGACGATCGCCTCCGTCGGGCACGCCTGCTGGCACGCCGTCTTGAGCAGACCGTCCGGCACGCGCTCGAGCCCCTGAAGCTTCACGTAGTCGATCCGGGCGTTGTTGATCCGCTGGATGCAGTACGTGCACTTCTCCATGACGCCGCGCTCGCGCACCGTCACGTTCGGGTTCCGCCCCATCTCGACGATCTCGGGCACGTCCTCGCGCATCCGCGGCGGGATCCAGTGCTCGTTGGGCAGCAGCCCGCCGAGCGGCTTCTCGCCCGTCACCCGCTTCGTCGCGTAGTCGAAGAAGTTGAACCGCCGGACCTTGTACGGGCAGTTGTTGGAGCAGTACCGCGTGCCGATGCACCGGTTGTAGCTCATCACGTTCAGCCCGTCGGGCGAGTGCACCGTCGCGTTGACCGGGCACACCGCCTCGCACGGAGCGTTCTCGCAGTGCACGCACGCCACCGGCATCGGCGCCGCGCCGAAGTCCTGCCCGAACCCCGAGGGCTCGTCGGGCGCCGGCTGGCCGAGGAAGTACCGGTCCACGCGGATCCAGTGCATCTCGCGTCCCTTGTTGACCTCGACCTTCCCCACGACCGGGATGTTGTTCTCCGCCTGGCACGCGATCGTGCAGACGTTGCAGCCGATGCACTGGTTGAGGTCGATCGACATCCCCCACTGCATGCCCGTCGAGTAGTCGTGCTGCTGATCGGGCTGGTAGATCGTCTCGGGCACGGGCGTGTGACCCTCGGTCCCGAGCTGCTGCGCCATGTTCATCTCGCGCGTGCGCTTGTAGGTGTCCTTGTAGAGCTTCTTCTCGCGCCCGTGCTTCTCGAAGGCCTGCTT
>Ga0081535_100503_pt1 | contig 25613 bp, 14 predicted proteins | sample HotLakmasection3_FD_71020 | JGI IMG/M metagenome (GOLD analysis project Ga0081535, IMG submission 71020) | Hypersaline microbial mat communities from Hot Lake, Washington, USA - Section #3 (SPADES assembly) (version 2) | ecosystem: Environmental > Aquatic > Non-marine Saline and Alkaline >... | reverse complement strand
CGGTCGCGATCGAGATGATCCACTGCTTCAGCCTGATTCACGACGACCTGCCCGCCATGGACGACGACGACCTCCGCAGGGGGCGACCCACCACGCACATCCGCTTCGGCGAAGCCGCCGCCATCCTCGCGGGCGACGCCCTGATGAGCCTCGCCTTCCGCGAGATCCTCCGCTCGCCCGCGAGCCCGGGACCCCTCGCCGCCGAGCTCGCCCGCGCCACCACCGCGATGATCGCCGGGCAGACCGAGGACACCCTCGGGGCCGACGCCGGCGACACGCCCGAGAACACCCTCCGGCGCATCCACGCCCGCAAGACCGGCGCGCTCCTCCGCGCCTGCTGCCGAATGGGCGCGATCGCCGCCGAGGCCGAGCCCGCCGCCCTCGGCGCCCTCACCCGCTGCGGCGAGGCCATCGGCCTCGCCTTCCAGATCGCCGACGACCTGCTGGACGTCGAGCAGACCGCCGAGAACCTCGGCAAGCGCGCGGGCAAGGACGCCGGCCGCGGCAAGCTCACCTACCCGGGCCTGCTCGGACCCGAGGCCTCGCGAGCGGAACTCGACCGACTCCACGAGGTCGCGCTGGCGGCGATCGAGCCGCTCGGACCGGCCGCCGGCTCGCTCCGCGAGCTGGGCGAATCGCTCCGCCGCCGAGACCGCTGAGATCGCGGCGAAGGCTCGTGAAGCACCTATAGTGCAGGGATTCCGCACGCTCGCCCGAAGGCGTGAGATCCGGTCCAAGCGCGCATGAACATCCTCCCGAACATCGTGTCTCCCGCCGACGTCAGGGCCCTGTCGATGGACGAGCTGCGCACGCTCGCGAGCGAGATCCGTGAGGCCATCGTCAACCAGGTCTCCCGCTCGGGCGGGCACCTCGCGCCCAACCTCGGCGTCGTCGAGCTCTCGATCGCGCTCCACTACGTCTTCGACTTCGCGCACGACCGTCTCCTCCTCGACGTCGGGCACCAGTGCTACCCGCACAAGCTGCTCACCGGGCGACTCCCGATGCTCGCCGGGCTGCGCACGCGCGAGGGCATGGCGGGCTTCCCGGAGCCGAGCGAGTCGCCCTACGACCTCTTCCGCGTCGGGCACGCCGGCACCGCGATCTCGACCGCCGTCGGGCTCGCCAAGGCCGACGAACTCAGGCGCGAGAGCTTCGAGCCCGAGCAGCGCCCCGACGGCCGACGCGTCGTCGCCGTCGTGGGCGACGCGTCCATCGTCAACGGACTCGCGATGGAGGGCCTCAACGCCGCGGGAACGCTCGCGCGCCAGTTCCTCGTCGTCCTCAACGACAACGGCATGTCCATCGGGAATCCGCAGGGCGCGATGGCCAAGACCTTCGACCGCATGCGGCTCAGCTCCTTCTACGGCGACCTCAAGAAGCAGGCCAAGAGCGTGCTCAAGCAGATGCCGGGCGGCTCGCTCCTCAGGGAGGCCTACCACCGCGCGGGCGAGGCGACGAAGCAGTGGATCCCGGAGGCGGGCGAGCGCTCGTGGTTCGAGCACTTCGGGCTCGTCGCCGTCGGGCCCATCGACGGGCATGACCTGCCCGAGCTCATCGGCTTCCTCAAGGAGGCAAGGCAGCTCGCGCGCCCGATGGTGCTGCACGTCAAGACGATCAAGGGCAAGGGGCTCGAGGCCGCCGAGGGCGACGCCACGACGTTCCACTCGCCCGCGCCCTTCACGCTCAGCGGATGCCGCGTCGAGGTCCAGAAGAAGGGCCGCTCGTTCACCGCCGCCTACGCCGACGCGATGGCCGACCTCCTCGCCTCCGACGACCGCGTCGTCGCCGCGACCGCCGCCATGCCCGACGGCACCGGCCTCGCCCGCGTCATGCCCGAGTTCCCCGACCGCGTCTGGGACACCGGCATCTGCGAGTCGCACGCGATGGACATGCTCGCGGGATGCGCCAAGACCGGCCTCCGCCCCTTCTTCGCCGTCTACTCCACGTTCCTCCAGCGCGCCTTCGACCAGGCGTTCCAGGAGGTCGCGCTCCAGGACCTGCCCGTCCGCCTCTGCCTCGACCGCGCGGGAGTGGTGGGGGGCGACGGCGCCGTACACCACGGCTTCTGCGACATCGCCCTCCTCCGCACCCTGCCGGGCGCGGTCCTCACCGCCGCCATCGACGAGCCCTCCCTCCGCGCGGCGCTCGAGTTCATGCGCGCCCACGACGACGGCCTGAGCGCCGTCCGATACCCGCGCGACGTCGTGCAGCAGCGCTTCGCCGGCGCCGAGACCCCCGCCTTCACCCTCGGCAAGGCCCGCCGCCTCATGCGGATCGGGCGCGAGAGCGGGCCGCCCGACGTCGCCGTCCTCGCCTACGGCGTCGTCGCCCACGCCGCCGCCGAGGCCCTCGACACGCTCGCCGCGGAGACCGACCTCGCCGTCGAGCTCTTCGACGCCCGCTTCGCCAAACCCGTCGACGCCGAGCTCGTCGACCGCCTCGTCGCCGACGGCGTGAGCCTCGTCACGGTCGAGGACCACTCGGTCATCGGCGGCTTCGGAGCCGCGGTCCTCGAGGCCCTGCGCCCCGGGTCAGGCGCGCACGTCGTCCGCCTCGGTCTGCCCGATCGCTGGATCGCCCAGTCCTCCCGCTCGCTCCAGCTCGCCGAGGCGGGCCTCGACGCCCCCTCCATCGCCGCGGCCGTCCGCGACGCCGCGGCCGGCCGCGGACCGACGGTGCGCACGGGCCGGGCGGGCGCCCGCGCCGACCGGTAGCCATGGCCCGCCGCCGCGCGCTGCTCGTCGTCAATCCCGAGAAGCAGAACGCCGTCGATGCGCTGGACCGCGCGAAGGCGGCGATCGAGCGCCACGGCGAGCTCGCGGGCGTGTGCGAGGGAAGCGAGGTCTGCGCGGAGGACGCGGCGGGCGCGGACCTGGTGGTCGCGCTCGGCGGCGACGGGACGATTCTCTCGCTCTCGCGACGGCTCCTCGACTCGGGGCGGCCGCTGCTCGGCGTCAACTTCGGGCGTCTTGGTTTCCTCGCGGAGTACGACCTCGAGAGTTTCGCGGCGCAGGCGCCGACGATCTTCGACGGGTCGCGCGAGCTTCCGATCTCGCACCGGCCCGTCATCGAGGCGCGCGTGGAGGATGAGCGCGGCGCGCCGCGCGGCGAGGGGTGCGCCCTCAACGAGGCCGCCGTCACGGCGGGGCCGCCCTTTCGGACCATCGAGGTGGCGCTGTCGATCGGCGGGGAGATCGGCCCGACGGCGCGGGGGGACGGCGTGCTCGTCGCGACGCCCTTCGGGTCGACGGCGTACAACGCGTCGGCGGGGGGTCCGATCATCGTGCCCGGCGCGGAGGTGCTCGCCGTGACGCCCATCGCCGCCCACTCGCTCGCCTTCCGTCCCATCGTGGCGCCGAGGGAGGACGAGGTCGCGCTGCGGATGGTGCGGACCAATCGCACCGAGCACGGCGGGACGACGCTCGTCCTCGACGGGCAGGAGCAGATCTCGCTCTCGACCGGGGACGTGGTCCGGCTTCGCCTGGGCGACCGGACGGCGCCCCTCGTGCGGAACCCGGCGTGGAGCTACTGGCGCACGCTGATGGACAAGCTTCACTGGGGGGCGCCTCCGACGAACTCGAGCGGCGACCGGTCCGGGAAGTGATCCGGCGCCGTGACACCGGAGTTTATCCGGCGTGACAGGAATTTAACCGTTTTCCCAGGCTTCATTTGCGCGGGATCTGCCGAGAAGCGCTGGCGTCCGGGTTGTGCGGGTTGTACCTTGTCAGCGGGTAGGAGTGGAAGCCTTCCCAACCTGGGCCTCGCCCACAGCGGGAAGGTCGAGGGAAGAAGAGTTCGCAGCGATGCGGACGCACGTCACGTCGGGCGCGGTTGGGAAGCCGCGTTCGAAGGAGGGTCGTCGGGGCTCGACGACCTGAACACGTCTCGCCGGCTTCTGCCGGTGATGGGGGATTCGGAGGCTGAGCCCGCCTTCGAAACTCTCGCACTCGAAAGGGTGTGGCAGAAGCCCGCACCGCTGAAAGGCGGTTCGGGCTTTTTCCTTGCGCGCGTGGCGGCGGGCGTCGCCGCGCGGGTCGGGCGCGGTCGCTACGATCGCCCCCCATGATCGATCTGAAGGACCTGCGCGACCGGCCCGACCACTACCGCGAGGGCGCCCGCCTCAAGGGCGTCGGCGTGGACATCGACCGCACGCTCGAGCTCGACGAGCGCCGCCGGGCGCTGGTTCAGGAGCAGGAGAGCCTGCGGGCGGAGCAGAAGTCGCTCGAGAAGGCGATGGGCCCCGAGATCGGGCAGCTGATGGGCCGGCTCAAGTCCGCGTCGGGGGGCGACCGGGCGGCCATCGAGGCCGCGCTCGCGGAGCTCAAGGATCGGCCGGCGGCGCTCAAGGAGCGGATCCAGACCCTCGACGGGCCGCTCGCGGAGGCGGAGGCCGCCCTCCGGGCGGAGCTGCTGCGGATCCCGCTCCCGCCCGACCCGGACGTCCCGCGGGGCGCGTCGTCGGAGGACAACGTCGAGATCTCGCGGTGGGCGCCCGAGTGGTGGGACTTCGGCAAGAGCTTCGCGGAGAACAAGGGCTTTGAGCCCAGGACGCACCTCGAGCTGGTGCGCGACCTCGGGCTCGTCGACTTCGAGCGGGGGGTGAAGGTGTCGGGCGCCCGCTCGTACGTCCTGACGGGGCTCGGGATGCGTCTGCACCAGGCGGTGCTCCGGTACGCCTTTGACTTCATGGTCGAGGAGAACGGCTTCACCGCGGCGAGCGCCCCCGCGCTCGTTCGCGAGGAGCCGATGGTGGGCACGGGCTTCTTCCCGGCGGGGGAGGAGCAGACGTACCGCGTCGACGAGACCGGGCGCGGCGGGGCGCACGATCTCTACCTCGCGGGCACGGGCGAGGTCGGGCTGATGGCGCTGCACGCGGGGGAGATCCTCGACGAGGCGGAGCTGCCCAAGACGTACACAACGTGGTCGCCCTGCTACCGGCGGGAGGCGGGCGCCGCGGGGCGCGACACCGCGGGTCTCTACCGCATCCACCAGTTCGAGAAGGTGGAGCAGGTGGTGATCTGCCCCGCCGACGAGACGCTCAGCCGCGAGTGGCACCGGACGATGATCGGGTTCGTCGAGGAGTTGCTGCGCCGGCTCGAGCTGCCGCACCGCCTGCTCCAGTGCTGCACCGGCGACCTTGGCGTGAAGAACGCGGACATGATCGACCTTGAGTGCTGGATGCCCGGTCGGGGCGAGGAGGACGCGAGCGGGAGGCCGACCGGCGCCTTCGGCGAGACGCACTCGGCCTCGCGGCTCTATGACTACCAGTGCCGGCGCCTGAACCTCCGTTACCGCGGGGAGAGCACGGGGGGCAAGCCGGCGGTCGCGCACTCGCTCAACAACACGGTGGCGGCGAGCCCGCGGATCCTGATCCCGATCCTCGAGATGCACCAGAACGCGGACGGGTCGGTGACGGTTCCCGCGGCGCTGCGTCCGCACCTGGGCGGGATCGACCGCATCGGGTGACCGGCGGCGCCTGAGCGGCGGCGCGGCGCATGAGAAACGCCCGGCCGCCGAGGCGACCGGGCGTTGACGTGGCGTTCTCTGGGCGCGTCGCGGCGTTAGCCGCCGTAGTTCTGGAGCAGGATCATGAGGTCCCGGGCGTCGACCCGGCCGTCCTGGTTGAGGTCGCCCTCGGGTCCGCTGGTGTTCCAATGGGACATGAGCAGGGCGATGTCGGAGGCGTCGACGGCGGCGTCGTTGTTCATGTCGCCCATGAAGGAGTTGGCGGAGGAGCGACCGGCGCCGACGGAGGTCTCGAAGATGCGGTTGAAGGGGATGTCGGCCCACCACGCGAGTCCGTACTTCACCTCGGCGGGCCAGAAATCGATGATGTCGTCGGACGTCAGGTCGTGGTTGGCGGAGGCGACGGGCTGGACGCGGCGGAAGGGGATCTGGCCGGTGAACTGGAAGCCGCCCCAGTCGAACTCGGGCCCGGCCCAGATGATGCGGAGGTAGTAGAAGCCGAAGTCCTCGAGGCTCTCGGCGAAGATGTGCTCGACGTTGCCGGCGGCGGCGGATCGGTAGACCACGCGGTCGCCGAGGCCGTCGGTGGCGCGGCGGCGCAGCTCGAGGTCGAGGTTGTCGAACTTGAAGGCGATCTGATCCTCGAAGTGGCCGCGGTCGCGGTTGAAGTTGAGGGCGCCCTGGGGCATGGGGGGAGTGTCGCTCAGGACGGCGTCGATGAAGCGGAGGTTGCCCTCCTCGTCGGTTCCGGTGTAGGCGCTCAGGACCATGCCCTGACCCTGGGAGCCGAAGGTGGCGAGGGTGGTCTCTCCGGCGGCGACGCTGGCGCTGGTGTTGATGCCGAAGAGCTCGAGCTCGCCGGGATCGACTTCACCGTTCATGTTGACGTCGTTGTGGAAGAAGGCGGGGCTGCCGGAGTCGCCTCGGGTGATCATGGTCTCGACGCGGTTGCCGAGCGAGCCCCCCCCGAGGCCGCCGACGCTGGGGAAGTCGGGGTCGTCGAAGTCGAAGATGAAGGTCTCGGTGAGGGTGCTCTTGGGGTCGTCGTCGTCGACGAGGCTGGGGTAGAGGTCGACGACGTTGCGACCGTAGCGGAGGTTGGCGAAGGGGACGGCGGTGGGCGAGAGCGAGACGGGCACGAAGCCGATGGGCCGCTCGTCCTCGGGGGCGTCGGGATCCATGGGGATGCCGAAGCGGCCGTCGCCGGACTCGCCGTAGCCGGCGATGACGATCTCCTGGGTTCCGACGGCGGGCGGCGGGGTCTCGACGATGTCGTAGAACTGGAGCTGCGAGCCGTCGTAGGCGATGGCGCCCTCGGCGAAGACGCTGTCGATGAACTGGGTGAAGGTCTGGCCGCCGACGGTGATGATGGCGAGGTCGTCGCGTCCGTTGAGGACGGAGTCGTCGGGGTCGGACGAGGTGTTGCGGTCGCCGATGAAGTTGAAGGAGGGGTGGATGGCGATCTCGCTGTTGCCGCCGCCCGAGGGGTACTGGAGGCCGGGGTTGTTGCGGCCGAAGGTGGGGAAGAAGATCTGGACGCTCGTGGGGCTCACGTCGCTGATGCCGTCGTTGTTGGTGTCGAGGACGTGGGCGGCGGTGATGATGCGGCGCTCGTTGAGGAGCACGCCCGTGGCGAACCGGAACTGCCCGGGCTCGCCGGTGGGGATGCGCAGGGCCACGACGCCCGTGAGGGCGAGGGGATCGACGCCGAGCTCGTCGACGGCGGTGGTGTAGTAGGCGTCGGTGACGCGGCGGAGGCGCTCGGAGTCGAAGAAGGTGGTGGGGCCGGTCGAGGCGGTGGAGGTGCACTGCTCCATGGGCCCGGTCGCGGTGACGAGGGTGTCGTCGGGGTCGCAGGGCGGGCCGCAGCCGTCGCCGTCCATGTCGATCTGGAGGGGGTCGTAGGAGTCGCTCTGGAGGTCCTGGGGGAGGCCGCTGAAGGTGATGGCGAGGAGCTCGCCGGGGTCGATGAAGCAGGTGTCCAGGAGGACGCCCGGCGCGTCGTTGGCGCCGTCCTTGTCGCGGTCGAGGTCGACGAAGTCGGGGCCGACGCCGCGGAGGGTGGTGCCGGCCATCAGCAGGGGGATGAGCTGGCGGTTGGGACGCGTGCCCTCCCAGATCTGAAGGCCCGCGGGGGAGCCGGCGTCCGCGGGGGCGAGGTTCTGGTTCGCGGGGAGCTCGGGGGAGGGTCCGTAGAGCGCCGCGGCGCGGGGCTCGGCGTCGGTCTGGTTCTGGCGGCCCTGGGCGATGAGGCCCGAGCTGGCGCCCGGGAGGGGCGGCGGCGGATCCTGGGAGATGACGCCGTTGAGGATGCGCTCGAAGGCCTCGTCGGTGAGGTCCTCGGCGCGGTGCCAGACGAGGGTGGCGGTGACGTCGGTGCCCTGGGGCAGAAGGCCGATGGGCAGGTCGAGGAAGCCGAGGCCGAGGTTTCCGATGTCCCATCCGGCGCGGACGCATCGGGTCTGGCCGAGGGACGTGCAGGGGCGGAGGACGCCGTTCTGGGTGGGGGGGGCGCTGTCGCCGGCGTCGGGGTCGCCGCTGCCGCCGACGCCCTCGCTCGGGCCGAGGCCGGAGCCTGACCCGACGCCGCTCGGGCGGTTGACGCCGCCGTTTCCGAAGCCGCCGAAGCGGTTGATGCCGGAGTCTGGGATGAACCCGAAGCGATCGCCGGCGATGGGCTGGCCGAAGTTGGACCAGCCGGTCGAGCCTTCCTCGCTCTCGCGGTCGTCCGCGGCCGCGCCCGAGCGGACGCCCCGGGCCTCGGGCCTGGCGCGGGAGGCGCCGGTGACGCGGGTGGGGTCGTCGTAGCCGGTGATCGAGGCGAACTCGGGATCGGTGAAGTAGAACTCGGTGGGCTGGGTCGAGCCCGGGGCGAAGTCGGCGTAGGTGGTGAGGGTGCCGCCGACGTTGTCGCGCGGGTCGTAGTCGGGCCCGGCGGGGGTGTCGGTCGGGTTGGTCTCGGTGGTGTCGCGGCGGAAGACGGGGCGGAAGGACTGCAGGATTTCCTGGTTGCTCTCGGTGAGGTCGGCGTAGCCGCCGCCGCTCGGGGTGGCGCGGTACTGGAGCAGGAGTCGCTCGAACTCGAGGACGCCGGCGCCCGCCTCCTCGTCGAGGGCCTCGAGGGTCTCCTCGTCGACGTTGACGTCGTCGGACATCTGCGCCTGGTTGGACCAGCCCTGGCTCTTCTCGGCGGAGTTCATGAGGACGGCGCGGATGAGCACGGGGTCGATCGAGTGGCCCCACTCGCGGCCGTACTCCTGCATCATCGCGACGGCGCCCGTGACGATGGCGGAGGCGAAGGAGGTGCCTTCCCAGCCTTCCCAGACGTCGGTGTCCGAGAGGAAGAGGGGGCCGTTGAGCGGGCTGGAGGGGAGGGTGATCATCGTGCCCGGGGCGAGCAGGTCGACGGCCACGCGCTGGCCCTGGTCGTTGCTGTCCTGGGGGAAGATGATGGGGTCGTTCTGCCGCGGGTCGTCGCCCATGAACTCGACGTCGTCGTAGTCCTCGTTGGTCATGGGGTCGACGAGGTACTGGTCGCCCTCTCGGGAGAGCCAGTCAAAGCGGATGATCGGGCCGAAGCCGCTGTCGACCTGCCGGCGGTCGCTGTCGGCGCCGTCGCCGGTGCGGCCGACGGCGATGACGTTGTGGGCGGCGGCGGGAGCGGCGATGGAGCCCTCCTCCTCCTCGAGCTCGTCGAAGAACTCTTCCTGGGCGCTATCGCCCACGGCGGCGACGATGACGGTGTCGGTCCGCCAGGCGATGATGTTGGCGAGTCGCGAGAACGCGTCCTCGCCCGCGCGGCCGGTCTGCGAGGACACGTCGCCGAAGCTGATGTTGATGACCGAGGCCGGCTCCCAGGGCTCGACGCCGTACCACTCGGCGAGGGGCTCGATGAAGTCGCCCTCCCCGTCGTCGTCGAGGTCGATGTCGGTCATCGCGGCCATGGTGAAGAGGAGGGACGCGGGGAAGATGCCCTCGCTCGCGAAGGCGCCGTCGGAGGGGTCGACCTCGGTGACCAGCGCGCCGGTGAGGAGGTTCACGTCCGGGGCGATCCCGGTGAGGGGCCCGAAGGTCTCGAACTCTCCGAAGAGGCCCGTGTTGCGGGCGGCGATGGCGCCCGCGACGGCCGTCGCGTGACGGTGGAGATCGACGGGGAACCGGAGCGAGCCCTGGTCGGTGGTGGGGAGCAGCTCCCCGCGGACGGTGGAGACGTCGAGGGCGAGGGCGGTCTCGAAGGGGTACCAGATGCGGCGATAGTCGAGGCCTTCGAAGGCGATGTGGTCGAGGTTGGGCTGCGCGGCCTCGATCATGCCGACGGTGACGCCGGCGCCGGTGACGCGGCGGACCTCGGTGCCCGTGATGTTCCCCATCTCATCGCGGACGGGCATGACGACCGCGTTCCACGCGTCGTAATTGGTCTGGAGCTTGACGAAGGAGATGGCCGAGGCCTGGGGAGCGCTGAGGCTCACGGCGAGGCCGGCAAGAAGGGCGAGGCCGGTCGCCCGGCCCGTCGCGGGGAGAGTCGTGAGTCGGTCGGTCATGCGCAGCTCCTCTGGGGTGCGGACACCATACCGCCCCGTCACCGGCGCGGCGAGACGACCATCCGCGGCGGCGGTTGCGGTCGTGGTCTCGCTTGCGGCAGGCGCGGGACGCGTGCCTTCATGAGTACGGCCCCATGCGCGGCGCGGTTCCACGGGCCCCGCCGCGGGCCCGGAAACCGCCTCTTTCAGCGGCGCCGGGCGCGGAATGGGCGGTTCGCCGCAGTTCTCTCGTCGGGCGTCTGGTTCAGGGGCAGCCGGCGGGGTTCCACGAGCCGACGAGCGCCGCGATGTCGGCCGCGTCGATGACGCCGTTGCCGTCGATGTCGCCCGCGCTGTAGCCGGCGGCGACGCCGCCCCAGGAGCCGATGAGGACCGCGAGATCCGCGGCGTCGGTGCGGCGATCGCCCGTGAGGTCGTGCGGGCACTCGATCGACGAGGGCGTCTCGGCGAGGATGCGGACGTCGTCGATGTTCCACCCGCAGTAGTCGACGATGAAGTCGCTCGCGCCCATGACCCAGCGGAGCTGGATGACCTGCCCGTCGGCGATGGAGGAGAGGTCGTAGCTGACGCGGGTCCAGTCGCTGTCGGTGAACGAGCCGCCCGAGTGGGCCCAGATCACGGACCACGGGCCGTCGTTGACGGAGATCTCGAGGGAGGCGTCGTCGTACTGGGCGCTCTCGACGCCGAGCCAGCGCTGGAACTCGAGCTGGACGCCGGTCAGAGGGCGGCAGTCGATGGGACCCGTGGTGAGGGCGTGACGCGGGATGTTGTTGCCGTAGCCGCCCTGGAGGTTGTAGCCGTAGACGTTCTGGCCGGTGTGCCCGCTCGTGGGGTCGGGGCCGCCGCTGGAGCCGCTGGCGCCGGTGGGGGTTCCGAACGCCCACTGGCCGTCGGTCGACCATCCGGGGTTGGAGTCGTCGGTGAGGAAGGCGTAGACCTCCTGGGGCCCTCCGACGTTGAAGGTGATGACGCCTTCGAAGGGCGAGACGCCGCCGTCTGGAGCGACGCCGCCGTCGTCGACGGTGAATCGGAGCTGTTGATCGCCCGCGAAGCCGCCGGCGGGCGCGAACCGGAGGGCGGTCTCCCCCGGCTCGAGCGTGAAGGGAACGCTCGTGACGAGCTGGCCCGCCGCGGTGGCGACGACGCCGGAGGTCGGGAGCGCGGTGATGGTGTAGACGAGCGGTCCGCCCGGGAGGCCGTCGTCGGTCCCGGCGAGGGCGAAGGTCGCGGAGGCGTTGACGTCGACGTCGACGACGGCGCTCTCGGCGAAGGGGGGACGCGGACCGCAGGCGCCGTAGGAGGCGAGGTCGGACTCGAAGAAGTCGGGGTCGAGGCCGGTCCCGGGGCTGACGCCGGCGATGAAGTCGTCGATGTCGTTGTCAAGCCAGGTGATGGCGACGCGGCCGTCGAAGAAGAGCTCGATCTGCCCGGTGACCTCGTTGCTCGTGCCGCGCTCGCGGACGTTAAGCCAGGTGACGGCGACGCGGTCGGCAAGCTGCTCGACGAGGACGGATCCGCCCTGGCCGGGGTGGAGGTCGTCGAAGCACATGGCGACGCGGGGGAGGTCGAAGTGGTCGGAGAACTCCTCGGTCCAGTCGCTGTCGCCCGCGGTGAAGGTGACGTAGCCGTTGGGCCCGACGAAGAGGCTCGAGTAGGCCTCGCCGTAGAGGCTCACGGTCTGGCCGCCGGCGAGGACGACCTCGGTGGAGGAGTCGTCGCCGAGCCCGAGGTCGGTTCCGCCGGAGGGCGAGACGGGCAGGTCGAAGACGTCCTCGAGGCAGGCGCTGTAGAAGTCGTTGGAGGCGTTGGGGGTGAGCTCGAGGCGCTTGCCGATGAGGGCGGAGGCGGCGGCGGCGTCCTCGAAGCGCTGGGTGAAGCGGTCGGGCACTTCGGGGGTGTCGATGGTGAAGCAGGCGCCGTTGTTGTCGTCGAAGCTGAAGTTGCCGGCCTCATCGAAGGCTTCGACCTCGAAGAAGTAGGTCGTCTCGGGGAGGAGGCCGGTCAGGGTGAAGCTGTGGGCGGTCTCGAGGCTCTCGACGAGGATCTCGTCGTCCCAGACGCCGCAGTCGGTTCCCCAGCGGATGACGGCGGAGGCGGGCTCGTCGGTGGTGAAGGTCACGACGGCGTCGCGGGCGGTGATGTCGGAGACGGAGACGCCCGCGATGACGGGGGGCGCGCAGTCGACGATGGCGGAGTCGATGACGGTGGCGGCGGACATGGAGCCGTCGTCGGCGTCCTCGTAGATCGCCTCGACGAGGTCGCCGTCGGAGGCGAGGAGGGTCTCGGTCCCGGAGTCGCCGATGGTGAGCGAGGCGGTGAAGGCGCCGGACTCCGGGGCGGTCTCGGTGAGGGTGATCGCCACGCCGGCGGGGTTTGAGGTGGAGCGGACGAGGATGTCGACGGTGTCGATCACGGCGTCGGAGACGTTGAGCTGGCAGTCGACGACCGTGACGACGGCCTCGGCTCCGCAGGTGTAGGCGTTCGCGTCGAGGCGGATGGCGCCGGTGTCGGAGCAGTTGACGAGGAAGGGGCTTCCGACGAGGGCGAATGGCTGGGGTCCCTCGGGGACGTTGAAGCCGACGATCTCGACGGTCCAGGAGCCGGGCTCGGGGTTCTCGACGAGCACCTGCTCGATGTTGTTGACGCGGTCGACGGCGGTTGTCACGGCGTCCGCGGACGGGTCTGCGGGGTCGAGCGTCCAGGGGAAGAAGCGCGCGCCGGAGGGGCTGGTGACGACGAGGTCGAGGTCGTTGACGAGGGCCTGCGCGGCGAGGGGGGAGCCCGGGGCGTCGTCCCAGGCGAGGGTGACGCGCATCTCGGAATCGCCCGGGGCGACGACGATGGTGGTGCCGTAGACGTCGCCCTGCTCGACGGTCTGCTCGAGGAAGTTGCCGGTTCGGAGCTGGTCGATGGCGGCGTTCGCGCGGACGGAGCCGTAGCCGAACTGGTAGTCGGGCCCGGGGTTCCCGCGGTCGACGGCGGTGTGTGCCAGGAGCGCCTTGAGGAAGGCGTTTCGGAACATGGGCAGGTCGGGGAACTGGTCGCGGTAGTCCTCGATGATCAGCGCGCCGATGCCGGTGACGGTGGGCGAGGCCATGGAGGTGCCGCAGAGGGAGGCGTATCCGCCCGAGGAGGAGGTGCTGGTGATGCCGGTGTCCTCGGTGGTCTGGCATCCCGGGGCGACGACGGTGGGGATGATGCGGCCGTCGTCGACGGGCCCCCAGCTCGAGAAGGAGGTCATGGAGTCGTCGTTGGCGTTGACGGCCCCGACGGAGATGTGGTTCTTGGCGCCGGAGGGGGTGGGGACGGATCGGTAGTCGCCGACGCCTTCGATGTCGCAGCGCGAGGCCTGGCGCTCGTTGCCGGCGGCCCAGACGATGCGCATGGGCGAGCCGGTGAGCCCGCCGCGGACGATGGAGTCGATGATCGAGCTGGTGACGCCGTAGTCGCCCTGGATGGCGCAGCTGAAGCCGTTGGTGTCGATGTTGGACCCGATGGAGTTGTTGGCGATGTCGGCGCCATGGTTGACCATGGCGTTCTCGTAGTCGGTCTCGAGGTCGCCCGGGTTCGAGTAGAGGAAGGTGCCGGAGCCGGAGAACTCAAAGCCAGCGGAGAGGAGCATGACGGCGGGGGCCATGCCGCGCTCGAGGCCGTCCGAGAGCGTTCCGTCGCCGCCGACGGTTCCGCCGACGTGGGTGGCGTGGTTGGAGACCGAGTCGGAGTCGATCACCGTCAGGCGCGAGGCGTGGTCGGGGTGGGAGACGGCCATCGAGCCGCCGTCGTAGATGAAGGCGACGACGCCCGAGCCGTCGAGCGAGTAGGGGGCCGCCTGCACGGCCTCGGCGCCCGTCAGGGCGCGGTTCTCGGCGTTGAGCTCCTCCATGGCGGGGATGGGCGGCTCGACGAAGAGGACGGCGTTCTGGCGGGCGAGCTCGAGCAGGCGGCGCTCGGGGACAACGACAAGGGCGCCGTTGATGGAGCGGAAGCGCGTGCGGATCTCGCCGCCGGCGGCGCGGACCGCCTCGGCGGCCTTGCCCGCGACGTCCACGTCGCGGTGGAAGACGACGTTGACGGCGACCATCACGTCGCGCTCGGCGCGCGGCGCGAGCTTGTCCTCGGAGGCGGGCTCGATCCCGACGATGGTGTGGTCGGGCGCCTGGCCAGCTCGGAGCGACTCGTGGAGCTTCCACTCGGGCTCGATCGCGTGGACTGAGGAGGCGGGAGCGAGCGCGGCGGCGGCCCCGCGGGCGGCGAGGGCGTCCTTCCTAAAGGAGGCGACGTAGGCATTGGCGCCGACGTACTCGAGCAGGCGCACGCCCGCGCGGCTCAGGCGGTCGCGGTCGGCCCTGGAGACGGGGGCGTCGAAGCGGAGGATCGCTCTGGACTCGCCCGCGTCCGCGATGGCGCGGAGAGTCTGGCTCTTGAGGGCGGCGTCCTGGCGGAGGTTCGGGATCTCGACGCCGCTGCGCAGCGTGAGGGCGCCGGAGGCGGAGGCGGCGAGACCGGCGGCCAGCGTGACCGCGACCGCGAGACGCGCCGAGCCTCCGGGACGGGCGAACGAACCGTTGCTTCGAATCATGATGCGAGAACTCCCCCACGACCACGAGCGGCGGCGGCCGCGGCGGGCCAGGCGACGTGGGTCCTCCGAATGAGGACCTCTGGATCAGAGTTGACCGGGGCGGGCGGCGGCTGTCAATGGAAAAGTGGGGTGCGGGCGGCGCGCGGGGCCGGCAAGCTGGGCGATCTGGCGAGTCGCGCGAGGGGAGGGCGCGGATTCGCGGTAACGGCCCCTGTCGGCGATCCTGTCTCTGCTAGATTCTTGCCGTGCGCGAGTCCGTTCATCCCGGCAAGCCGCGTCACCGGCGCTCACGGACGCGAGGCACAGCGATATTGGGGACGACTCTGGGAGTGCTAGGGCGCCGAAGACGAGTGCGCCAAATTCTATCTATGAACAATTAGATGATGCCGGCAAGGTGAAAGCGAGACATTTTTATGATGATAGCGGTCATCCATTTGCAAAACAACATTACGACCATTTGCACGGCGGGATACAACCCCATGAGCACCGCAGATATTTTAATAGTCAGGGGCAGCCCATATCGAAAGCAAGAACGAGGGAATTGCCGCCGGGGTACTCAAATGATCCTAGCTGATTTGAAGTGATGGTGACGCTATGAGCTATTTCTTCGTAGTCCATTTTTCTTGTCGAGAGAAAGATAACGGATGCGCAGCTAGAACCATGTGGAAAATTGGGTGTAGGCGAGGCGTCAGCATGAATGTTGGCATCGCTAATTGCCAACCTATCGTTGAGCGGATTGTACTTGCCGCCGGTCTAGCGGTTTCGGACAGCTTGGTCTGCTTGTTTACTCGATGCCCGTTGGACGACACCTCCCATAACATCTTTGAGAATATGTTAGAGGGTGATCCGGGCGCTCAGGACTATCTGAACGCGGTTGCGAAGTGTGTGCAAGAATTTCTTGAAGGTCGTTCTTGTGCATGCAATATTATTTTATCAGAGGGGTGTGATAGCGACTATCGTCAGTCCAGTTGCTCTGTGGTAGATATTGGACCATATTTAGCACAACTGATTTTAGGAGAAAGAGATGTTCCGTCGGTGTGTATTAGCGTTGCGAGCAGTTAGCGCCCATGCTTGGTGGGTGTGAACCAGTGCTGTTAGATGCTAAGAGATTGCGTTGGTGAAGGTCGATTTATTTCAAATGAAGCTTCGCAGGTATGTGATCACAGGAGTGCGGCTGCGATTCTTTCTAATATAAAAAAATCGCTGTCTCCTGAAGCATGCCTATATCGTTGCAGCGGGGGCGCGAACAGTAGGATGGGTGTTGGCGCGCGATTGGTGCGCATCCGGGTCGGGAGACGACGGTTTGAGGAGGCCTGGGTCGGCTCAATGCGACAGCGGTGGCGCATTTCTCCACCTTGACATGGCAGAGGTCACTGGTTCGATCCCAGTATCGCCCACCACCCCAACCTCTTGAGATCACTCGTCTTTTCCGGTGCCAGGCCTGTGGGCAACTGACCGGCTGGGCCCCCGCAGTGGTAACCAGTCGCCCTTGAAGCGCCCGGTCTGGCGAGTCTCGAGCGGTAACCACCCACCGGCGTTCCGGCCCGACGCGCGCATCCGCAGGAACTCGCACGTTTAGTTCGGCCATCGTGTGGGCGGCGCCTTCAAGCGGCGTCCCAGGGGGTGCTTCTGGCAACACCTCCTTGACGCTGGCCCGTTGCCTGTGGTTCAACGCCGGCATGACCCGTGATCGCCCGCCCTTCTCCTTCCGCGGCTACTGGCTTGGCCAGCGCAGCAACAGCTCCAACTGGCAGATCCTCTGGCGACGGCCGGGAAGCCGGCGCCTGCACCGGCGCAGCGCCGGCACTGGCAACCTGGAGGTCGCCAAGGAGACGCTCGTTACCTTTGCCGGGCAACACATCGACCTCGCGGCGGCGAGACCTATCCGGTTGCGACTCAGCGATGCTCTGCATGGCTAGGAGCGCCACATGCACGGGCGGCCCAGCCTCGAGCGGGTTGTGGGGACGCGGAGCGGAGGATTCGCGGGAACTCACGCGGGGGGAGGATCGCCCCCGCGTCGGAGACCGTCCGGCGGCTCACTCTGCTTCGCCCAAAAAACGCCCCTGAGAGGATCCCAGCGGCGGTTCTTCGGTGAAAGCGGAGAGGGGGGGATTCGAACCCCCGAGCCCCCGAAGGGACTACTGGTTTTCGAGACCAGCGCGATCAACCGCTCTGCCACCTCTCCGAGCGGGAACGGCACTATAGCCGATCTCGGTGTGGAGGCGGAGGGCGGGAGCGGGGTCCGTGCAAAACGGCGACGGCCGCCGGGGGGGAACGCACCGGCGGCCGTCGGCCTCTCTCCAAGTTCGCGTCCGCTCAGCGGCGGCGTCGCGTGGCGACGAACCCGACGCCGGCGAGGGCCATCGCGCCCGAGGCCGGGAGCGGGATGATGGGGGGGCCCGAGATCATCTCGCCCAGGAAGAGGAAGTCGCGCGTGCGGGTGGGGCCCTCGTCGCCCTGGAGCCAGCCGCGGCCGACCCAGAAGCCCTGCCCGGCCTCAGGGCGACCGCCGAGGCGGTGGTCATCCTGGAGGAACTGGAAGGAGGGCGAGCTGAAGTCGGCGATGCTGAAGACCTGACCCATGGCGGCTCCCGTGAGCGCGGTGAGCGTGCCGGCGTTGGCGGGGTCGTCGGCCGTGACGACGTAGCCCGTGCCCTGGGCGGCGACGCCGACGGTGTAGCTCATGGAGAGGGCGTAGGAGCCCTCCCCGAAGCCGTAGCCGGAGCCGGCGTCCTCGCCGCCGTAGAGGGTGCCGGTGATCGTGATGGCAAGCCCTGTTCCGGTGGAGGCGACCTCCATGATGGTGTCGCCGAAGGCGTCGAACGAGAAGGTGGTGATCCCGCCGCCGGCGCCGGTTTGGCCGGCGAAGAGGCCGTCAAAGCGGAGTCCGTAGCCGGGGGGAGCGGCGTTGCCGTCGGGATGGTCGCTCAGGGCGAAGAACGTGGACGAGCCGGCGATCGCGGTCGACGCGATCCCGGTGGCCGCGAGTGCGGCGACAGTGCGAAGCATGGGTCTCTCTCCTCCTGCGTGGGCGCCGAGCGTGACAACGGCGGGACGCTCCCGCAGGCGGAGATGCTAAGCATATCTATCTAAAACACAATGGCTTAGAGTCGAAGCCGATAACCGGGCGCAGCCCGCCCGGGCGCTTGCGGCGTCAGCGGTCGAGGCGGCTGGTCAGGAGGCGGCGGAGCTTGCCCGCGGCGTCGTCGGCAGCGCCGTAGAAGGAGTCGGCGACGCTCTCGACCAAGAGGGGGTCGGCACCGCTCGGGCGGACCTCGATCCGGCAGCGCTTGTCGTTGGGCCCGCCCTTCTCGGGGCCGTTGAGATCGCTCAGGTGGACCTCGATGCGGGTGAGGCGATCGGCGAAGCGTCCGATGGTGGCGTCGAGGGCTTCTCGGATGTGGGTTTCGAGCGCCTCGGAGGCCTCGACGTTGGCGTAGTTCATCTGGACCTGCATGACCGGTTCTCCTCGGCGCGGCGGGGTTCTTTGAAGCCTACGCTCGCGCGCGGCGCCGGTTCGCGTCGCCCGGGCGCTTGAAGCGGGATATCCTCCCCCCGCCTTCGCCCGAGAGCCGGAGCGCTCGGGCCGCACTCCCGTCCTCCGCTCCCTCGGCTCGCTCGTTCGCTCATGACTCTTGCGCTTAGCGTCCTCATCCTTGGCGTCCTCGGCGTCGCCGCGCCGGCGCTGCACCGCGTGTCGCGGGGCGTGGCGGGCGTGGTCGTCCCGGCGGTTCCGCTCGGGCTCGGCGTGTGGTTCGTTGGTCGGCTGTGGGGGCTCGAGGGCGCGGCGCTGGTGGAGCGCCGGGCGTGGGCGCCGGACCTGAGCCTGGACCTGGCGTTCCGCCTGGACGGCCTCTCGGGCGTCTTTGCGCTGCTGATCTGCTTCATCGGCGGGCTGGTGCTGCTGTACGCCTCGAGCTACATGCGGGAGCATCCGCGCGCGGGATCGTTCACGGGCGTGCTCGTCGGGTTCATGGCGGCGATGCTCGGGCTGGTGCTCGCGGACAACCTGATCCTGCTCTTCGTATTCTGGGAGCTGACGAGCATCACGTCGTTCCTGCTGATCGGGTTTGATCACGAGCGCGCCTCGGCGCGGAAGGCGGCGATCCAGGCGCTCCTGACGACGGGACTGGGCGGGCTGGCACTGCTCGCGGGAGCGGTGCTTCTCGGGATCGCGGGGGGGACGTTCGAGATCAGCGCGCTTCCGCCCGGGCTCGCGGAGCACCCGCTGTACGTCCCGGCGGTCGTGCTGATCCTGCTCGGGTGCTTCGCCAAGAGCGCGATCTTCCCGTTCCACTACTGGCTGCCGAACGCGATGGAGGCGCCGTCGCCGGTCAGCGCGCTCCTGCACTCGGCGACGATGGTGAAGGCGGGCGTCTACCTGGCGGCGCGGCTGCACCCGTCGCTCGGCGGGACGGCGGTGTGGGACGACTCGCTGATCATCTTCGGCGGGGCGACGATGCTTCTCGGGGCGATCCTGGCGACGCGGCAGGATCAGCTCAAGCGGATCCTCGCGTATTCGACGGTGAGCTCGCTCGGCACGCTCATGATGCTCATCGGGATGGGGGCGCTGAAGGCGGCGGGGTACTACCTGCTCGCCCACGCGATGTTCAAGGGCGCGCTGTTCCTGGCGGCGGGCTCGATCATCAAGAAGACCGGTGAGAAGCGTCCGGAGCGGATCTCCGGCGCGCTGCGCGGGGCGCCCGTGCTCGCGGGGGCGACGGTGCTCGGGGCGCTTTCGATGATGGGGATGTTCCCGCTGCTCGGGTTCGTGGGGAAGGAGCTGACGCTCAAGGCGAGCCTGGCGCACCCGGAGTTCACGGAGATCGTCATCGCGGTCGCGGCGATCAGCGGCGCCCTCACGGTCTACGCGGCGCTGATGGTGGGCGTGCGCCCGCTCACGGGCGCTCCCGCGGAGGGGGCGACGCGCGCGGCGGACCCGTCGTGGCGGCAGCTCGCCGGTCCGGTGGCGCTGGCGCTTGCGGGACTCGTCGCGAGCGTGTGGCCGGGGCTCTTCGTCGTGGCGCTCGTCGACGGGATCAAGGCGGCGCTGAGCGTGGAACCGCCCGCGCCGGCGGACATCAACGTGGCGGAGCTGCTGTGGCCTCCGAGCGCGGCGACGTGGCTTTCGATCTCGGCGCTGGCCGTGGGGGGCCTGCTCTACTGGCGGCGGCGGGCGTATCTCCGGGCGACGGCGCCGATCGACCGGTTCGGAGCGGTGGGGCCCGCGCGCGGGTACGAGGCGGCGCTCGCGGGCGTGCTGGGCCTTGCGGAGCGTCTGACGCGCGTGCTCCAGCACGGGGACCTTCGCGGCTACGTGCGGCTGACGCTGCTCGTGGCGATGGTGGCGATCCTGGCGGGGTCGTGGCGGGCGGATCTGCTCCGCGTCCCGGCGAGCGCGTTCGAGGGGTTCGCGCTGCTCGACGTGCTCCTGGCGGCGTCGTTCGTGATCGCGGCGATCGGGGCGACGGTGCAGACCTCGGCGCTGGCGTCGGTCGCGGTTCTCGGCGGGGTGTGGTTCATGCTCGCGATGCTGTTCGTGCTCTTCGGCGCGCCGGACGTGGCGATGACGCAGTTCGCGGTCGAGACGCTCGTGGTGATCATGTTCGTGCTCGTGGTGCTGCGGCTGCCGGGGTACAGCCGGCTCACGTCGCGGTCGGGTCGTTTCGTCGACGCGTCGCTCGGCGCGGTGCTCGGCGTGCTCATGGGCGTGCTGACGCTCGGGGTGGCGTCGCGGCCGTCGCCGGAGACGGTGTCGGCGGCGCACGCGGCGCTGAGCGTTCCCGAGGGCTTCGGGCGCAACGTGGTGAACGTGATCCTGGTCGACTTCCGGGCGATCGACACGCTCGGGGAGATCTTCGTGCTCGGGATCGCGGCGGTGGGGGTGGCGGCGCTGCTGGCGTCGTCGCCGACGACGCCGCACCCGGGGCCGCGCCAGCGCCGGCGCTCGGTGATCCTCGAGACCGGGGCGCGGTGGATCCTTCCGGTGATGCTGGTGTTCTCGGTGATCGTGCTGCTCCGCGGGCACAACGAGCCGGGCGGCGGGTTCGTGGGCGGGCTGGTGGCGGCGTCGGGGCTGGCGCTGCAGGCGCTCGCCTTCGGGGCCGCGATGGTCTCGCGGAAGCTCCCGGTGAGCCCGCGCACGCTGATCGGAGCGGGCCTCCTGATCGCGGTGGCGAGCGGCGTTCCGGGGGCGATCGCGAGCGGGGTCTACATGGCCCCGCTGTGGACGTCGGTGACGCCGCCGGGCTTCCCGGAGCCGCTCAAGATCGGGACGCCTCTGATGTTCGACGTGGGGGTGTACGTGACGGTGCTCGGGATCGCGCTTCACATGATCTTTTCACTCGAGGAGGCGCTCCATGATCGCGCTCCTGTCGCTTAGCGTCGCCGCGCTGTTCGGCGCGGGCGCGTACATGCTCATGCGGCGCAGTCTCGTGAAGCTCGTGATGGGTCTCGTGCTCTTCGGTCACGGGGCGAACCTGCTCATCTTCACGATGGCGCGGGCGCAGCGCGGTCGTCCGCCGCTCGTGCCCGAGGGGGCGGAGGCGCCGACGGCGCCCTTCACGGATCCTCTGCCTCTGGCGCTGATCCTGACGGCGATCGTGATCAGCTTCGGGATCGTGTCCTACGCGATCGTTCTCATCAAGCGCGTGTATCAGGACGTCGGCGCCGACGACCTGTCCATCATGACGACCACCGATCGATGATCACCGTCGCCCTCCCGGTTCTGATCCCGCTCACGGCCGGCGCGCTGTGCCTGCTCGTGTGGGGACGCGCTCGCCTTCAGGCGGGTCTCGCGATCGCGGCGCTGGCGGGGATGCTCGCCTCGAGCGCGGCGCTGCTGATCCGCGCCGACTCGGGCGCGATCGACGTCATGCACTTCGGGGCGTGGGACGCGCCGGTCGGGATCACGTTCGTCTCCGACCGCTTCGGAGCGCTCATGAGCGTGCTCGCGTCGCTCGTGGGGCTGGCGGCGGCGATCTTCTCGGTCGGGTCGCTCGACCCGGCCCGCGCGCGCGGCGGGCACTACCCGCTGCTGCTCACGCTCGTCGGCGCCGTGGCGGGCGCGTTCCTGACGGGCGACCTCTTCAACCTGTACGTCTGGTTCGAGCTCCTGCTCCTGTCCTCGTTCGTGCTGCTCACGCTCGGCGGGACGCGGCCCCAGCTCGAGGGCGCGATCAAGTACGTGACGCTCAACCTGATCGGGTCGCTCCTGTTCCTCGCGACGGTGGGGCTCATCTACGGCGCCACGGGCACGCTCAACATGGCGCACCTTTCGCGACTGGTCCCGGAGCTTGATCCGACGTTCGCGACGGCGCTCGCGGCGCCGCTGCTCGTGGCGTTCGGGATCAAGGCCGCGGTGTTCCCGGTGTTCTTCTGGCTCCCGGCGTCGTACCACACGCCCCCGCCGGTGGTCAGCGCTCTGTTCGCGGGGCTCCTGACGAAGGTCGGGGTGTACGCGCTGATCCGATCGGTGTTGCTCTTTGCGGGGCAGGAGACGGGCCTGCTCGCGACCGTGGTGCTGTGGACGGCGGGCCTGACGATGCTCACGGGCGTGCTCGGGGCGGTGGCGCAGAGCGACATGCGCCGGATCCTCTCGTTTCACATCGTGAGCCAGATCGGCTACATGCTCATGGGGCTCGGGGTGTCGATGGCGGTGGTCGCCCGCGGGGGTCCGGAGGCGGGCGGGCTCGCGGCGCTGGCGCTGGCGGGGTCGGTGTTCTACATCTTCCACCACATCGTGGTGAAGACGAACCTGTTCCTCGTGAGCGGGGCGGTGATCCGGGCCCGGGGCGACTCGAACCTGGCGGGGCTCGGCGGGCTGCTCGCGACGCACCCGGCGCTCGCGGGGCTGTTCCTCTTCTCGGCGCTCTCGCTCGCGGGCATCCCGATCCTCTCGGGCTTCTGGGCGAAGGTGGCGCTGGTCAAGAGCGGGCTGATCGCGGGGCAGTGGGCGATCGTGGCGGCGTCGCTCGTGGTGAGCATCCTGACGCTCTTTTCGATGATGAAGATCTGGACGGGCGCGTTCTGGGGCGCGACGCCCGCGAGCGCTCCGCCGGCGGGCGCCCGCGAGCGCCGTCTCGGCGCCTCGATCTACGGCCCGATCGCCGGGCTCGCCGCGGTGACGCTCGCGCTCGCGGCGGGGGGGAGCGTCGCGTTCGGTTTCGCGTCGCGCACGGCGGAGCAGTTGCTCGATCCGGCGGACTACCAGCGGGCGGTGCTGCCGGCGTCCGTGGCGCCCGCGAGCGCCGGAGGGGAGGGCTGATGTTCGCGGCCAACATCCTCTTCGCGGTCGCGTGGGGCGCGCTGATCGGTCCGTTCACGCCGGCGAACCTCGCGGCGGGGTACGTCGTGGGCTACGTCGCGCTGTGCATCGCCTCGGGCGGTCGCGGGTCCTACTTCCGGCGAAGCCGCAGCGCGCTCGGTCTCGCGGTGTACACCGTCTACGAGCTGGCGTCGGCGAACCTGCGGGTGGCGTGGTACACGGTGAGCCGGCTTCGCAACCTCAAGCCGGCGATCCTCGCCGTGCCCCTCGAGGAGAACCTGACGGACGCCGAGATCACGCTGCTCGGCTCGCTCATCACGCTGACCCCCGGGACGCTCACGATGGACGTCTCGCCCGACCGGCGGGTGATGTACATCCACTACATGCACGTGGAGGACGCGGAGGCGGCGATCGAGGAGATCAAGTCGGGGTTCGAGCGGCGGGTGCTGGAGGTGACGCGATGACGGGGGGCGCCGAGACGACCGATCTGCTCGCGTCGGTGAGCCTCGTGTACCTCGCGACGGGCGCGATGCTCGCGCTCGCGCTCGCGTTCTCGCTCGGGCGGCTCCTGCGCGGGCCGACGCTCGCCGACCGCGTGATCGCGCTGGACCTCATCGGGTTCATCGCGGTCGGGGCGATCGGGCTCTTCGCGATGACGGCGGACCTTCCGTCGCTCCTGGCGGTGGCGCTGGTCGCGGCGCTGATCCTGTTCCTGGGGACGGCCGCCTTCGCGATGTACCTTCAGCGGCGGAGCGCGTCATGAGCGACCCGGGCGCCGTCGAATCCGCTCTCACGCTCGACCCGACGCTCGCGGATCCGAGCGTCCTGGGTCTCGTGCCGGCGGCGCTGATCCTTCTCGGCGGGGGGTTCACGCTGCTCGCGGCGATCGGGCTCCTTCGCATGCCCGACCTGTACATGCGGATGCAGTCGGCGACGAAGGCGGGCACGCTCGGGGTCGCGCTGATCGCGATCGGGGCCGGCGCGCACTTCGGTCGTGCGGAGTTCCTGATCGAGGCGCTGCTGATCATCGCGTTCCTGTTCCTGACGGCGCCGATCGCGTCGCACCTGATCGCTCGGGCCGCCTATCACGCGCGCACGCCGCTGTGGGATCGTTCGGTCCGCGACGACCTGGCGGGGCTTCCCGAGGACGCGCCGTCGGCCGAGCCGCCGCCGGACCGGCTCTAGCCGCTCTTCTTGAGCGGGTCGTGGCCCCAGTTCATGAGCGAGTAGCGCCAGCGCGTGTCGCGCACGTCGCCCTCGGGGCGCTGGGCGGCGTGCCGCTTGATGTAGTTGACGACCTTGCGCATGTGGCGAAGGTCGTCGTCCGTCAGGTCGGCCTTCTTCTCCCGCTTGATCTTCACGATCCGGCGGCCCGAGGCGTGGCCGGTGGATTCCCCGTCCTGGGTGTCGCCCACCGACCTGGACTCGTCGGTCTCGAGCCAGTCTTCGAGCTCCTGCGGGGCCATGTTCACCCGGTCGGTGAACTCGGCGTAGATCTCGTCGCGGTCCGGCGTTGTCTTGCTCATGACTTCACCTTGCCGCTGGCGCCTCCGCGGGCGTGAACGGGGGTTGAATCGGGGCTCATCCGTCGCCCTCGGCTAGGATGCGACTCCGCATGCCGCTCCGCCCGGCCATCCGTCCGGTTTCGACCCGGCACGATCGGGCGGCCTCCGCGAAAGGATCACGATCGATGCGTGTCTTCCCCTCCGCCGCGCTTTTCCTCACGGTTCCCCTCGTGGTCGCGCCCGCGCTCGGGCAGAGTTCCTCGGCGGACGCGCCGCGCTCGAGCGTGTTCGAGCTTCGCGACGTGTTCGACCTGGAGCTTGCCGCCGATCCGCAGATCTCTCCCGCGGGCGATCGCCTCGTGTACGTGCGGCGGTCGGGGGACATCATGAGCGACCGGTACCGGCCGAGCCTGTGGATGATCGACGCGGACGGCGCGAACCATCGGGCGCTCGTGCAGGAGGAGGAGGCGTCGGTCGGCTCGCCGCGGTGGTCGCCGGCGGGGGATCGCCTCCTCTTCACCCGCTCGAATGATGGGCGGCACGAGCTCCGCGTGATCTCGCTCGAGACGCGGGACGTCTCGACGATCCTGACGACGACCGAGGGGATCGAGAGCGCGGCGTGGTCCCCCGACGGGCGGAGCGTGGCGTTCGTGATGTTCACGGCGGGCGAGCGGGCGAGGCCGGCGAAGATGCCCGAGAAGCCCGAGGGCGCGGAGTGGGCGGAGTCCGCGGTGGTGATCGATCACGTGATCTATCGCGCCGACGGCGCCGGGTTCACGACGCCGGGCGGCGAGCAGGTGTACGTCGTCCCCGCGGACGGGGGCACGCCGCGGCGTCTGACGTCGGGCGAGCGGCGCTTCTCGGGACCGCTGGCGTGGACGCCCGACGGCGGGTCGATCATCGCGTCCGCCACGCCCGAGATCGACCCCGAGTTCGACCCTCTCGAGAGCGACCTCTTCGAGATCAACGTCGGGAGCGGCGAGCTGACCCAGCTGACGGATCGCGACGGTCCCGACGAGTCGCCCGCGCTCTCGCCCGACGGACGCCTGATCGCGTTCACCGGCTTCGACGATCGGCGCCAGGGGCATCAGGTCGACGCGCTCTCGGTGCTCGATCGTTCGACGGGGCGCACGCGCGTCGTCAGCGGCGGTCTCGATCGCTCCGTCTCCAGCCCGCGGTGGACGCCCGACGGCCGCGCGGTGCTGGCGCTCTACGACGACCACGGCGTCACGACGCTCGCTCGCTTTGAGCTCCAC
>Ga0081535_100501_pt1 | contig 25721 bp, 17 predicted proteins | sample HotLakmasection3_FD_71020 | JGI IMG/M metagenome (GOLD analysis project Ga0081535, IMG submission 71020) | Hypersaline microbial mat communities from Hot Lake, Washington, USA - Section #3 (SPADES assembly) (version 2) | ecosystem: Environmental > Aquatic > Non-marine Saline and Alkaline >... | reverse complement strand
CCAAAAAGGGTGAACCAAAAAAAGCCGCTACCCAATAATGGCAGCGGTTCTCAGGAGAGTGCGCTGATGGAGGTAATAGCGCTCAGGGCGAAGGGGCATTTCCCCAAGGGAGGATGGCTAGGCTTTTAGTAAGTCACTACGATTCTTCCCCAGAATTGGGGGGCAGGAGGGCAAAATCATACCGCTATTCAGCAACGCCCAATTTTTAGGCCACAACCCAATCGTTTAGGACTGACTTTGCAGCACCAATGTGCCAGCGGGGACTGGGGGGGCATCAACCAATTCTGCCGTGATCAGCATCTGTACCCCACTGGCTCCACAGGCCGCGTCAGGAAGCTGCCACTGGTTGGTAGCTTGGGCCGCATCGGGGTTGAACTGACCACAAAAGAGCGGCGCTTGCTCCGCGATCGCCCACAGCCGATAAACCTGATCCGCCCCCAGCGGCGGCAAATCTGCCGTAAAAATCAGTGCCGTTGCATCCTCTGGATCGACCACTAAACGACCGCTGGCCTGGGGTTGGGCCTCGGCACCCGCCAAAGTGTAAAGGCGATTATCAGGTTGACTAAAGCTGGCCACCACCGCTTCACTTTGAATGAGGGCTTGCCTTAAACGCTGATTTTCAACTGCGACGGCAATCAGGGCGACGACGGTGGCGGCCCAACCCAATCCCAACCCTACCAACCCCCACGGGCGGGCGGATCGGCGCGATCGCGGGGGCGCGGGAGCGATCGCGGGGGCCGGGCTGACGGCTGAGGCGGACACTGCGGTCAATACGCGATCGCGCAACGGCGGCGGCGGCGACTGGGGCGGTAAACCCTGGGGTATGGCCTGCCAGGAGGCTTCTAGAGCGGCCAGTTCAGCGACCACTTCGGGATCATGAGCCAGCCATGACTGTACCTGGGTCGTTTCGGCCTCGGTCAAGTCGTTGAGGACATAACCAGCCAGCAGCGATCGCCAATTGTCGGGAAGCGAATTTGAGGTCATAGAAGGAGGATGGCGCAATTAAAGAAAGTCATTTCCAAGCAGATCGCGGAGGCGGAGCAGTCCCTGACGGGAGCGGGTTTTGACGGTGCCGAGGGGCATCCCTAACCGGGCGGCAATTTGGGACTGGCTCAAGCCCTCAAAGTAGGCAATTTCGAGCACTTCGCGTTCGGCGGGGGGCAACTGGTCGAGGGCGGTGCGGAGGCGCTGCCGTCGGTCGTTTTGGTCGGCCTGCTCTAACGGCGTCGGCGGACGCGGGGCCGCCCCGGCCATACGCTGCACCTTTTGGAGAATAGTGCGGCGACCGCCCCCCACGCGCAGACGATCCAGCGCGCGCGATCGCGTGTAGGTGGCCAGGTAGCTGCCCATGCTGCCCCGGTCGGGGTCGTATTTTTGCTGCTGCCAAAAATTGACAAATACTTCCTGGGTCAGGTCTTCAGCCTCGGGGGCGTTTTGCAACATTTTCAAGGCCAGGGTGTAGACCAGGGGGGCGTAGCGATCGTAGAGGGTGGCGAGGGCGTGGGTATCGCCAGCTCGCAGTTGACGCACCAACTCGCGGTCGCTAGCGGCGTCAGCAGCATCAGAACTCGGCGTCAACGGAGGCATAGAAGGGCTGCCAATAATACGACTAAGGCAGAGGTTTGGATGTTTTGAGGGGGGCGGCAATCCGATCGGGGCGATCGCTCGTATGGAAGTCGGTTCTGCGAAAGCAAACCCGACCATGATGTTAGCGCTTTAAGGATCGGTCCATGAGCAAATTTCGAATGAATCTCCCTTCCCAGTCTGCAAGAGGATTGTCCCGCCGTCGATTGGTCGCGGGGGGAGCGATCGCGGGCCTCGCGGGCACCCTCGGCTTTTCCGCTTTGACGAAACGTCCGGCTCAAGCGAGTTTGAAGGCCCACGAGGCCGCTATGAACGATGCCGAAATTTTGAACGGCGCGCTCTATTACGAGCATCAGGCCATTTGGGCCTACAGTGCCGCTGCCGGAGAGTTGAGCGATTCCGATGTCGGCAAGGCCGTTTTGGCGATCGCCCTGGCGAACCAGGCCGATCATATGACCCACCGCGATACGCTGGCCCAGGTCGTCCGCGATTTGGGGGGGATGCCCATGATGGCTGAGTCGAGCTACGACCTCTCCAGCTATTTGGAGCAGGGCAATGGCGGACTGGACTCGGATGTGAATATCGCCAAGCTGGCGCTGGCGCTGGAGACCGATGCCGCGATCGCCTATGCCAGCGAAGTCGCCCGCCTGATGACCCCGGAACTGGTGACCGCCGGAGCCTCCATCGCTGCTGCCGAAGCGGCCCACGCCACCGTCATTCGCGCTGCCTTGGTCGGACTCGGGGTGGAGATTGACGCCGTACCCGCCGCTTTCGTCAGTGCCGACACCCGCGACCAGTGGGTGCTGAAAGTTTAAAACCGCTGGCCCGAGTTCTTCGTATATCGCCTGTAGGTCTACAACGTCGCCATCCCGTCAGGGGGTGGCGATTTTCCCCGCCCTCGCAGTGGCGGTGGGCTGACCAATGCCCCCAGCCGCCTGCGATCGCTTGCACAATTTAACGCAGTAAACCGAGAGCAATGATTTATGCAACAGTTTACGACTAACTTAATCAGCCTCAATGCCGCCGCGCCCTTTAACTCGATGGCGATGGGCGATGCCCTGCTCACGCTGGATGCGCCCACCGCGACGACTCGCACCCTGCGCGTCCAGCTCCAGGCCGATGGTTTAGAAGACCTGACCGAGATTGGCGGCATCCACGTCGCCCACATCCACGGCCAGTTTGCGGGCAACCGCGATCGCCCCCTCCTCGATCAAGGCGACGGCAGCTTCTTTGACGGCACCGGGGGCGACCCGGCCAACTCCATCCTGCCCACCCTGGCAGATAGCGATTTGGACGGCGACGGCTTTCTCAACTTTTTGGAAGGTCGCCCCAACTATGGCCCCGTCGTGCTCAATCTGACCGCCGAACCGATCGAGTCCCCCCCCGATGGCACCCCACCACTTACCCATTTCCTCAGTCTGGCCGGGGCTGGCGAAATCAATCCCGCCGAGCTGTTCCCCGCTGGGTCAGACTTTGATCTGGACACCACCTACACCTTTGATTTGACCGATCCTGACCAATTGCGCCAGTTCAACAACCTGACGCCGCTGCCCAATCGGGAGATTGTGCTGCACGGGTTGACGGTTCCCACAGAGATTTCGGCAGCGATCGATGCGGCGGCGATGGGCAATGCCCCCGCCGGGACCGACCTGGGCAATGGAGAAGCTTTTCGCATCACCGCTCCGGTGGCGGCGGGCACGATTCAGCCGCTATTCACCGGGGCGGCGGCGAATACGCAACTGCTGGCGCTCACCGATGACAACACGCTGGTATCCTTCGACCCGACTAACCCTGCCGATACGATGTCGATTCCCGTAACGGGCATCAACGGTGTTTTGTTGGGGATCGATACCCGACCCGCCAACGGATTGGTGTACGGCCTGACGACGGCTAATGAGCTGTACACTCTCGACCCCACGGGCTTTGGCAGTGGCGACTTTGGCGGCTCGTTTACCCTGACCGAAGCGGAGCAATCCTTGCTGGAGGACGGCGGGCTGTATATCAACCTGCACACCCAAAACTTCAACGGCGGCGAACTGCGCGGTCAGGTCGCTGTGGAGCTAGAGGACGACGTGGTGGCCAGGGGGCTGACGATGTCAGAAGCCCAACAGGTCGGAGCCGTGGTGCCGGATGGTCCTGCGATCGGCCAGTTCGACGTGGTGTATGACGATGCCACCAATGCGTTGAACATCTCCGGTACCTTCAGCGATCTCACCAGCGACCTGTTGCCCGTCGGCGCAACGGACGCCGAAGGCAATCCCCAGAGCGCCATTCACCTGCACAACGCGATCGCGGGGGCCAACGGTCCCATCGTGCGGAACTTCACCGTTGATCCGAGTGGCAGCTTCACGGGTTCCTTCACCCTCACCGAAGCGGAAGAAGCGCTGTTGCTGGACGATGCGTTCTACGTCAACTTGCACACCGAAACCTTTGGCAGCGGCGAACTGCGCGGCCAGGTGGACGTAGAGCTAGAGAGCGATATCGTCGCCAGCGGCCTGACCCTTGAGGAAAACCAACAGGCCGGGGCCGTTGTTCCTCCCGATGGTCCGGCGACGGGCAGCTTCGGCATTATCTACGACGACGCCACCAACCAACTAAACACCACGGGCACCTTTAGCGGCCTCACCAGTCCGCTGCTGCCCGTCGGGGCCACCGATGTCGAAGGCAATCCGCAAAGTGCCGTTCACTTGCACCAGGGCGCGGCGGGAGCAAATGGGCCGATCCTCCGCAACTTGACCACGAGCGATGATGTCGCCGAGTTGGTCAGTACGCTGTCCATCCCCTTTGAGGGAGGCACCATCTCAGGCTTTGACTTTAACCCCGTGGCCGATCGCCTGCGTTTGGTCGGTGACAATGATCAAGACTTTCGCATTAACGTTGATACAGGAGCCGTGATCGTTGATGGCGATCTGGCCTTTGCGACGGGCGATGTCAACGCGGGCGTCAATCCAAACGTGACGGCAGCAGCCTACACCAACGCCTTTGCGGGCACCGAAGCCACTCAGCTCTACGACCTGGACACGCTGCTCAACAGCCTGTTACTGCAAGCTCCGCCCAACGACGGCATTTTGCAAACCATCGGTGATTTGGGCTTTGATCTGGATACGCTGGGCGGGTTTGATATCGTGTCGGGGGCACCCGACGACAACACCGCCTTTGTGGTGTCGAATGCTTCCCTCTACACCCTCGACCTGGAAACCGGATTGGCGACCAACCTCGGCATGATTGGGGATGACGAGGACATCAACTTCCAGGGACTGGCGGCAGTTTCGGAGGTGAGTGCGATCGCTGAATTGCTCGACCTGACTGGCTTTGATGGGGATGTCACCGCCGAACTCACCCTGTCCCGCGAAGCGGCCTTCGACAATATCCTCAAATTCTATGAAACTGATGCCCAGGGCCAGATCGCGGGCCTGCAGCCAGGGGATAGCGGTTATGAAGATGCGGTCCGCACGAGCTTGATCGATGGCTTGGCACTCATGGTGGATAATCTATCCACTGCTGAAGAAAGCATCATGCTAATGGGAGGGACTTACTATGCCCCCGCCTTATTGGTCGATGGCGATCTCGACAATCTGGTCACGATTGATGATGCGGCTAGCGGCATGGGCCGCATTGAGCGGGATGGTAACGTCTGGCGTTTCGAAGACTTAACTGACTTCGACTTCAATGACCTGGTGTTGACGCTAAATGCGGCTGAAGTGGCCACTCCTTTGGCATAGTGCTTGCCACCGCCAGGGTCTGGTCTGGATGGGTGTGATCGGCTGCGCTCAAATCACATCCCCACCCAAGACAGCAACGGGTTTTGTCGAGGTTTGGCAATGCCAAACCTCGACAACCGGGGCTCTTTTTTTTGAGCAATGGCCATGACGTGATCGCGACACTCCGAATGATGAAAAGGGTACCTTGGCCTTTGGGTTCAGGGTGGTGGGCCGTATCACTCTCTGGTAGGGGGTTTTGGCGCGATCGGTGAGGGGCGGACCCACCCTACGCCGCTCTATTTTCAAGGCAACTCCCTTAGGACTGAGAATTGAATAAGTTGGGATAGCCGTCTCGGCTGTCCCCAGGCAGGCAAGATGCCTGCCCTAACAATTTGGATGTTATTTGATCCTCATTCCTTAGGAAATCGGCTGACTCATTTACCGTGCTTAACGGCCCTGAAGTAGCAAACGTCCGATCTAAGCTCAGTACGGGGATGGCACCGATTTTAGCGCCCAAGCGAGAAAGCGCTCGGTGTAGTACAAGGCTAACTGGTTACTGAGGCCATTAAAAACCGTATCAAAGGCATGTTCAGCCCAGGGAATTTCGAGCCAAACAGCCTGATTATCAGCGGCCTGAAGCTGTTCATGGAGTTGGCGGCCATACTTGGCCTGCACGACATGGTCGCGTCCGGCATATACCAGCAGAGTCGGCGGCAAATCCGGTGTCACGTAGTTGAGCGGCGATGCCTGCCGATAGAGATCTGGTGCCGTCGCCGGGGGACCGCCTAAAAATGTTCTTAACACAGCGCGAGTATTGATCGGATCGGGGACGGGTGGGTCTTGGTAGCCTGCGGTTAGATCCACCGGCCCATAGTAAAGAACGACCGCCTGCATCGGGACTGCCGACTCATAAGCCGCGATCGCTGCCAGCTGTGCCCCAGCGGAGCGTCCTAGTACCGCCATGCGATTTAGATCCACCGATAACTCCTCGGCGTGGGATTGAATATAAGTCAGGGCGGTTTTCACATCCGTCAGCTGCGCTGGAAAGGGATATTGAGGGGCGTGGCGGTAGTCAATGGCGATGACCGTATAGCCTTGGGCGGCCATGTAGCGGCTGAAGTTGGCTTTGTTGTCGGGACTGCCGCTCTGCCACGCCCCACCGTAGATCACCACAAGGGTCGGATAGCGACCAGAGCTGAGCGGTCGGTAGACATTTAGCGTCAGGGCGGTTCCGTCGGGCTGAGCAAAGACCATGCCCCGATCTATGCGCACGTCCTCCAGGGCAATGCCGCGAAAGCTATCCGCTAAGACCCAAGGTTGGGAGCGCAGGGGGGGCAGTGCGGTTGCAGGAACGCCAGCCAAGAAATCATCACCCAACACAGCACGCATTTCCGCGTCGATCTGTCGGTTAGTCGCAGGCAACTGAGCCAGGGGCAGCAGGCTGAGCCCGAGTCCTAAGAGGCTACCGACCAAGATAAGGAGATGGAGCCTGCCCCCAGTCCGGCTCAGGCCCAGGCATAAAAGGGCGATCGCATTTATGCTAATCAGCCAGGGACTGATTTCAGGCGCACCCACGCCCAGCGGCAGGAGGAATGCCGTGGGGGCCGGTACGACAACCCAGAGGCTAAGGAAAAGCCCCGCTAAACTGAGCAGTAAGATGGGCAAAGTCAAGAAAAACCACTGGCTAATAACGTCTGTAAGCGCTGCTGACGCACCGGTTTAAGCGGCAGTCGTAGCACTTTGAGTGTAGGTTATCAACGATTGTGGATAGGGCGCTGAAGAGTGTGCTGATTTTCGTATGGATTGCTCGACTGGCGATCGCCTCGACCCCTTTGAACCAGATTTGCCCAATATGGATGGGATTTAAGGCCCCAACCTGGTCGGCTTAGCAAATGTCTGACGACTTTCTTGATCCCCTGCAAACTGAGGTATTCTTGAGAGACGCATTTACGCGACAGTAAGCAAATCTTCTCGTTCAGCACGCTATGGCAACTCCGACCCGATACCCCATCATGGCAATTGGAGGGGCAGAAGATAAGGTGGGCCAGCGGACAATTTTGACGACCTTTTTTAACAACGCGGGCGGGCCGGAGGCCACGATCGGGGTTGTGCCCTGTGCCTCTCAGGAGCCCAGCGTCGTCGGGGCTCGCTATCACGGGATTTTCACCGAGATGGGCGCTCCAGACGTGCAAGTTTTAGATATTCGCAGCCCCCACGAGTGCGACGAAGCGCGCTGGCTGGAGTTGTTGGATCGCTGCACCGGGGTATTTCTTTCCGGGGGCGATCAGATTCGGTTATTCGACTTTCTCCACGACAGCGCTTTCTTGTTAGCCATGCAAAAGCGGCTGTACATGGGCACCCTGGCCCTAGCGGGCACCAGTGCTGGCGCTGCCGTCATGGGCGAACGCATGGTTTCCGGCGGCAGTAGTGGCGAATCGCCCAATCGCTCTCTGGTTGATTTGATGGATGGCTTAGGCTTCATTCCTGAGCTAGTCGTCGATCAGCACTTTCATAACCGCAACCGGATGGCACGCCTGATGAGTGCGATCGCGGCCAACCCTGACAAATTGGGCCTGGGTATCGACGAAGACACCTGTGCTGCTTTCAAGGGGGATGGCACCTTTGAAGTCATTGGCAAAGGGTCGGTTACGGTCATCGACCCTACAGAATTAACGCACACTAACTATCGGTTTTCGGAGGCGGACACCCCCCTCAGCTTGCATAATCTGCGGGTTCACGTCCTCAACGAGGGCGACCATTACGATTACAAAGATCGTTCAGTTCGCGCCTCCAGTATTGAAGTGCAGTTTAAGTTCTAAACCGATTTCACTGAAAGCGAGAATCGGCATCAGATTTCAAGCTGGATTCAACTCATAATTCTATGGATGTCATATATTTCATAACCACCAGCTTTTCATTGATAACAATTGATAATATGTAATGTCGTTTTGAAGGCGGCATTTTTTATTGCCTAAAAGCCCTACCAATGGCTCAGCTACCTGTAAAGCTGGAAAAACGCTCAGTCGCTTTGACTGATTTTCATTAATCGAATTTTATTATGAATAAAGCCCATAACCCCTACTACGAAATGTTATGGAGCGTTGACATGGGTTCGCTATCTCTGTTGCTATTCAATAAATCTTGTATTATCTAATACAGTTACAGTTGTGGGCTGTCATTTAATGAACCCCTCAGTTCCTAGCCGCTTAACTGCCAAAATTTTAGACCAGTTAAAAAATCTCTTCGTGAAATCTTCTCGATACAGTTAATTGATAGTTTCCCCCTGGTACTGATAGCGCATTTCAAACTTTGACTAGATGCAGTTCATACAATTAATTGAGAAGCTAGTGGCAGTTCCCTATGGATATAGCGGCTTCATTTCAATCAAAATCGTTAGTACATTTTTACTTCAAAAGTAAGACTGCCCTTTAACTTCTGTTCTGTCGGGATCTGCAAAAATACCTTTCGTAATCTATGAAAATTCTGCAAACTAGAACCCTACGCGGCCCCAATTACTGGAGCATTCGGCGAGAAAAGCTGATTGTCGTGCGGCTTGATTTAGAAGATTTAGCTGATCGGCCTTCGGATACGTTGCCCGGTTTTTACGATGGCCTTGTAGAGGTGCTGCCGAGTCTGGACGAACATTATTGCTCGCCGGGGTGCCGGGGGGGGTTCTTCCGCCGCGTCCAAGAAGGGACCATGATGGGCCACATCGTGGAGCATGTGGCCCTAGAGCTACAGGTATTGGCAGGCATGGAAGTGGGCTTTGGTCGGACCCGCGAAACCAGCACCCCCGGCATTTATCAGGTCGTCGTCGAATACCAAAATGAGGCGGCCGGTCGCTATGCCACTCGCGCCGCTGTCCGATTATGCCAAAGCATTGTAGAAACCGGCACCTATCCAGAGGCAGAGCTGCGCATCGATCTCGCCGACCTGCGAGAACTGCGGGATGCAGCGATGCTCGGTGCCACCACCGAGGCGTTAATGTCCGAAGCTGAAGCCCGTGGCATCCCCTGGATGGAACTGGAAAACTGTGACCTGTTTCAGTTGGGTTACGGCAAGCATCAAAAGCGGGTACAAGCGGCTCTGACTTCCATGACCAATGTCTTGGGGGTAGAGTTGGCTAGCGACAAAGAACGCACCAAAGCCATTCTAGAGAGCATGGGGGCACCCGTGCCGGCGGGACATCTCATTTACACCATTGATGAGCTGGAAGTGGCCATCGATCGCCTCGGCGGCTATCCCATTGTCGTCAAGCCTTTGGGCGGGAATCACGGACGCGGCATCACCACGGAGATTCGCTCCTGGCGGGAGGCGGAAGCGGCCTACGATCGCGCCAAAGCAGTCTCTAGTGGCGTCATCGTCGAGCATTTCTACACCGGACGGGATCACCGCATTTTAGTCGTCAACCATCAGGTGGTGGCGGTGGCTGAGCGCGTCCCGGCCCGCGTCATCGGCAACGGCCATAGCAGCATTGCTGAGCTAGTTGAGCAAGAGAACCAGGATCCGCGGCGGGGCAACGGGCACGACAACGTGCTGACGCAAATCAAGCTGGATGCCGCGGCGGACGAGCTGCTGGAGCGCCAGGGCTGCACCTTGGACACGGTATTAGCGGTGGGGCAGGTCGCTTACCTGCGAGCGACGGCGAACCTCAGCACGGGGGGGACGGCCATCGATCGCACCGACGACATTCATCCCGAAACGGTGTGGCTGGCCGAGCGCGTTTCCCGCATTATCGACCTCGACATTGCGGGCATTGATGTGATTACCACGGACATCACGAAGCCGCTGCGGGAGGCGGACGGCGTGATTTTGGAAGTGAATGCCGCCCCCGGCTTGCGAATGCACTTAGCCCCCAGTGAGGGCATTGCCCGCAATGTGGCCGCGCCGATCTTGCAAATGCTGTTCCCGCCGGGAACGCCGACGCGCATCCCGGTGGTCGCGGTCACGGGCACCAATGGCAAAACGACGACGACGCGCTTGATTGCTCATATTGCCAAGCAGGCTTACGAGACCGTTGGGTTTACGACGACTGATGGCATTTACATCGGCGATCGCTTGATCGAGAAAGGCGACACCACGGGTCCCCAAAGCGCCAAGATGATCTTGCAAGACCCGACCGTTGAGATGGCGGTGTTAGAAACGGCCCGAGGTGGCATTTTGCGATCGGGGCTCGCGTTTCTGCACTGTGATGTCGGGGTGGTGCTGAATGTGGCTGCCGATCACCTGGGCTTGGGCGATATTGACACCATTGACCAAATGGCGCGAGTCAAAGCCGTGGTCGCAGAAGCGGTACATCCGGATGGTTATGCGGTCCTTAATGCCGATGATGAGCGCGTCGCTGCCATGGCAGACCAAGCGCAGGGGAAAGTGGCCTATTTCTCGATGGATGCTCAAAATCCCCTCGTACAAAATCATGTTAAGCGAGGCGGCATTGCTGCTGTCTATGACCACGAGCAGATTGTCATTTTGCAACAAGATTGGGTACACCGAGTTGAAAATGTAAGACAGGTACCCATGACGCTGGGCGGACGAGCCCCCTTTATGATTGCCAATGCCCTGGCGGCGAGTTTGGCGGCTTTTGTCCAGGGGATCAAGGTGGAGCAGATTCGGGCCGCGCTGCGGAGCTTTGAGGCATCGGCCAAGCAAACGCCGGGCCGCATGAACCTGTTCAACCTGAGAAACTACCACGTACTGGTGGACTATGCCCACAATCCGGCAGGCTATGAAGCGGTGGGCGGCTTTGTCAAAAACTGGGCGGGGCCAACTATCGGGGTGGTCGGTGGACCGGGCGATCGCCGCGATGAAGATCTCGTGGGCTTGGGACAGCTCGCTGGCACCTTCTTCGATCAAATCGTGGTCAAAGAAGATGACGATAAACGTGGTCGTCCGGCAGGTAATGCCGCCGATCTCATTGTGCAGGGCATCACGCAAGCCGCTACCCCGCCAGTGCCGTTTATCGTCGAGTTAGAGGAGACAGCGGCGATCGCCTGGGCGCTAGACAATGCGCCTCAAGACGCGCTGGTGGTGATCTTCCCGGAGCAGGTGAGCCGCGCGATCGCGCTCATTGAGGCCCGGAATCCCATCGTCGATGTCCCCAAAGCTGCCGTCTCAGATTTGCCCTCGGAGGTATCGCCGCTGGAGCCCATCTCGATAGTCGGTCAGTAAATTCTGCTTAGCTCTCTTTAGCCTGAGGTCAGGCTGTGGGGGCTAGTTCTGGCAACTATCATTAGGCATAAGTCGCTCAAAGCTAAGCCATCAAAGGATTCTAGGCTCCGTTTGGGCGGCTAAACCTCACCGCCTGTGGCACCTCTCCTTCCTAAGGAGAGGTTTAGTCACAATCTACTCAATGATTTGCCTCGAATTGGGCCGAGCCTCCGGTTCCTCTCCTTGTCAAGGAGAGGTTAGGTGAGGTTATACAGCCCGTAAAACTGCCACAACCGATTTCTGAAACCTATACTCGACAAACGATACAGCGATTTATGTATAAAGGACAGCTGGCAAGGGGCGATCGCCTACCCTGGAATCAGCTCATCAAGGACTCGAAAGCGAATGTGATTAACGGACAAATCCCGCACGGAGAGGTCATCGGGCTTATCATCAGCCTGCATTTTGTTGAAGGGAATGCCTTTGCCCAGTTCGGTGTGATACCAGGCGAGTCCCATAAAGAACCGCTGGGGGTAGGGGCCGCGTTCAATCACATCGTCCACATTCGATTCCATCGGTAGCCAACCGATCCCCGGTACATAGAACTCCAGCCACACATGGTTAAAGTCCGGCTCCAGCGGCAGATGGCGATATTCGGGATGGAGCGGGCATTTGTAGCGACCAATGGTGCGACAGGCGATGCCGTTCAGGCGGGCGAGGGCCAGGAGGATGCCCACATACTCCCCGCAGGAGGCGGTGCCCCGATCTAGCGCCACGTCGGGCGTGTCGATTTTGGGCTGAATGCTGTAAGAGAGGCGATCGTAAACGTAGTTGCGAATCCTCAGCATTTTGCGCAGGACGTTGGTTTCGGTGCCTGCCCCCTCGCGAGCGGCTTGCTGAATGGTGGGCGTATCCATCGCCAGTTCGTCATCATCTACCAGATAACGCTGAAACTCAGAGGGGAGCGGCAGCTCAGCATCGATATCGTCAGGAGTCAGGGAGTACTTGAGGCTGTACATTTCGACCGTCGCCTTCCAGCCCAGCAATCCCCCCTGAAAGGGCTGCATCTGGTCAAACCGAAAGACTGCTACCTGCTGCCCATTCTGCTCTTCAAGGGTGAAGGGGTGGCCAACGGGTTCCACGTGGCGGACCCGCTGCCGCAGGGTGTTGGCGGGCAGGGCAATGCGCCATTCCACATTGGTCAGGGCGACGGCTTCCAGTGGCAGTAACTCTTCGACGTAAGAAATCTCGACCAGAAAGCCGTTGGAGAGGGTGTAATGCTCGGCGGCATTCGTATGTAGATAAAGCGGATGGATGAAGGTGCGATCGCGAAACGTTAACTCATAGGGCGATTCGCTGTTGGGGTTGTCGCGGATGTAGGGTTCTTCGTCGGCATAGACGATGTAGCAAATAGGCTCCTGCGCCCCGGCTGGCTGATAAAAGGTGATGCCCGTGGGTGAGCCGTAGGGGGTGAGGGCACTGAGCTGCACGGTGCCCGTGGCGCGATCCAGGCAGTAAACTGTTTGCTCGTCGCGATCGCAGACCCACAGACCCATTTCGTTCACTGCCAGCGTTTCTGGCCCCACCCCTGGCTGCGGAAATTTTCCGGTCGGTTGGCCGCTCTGGCGATCAAAGTGATGGATGTAGCCGGATTTTTGACAGCTCGCATAGACCGTGTTTTCCCACACCGCCACCCCCGCGACGGGATAGGGCAACCGCGCAAACAGAGCCGGTTTTAGCGTTTCGCGATCGCACCAAAAGATCTCCTCGCCCCGAGCAAACCAAAAGGTATTTTGCCAGAGCGACAGCCCCCCCACATCCATCCACTCTTTTTCTTCCAACTGGTAGGGGTTGAGGATCACCGTATTGTTAGTCTGGGGATCAACTGCCACCAGATAACCCCGGATGGTGTCGATGGAATAGAGGCGATCGCCATCGGCTGCGAGTCCTGACAAGGCGTAAACCCCAATGGGGCGAATGGTCGACGGGCGCGACATCAGCTCAGGGCTGCCAGGCTCAGAAGGGGACATAAGCGAACTCGGCTCAGAAAGGACCGCAACGATTTTGTAACAATCGATTACGGCCCTCATTATAGGGATTTATGCCCCCTGATATTGCTCCTTTTAACATCGTCGAGAACGCTCCAGTTTAGAGAGGCCGCCGCTGGATTCGAGGGAGCCGCGATCGCCCCCCGCATTCACTGACTAGGAATGAGGATCAAATAACATCCAAATTGTTTAGGGCAGGTATCTTGCCTGCCTGGGGACAGCCGAGACGGCTATCCCAACTTATTCAATTCTCATTCCTTAGAGCGATCGCAAGGGTGCTGTAAATGTCTGAATGTCTTCCCAACTCCACGGGGATGGGGGGGCTTGAGTATAGTCAATAAAATAGTCGTACCCCAGTTGCTCATAGAGTTCGTTGACCAGCGACTGTAAATCGACCGTAACTTCGCTGTCTTCTGGACGCAGCGGGCAGATCAGGGAAGGAATGGGGGTCGTCACGTTAAAAGCGTACAAATCGGCCAGGGGTCGCTGAGTCGCCCGACTGACCAGTAAGCGATAGTGGCTGGGAATCACGTCCGGCTCTAACAAAAAGGCTGGCCCCGCCCGGAGCAGATCAATTTCCACCAGGTTAGTGAGACTTCCGAGTACCCGCTGTCGCTTGGCCTCATATTGGCTGCGCCCCTCCCCCCATTTGTTAGCTGGCGACAGCACTTCGATCTCCGTCACCACAGCCTGCGTAGCCGCATCCTTCACTTCTAAAAAGGATTGCTGCATTTCCACGGGCATCGGCACCCTGACTTTGATCGGTTGCACCCTCGGGTTAAGGGTGGTCGCCGTCGTCAGGGGGGTCGATGCCTGGGTCCGTTGCTGAATGCTGACATCAGGCCGTCCGACAGCCAGTGTCACCGCATCGGTCACGGTGTAGACCCATTTATCCGTGACTACCCGATATTTGGGTAAAAGCTTAGGCACGAGCCGCCGCGCGATCGCCGCCACCAACTGATTGTGAAAATCAGACCAGAAATCAGGCTGTTCCAGATAGGGATTCATCCCCGGAAATGGATTTGGCATGGGTAAGCGCGGCGTACGTGTCTTTATGATAAGGACTCACCGCCGCTTTAAACCCGAGCGTATTCCCCCGTGAGCTTATTGAGCTGGTTGACGAGCAGGCTGAGGAACAGCCCCACGTCAGTGACGACGCCGATAGATTCCAGGGAGCCGCGATCGCTCAGTTTTGTCACCACGGCAGGGTTGATATCGACACACACCAGCTTCACCCCAGCGGGGGTCATGTTGCCGACCCCGATCGAGTGCAGCATGGTGGAAAGCATCAAAATCAAGTCCGCGCCCTCAATCAGCCGCGCATAGTCGGCCTGCGCCTGGATCAGATCCATTTGCGTATCGGGGAGTGGCCCATCGTCGCGAATCGACCCCGCCAGGGAAAAGGGCACATTGTTTTTGACGCATTCGTACATCACCCCGCTGTGCAAAACCCCCTGCTCCACCGCGTTGGCGATGCTGCCACAGCGGCGAATGGCGTTGATCGCTTTGAGGTGATGACGGTGACCCCCATGAACGGAAACGCCCCGCTGCATATCCATGCCCAGGGAGGTGCCCATGAGGGCCTGCTCGATGTCGTGGACGGCGATCGCGTTGCCCCCCAGCAGCCCGTGAATGTAGCCACCCCGGATCAGGGTTTGCAGATGTTCGCTGCCCCCGGTGTGGATCACGACTGGCCCGGCGGTCACCACCGCTTTGCCGCCCTGGTCGCGGATGCGGCGCAAATCCCAGGCAATCTGTTCCACGATGAGTTCGACCCGCCGTTCGCTAGAGACCCCCGCCCCCATAAAGCTGAACTCCTCTGAGGAATTTTGCTTCAGGGTAGTGCTACTGCGCTTGGTGCGGATGCCTTCACTGCCGACGACCACCGATTCGCCGATCTGCAAATCTCGCAGCAGCTTACAGTGAGCAACGGGACCTTGAGCGGTGTGGGTAACCGCGATCGCGCCATCCATCCGTTGGCCTTGCACCTTGATCCACTGCCCGGCGATCGACACTTCAGTGGGATAGATTGCCGTTACGTAAAAATCGTCCGGGGCGACTCCCGCTTGCACGATGGGTTCGAGCTGGGCCTCAACGGCTTCGTCGGGGGCCACCACTGCGCCCAGATCCACGAGCTGTCCCAGGATGTCTTCAATCACAGCGGCGTCAGGAGCGGAAACCTTCACCTCGGCGGTGGAAACATCCTGGCGCTGTTCCCCCAGGTTAAAGTTCAGCACTTGGAAGCTGCCGCCAGCGGCCACGATCGTATCCAGAGCGCGATTCACCAATCCAGAGTCGAGCAAATGCCCCTCTAGATGAATGACGCGGCTCTGAATGGAGGACGCCTGGGGCGCGACGCGACGCGGTTCCGTCAGCCGCAGGGTCAAGCACTTGGCCGCCCCACCCGCCTTGAGAAACTCATTGAGGGGCGTTTCGACGACGGTAAAGCCCCGTGCCTCTAAGGTGTGCTTGAGGCGATCGCTGGCGCTGTTGAGAATAATGGTTTGATCGACGTTGACCGCATTACAGGCAAAGTTGACCGCATCCACCTCATCGACCGCAAGGCGCTGGTCGGCGGGAACGCGGCGCTCAATCAAATGGTTGGAATAGGTGTCAAACGCAGGCGGATAGTACAGCAGGTCGCCGTTGTTCAGCGGACAGAAGCAGGTATCCAGGTGATAGAACCGCCGGTCAATCAGCCGCAGCGACAGCACCTCCACATCCAACCACTGCGCTAAGTAAGGATGGGAGTCAAGCTCGGTGCGGAACCCATATCCGGCCCAGAGCCAGCCCCCAGCCCGGTCGAACAGGGCATCGCCCGCCCCTTCAAAGGGCAAACTTTTGGGCAAGGTCTTAACGGTGTAGCCGTGATCGGCAAACCATTGCTGAAAATGGGGCTCTTCGCCCTGCCGTTCGGGATGGAGGAAGCGACTGAGCACGACAGTATCGTCGAGCACCAACCCCGCATTGGCCGTAAACACCAGGTCTGGCCACCCCGGTTGAGGGGGCACTAGCTCGACGGTAGCGTGCTCTTTGAGGAGGGTATGGAGCTGCTCCCACTGCGCTTGGGCGCGATCGCGGGAGGAGCGATGAATATTGCCTTCCATCCACGGATTAATCACGTAATCAACGTCGTAGTGCTGGGGGGCACACATTAAAATTCGCACTGGCTGGGTCATGGTTAGCTCAATCTGAAATCGATGGGGGTAATGAATGTCTTCGCAGAACGGTTAGCGACGAGGAGAGGTCTCCCCCGGCAGCTTCAATTATGATTGACCCAAGGCGCACCCTCCGCGCTTTATCCGCAAACTGGCGCTAAAGTCATGGAACGATGATGTTAGCGATCGCGCCGTTGGGTGTCAGGCGTGCCGGTTATCCTTCTTTCGAGTTGGGCTGAGGTTTGTTGAGATTGGCTCGCCCCACGTCGAAAGAAATGGCATAAGGACTATCGGTTCGGGTGGAGGCTTTGCGGATTTCCAGGCCAATGACCTGTCCGTCTTCGTCATAATCCAACACGAGTCCTGGGGCGATTTGCGTCGTTTCCTCAATCACAGTCGTGACGAAAGCAATCTGGAGAATGTCTTTGTCAGGGTCATAAACGACTTTCATGAGAAAAGATGTCCTTATTTTTAGCGAACTAAGTAGGCAGTTGTAATTAAACGTAAGACGCCGTAGGTCGTGGTTGAGGAACGAAACCCAATACCCGCATGGGTTACGCTATCGCTAACCCATCCTACAGTTGAATCAGCCCAGCTACTTATGAACCGGACGACGCTAGCGAGCGCAATCAGGCTGACTAGTCCGAATTTTGTAACCCAATTATAAACAGCGGTGGTGGCTGACTTGGTTAACAGACCAGGTCTCGATGCTAACAGTCAAATCCTGGTCAAACTTCCGGGTAGCCCTTGGCGGATACTGCTACGCTTGCTCCCAGTCGCCAATGCTGACCCACGTGCTAGAGCCGTCTTCCCAATGCTCTTTCTTCCAAAAGAGAGTTCAATACCGTGCCATCCAAAGGGGGTGTTCAACATGCTCAGCAGCACCCATTTCCGTTCAAGTGGGTAAAGCCTTAGACTTACCAGCGTCTGGGTGTAGAGTACTGACCAGAAGATGGTTGACCACGTCGACCAGTTTGTAGAGTTTCTGGTGGGAAGACTGTCTCCCCGTATTTTCCAAGAACTCCTCAAAATTATTGGCCATGAGGTGGAGATGAGAATCTACCTACGATCTCTGTGTCTGCCGAGGTGCTTTAGGAATCAGGATTTTATAAAATCCAAGTTTTGTCGGGCAGGCATCTTGCCTGCTCTTGGACAGCCGAGACGGCTGTCCACACTTAATTAAATTCCCATTCCTTAGTTCAAAATTTTGGTCAACCAGTGAAGCTGTAGTGAAAGTTTGCCCTAACGGCTAGAAGCTTCCGGGTGATGGTGGTCATTCTTAGAAGAGTTGGGGAACGATCTTTTTGTAGCTGTTGATAAAAATCAAGTGATGAGCCTCAAGAGCCTAGGGGTATTGGGTATAGTTGCCTGCTTAGCGTTCCTAGTCTTTCAAGGGAACTGGGTAGGATTATTATGCTGCTTCCTTATCATTGCGTTGATGAGGTTAACAAAGCTTCTATCACCGCAACCGCCAGAGCGACCAATAAAGCCATCCAAAAAAGCTATGGAGATTTTAGATGTTGTTACCGGCATAACAGCAGCTCCAAGAAGCGACTTTTCTAAGTCAATTCCTATAATGACTCTTAAGGATGGAGCTGTGGTTAGAACTTGGAAAAATCTAGTTGGCTATGACCATGTATTTTTATCAGATTCAAAGGGAAATATAATCTATGGTGGCATGGTGGCTTTGTCGGGTGGATTCAGTGCAAAGGGCTACAGGCTGCAATCGCACAAATTCGACGTGAATTGACATGAAATTTAATTTTAATATTTACTCGGATATTCAAAATGTTGAATCCAGAAAAAATTCTAAACGAATCTGAAATTGATCGTCCGAAGTTAGATTATAGTTTTCTGCTGCTTACTTACGTTATTTGCGCCGACCAACAAATCCACAGTCAAGAATCACGTATATTACGCGACCTGGACAATCAGGCGAATGTCAGCGAAGCAACACTTCAAGAGATAGAAAAAATCTTGGGCCAAGATGAGAGCAAGGTCTCTCTAGAAGAAGCCGCTCAGAAAGTTTCTGTTGGCCAACGCAGTGAAACCTTTAGACTGATTTTGGCTATTGCCTACGTCGATGGCTACTTTTCCCCTTTAGAGCGAGAGGTGGTTAACCACATTGCCCAGATTTGGGGTATCCAGGAATCTGAAATTGAGCAGATCCTCGAAGCGGCCCAAGGGTTTGAGCACTGGCAAACCCGTGCCAACGAAGAGGACGATGGGCTTTCCATAGGTGCACGATTACTTAAGGGGGCTGAGTCGTTACTATCAAGATCGCTAGTTACCAAGCTATCTGAACTAGCTCCAAAGTCCATCGGTCAGCGTATTGAGCACCTCCAGCGAGAAATACTTTTATCGGGGCCAGAGTACGATGAAGCCATTCAGCAGTGTGCCAAAATTGCTAGAGAAGACTTCCGGTATTCCGATCAGTCGTTAAGAATTACGTTTACTGCCCTGAAAGATCTGGGTAATGGCATCCAACAGGTGATCCACAATATTCAACAGAAGACCACTGGAGAGGGAGATTACCAGACCGCTAAGGAAGTTGCGAAGCAAATAGAACTGACCCAACAAAACCTCTCCGCCGAGATTCTGCATGACTTAGAACAAGTGCGCGAGGCGCTGCAAGCTAAACAACGAGCGCTCAACCACTTTAGTATTGCCTTCATGGGCCGCACCAAAGCTGGTAAAAGTACCCTTCACGCCATCATCACTGGGGAAGGGTGGGAGGCTATTGGCATTGGCAAGCAACGCACCACTCGCTATAACCGGATCTACGAGTGGAAGAATATCCGCATAATTGACACACCTGGCATTGGCGCACCTGGCGGCAAAACGGATGAGGAGATTGCCCGCAGTGTGATTGAAGAAGCAGATGTGATTTGCTACGTGGTTACTGATGACAGCATCCAAGAATCGGAGTTCGCCTTTCTAAAAGTCTTGAAGGAGAAAACCAAGCCCCTGATCGTGCTTCTAAACATTCGCTACAATTTGCGTGATTCTCTGGGTTTAGAAGACTTTTTAAGAGATCCAGATCGTTGGTTTGATTTAGAAGGAAGGAGCGGTATTGGCGGTCATCTAAACCGGATTAACCGCTATGCCAATCAACACTACCCAAACGACTACTTAGAGGTAATTCCGGCTATGTTATTAGCCGCACAACTATCACAGGAGTCTGAGCATCAAGAACAAGCCAGGAAGCTTTTTAAGGCAAGCCGAATTCAAGATTTTCTAGATTCCATTCGAGCATCGCTCATTGACTATGGTACGATTCGACGATCTCAAACTCTCTTGGGTTCAACCGTTGGCTCTATTGATAAGCCCCAGAAATGGATTGCCTACCAGGCTGGGGAATATAGCGATTTGGCAAAACGACTTGACGAAAAACGTCAAGAACTGAAAAACCAAGCCCAGAAGGCGCAGGAAGACAGTTGGGCACGACTACAATTCAAGATCAACGAGATATTTCAAGACGCTCTAAATCAGGTGACACCTTTTGCGGAAAGGCATTGGGATTCTGATAAAGGAAAAATGAAACATGGCTGGAAGAAAACCTTAGAATCATGCGCCTTTGAAGATCGACTCAAGATTGCTGCCGAAGAGGCAAGTCAATACTTCCAGAGTTCTATTCAGGAAGCTATTGATGAAATTGGGACTGAGCTTAAGCTGATCAGTCGTCTTGAAAGTGGAAGCTTTCATTTCTCAAAGCAGGATTCTAGCCTTATTGACAAAGACTTTGTTCGTATCAGTGGCATGGTTATGGTTGCCGCTGGGGCAATCCTTATCTTTGTTTTCCCACCTTTAGCTCCGATTATATTTGTAGGCCATTTAGCTAATTTGCTTTCAAATTTGTTTGAGTCACGTCACAAGAAGCGACACAAGGCTGTCAAAGAAATCTCAAAATCTTTGAAATCTCAAATAGGAAAACAGCATAAAAAAGCCCTTGAACAAGTAGAAAAAGACTTTGAGAGCTATTGTCAATCCCTTTCAATTGAAGTTGATAATTATTTTGAGGGATTAACCCAGGGCATCGATGAGATAGCAAATCAACTCAAGTCTGCTCAAGGTAAACTCTCAAGTACAGCTAGATATCTAAATCGGGCTTATGCCAAGCGAATTACTGATTGGGCGTCGGATCAATATGAACCTTTAACTGATATAGCTATTAGCAAAAGAATTCGCAGGGCAGACCGTGTTTTTGGTCATAGCTTCTTGATTCAAACCACTTCTGAGTTGCCGCTGGCTAAGTCTCAGGAAGAAATTTGTAGAATTTTACAAGAAAAAATCTCGATTCAATCCATTAATAGTTAACTTAAGGTAATTCTATGACTCAGAAAAATCCAATATTTAAAGCTGCTGATATTGCTCAACGATTTAAATCTTCATGTATTCAATTTGACACCTTGCTTGTTTCAGGGAAATCTCAAGAGCTAACCAAGATTCAGCAGAAACTCCATGATGGCCTCAATGAATATAAACAACAAGGAGCATTGACAGTTGCTTTTGTTGGCCAATATAGTGCAGGAAAATCTACTATAATTTCAGCTTTGACTGGTCGGCGAGATATTTACATTGATGCCGATATCGCAACAGATGAAATAGCTTTCTATGATTGGAACGGCGTTAGAATTGTTGATACACCAGGACTATTCACTGACCGCCACGATCATGATGACATTACCTACGATGCAATTGAAAAAGCCGATTTATTAATATTCTGTCTAACTGACATGCTATTTGATTCGATTACTGCTGAAAACTTCAAAAAGCTAGCCTATGACACAGGCTATCGGTGGAAGATGATGCTCGTGATCAACAAAATGTCAGCTAGCGCAGGAGAAGAAACCCAAAAAATATCCAGCTATAGTCACAGCCTGTCAGAAGCGCTCAAGCCTTATAAACTAACTGAGTTTCCAACTTGCTTTGTTGATGCTAAAGATTATTGCAATAGCGTCGATAGGGATGATGATCTTTCAGTTAAATTTGCTCAGAGAAGCCGTTTTAGTAAGTTTATAGAAGAGCTTAACAAATTTGTTGAGCGTCGATCATCGCTTGCTCGACTCGATACACCTGTCCGAATTGCTTTAGGCTGTATTGATGATGCTCAAATTGGCTTCGCTCGAAATTCTGACGAAGATACGACTTTTCTAGAAGTACTTTTACGGTTATCTCGCCGCATTAACAAAGAGCGTGAGCGGCTTCGCACCAGAGTTAAGAGCATCATACTGGAAATGTCAGCAGCAATTATTGCTGAAGGGACTAATTTAGCTTCAGCGGTTGGAGACAAAGAATTTGAGGATCTCAACAAGCAGTCGGAAATCAATGTTCGCAAGCATTATGAGAAAGCTGGGAAAGCTTTAGAAGGTGTAATTGAAACAGCAATTCACTCGATCCAAAATGAAATTGAGACTGAACTACAAAGCAATCTCACTCAAGCATTTGTTGCTCAGATTAATTTTGACCAAAAAATTGATGTTGCAATCCCAAATCAGAAGTTTGATTCTCAGCAAATTAGGCAACAAATTGCTTGGTTGACGGGTATTGCAGAAAAGGCAGGTATTCAGCTAGCAGCATCTTCAGCTAGAGGATTTATTTCTACAGCGAAGAGTGGTCAGGCTTTCTTACGTCCAATGGATGCCGCTGGAAGTGCTACTCACTTATTTGTGCTTGAAGCGGGGAAGGTAATCGGCTTTAAATTCAAACCCTGGCAGGCAGTAGGAATCGCTAAAAATATTGGCAACGCTGCAATGTTTTTAGGCCCAGCCTTAGCCGTAGTATCCATAGGGCTTGATATACATACCATGCATCAAGAGCATGAGCATGAAAGAAGAATGGCTGATGTTCGTCGTGATATTACTAGCCAGTTCAAGGCGATCGCTGTTGATCTCGAACAGCAAATTGAAGGGCAACTACATGAGTTTGAAACCCAGGTTTATGGACAACTTGAGCAAAATATTTCTGAGGCCCGTCAGCAAACGGAAACAGCAATGGCAACTTCTAATACTGAGTTGGCGCAGCTTGCTATTGTTAGACATGAGTTTGAATTAATTTTGCAAGATGTTCAGAGGGCTGCAATACCTTCAATACTTTAGTTGGGTTTCGTGCCTCACCCAACTTACGTTGTCTTACCTTTGATTGCGCCTTCCTATTTACCAGCTTGTCTGAAGTAGACAGCACATTACTCCTGTTCACAGGCACCAATGCTGACCCACGTGCTAGAGCCGTCTTCCCAATGCTCTTTCTTCCAGATGGGTGCACAATTGCGAGCTAATTGAACCTAGCACTTTCCATCTACAGATATGGACTACTGCAAGAGTTTCAGGATTCTTCAGGAAATAAGAGGCTGTATACCATCGTCAATTATCGCCTTGAAGCACATCGCCCCAAAAGAGGTGAGCAAATTCTTCGGCAGCTTCAGGTTTGATTGCCCTTAAGGCTTTAACGATATCTCTCAAAGTCTCGGCAGTTGGATCACGGGTTTCATGCACCCACCGATAAACCGTGGTTCTCTCAACGCCTAACTCCTTGGCGAGCCGGTATTGAGAGATATCGTGCTTTTCTAATACTTGCTTGAGCGAGGCACCTGCTTTTCCCATGTATTCATCGTCTCAGAGCGTTAGGGGCAAAGAAAGGTGTCCGTTCGGTTGAACAATCTGCTGTAAGGCTATTTAGGATTCTTGTTTCTGCTGCTGTCTCAGCATCGATACCAAAACAACCGCTAGAAGTAAGCGTTGCCAATTAGGTTGATTGAAAGCCCAATAGCCCCCCGTCGTCTATCTACGTGGGAATCGCTCAGATGCCTCCTTTATTCATCGATCGATAGAAGCAATCAGTCAAGTTACTCAATAAGCTAAATGTGACAATCCGCTAGGAGAATATTTATGGAATTAGGCATTAAAGGGAAGGTTGCTGTTGTGACGGGCGGTGACTCTGGCATTGGTCGGGCGACCGCGAAGTTATTAGCTGATGAAGGCGTAAAAATCGCACTACTAGATAAGACAACAGAGCAGCTAAAAGAAACCGCTAACGAAATTGCGAAAGTTGGCGAGGTGTTTCCCGTCAAGGCAGATTTGCGCAACTGGGATGAGGTCAAAGCAGCTAAAGACAAGATACTCAAGCAGTTTGGCTCCGTTGATATTCTAGTCAATTGTGCAGGCATTACTGGGGCTACAGGCAACTTTTTAGAAATCAGTGATGAGGACTGGCATGAAGCCCTTGAGGTGGACTTGATGTCGGCGGTTAGAATGTGTCGAACGTTTATCCCGGTGATGCGAGAATCGGGCTGGGGTCGGGTTGTTCTGATTGCTTCAGAGGATGCAGTACAGCCCTATACGGACGAAATGCCTTACTGTGCTGCCAAAGCTGGGGTCTTGAATTTTGCGAAAAATTTGTCTAAGGCTTATGCCGAAGATGGTGTGTTGGTAAATTCTGTATCTCCGGCCTTTATCGCCACTCCAATGACCGATGCCATGATGGAACAGCGAGCTGACAAAATGGGATCAACTAAGGATGAGGCGATCGCCACCTTTTTGAAAGAAAAACGCCCCCATCTAGAACTGCAACGGCGGGGTAGAGCTGAGGAAGTTGCTGCAGTGATTACGTTCCTCTGTTCTCAACAGTCGAGCTTTGTGGTAGGAGCCAACTATCGGGTTGATGGAGGTTCTGTAGCTACTATGGGTCTTTAAGTTGCAGTGGCTAACTTCTGCTAGGGATAGGTTTCATTAGATTTGATGCCATCAAAAGTGAGCTGATTTACGAATTTAAAATTATTTCATTGCCCTTGAGGTTGTCATCCATCCTTGGGCAGCACCAAAACAATTATAAGTGGATGGCTTAATTATTTGGAGGATATGTTTGCGCTAGCATAATGCCTCAAATCCCTGTGGAATGGTGCTTTACGGCTTCGCCTCACAGCACCCTACAACCTCGTTATTTATGCCCATCTACTTAGCTGCTGAGTATTCAACGTCGGTTTTGAATATTCAGCAGCCTAACTTTTGGCGTCATAGTACGCTCCATAGGCCAAAAGTTAGGAAATCTGGCAAAATCAACTACTTCACTAGATAGATGAAAATTTGGCGAAGAAACTTTATTTTCTTAAATGTATCCACTTTAGCAAGAGCTTTCTTTATGGCAATTAACATCGGTTTATCTGATGAACAGCGATCGGGCGTTATCGACATGTTGAATAAGGCGCTGTCGGACGCCTACTTGCTGATTATCAAGACGAAAAAATATCACTGGGACGTTGTGGGTCCTCAGTTTCGTACGCTGCATGAGCTTTGGGAAGAGCACTATGAAGCATTAGCAGAAAATATTGATGCCTATGCCGAACGGATTAGAGCTCTAGGTGGCTATCCGCTTGGCACGGCTGAAGGATTTATGAAAAATGCTTCGCTGCGGGAGCATCCGGGCGATTTGCCCTCAGCCCACGAAATGGTTTCTCGGCTGGCGACTGACCACGAGCAGGTTATTCGTAGTCTGCGGGAGTACGTTGATGCTGCTTCCGAAAAGTTTGGCGATGAAGGCACTGCAGACTTCTTGACCGGCATTATGGAGCAGCACGAAGAAATGGCTTGGATGCTGCGCTCCTTTATTGAAGGCCAAAGTTTAGAGCCTAGTGGTCAGCGCCCAGGTTCGGCGAAGGCCCCTGCGAAGGCGTAACTGCCACAATTATTGGAATTTGAGTGAAGCATCCAAGAGATTTGTGGGTTACTCACTCATCAAAAATGACGTGGGCCAATGACGTCATTCAAGCTTTCGGCGTGATGCTCATACTTCCGAAAGAATCAGATCTGGGGAGGGTATCTTCCCCAGATTTTTTATGGGCAAAGACTAGTACCGCTCGGCGTAAATATGCTCACTATTAGCGCTGACGAAGGGGCAGGGTGCGAGGTTTAGGGTAAACCACGTCTAAGTTGAGAACTGGAGTTTTGTTTGATCGAGCAGAACCTCACCTAACCTCTCCTTCTCAAGGCTACGGTGTACACATAAGTCCTGAAACCCTTGTTGTCAGGGCTTTTCCCTCATCCCCCAACCCCTTCTCCCAAAGCGGGAGAAGGGGAGTCGGAAAGCCT
>Ga0081535_100500_pt1 | contig 25871 bp, 36 predicted proteins | sample HotLakmasection3_FD_71020 | JGI IMG/M metagenome (GOLD analysis project Ga0081535, IMG submission 71020) | Hypersaline microbial mat communities from Hot Lake, Washington, USA - Section #3 (SPADES assembly) (version 2) | ecosystem: Environmental > Aquatic > Non-marine Saline and Alkaline >... | reverse complement strand
GCCACGGAGCCCATGATCGCGGACCCCCGGACCGCCTTCGCGAAGCGCCTGGAGGGCGCCGAGGAGGACGACATCATCCGCTGCGCGGTCTGCGGGGAGGTCACGGACTCCGACGAGGCGATCGTCTGCTGCCCGTACTGCGGCGACGAGGGCTCGGACGAGGAGACCGCGAGCGCGCTCGAGTCCGGGGAGGAGCCCACCGGGGAAGAGGAAGCCGAGGACGAGGACGAGGCCATCGAAGGCGAGGACATCGACCCCGGCGAGGACGCCGAGGAGCCCGCGTCCGTCGATCTCGAGGAGGAGCCCGCCGCGGCGGCGCCCGACCCCGAGCCGGCCCCCACCCCTGCGCCGAAGAAGAAGAAGAAGCGCACCACGAAGAAGGCCGATAAGGCCGAAACCCCGGCCCCCGAGCCCGCGGCGGCGGCTCCGGAGAAGTCCGCCAAGGCGAAGGGCAAGGGCAAGGCCAAGAAGACCGAGACCGCGCCCGCCGCGGCTCCGGAGAAGCCCGCCGAGTCCACCGCGATCGCCCCGGACCTGAAGAAGGCCCTGGCCGTCGAGGACAAGAAGATCGAGGCCGCCCAGAAGAACATCGTGACCGGGAGCTACGATCTGGGCGTCGCGCTCGTGACCGTCCACAAGGGCGAGCTGTGGAAGGCCGCCGGTCACAAGACCTTCAACCAGTACCTGGCCGCGAAGGGCATCGGTCGGACGTTCGCGTACGACCTCATGACCCTGGTCGAGAAGTTCGACAAGAAGACCTTCGAGGAGGTCGGCCGGAAGAAGCTCATGCTCGTGGCGCGCGCCGGCGGGCCGAAGACCGAGGAGGGGCAGAACATCCTCGACAAGGCGAAGTCCGGGGCCAGCGTCTCCCAGCTCGAGGCCGAGACCGGGGGCAAGGGCGCGACCGCGGGGTCCGACTCCGGGAAGGGCTCGCGAACGAAGCACGAGGTCAAGGCGCACGAGCGCGGCGGCACCGCCGAGCCCCCGCCGAAGGACGGTCGGATCACCCTCCTGGCGAAGGTCGGGGCGAAGCCCCAGACGATCCCCTTCCTCGACCGCAAGAGCCGCAAGCCGGTGAAGGAGTGGGCCCCGGAGACGTTCGCGGAGGTGAAGATCGCCGAGGACGTCTCGATGTTCCTGGCCCTGAAGACCGACAAGGACGGGAAGGTGACCGGGGTCACCGTCGCCTACAAGCGCGCGGAGACCGCCGAAGCGGCCGAGTGATCGGTGGCGAACCTCGTCAGCGGCTGGACCGAAGGCGATCGGTCCTACCTGGTCGAGCGGGAAGGGGACGGCATCCGGATCCGGAGCGTCCCCGCCCGCTGGTCCTTCTTCGTCTCGGGCCTGGAAGACTCGGATCGCGCAGCCCTCGGGCGCGACCGCCGCGTGATCGGGGTCCGGGAGGACGGCCGCTACACGCGCGTGGACTGCCGGAACCGATGGGCTCGCAAGGACATCGTCGAGATCCTGGAGCGGGCCGCCCGGAAGACGACCGGGGTGGAGGTTCTGGAGGCCGACGTCTCGCCGATCGTCCGGCTCCTGGCCGACGTCCCCAGCCTCCAGGTCGACCCCGATCCGCGCCTCGGCTACTTCGACCTCGAGACCGACTCCCGCGCGAGCTTCAACCAGGCGCGCACCGGCGAGGCTCGGATCCTGAGCTGGGCTCTCTGCGGACCCGACGGCGAGACCGAAGCGGCGATCCTGGCCGAGGACACGGACGCCGCCGAGCGCGAGCTGATCCAAGGCTTCCTCCGGGCCGCGAAGCGCTTCGACGTCCTTCTGGCCTGGAACGGCGACGGCTTCGACTTCCCGGTCCTCCAGACCCGCGCCGGCGTGCTCGAGGTGGAGCTGGACGGCCGCCCGGTCCCCTGGAACCGCTGGTGCTGGCTCGATCACCTGGAGGTCTTCAAGAAGTACAACCAGCATAGCGACGGCGGCGGCGAACAGAAGGCCAGCTTCAAGCTGGACCACGTCGCGACGTACCTCCTCGGGGAGGGCAAGAGCGACTTCGACGCGAACGAGACCTGGGCCGCCTGGGCCGCCGGGGGCGAGGCTCGGGAGCGGCTCCTCCGCTACAACGTCCAGGACACGAAGCTCCTCCCGCGCATCGAGGGCGCGACCGGGTTCCTGGGCCTCCACCTGGCCGTCTGCCACATTTGCCGGGTCTTCGCGGACACGCACAGCCTTCACGCGACCGCCCAGGGGGACGGTTTCTTGCTACGGCTCGGCGCCGATCACGGCTACCGCTGGGCCACGCGCCCGGAGTTTGGGGACAACCCCCCGAAGCCCTTCAAGGGCGCCTTCGTGATGGAGCCGCGCCGGCTCGGCGTCGTCGACAACGTCCACGTCTGCGACTTCGCCGGGCTGTACCCCAGCATCATGCGGACCTGGAACATGAGCCCGGACACGAAGCTCGGCCCGGGTGACGCCGACGAGCTGGCGGACCGCGCCGTCACGTTCTCCGGAGCCACCCCCGCGGTGGCCCCCGGGCTCTGCCAGCTCCCCGGCCGCGGGACCTGGTTCCGGACCGACCGGGACGGGATGTTCCGCATCGCGCTGGACTCCCTGGTCGCGAAGCGCGCGGAGTACACCGCCGAGATGAAGCGCCACCCCGCCGGATCGGTGGAGCACGAGCGCTTCAAGCGGCTGTCCGGCGCCTTCAAGATCGTGGCCAACTCCTTCTACGGCATCACCGGGAGCCCCTACTCGAGGTTCTTCGACCCGGAGATTGCCGAGGGCGTGACGCAGACCGGCCGCTGGCTCCTCGAGCGCGTGATCGAGGAAGCCAAGAACCGGGGGCTCGATCCCTTCTACGGCGACACGGACAGCGTCTTCGTCGCCGGTGAGGCGGAGTCCATGCGCCAGCTCGTGGAGGCCATGAACGAGTCCTGGCGCGGCCGCCTCGAGCCCTGGGGCATCGGGCCGGACCAGCCCATGCACGTCGATCTCGACTTCGAGAAGACCTTCCGCCGGATCATCATCGTGAGCGCGAAGCGCTACGCCGGCACCTACCTGGTCTACAAGGGCAAGGCCGCGCTGGAGGACGCGAAGCCGGAGGTCAAGGGCCTCGAGTTCAAGCGGGGCGACACGATCCGACTGGCTCGAGAGATGCAGTCGGAGATCGTCCACACCCTCCTCCGGGTGGGCCCGATTCCTCCCCCGGCCGAGATCCGGACCATCGTCGACCGCTACCGCGACCGGGTGATCCACGGCGAGCTGAGCCTGGACGACGTCCGGATCACGCAGTCGCTCTCGAAGCGCGTGGAGGAATACGTCGATCGCTTCAACACCGACCGATGCCGGTGTGGATTCGCCTTCGACGGGACCGGGGGCGACGGGCCCGACACCTGCCCGAGCTGCAACGTGCCGCGCGCGAAGACGTCGCAACCGGCTCACGTGCGCGTGGCCCAGCTCCTCCGCGAGCGCGGCGAACCGCTGAACGAGGGCGCGCGCGTCGCCTACGTCATCGTCGGGAGCGCGAAGACCCTGGAGGCCATCCCCGCGAACGACCCCGGCGCCCTCGAGCGCGCCGATCGACGCTACTACTGGGAGCGCCGCATCTACCCGGCCACGGAGCGGATCCTCGAGCACGTCTACCCGAACGTGAAGAGCTGGGGCGAGTCCAAGGTGGAGCGGAAGCAGCGCGTCCAGGAGCTGAACGGCCAGGCCCGGCTCGACTTCGCGAGCGGTCACGGCGCCGAACCGCGCGCGCTCCCCGGGGGGAAGATCCGCCGACGCAAGGCCCCGACCGCCGAGGAGCCTCGGGGAACGATTCGACGCCGGAAGCGTCAGTCCGGGCCCGCTCCCGTCGTCTTCACCATCATGGAGGCGACCGCGATCGAGGACGGCGGAGCGGAGGCGATCCGACGCCGGCGTCTACTCGAGGCCGTGAAGGCCGCGATCGAGGCTCACCCCGGAGATGCCCCGGTCACGATCCGCGTGGCCTGGCGGGACGTGCTCGCCGGGGAGGGTCCGGAGACCCCCGTCCGGGTCAAGGTCGACATCCCCACGGGGCTCGGTATCGCCCGCACGCGCGATGCACGCCTCGCCCTCGAGCGCCTGGTCAAGGGTCCCGATTCCGTGACCGGGTTCGAGGGCTAAGGCGCCGACGGGCTGATACTCCCCCCGTGACCACGCGACGACGCAAGCTGAGCAGTGGGCTCGAAGGATCGGCGACGCCGCCCGCGAAGGGCGCCGAGGTCTCGGGCTCCACGGAGGCTCCCACCCCGCCCCCGACGCGCCCCGGCAAGAAGACGGCGGCCGACACCGTCCCCCAGATCCCCCTCGGGTGGGGGAACATCGTCGTGGACAGCCTGCGCCCGAAGGATCCGGCCGCGCTGGCGCGACGGCTCCGGGAGGAGCTGAGCCTCGGGGAGGAGCGGACCTCCTACGGGATCGTCCTGGAAGCGCTCGACAAGTCGGCCAAGAACATCGACGACGCCTCCCGGCTCTACCGCGCCGCCAAGCTCGAGGAGGAGACCTACGAGCGCCAGGTGGCCGAGCGCCTGGAGGTCATGCGGACGAACGCGCTCCAGGAGCTAATGGCGGAGTACCAGGCCAAGCGCCGCCCGAGTCCGACGCAGGACGCGATCCGCGACCGGATGGTCTGCAACTGGCCGGATGAGTACGGCGCGATCCAGGGGCGGATCGCGGAGCTGCATGCGCTGACGCGCAGCCTCGAGAACCTGTTGGATGCCTGGAAGTCCCGGGCCGCCGATCTTCGCATCATGGCCGGCCAAGCTGCCCGGCCCCACTGAAGGAGGAACGCATGGGTGGTCTCGGTCTCGACGCATTCTTGGGCCACGGGGAGGGCGGCGGACGTCGCAAGTTCCTCGGGAAGTGGAAGGACGACGGTGCGATCGTCGTCTTCCTCTCGACCCGGGCGAACATCGCCTACGCCTCGTGGTCGCACCCCTTCATGTACCGCGACACCTTCACGAAGAAGGAGGACGGCCAGGAGGTGGAGATCCTCCGCTTCACGCGGTTCGTCTCCCCGGACCCGGAGGCGATCCACCTGTCGCAATACTTCCGGCACGACGACGGCGTGATGAAGCTCCCGCCGCGTCTCGATCCGTTCCTGCGCCTCCGGGAGTGGCTCCGGCACGAGTGCCAGGAGCCCGACGATGCCATCATCTTCGAGTGGGAGAACCCGAAGAACGGCGAGCGGATCCAGTGGCGCAAGGGCCACCTGGCCGGGACCGTGAAGCGCGGCAAGGCCACCTTCGGCGCGAGCCTGGACACGAAGCTCGAGTACCTGTTCGTGGTCGTGGACGCCGAGAAGCCCGGCGAGGGCCCGCAGATCACGCGCGAGACCCGGAGCCTGGGCGACGCGATGAAGGCCGTCATCAAGGCCGAGATCGAGTCCAACGGCGACGAGGGCAACCCGATCCTCCACCCCTACGCGTTCAAGTGGAAGTTCAACAAGGACGCGGACCCGGCGAAGATGTACACCGCCGCGCGCTTCAACCAGGCGAAGCTGACCGCCGCGGTGCGCGAGGCCATCACGACCGACGAGTTCCCGGACCCGAGCCAGGACACGCGCCCGCGCCCCGGGGACAAGGCGAAGATCCGGGCCGCCATGGAGGAGGCCGCCCAGATCGACCTCCCCTGGGATCACCTGTTCGTGCCCCAGTGGCAGGACGAGGACCCGACCGACTTCAACTTCGGCGCCAACGCCAAGGGTGACGCCGAGGAGAAGAAGCCCGCCGAGGAGAAGAAGGCGGAGGAGCGCCGTCGGACCCCCGAGGTCGAGACGAAGAAGGCCGAGGCGCCCTCGAGCGGCGGCGGCCGCGTGCGGCGGAAGAAGAAGGACGAGCCGCCCCCTCCCCCGAAGGAGGAGACGATCCCCTGCGACGACTGTGGCTTCGAGATGGCCGCTTCGGCAACGAAGTGCCCGAAGTGCGGCGCGGAGTACGAAGTCGAGGAACAGCCCAACGCCGCGCCCCCGGCGAGCGCGAAGGGCGGCGACGGCGCGAAGACGAAGCCCGCCGGCGGCGACGCCTCGAAGTGCTGGAGCTGCGGCTCCACGAACATCCAGGGCGGGACCTGCGGGGACTGCGGCCTGGACATCACGGACGACATCCCCTTCGGCTGACCCGTTCGCGGGCTCCGGTGGAGGATCGGCGATGGCGCCGAGCGTGGGCCGGGACCCTCGCCCCCGATCCCGGTCGGGGCCTCCACCGGAGCCCGCGAACCTCTTCCTGCGAAAGGCACCATGGCGAAGCGACGCACGAAGAAGAAGGCGAGCGCTCCGGTCGGCGGAGCGGCGGACCTCGAGCCCGTGGACGACGAGTTCCCGGGGGGCGTCCCGGACGTGATCCGGGAGCCGAGCGAGCTGGACCGCTACATCGACGCCGCGGGCGACCTCGGGGACTGGAAGCCGGCGGTGGAGGTCTTCGACCGCATCACCAGCGTCCGGACCTGCCTCCCCGGCTTCAACGAGGCCGTGAGGGTCGGCGGGCTGCCCGTGCGTCGGATCCACACCGTCCACGGGCCGACGCACGGCGGCAAGACCGCGTTCGTGCTCGCGCTCGTGAAGTCCTTCGTGGAGCGCGGCTACCTCGCCGGCTACGCGGACGCCGAGCATACGCTGGGCCAGGAGTTCGCCGCCGAGATGGTGGCCGACCTCCAGCGGTACCGGAACTTCCTCGCGATCCGCCCGGAGAACTACGAACAGATGATCTCGGCGGGGGACCGCTTCTTGCTCCGGAGCGCCGAGGTCCGGAAGAAGTTCCCCGACGCGAAGTCCATCCTGGTCGTCGACTCCATCAACAAGCTCGTCCCGAAGCGCGAGCTGAAGAACATCCTGAAGGCCGGTGAGGCCGACAAGAAGGGCGCCGACGAGCTGGCCAAGGGGCACCACGGCCGATACCGGGCCGCGCTGAATCAGGCCTGGCTCGATCACCTGACCCCCCTCGTGGCGCGCGCCGACTGCGCCGTGCTCATGATCGCCCAGGAGCGGGAGGAGGACGACCCGGCCGACTTCTTCGCGGAGACCTTCAAGGTCAAGGGCGGCGCGGCCCTCCTGTTCGATGCCTCGCTCGTGATGCGCGTCATGAAGGCGGAGCCGGTCTGGCTCCCGGGGACCGAGAAGAAGAGCAACGACGCGATCTGCGGCTGGCGCCACCGCGTCCGTATCTGGAAGTCCAAGGTCGGGCACATGGACGGCCGCTACACGGACGGGCTCTTCCACCTCTCCAACGGGAAGCTGGTCGGGAAGGGCCTCGACACCGCTCGGGACGCGATGGTCATCGGCGCGAAGCTCGGGGTCCTGAAGACCTCGGGGAGCTGGTACAGCTTCGGCGGGAAGCGCTGGCAGGGGGAGAACGGCGTGGTCCAAGGCCTCGCCTCCGACCGCGCACGGCTCTCGAAGCTCCTGGACGCCATCGCCCAGGAGCTGGACATCCGAGAGGGCCGGGCCGCGTGAGCCTCGCGCTCCAGGCCCTGGGCCTGTTCGGCCTCCTGGCCGTCTTCATCGGGGCCGTCTTCCTCCCGGACTGGGGCGCGTTCGCTGCGATCGCCGGCTACGTGGCGATCATCCTGGTCCTTCGGCTGATACTAGGGGGACGCGATGAAGATCGTAATCTCGAGTGACTGGCACCTGGACGCGATGACCGCCGGCGTCCCCCGCTCCGCGGAGCTGGAGAGCTACCTCGACGCGCTCGAGGAGACGATCGACGCCCAGGACATCACCGCCGCGATCCTCTGCGGCGACTTCTTCGATCCCGGGGGGATGCGGGCTCACGAGCTGACCACGGTCCTGATCCAGGCTGTGGGCCGGCTCGCCCGCCACCTCGAGTCCCTGGTCATCATCGCCGGGAACCACGACGTCGTGGAGTCCTCGGAGGGCTGGACGACGCTGTCCCCGCTGGCGGCCGCCGTCTCCACGTTCGGCGGAGAGATGGGGGCGTGCGACGTCTGGGTAGCGGAGCGTCCGGGATTCCGACCCGTCTACGGGGCTCACACCCCCGCCTCGGTCGGCGTGCTCGCGCTGCCGTACACCGCCCGCGCCGTCGACGCCCGCGCCGACCTCGCCGCCGCGATCGAGGAGGCCTCCGGCTTCGCGGGCTCGCTGATCGTGGCCGCCCACATGACGGTCCCCGGCGCCGCGCTCGGCTCCGAATCGAAGGAGCTGGCTCGGGGTCGGGATCTCGACCTCCCGATCGACACCCTGGCCGAGCTGCGCCCGCGCTTCGTCTTCAACGGGCACTACCACCGCGCCCAGGTGGTCCCGGGCCCGGTCCCCGTGGTTATCCCCGGGAGCCCCTGGCGGATCACGTTCGGCGAGGCCGGCGACGTCGACAAGGGCTTCCTGGTCGTGGAGGTGTAGGTGCCGATCCGCAAGAAGAAGCCGACCGCCGCGAAGGTGGCGATGATGGGCACCGTCCCGATGGACATCGCCTTGGCCGCGCTCCGGGGCAACCCCGAAGCGATGGAGAAGGCCAAGACCTTCATGCGTCCTCTCGAGGGGACTCCGGAGACGTCGCTGGCGGCCGACCTCGAGAAGATGGGGATCGCCTTCCAACACGTCCCGACGCCGGCCCTCGTGGTGCTCGAGGAGGTGGACCCCGCGCGCGCCGCGGACGCCTTCGTGAAGATCGCGCCTCGGATCCTCGCGAGCGCACGCGAGACCTTCGACGGGCCCGCCGCCGCCCGCGCGGCCCGCGACGCCGGCGCGCTGGGGGTCGTGCTCGCGCCCGTCTTCCTTCGCGAGACGCAGCGCGCGGAGCCGGCCGCTCGCGCCATGAACGCGCGCGAGGCCGTGGCCGCCTGGTTCGACGCCCAGAAGGGGATGAGCGCCGAGGACCGCGAGGACGCGGAGAGCGCCGTGCTCCGGTTCCTCGACCTGGAGGGGATGTGACCGTGGAGGAGCCCCCCTTCGTTCTGGACCAGAAGGCGTTCGACACGTTGCCCGTCTACCAGACGTCGATCCCCACGGGCCCGCGTCCCGGCTTCCGGTGGAAGCGCGCCCAACTCGCCGCCGATGGATCGGGGGCGGTGTCGTGTTGGTGGATGGGCGAAGCCTTCGAGCTGCCGGAGGCCGAGCGGTTCGATCGATGGGGCCATGAGCTGATCGGGATCCGGTGGAGGAAGCTCCACGTCACCCGGGGAACGTCATGAAGATCGAAGTCCTCGAGCTGGAAGACTGGATGCCCTTCGGGGGCTCGCATCGACTCGAGCTACCGGGGGGCGCCATCGCCGTCGTGGCGAGCTACGCCGGCAACCCCCGCCGCTCCAACTGGGCCGGCAAGACCGCGCTCCTGGAGGCGATCGAGTGGGCCCTCTACGGGGTTCACCGCAAGCGCTACGAGGACGACGTGATCCACGGCGAGGCGCCGACGACGAGCGTCCGGATGGTCCTGAGCGACGGCTCCGATATCAAGCGCTGGCGCGCCCGCGGGAAGGCAACCGTACTCGAGGTCCGCGACGCCGAGGGCGTCACCTACGTCAAGAAGGCGGCCGAGGAGCGGGTCACCAGCCTGATCGGCTTCGACGGGGCGGACTACCGCGCCACCGTGGGCTTCGCCCAGGGCGACACCGAAGCGATCGTCGCCCGCACGAACGGCGAGCGCCGGAAGATCGTGGGCGCCTGGCTCGGGCTCGACGCCTGGCTCCGGGTGGCGGCCCGGGCGCGCGCGGAAGCGAAGGTCGCCGGCGAGACCTACCGCGAAGGTGCGGCCGCGCTGAGGGGACGCGAGGAGCACCTGAACGACAACGCCCCCACGGAGGAGGAGAGCGCCGCCGACATCGCCAAGATGGAGGCCGCGATCGCTGCGGCGACGGCCGATCTGGCCGATCTGGAGACCGCGCTCGAGGCCGTGGCCTCCCGGGAGATCGCGAAGCAAGATGCGGTCCGACTCGAGCGGATCCTGGCCGAGCTGCGGGACACGCGCGCCGACGCCGCTGGGTTCCGGAAGTGGACCGAGGAGGAGCGGCGCGCGAGTGCTTCGGCCCTCGAGCGCGCCGCCGGTGCCTTCGTGGAGGCCGAGAAGGAGGTCACCACCGCGCGCGGGCTCGTCCGGGGGCAGTTCGACGGGACCTGCCCGGTGACGTGCGAGGGTTGCCCCGTGGCCGCCGACGTGCGCGAGAACGTGGGCGCGGCCCGGACCCGACTCGAGAAGGCGCGCAAGGCCCTCGAGCCGGCGCGCGAAGCGCACGACGCCGCCCGGGCCGCCTACCAGAAGATCGAGAACGACCGCCGGGCCCTGGCCCAGCTCGGCTCCCGCGCCGACGCGCTGGCGAAGCAGGCCCGCGAGCTGCGCGCGAGCATCGAAGCCCAGGGGGGCAACGATCCGGAGCTGAGCGACGAGGAGGTGGCCGCTCTGAAGGCTCGGAAGGTCGCGGCGAACAACCGCCTGATCGACGCCCGCGCCACGCTCCGGACCCTCGAGCACAACCGCGCGGCCGCGGCCGAGGGCCGGCGCTGGGTCGCGGAGCAACGCCTCGCGCTCGAGGTCACCGCCCGCGAGCTGCGGATCGCGAACATCGCCGCGCGCGCCGCGGGACCGAGCGGGATCCCAGCCATGATCGCGGAGGCCGCCCTGGCCGATCTCGAGGAGCGCGCGAACGTGCTCCTCCAGGGCTCCGGGCTCTCGTTCGCCTTCGCCTGGGACCGGGAGACCCGCGACCTCTCGCCGAGCTGCGGGGCGTGCGGCTACGCCTACAAGGGCGTGCGGGACAAGGCCTGCCCGGCGTGCGGGGAGCGCCGCGAGATGAAGCGCGCCGACGAGCTGGAGATCCTGGTCTCGGACGGCTCCGGGGTGACCGAGGACGTCCGGGCGAAGTCCGGGGGCGCGAAGGTGCTCGTGGCGAGCGCGATCCGACTGACCGCCGGGATGATGCTCCGGTCGAGCCGCGGCGCGCGCTGCGCCTGGGCGACCGTCGACGAGCCCTTCGGAGCGCTCGACGCCGAGAACCGGGAGAGCCTGGCCCAGACCTTCGCCGGGCTCCTCGGGAGCGTGGGACTGGAGCAAGCCTTCGTGGTGAGCCACGACGCCGCCCTGTTGGACGCGCTCCCGGCCCGCCTCGAGATCACGCGCGAGGGGAACGTCTCTCGCGTCGTTGTACGATGAAGGAGACCCCCGCCATGCAAGAGACCCCGGCCCGCCTCGCCCGCTACGCCAACCCCGGGATTGACGACATCCTCGGCAAGACCTACCCCGTCGGCTCGGACGGCTTCGTCCGGGTGGTCGACTATCTCGGAGGGGACGAGGCCATCGTCCAGGCTGCCCGGATCTCCTACGGGGCCGGGACGAAGACCGTCAGCGACGACGAGACCCTGATCCGGTTCCTCCTCCGGCACGTCCACACCACCCCCTTCGAGATGTGCGAGCTGAAGCTCCACGTCCGGGTTCCGATGGACGTCTGGCGCCAGTGGATCCGGCACCGGACCGCGAGCGTCAACGAGTATTCGACCCGCTACTCCGAGGCGATCGACGCCGCCGCGTCGACGATGTCCGACACCTGGCGCGCGCAGTCGACCGCGAACAAGCAAGGCTCGGCCGGCTTCGTGGAGACCTACCCCGAGGGGGTCGAGCCGGCGACGCTGTTCGGACCCGAGGGTCCTCTTCCGGCGACTCCCGGGGAGTACCTGAGCGCGCGCGAGGCGGAGCTTCTCCGGCTGTCCCGGGAGGTCTACGAGGAGCGCCTGAAGTTCGGCGTGGCCCGGGAGCAAGCCCGGAAGGATCTCCCGCTGAGCACGTACACGGAGGCCTACTGGAAGGTCGACCTCCACAACCTCCTCCACTTCCTGACCCTCCGGCTCCACGAGAAGGCCCAGAAGGAGATCCGGGACTTCGCCGAGGTCATCGCCACCGTGGTCCAGGGCTGGGTCCCCATGACGTGGAAGGCCTTCCGGGACTACCGCCTGGACGCCCTCACGTTCAGCGGGCCGGAGCTGCGGGCCATGGCCCGGATCCTCCAGCTCCGCGCCACGAACCGGGTCGTCTCCCAGGACGCCCAGCTCCGCGAGATGTGCGAGGGCATGGGCCGCCGGGAGACCGACGAGTTCATGGACAAGCTCCACCGGGTCGGGCTGTGACGGTTCGGCGCCGGCGCGTCTCCCCTTCGCCTCCTCCCCCTCCCAAGCTCACGAAGGCGGAGGCGCGCCGGCGCGCGATCGCGGCATGGTGGGCGCGCGCGCCCTGGCCGTGCGTCATCCTGGCGATCGACCCCGGCGCGGCCGCCGGCGCCACGATCCTGATCTGCGGGCCAGGTGGGATCGAGGTCTACCTGTCCGAGGCCATCGACCTCTACGACCCTCACCCGGTCCTCGAGTCCATCGTGAAGCGCGCCTGCGACGTCGCCCGGAACCGGAGCCTCCCCCTCGTGGGCGTGCTCGAGGACTGGGGGCGTGGCGGCCCGCGCGGGCTCGCGCAGTGGATCGGACTCGGGGAGGCCCGGGGCCCCTGGCGCCGCGCGCTCGTGATGCGGACGAAGGAAGCGATCCCCGTCATCACGCGGGGGCGTATCGTGCTCGCGTCCCAGAACCGATGGCGGAGCCTGGTCATCCCCGCGACCGGCAACGTCGACGACACCGGCGTCTGGTCCAGCTTCGGCCCGGAGGGTTGGAAGCGCGCCGCCAAGGAGGCCGCGAGCGACCTCTTCCTCGACGCCTACATCCCCCCGGAGGACGCCGCCGAGTCCGCGTGCATGGGCGCGTTCGCTGCCCGCTGCGATGCCGTCGGGAAGGCGCTCGGGATGCGCCACCTCGCCCGCCACGGGATGACCTTCGAGCCCCTGGAGCCCCTGATCTTCGGCGAGCGCAAGCGCGCGAAAGCTGCCGCTGGCTGATACTCCGGCCATGACCGACGAGAAGCGCGAGGTGAGCTGGGAGGATTCCCGGGAGGTCACGGACCTGATCCGAACGCAGGCCGGGATGTTGAAGCTCTTCCCCCTGGCCGAGCTGGAGACGTTCCTCTCCCGCGCCGATTCGGTGGGCTCCATCTTGGACCCCACCGGGTTCATCAAGCACGGCCGGTCCGTGTCCTGCGCCCTCGAGATCGTCCGGGTCACGCGCGCCTGGATCGGTCGCATCGAGAAGGCTCTGGAGCGCGCCGCGTGAGCTGGCTCGGTCCATCGCCGGGATGGCGGGGAGCGCTCCAGATCCTGGCCGGCGGTGCTCGGGAGGAGCTGGGCCACGCGCTCGAGGCCGCGGGACGCGCTCTCGTCGCGACCGGCCGCGCGATCGCGTATCGTGGTCGGGTGGAACGCGCCTGGTCGGAAGCCTGGGCCGAGGCGGAACGGCTGCGTCGAGTAGCCGAGCAACGGAAGGACTGGTCGTGAGCGCGACGCGACGCGGACGCCGGAAGAGCGGCGCCGACAACTATCCCACCCCCGAGTGGACGATCGAGCGGTTCCTGGAGGAGTGGGAAGACCTCCACCTCGTCGGGCCGCGGTGGATCGAGCCCTGCGCCGGCGACGGCGTGATCATCGACGTGGTGAACCGCTTCCGGCCCGGGATCGAGTGGACGGCGTGCGACATCCGCGAGACCACGGCGCCGCGCCTCCTCCGCGCCACCGGGAAGCCGCCGACCATCGGGGACTTCCTCGAGCTGTTCAAGCCGAACGGGAAGCGCTGGGACGTGGCGATCATGAACCCGCCCTTCCGGCTCACCCTCGAGTTCATCATGGCGTGCCTCGAGCTGGCCGAGACCGTGGTCTGCCTCCAGCGGATGAACTACTGCGGGACGAGCGACCGGAACGAGTTCTTCCGCGCGAACATGCCGGACCTCTACGTGGTCCCCGACCGCGTCAGCTTCACCGGCGACGGCAACGCCGACGCCTGCGAGCACGCCTGGCACGTCTGGGGCCCCGAGATCGGGGAGAGCCACGGCCTGATCCGGGTCCTCGCCCACACCCCCAAGGAGGATCGCAAGTCGAGCTACCGGCGCATCGTCGCCGCGCGCAACGACCGGGAGACCATCCTCGACGACCTCTTTGCGGAGGCCCTGGGATGATCACCCGGATCGACCTTCCGACCGCGCTCCTGGAGGACGGGGTCCTCCACGTGATCCGTCACGAGCTGAAGACCTGGCCGGACCAGTTCCAGGAGATCCGGGTGGGGTGGAAGCTCCACGAGTTCCGGAAGAACGACCGCGACTTCAAGACCGGGGACCTCGTGCTCCTTCACGAGTTCGAGGCGATCCCCGGGCGCTACACCGGCGAGCGCGAGCTGGTCCAGATCCTTTCGATCTCCTACGGACCGGAGTGGGGGATCCCGGACGGCTTCTGCGTCTGGTCCCTGCGCCGCATCGACCCCCTGAAGCTGATCCTCCCCCAAAAGCAGTAGGAGACCATGGTCGCCGTTCAACAAGCCGACGACTGGACCCGCGACGTCTGGCTCCGCGCCACCACCGCGCTCGCCAACGAGGACCGCCGCTTCGATGGCGTGGAGTTCACGGTCGAGCCCGCCGGCGACGGCTCGTTCTCGGTGGAGGTCCGCGGAACGCCCGAGGCGTGCGCCCTCCTCGTGACCCCAGGCTGGACCAGCGTCCTCCGAGGGTTCCTTCGCCGCGCCGCCTGCGACGCGAACCGACCCGAGACGCGCCACGCGCTCGAGAACCCGAGCTGGCCGGCGTTCCTTGTGACCGCTCCGGGTCTCGAGGTACAACCCGAAGCGATGGAAAGGCCCGTCGCCACCCAATCCCCCCCAGGTGCTGCCGATGCGGCCCCTCCGTCTCTACCTTCGCCGCCGCGTGCTCCGGTCCAGGACCCGGCGCCCGCGCCGCTCCGAGCCCACCCCTTCCTCGAGTCCCCGATCCCGAACGAGGACGACATCGTCCGGGCGCTCGCGCCCGAGACGCCGGCGAGCGAGAAGATGCTCCGCGTCTGCCTCCGGATCTGGGGCATGCTGGCCGAGAAGAACCGGGCCTACGGGAACAGCGCGCTCGACCCCGTCCGCGTGTTCTCCAAGGCCCCGACGGGGGAACAGATCCGGGTGCGGCTCGACGACAAGATCTCGCGCCTGGCGCGCGGCCAGGCCGCCGGCGAGGATGTGGTCCAGGATCTTATGGGCTACCTGGTCCTCCTGAAGGTGTCCGAGCTACCCTGGCCCGCGGAGAAGTGAACGACATGGGCGCGACCATCGGAACGACCAACCTCGAGAAGAGCGTGAAGCGGAGCGCAGCCTCCGGCTACGTGGCCGTCAAGGGCATCGTGGCCACGCCGCTGAACGGCAAGCCGAAGATGGCCGCCGTCGACAAGGACGGCACGCCGAGCTTCGCCGTGATCGTCGACGCCCGGGGTGAGAAGCGCGCGCGCCGCGTCAGCGGGGACAAGGCCGCGGCCGAGAAGGCCGCCATGGCCGCGACCATGAAGGCCGGCTCCGCCACCGTGTTCCTGGCCCAGAAGGTCGGAAGCGCGGAGGGCCGCGACGTCTTCAAGCTCCTGGGCAGCTACCGGCGCGCCTGAACCGCGATGCGCCGCCGCGTCGTCGTTCCCGGGCAGGCGAGCTTGTTCGCCGAGCCGGAGCCCGTACGCCCGTCGCCCCGGCGCGTGATACCGCATCACTGCCACGTTCCGGGCTGCGACGTCAGCGTCCCCCCGCGCCTCCTCATGTGCCGGAAGCACTGGGCGATGGTCCCGAGCGCGACCCGCCGCGACGTCTGGCGCTACTTCGACCCCTCCCAGTGTGCTCCGGGACCTCGCCCCCGTCCCACGGAGAGCTGGACGCGCGCCGCGCGCGCCGCGATCGAGGCTGTCCTGGACGCGCTCGGGGAACGGGTCCTGAAGACCCTCCCCCGGACTCTCCCGGTGCTCGAGGAGACGCCGCCGGCCGGGATGACCACCGCCACCCTCCGGATTGTGATCGGGCGGTTACGGCGCGAAGACCGGGCACGGTTCGAGGAAAACCGGCTCGTGCCCGCCGATTTTGTTTGACTCTTAGCCCGGCGCAACGTATAACATAATCATGAGCTGGAAGAAGACGGGCGCGGGCTACAGCATCGAGACCTCCAAGGGAACCGCCACCGTCGAGAAGACGGGGAAGACCTGGACCCTTCGCCTGGGCTCCGAGAGCTGGGATCTCGGCCGCCGCGCGAGCTTCGACCACGCCGAGGGTACCCTTCGCCAGGTCGGCGCTCTCTGACCCTGGCGATCCGCGGGGTGTCGATCGATACTGTCGATCGTGACCGCCGCCGAACCCCGCCGGATGGGGCTCGAATATCGAGCCCTGGACGATCTCCTCCGCTGGCCCCGCAACCCCAAGGACCACGATCTCGAGCAGCTCTCCGCGAGCTTCGAGCGCTTCGGCTACACCGATCCGATCCTCGTGGACGAGACCTCGGGGCGCATCGTCGCCGGCCACGGTCGGCTCGAGGCCCTTCAGGAGAAGGCCGCCGCGGGTGAGCGTCCGCCGGACCTGATCGACGTCGACGAGCACGGGCGCTGGCTCGTGCCGGTGATCCGGGGCGTCGGGTTCAAGGACGCGCTCGAGGCCGAGGCCTACCTGGTCACGGACAACCAGCTCGTCATCGGCCCCGGGTGGAAGCAAACCGAGCTGGACGCCATGCTGGCCGAGCACATCGACGCCGGCCGCTCGCTTCAGGGGACCGGCATCGACGCCGGAGCGCTGCGCAAGCGCCTCGAGAAGCAGGCCGCCGAGCTGGCCGCCGAGGTCGAGAAGGCGAACGGCGACGCGTCCTCTCGAGGGGACGCCACGGACCCGGAGGAGGACTTCGGTCCGCTGCCGGAGAAGCCCATCACGCAACCCGGGGACCTCTGGATCCTGGGGCAGCATCGGATCCTCTGCGGGGACTCCCTGAAGGACGACCAGGTGGACCGCCTCCTCGCCGGCGCCAAAGTGGCCGCCGTCATCGAGGACCCGCCCTACGCCATCTACGGCTCCAGCACGGGCATCGGCGCCGACATCGCCGACGACCGCATGGTCCGGCCCTTCTTCGAGGCCGTGTGCCGCCAGGCCCTCCGGATCCTCCCCTGGTTCGGGCACGCCTACGTCTGCTGTGACTGGAGGAGCTGGGCCGCCCTCTGGGAGGCTGCGCGGAGCACCGGGCTGATCTGCAAGAACAAGATCGTCTGGGACAAGGGCTCCGGGCTCGGCTCCAACTACGGCAACACCTACGAGGAGATCGGGTTCTTCCACAAGCTCCCGCCGCCGAAGTCGACCACCTACGGGACCGCGACCGGGGTCCGGACCGTGAACGGCCGCCCGAACCTCCTCCGGATCTCCCGACCGACCGGCGAGGACAAGAACCACAACGCGAGCAAGCCCCCGCCGCTCCTTCAGGAGTTCATCCGGAACAGCACCGCCCCCGGGGACATCGTCTTCGACGGCTTCGCCGGAGGCGGCTCCACCCTGATCTCGTGCGAGGCCGAGGGCCGAGTCTGCTACACGATGGACGTGGAGCCGAAGGAGGTGGACAAGGTCGTCCGCCGCTGGGAGAAGGTCACCGGGAAGCGCGCGCGCCGCGCAAGGACCCGCCGCAAGGCCAAGGTGTGAGCTGGGACGCCGACAAGCTGGCCCGCGCGCTCGAGGGAGCCGGGACCGACGTCGGGCATGGGACCGATCTCGTGCTCGAGTCAGTGACCCTCACGCGCTGGGTTCGCGCCGAGCCCACGTTTGTGATCCGCTGGCGCTCGACGCGCGGCTACCGCCTGAAGGTCACGACGCAGGTGGGGATCTCCGCCGACGTCCTGACGTTCGGGCCCGAGACGATCCGGACCGTGCTCCTCGCGAGCGCGGAAGCCACCGCCCGGGCTGATATTGGAGACGACACCTTCCGCGGGACGCTGCGGAAGCACCGCAGCAAGGGGACCGCATGAAGATGAACGAGTATCAGGCCTGGGCCGCGAAGACCTCCAGCCTCCGGGACGCGCGCCCGACGTGCGTGGATCCGGACGGCGACACGCGCGTGATCCCGGGGCCGCCGCTGCCCACCGGGGTCATCATGTCGCGCATCGACCACGGCGCCTCCGGGCTCTCGAGCGAGGGGGGCGAGGTGGCCGAGCACGTGAAGCACGTCCGATTCCACGGGAAGGCGCTCGACAAGGACCACCTGATCAAGGAGCTGGGCGACGCCCTCTGGTACATCGCCGAGACCGCAACCGGGCTGAACATCACGCTCGAGGAGGTGGCGACCCGGAACGTCGCGAAGCTCCAGGCGCGATACCCCGAGGGTCACTTCACGGTCGAGCGCTCCGAGAACCGGAACCCGGAGGCGGAGTGACCGCCGAGCTGAAGCTGGACCGCGCCGCCTTCCTCGGGGAGGGGGAGGACCGGACCAAGACCGCGCCCCCACCGGAGCCGATCCCGATGCTCCTCACCTGCCCGAGCTGCGGCGCGCGCCACATCGACGCCGGCGAGTTCGCGACGCGCCCGCACCACACCCACGCCTGCCAGACGTGCGGTATGGTCTGGCGGCCGGCCATCGTCCCCACCGTCGGGGTCCAGTTCCTGCCCGGCTTCAAGAACCCGTGAGCCCGCCGCCGACCACCCTCCCGGGGATCCGGGAGCGCATCGACGCCATCGACGCGCAGATCGCCGCCCTCGTGGCGGAACGCCTCCGGCTCGCGCGCGCCGCGGGCGACGCCAAGGCCGCCGCCGGGCTCCCGCTGCGGGCCCTCCTCCGCGAGGCCCAGGTGGCGATCCGGTTCGTCGACGTCGCCGGGGAGGGGACGCGTCCGATCATCCGGGCCATCATCGACGCGAGCATCGCGGAACAGGAGGACCATGGCGGCCGATGAAGAGGTCCGGATCGTCTACATGCCGATCACGGAGCTGAAGGGGTGGAAGCGCAACCCCAAGCTCCACGACCTCCCCAACATCCGGGCGAGCCTGGTCCGCTTCGGCTTCGTCCAGCCCATCGCGCTCGACGAGACGACGCACCGGATCGTCGCCGGCCACGGGCGCCTGGAGGCCGTCTTCGGGATGTTCCGCGCGGGCGAACCCCCGCCGCGGCGCGTGAAGGTCAAGAAGGGGACCTGGCACGTCCCGGTGCTCCGCGGCGCGACCTTCCAGGACGAGGAAGAGGCCGAGGCCTACCTCCTGGCCGACAACTTCCTGACCGAGTTCGGTGGCTGGGATAAGGAGGAGCTGGCCGAGATGCTTCGCGACGCCCCTTCGCTCGAGGGGACCGGGCTCGACGCCGGCGAGGTGGAGCGCATCCTCCAGGAGTCCCAGGCCGCGCTCGAGTCGAGCATGCCCAAGGGCAAGCCTCCGAAGCCCGAGGGCGAGCTTCCCCGGCGCTGGGCGGCCGCTCCGGACGCCGTGACCCTCACGGTCGGCCGCTGGCGCTTCGACGTGCCCAAGGACGTCTTCCTGCCCTGGGAGGAGGCCCTCCGCCAAGAGGTCGGCTTCGAGAAGGACGCCATCATCGCGGAGATCAAGCGCCGCCTGGGGATGCCGTGAAGATTGTCGCGCTCGAGGACGTGGCCCCGTCCACCTACAACCCCCGCAAGGCCGATCCCCGCCGGCTCGACTTGATCGAGCTGAGCCTCCGAAAGCTCGGCTGGCTCCTGCCCATCTACGCCGACGCTGAGGGGGAGATCCTGAGCGGACACCAGCGTCACCACGTCGCGACCCGGATGGGCGCCACGCACGTCCCGGTGGAGTTCACGCGGGCCTACGACCTCCAGACCCGCAAAGCGATCAACCTCGCGTTCAACCGGGGGACGAACGACCTCCGGGAGGTCGACACGCCGAAGACCCTGACCGAGGCCCTGGATCGCATCGACCTCCAGAAGCTGGCCGGTGCCGTTCCGGACCGCGACGTCCGGGATCCGTCCTGGTTCCGCTGCCTCTACGCGGAGAAGGTGGAGACGGCGGAGCTGACCCGGATCAACACCGGCCGCTGGACCACGTACGCGCTCGCCGCCGCGCGCAGCCTCCGGGTCAAGGGCATCGAGATGCCGGTGATCTGTACCCCGGACCGCGTCGTGGTCAACGGGATCGGGCGGCTCCAGGACGCCGCCGAGCAAGGCCGGGCGACCGTCGACGTGGTCACGATCACCCCGGCCGAGGCCGCCCTGAGCGACGCCTTCCTGAACCTCCTCTCCATGGACTTCGACGTCCACGGCCGCTACGCGGACGAGCTGCGCTTCAACGCGTTCCGACGCTCGAGGACGCGAGGCCGGATCCAGACCAACGGCAACGAGGCCCTGGGGCTCGGCTTCCTCGTGGGCATCACGGGACGGGGCTCCACGAAGGGCTTCGACATCATGCGCGCCGGCGACCGCCGACGGTTCCGGGAGTTCCACGGGCAGACCATCCTCGACTTCGGGGCCGGTCGGCTGAACGACACCCGGATCCTGAACGCCCAGGGCTTCGACGTCACCGCCTTCGAGCCCTTCCTCCCGGTCGAGAAGGAGGACCGCGTCGACACCGAAGCGAGCCGCGAGCTGACCCGGGGCTTCCTCGCGCGCGTCGCCGACGGGACCCGCTGGACGAGCATCGTGCTCGCGAGCGTCCTGAACAGCGTCCCCTTCGTCGACGACCGGCGCAAGATCATCACCCTCGTGGCCAGCCTGGCCGGGCCCAAGACCACCGTCCACGCCTACGCCGGTGGGCTGAAGAAGGAGTCGATCCGCCACGTCACGGGCCGGGGCGGGACGAGCGAGAACGCCACCCGCTCCCAGTTCGCGCTCGAGTATGAGCCGAACACCGTCATCGGGGAGATCGCCCGCCAGCCCAAGGTCCAGCGCTTCCACGGGCTCGAGGAGTTCGCCGAGCTGTGGCGGGAACGCTTCGAGGTCGTCCGAGCGTGGGAGGCCCGGAGCCTCGTCTGCGTCTCGTGCCGCAAGCCGCGCCCGATCCCCGCCGACGAGCTGGAGGCCGCGATCCGCTTCGAGTTCGACCTCCCGCACCCGGACGGCGCCCGCCTCGGTCTCGCCGAAGAAGCGCTCGAGGCCTGGCGCCGGCGTGCCGATTCTGCTTGATTCGGTCTAGCGTTCTGCTATACCGAGAGCATGACTGTCGCGGACCTACACGTCGCGCTGAGCGAGCCGAGGACGGTCCTCCTGGACCTCAACTTCACGCTCTGCGCGAACAGCGATCGGAAGCAGGGGATCATGCGCCGCCTCGGCTACGAGCGGTGGGTGCTCGAGGCCGAGCGCTACCGCGTCGACCTGATCCGCGCGCTCCAGGCTGGGGGTCACACCACCGTCCTGATCACGGCGCGCCCCGAGCGCTGGCGCCGCGTCACCCTCCACGCGATCAACGCGTCGACGGGGTGGAGCCCGGAGCGCGCCTACTTCAACGCGAAGGATCTCTCGCCCCCCGCCTGCAAGCGGGACGTCATGAAGCGGTTCGTGATCCCCGAGTTTGGCGCTCCAGGGAACGAGACCAAGCCCTACCTCGCCCTCGAGAGCAACAAGAACACCCGGGCGATGTACGCTGCCCTCCGCGTCCCTGCGATGCGGCTCCCGGACGATCTCGTGGGCTGATACTCGGGTATGCCCGAGAACGAGTGCGGCTTCTGCGAGGAGCGCGAGGTCGTGGACTTCGTCCACATCGACGCCGGCGGATCGATCACCACGCGCGGGGTCTGTGAGGTCTGCCTCCGCCGTGGCTTCGTGCCGGCGAGCTGGCCGCTCGACATCCGCGAGAAGTGGAAGCGGGCGCTCCGCGAGCGCGCCAATACCGGGAAGGCGTGACACCCCGACTCGCCTCCCCGTCGCACCACGACACGAATGTCATAGCGTACAACGGAATCAATCCACTTCCCCGCTTGATTCCGTATGGTACGGCGCATGCTCATAGACTGGGCACACCCCACGGAGGCTCGAACCATGACGAAGTCCCAGATCTACACCGCGATCGCTGCCATCCTGACCACGCTCGCCGAGACGGACGGCGGCTGGGGACCGAACGGCCACCTCTACATGGCCTTCCACTCCCAGGATCCGGAGACCTACACCCTGAGCCGCTACTACACCGTGATCGGGCTCATGAAGACCGAGGGCTGGATCGAGGTCTCGGACAACAACGAGGTGGTCACCATCACGAGCACCGGGCGCGACCTCGCCGCCCGCTTCGAGAAGGTCTTGGCCGAGGCGAAAGCGGCGCGTACCATCGGCGGATGACCGCCAAGGACACGGGCTACGCGCCCCCGCGCTGGGCCTTCGACGAGGAGGTGAGCCGGGTCTTCGACGACATGCTGGCCCGGTCCATCCCCCAGATCGAGATCATGCGCGGGCTCGTGACCGACCTCGCGCGCGCCTACGCACGGCCCGGGACGACGATCGTCGACCTGGGCTGTTCTGCCGGCGGCGCCATGGCCCCGCTGCTCGAGGCCTGCCCGGACTCCTACTTCCTGGGCGTGGAGGTCTCGGCCCCGATGCGGGACCGGGCCATCCGGCGGTTCGTCGAGAACCCCCGGGTGTCGATCCTCGACGTCGACCTCCGCCGGAGCTACCCCGAGGCGCCGGCGCCGGTGAGCGTGACCCTGGCCGTGCTCACGCTCCAGTTCATCCCCATCGAGCACCGCCAGCGCGTGATCCGCAACGCGTTCCGGAACACCGCCCCCGGCGGCGCCCTGATCGTGGTCGAGAAGGTACTGGGCGCGACGTCGGAGCTGGACGACGCGTTCGTGGCCCGGTACCTGGCCCAGAAGGCCGCCAACGGCTACTCGAGCGAGGAGATCGACCGCAAGCGCGCAGCGCTCGAGGGCGTTCTGGTCCCGGTTACGGCCGCCGCGAACGAGGCCATGATCCGCGCCGAGGGCTGGGAGGACTTGGATTGTTTCTTCCGGTGGTGTAACTTCGCCGGATGGATTGCGCTGAAGACGTAGCCTTTGGACACTGGCTCGCTGGGTTCATCGATGGCGAGGGCTGCTTCGTGATCGCGCGCCGGGGACGCGGGAGCTTCGTCCCTTGCTTCACCCTGGCGCTCCGAAGCGACGACACCGCCGTCATCGAGGAGATCGCGGCTCGGCTCGGGTTTGGCCGGGTCTATCAGGTGGTCCAGAAGACCGCCGGGCGCCCCGACCGCTATCGAGTCGAGTGGAAGGTGAACACGAAGGCCGACGTCGTGGCGTTCGCCACGTTCCTGCGCCGGTTCCCGCTGCGGTCCAAGAAGGCAAGGGATGCCTCCTTGTGGCTCGAGGCCGTCGACCTCTGGGCGAATCGCGAAGGTCATCGTGGGAAGGGCCGCGAGCCACACCCGGTACAAGTCCAACTCCGCGAGCTGAAGCGGACCATGGAGGAGGATCGGAGGTTCGCCGCGTAGATCCTCCCGGGGGGACGCGCGGTCGGGCTGATACTCGGGGCATGACGAAGCCCGCCACCCGAGTCGAGGAGTCCCTGGTCCAGATCGACGCCGCCCTGGACGACATCGCCAAGGGCATCCGCCGCATCCCGGACCGAACCGACCGCGCCGCCGGTGCCCAGGCTGTGAAGGAGGTCCGGAGGAACCTCCGCGCGGTCCGCCGCCACGTCGCCGCCGTCCTGAAGCGCGCCCGCAAGGCGCTCGAGGACGCATGAGCAAGCCCGTCGTGCGCCGGCACGAAACCCGGACCGTGGAGACGCGGCTCGAGTTCGACGCCGTGACCCTCCGCCGGGCCCTCATGGCCGCCCACCCCGAGATCCCGGAGACGGCCCGGATCACCGTGCGCGTCCCCGGAGGTGGCGACTGGAGCCACACCGATCTCGAGGTCGGCGGGACCGATGGCCCCCTGGTCGTGAGCTGGACGACTCGAGAGGAGACCGAGACGTGACGCGCCAGCGCGACAAGGCCGCCGCGAAGGCCAAGCGCCACGGTACGTGGAGGGGAACCCACCGCGCGCAGCGGAAGCATCGCGCGGCCGTCATCAAGCGCCGCCGCCGCGCGCTTCGCCGCGAAGGTAGGCTCGAAACAACCCCCGGAGACAACGTGACCGACACCCCCGATCCGGAGCGCGAGGCCGCCGAGGCTCGCTTCAACGCCGCCACCGCTCGAGGCGCCGACTTGCTCGAGGCCGACCCGGAGCGCTTCCACAAGCTCGCCGGGCTCGTGGACGAGATCGTCAACACCTGCGACATGGAGGCCGCCATCGGGCTCCTCCTGGAGGCCCTGGAGCCCGGGGAGCGCCTGGCCGAGGAGGTCCGCATCGCCGCCACCACCGAACCCCCAAGCTGGTACCAGCGCGAGGGCCAGATCCGCGACGCGCTGGCCCGGATGTTCTAGGAGACCGCCATGCGCAACCGCTACCTGATCACCTACGGGGACCCCGACCGCGAGGAGCCGGAGGTTCTGGCCACGTGCTCGGAGTCCGAGCTGGAGCCCAACCTCCGCCACATCGCCGAGAACCACGTGAAGGAGAAGGACGACGTGACCCGCCTCCGGGTCTGGTCCCTGACCCCCGTGGAGGTCACCACGAAGGCCTTCGAGATCCTGGGGCTCGAGAAGCTGTGACCGATCACCCCCCGGAGTACATCCCCGAGACGGCCCAAGCCTACCGCTGCGGGGGATGCGCGAAGGTCATCCGCCACCCCAGCGACGGCTACGTCTGCGCACGTCACACCCCCAGGGGACTCGACCCCGGCATCGCCGCCACGGTGTCGCTCCTGATCGCCGCTGGCTTCAACACCACGGACTCCGGAGACGGGGTGTCCAAGGACACCACGAGGGAGGACGTCCTGCCCTTCCCCCACGTGGTCGCCACCGTGGCCCCGAACGACCTCCTGGAGGAAGCCCGCCGCCTGCGCCGCATCCTCGAGTTCGTCGGCGTCAGCATCGGCCCCCAGGACGGAGTCCACCCGGCCATCGAGGCCGCCTACGACGTCGGAGCCGGCGTCGCGACCATCCTCCTCTCCGGAGTGGACGACGCTGCGCTACGCCGCGCCGCCGCCAAAGTTGCCGGGCCTCCCCGCGAGCCGTAGGCTGGGACGGGTCGCCGATCGGAAAAGTCATCCGACGGCCCCCCGGATCTGCCTCCATGAACCAACTTCCCCAAGAAACCTGGGACCGTCTCGTTGCCCTGTTCCGGGGCGTCGACACGCCCAACTTCACCGCCGCCGCGCGGGAGCTTGGCATCAGCGTCCCCACGGTGCGCCGCGCCTACCGCTCGGGCTACCCCAACGCGTCGCCGCCCCGGCCTCCCATCGAGACCATCCTGAACGAGGAGAAGATCGCGGCTCGGGCCGCCATGGCGGGGACCATCGAAGACGAGGCCCGCCGCCGCGCGCTCGAGGAGACGGCCCGGGCTCGACGTGAGGCCGAGAAGGCCCGCCAGGACGCCGTGGAGGCGCGCCGGCAAGAGGCCCAGATGGTCCGCTCCCAGCGCGGCAACATCCTGGCCCTGATCGGGATCTCGGGGACCGTGCTCCGGGGCGCGCTGAAGCTGGCCGACACGATCCGGACCGAGCTGGAGGGCGCGGCCGCCGGCGAGTCCAAGATGACCATCGAGCAGAAGATGGTCATCCTCACGCGCACCGGGCTCCTGACGCAGCGCATCGCCGCGGCCGCCGGCGACGTCGTGAAGATGGAGCGCCTCCTCCTGGGCGAGCCGACCGAGATCCTGGCCCACAAGGATCTGAAGGAGGTCGACTTCGACGCCGCCATCGCGGAGCTGGAGCGGAGCGCGGAGGTCGCGAAGCGGATCCGGGAGCGCCGGAGTCGGAAGGAGGCCTTCAAGCTCCGGCTGGTCGCCGGGGGGAAGGCCTCGTGATCGTCTACATCGCCTGCCCTAGCGCGGAGCTGGAGCGCGCCCGCCGGGCCATGGACGCCGTCCGCGCCTCCGGGCTCGAGGTCGCCCACGACTGGGTAGCCCAGATCGACGCCATCCCCGGGGACCCGAACCGCGACATCCCCCCGGGACCGGCCCGGGCGCTGTCCCTGACCGCCTTCCGGCACCTGAAGCGCGCCGGGATGCTCTGGCTCCTCTTCCCCGAGGCCGAGACCATCGGGACGGGGATCGGGCCCGGGGGCTGGCTCCGGG
>Ga0081535_100499_pt1 | contig 25880 bp, 23 predicted proteins | sample HotLakmasection3_FD_71020 | JGI IMG/M metagenome (GOLD analysis project Ga0081535, IMG submission 71020) | Hypersaline microbial mat communities from Hot Lake, Washington, USA - Section #3 (SPADES assembly) (version 2) | ecosystem: Environmental > Aquatic > Non-marine Saline and Alkaline >... | reverse complement strand
CGCGCTCCCCCAGGCGCCGGAGCCTCTCGGGGTCGGGCTGGCCCGCGAAGTAGAACCGGCCGTCGCGCGACAGGTTGGCGCCCTCGCCGATCGACTCGATCGGGCGAGCGATGTGGACGGGGGCGTCGTCAAGCGTGGTCGCGCAGCCCGCGAGGGCGGCGCCCACGAAGACGATGACGAGCGGGATCAGACGCATGAGGACGCTCCGGGAATGGATGATTCCGCTGAGCGTAGCACCATCGCTCGCGCGCGGCGACGGCGTCACGCGCCGTCGAACTCGATCCCCGCGCTCCACTGCTGCTGAGCCGTCTGACCCGTCCAGATCACCCGGCACGCCTTGCGGAGCGGCTCGCCGGAACCGGGCGTCTCCACGATGATCTCCAGTCGATCACCCACGCCGAGCTCGTGCGGCGTCTGAAGCCGAGCGCCCGCGGGCGAGAAATCCGACACCGTCACCGGGAAGGACCCGCCCGCCTGCACGGGCTGGGGGATCGTCTGCTCGAGGCTCTTCGCGAAGCCTGCCAGCCCGCAGTCGCAGCGCGCCTGGTGGCGACGGTCGATCTCCGACCACATCTCCTCGGAGCCCCAGGACTCCGCGGGCGGCGCGACGTGGCGCGCCGCGTCCCCCGATCGCTCGTGACGGGCCTGGCGGGTGCGAGCCTGATCCATGGTCGAGTCCTCCGCGAGTGCGTGCGGGTGGACATCGACCGGACGCGGCTCGCGGTGGAGCCGTTTCGGGCTGGAAGCGGCTGAGTCGCACGACGTTATCGGGCGGGCCGACGCTCCGGCGGTCTAGCCCGCCGCGGCCGCTGTCGAGCCGAGGGTCAAAAGGGCGGCGATGCCGGCGATCCAGGCCGCCGAGAGCCCCGCGAGGACCAGCCGGCGACCCGTTCGGGACGCGCGGGCGCCCCGCCGGGAGGCGGCACGGCGGTGTTCGGTGGTGTGCTCGTTCATGTCGAAGGGTTCGCGTGAAACCCCGCCGATGTTCCGCCCGATACCAAGACCCCGGGGCCACCCGTTCGGGCGTCCATCCGTCAGAACCGGCCCCGCCGATCCCGCACCGCCCAGCCCGCCCTTCGCCCCCCCATGGAGCATCCGATTGAAGAGGTCGCGACGGGAACCGCCCATGAACCTGCGTCGAGTCCTTTACCTGAGCGAGGCGACCACGCCCCTCAGCCGCTCAGAGCTCCTGGCCCTGAACTTCCACGCCGCCACGAACAACGCCCAGAGGGGGATCACGGGCCTCCTCCTATACAGCGGCGGGAACTTCATGCAGGTCATTGAGGGGCGTCCGGATCGCGTCGGCGAGATCATGCGGATCGTCCGCGCCGACCCCCGGCACCTGAACATCCGCACGCTCGTCGACGAGATCGCGCCGGAGCGGCTCTTTGCGCAGTGGTCGATGGGTCTTCTCGACACCGAACGCCTCCGTCCGGTGGACACCGATCGGCTCTCCATGGTGATGCGCGCCGCGCAGCGTGACGTGCGCCCGAGCGGTCCAACGATCGCGGGAGGCCTGCCCTCGGGCCTCACGCGTCAGCACGGGCAGGCCGCCCTCAACCTGCTGCGCGACTTCAGCCAGCAGCTCGCGGCCTGACGCTAGAGCTCTTCTCGCTCGCGACCCTCGTCGTCGTAGCGGAAGACCGCGAAGTAGAGCACCGTGGCGATCGCGAAGGGCGGCATGAAGCACGCGATCCACGGCTCGGCGAAGACCCAGATCACCGGCGCCGCGGCAATCGCCAGCGCGATGATCCACCACATGTCACGGAGCGCGCCTTGGAACCGCCGGGCTTTCATGAGGGCGGAAGTCTACGCGCCCTTTGCCCCGGCGGGGCGTCAGTGACGCTCGATCCGGTGCTTGATGTGGGCCCGCTCCTGGGCGCGCTGCGTGACCGCGAGGATCGCCACCGCGCCGCCGACGACGCCGTAGCCGATCAGGATCGACAGGCCCACCGCGAGAGCCATCGCCCCGTCGATCAGGATCAGCGCCGCGACCGTAAAGACCGTCAGCGCGACGACGCAGAACGTCAGGATGATCCACCACCGGCGGCGCACGTTCGGCGGCGGGGGCGCCCCCTCGGGCGAGTCGTGCTCCTGCACCTCCCGGATGGCGGCGTCCTCCCGCTCGCTGACGGTGTTCATATCGATCATGAGCGTCGTCTCCTTCCGAGGCGGCGTGCGACGTCCGAGCCAAGCCACGCTCAATGAAAGGCGGCGAACGTGAACCAGCTATGAAGGATCCCCGCCGGAGTCTCCCGTCACGCGCCGCGACGCAGCCCGGAGCGGAGCTGGTCCGTGCGCCGCCCTCATTGGAGGGCGGCTCGCGAAGGCGGAAGCCATTCGGCCTCGTACACCACAGCGGTCGGGCCGGTCAGCCGCAGGGAGCCGTCGGGATCGAGCCATTCGACCTTCAGCTCGCCGCCCGGGAGGCGGACGGTCGCCGCGCGGTCGAGCCGATCGGTCAGGACGCCCGCGACGACCGTCGCCAGCGCGCCCGTGCCGCAGGCGAGCGTCAGCCCGGCGCCTCGCTCCCAGGAGCGGACGGTCGCGGCGTCGCGAGCGTCGACGCGAGCCAGGTGCACGTTCATTCGCTCGGGAAAGGCGCGGTGCGTCTCGAGGCGCGGCCCGATCGCCGCCAGGTTCGCGCTCGCGGGATCACCCGGGCGGAACGACACCAGATGCGGGTTGCCGACGTTCACGAAGACGGCGGGCAGACCCCCGACCCGGTGCTCGGCGCCCGACCGATCGAGGTGGTCGAGCTCCGCGGAGCTCACGGGGATCTCGGGCAGCTCAAGCCTCGGCGGCGGGAGCGTGAGGCGCACCTCGGCCTCGCTCAGGCGTTCCGCCGCGATGGTCTGATCGCCGACGAGGAGCGTCGACTCGCGGCCCCGCGTCCACCCAAGGTCCATCGCGAGACGAACCGCGCACCGGGCGCCGTTCCCGCACATGCCGCCGTCGGAACCGTCGGCATTGAAGATGCGCATCCGGATCGCCCCGCCATCGGGCGCGATGGTGATGAGCCCGTCGGCGCCGAGGCCGTGGCGGCGATCGCAGGCGGCGCGCACGACGGCCCCTGTCGCGACCGCCGGCTCGGTCGCGAAGAGGTAGTCGTTGCCGCAGCCGTGCATCTTGATCAGCCGCACGGCGAGGATGGTACCGGGCGCGCTATCGGCGGCGCCTGCTCCCGGCGACAACGCCGAGCGCGAAGAGGACGGCCGGGCCCGGCGCCGGCACGAGCACGAACGACAGCTCGTCCGCCGCGCCGTCGTTGAAGCCGGACGTGTCGGTCCGCACGAAGCTCAGCTCGACGACGGCCTCGCGCGCGCCCACCGGCACGACGAACTCGTCGTCGTAGAGGAACAGCCCCCCCACCGGCGCGACGCCGCGCAGGGCGAGCGGACCGATGGTCGAGGCGCTGATCTCCGCCGAGCCGGCGTCGAGGAACGTGACGGAGAGGCCCGCAAGGTCGGGCTGCCCGATCGCCGAACCGAGCCAACCCGAGAGCTGGGCCGTGAGGTTCCCCGCGTCGATGCTCGCGGCGAGCGGGAAGAGGTTGAACCGCTGCTCCGCCGTCGCGACGCCGCTCGAGCCGCCCGTGAAGTAGTTCTGCCCGCGGTCGCTCGGGCCGGGGTCCGCGACGTCGAGCAGCGCGGGCGTCGCCCCGTAGGCGGCGACCGTGAAGCTGCCCTCCGTGACGGACCACCCGGGGATCGGGACCACCTGCCCCGAACCGCCCGGACCGGCTTCGGCCCCGTGGTTGTTGAGCAGGTTCTCGCCCAGGATGATGCCGCCACGGGCCTCCGCCGCCAGACAGGCGCACGCGAGAGCCGCCGCGGAAACGGCGCAGACTGATCTCATCATGTCGAACACTCCTCCGTGACGCCGACGGGGTGTGCGGCCCCGGCGGCTTCCCATTCACCTTACACCGCGGCAACCTCGCCGCAAGGCCGAAAGTCTCGGTCCGGCCGGTGGCGCGGGTCGTCGTGGTCGCGCGGGCGCGCGCCGCTGGTTATCGGGCGCCCTCGGCGGCGAGCTGCGCGGCCAGCCGAGCGTTCGCCTTCACGAGAGACAGGTTCGCCCGCAGCGTCTGCCCGTCCGACGCCTCGTGCAGCGCCGCCAGAATCGCCGGCGTCACCTCGCGACCCGACGCGCCCGACGCCTCCGCCCGCCGCCGAGCCGCCTCGACGAAGCGGAACCAGTCGCCCGCCTCGATCTCGGCGTCCGCCGGGATCGGGTTGCACACGAGCACGCCCCGGCCCGTGCGGTTGGTCTCCGCCCGGCAGAACGCCGCCAGCTCCGACGCGTCGTCGAAGCGATCGTCGACGCCCGCGCCCGAATCACGCAGATAGAACGCCGGGAAGGCGTCAGTCCGAAAGCCCACGACCGGCACGCCCAGGGACTCCAGCGCCTCGCGCGTGCTCACGACGTCCAGAATCGCCTTCACGCCCGAGGCGACCACCGCGACCGGAAAGCGAGCCAGCGCGGCGAGATCCGCCGAGACGTCGAGCGACCTCCCGTAGCCGTGGTGCACGCCGCCGAGACCGCCCGTGGCGAAGACGCCGACGCCCGCGCCCGCGGCGAGTTCCATCGTCGTGCTGACGGTCGTGGCGCCCGAGCGCTTCCGGGCAAGAGCGAGCCCGAGATTGGCGGTGTTGAGCTTGGGCAGCCCGGGCGTCGCCAGGAGCGCGCGAAGCTCGTCGGGCGTCAGGCCGACGACGGCCTCGCCCTCGAGCACGCCGACGGGCGCCGGGTGGGCGCCCTCCTCGGCGATGATCGCCGCGAGCTCCTCATAAAGCGGCATGGCGGCGTCCGCGGGCACGCCGTGGGCGAGGAGAGTGGTCTCAAGTGCGACGGAAGTCGGGGTGGTGCGGCGGAGCATGGGCGCAGCCTAATCGCTCTCATGACCCGACGAAGCCGGTCGCTTGAGCCGGGGGACGAATGAATACACGGAGACGCGCATCTCGTCGCGATCGGCGCCGTGATGAAATCGCCGATGACAGTTTGGACACACTGCGATCGCGTTACTCAGTCAGGCCCACCTTCCGAGAGCGGCACAACGTGATGGAGTTCAAGGAACGGCTGCCCGCTGGCATCTGAGAACGGAGCGTCCGCTTGACACCATTCGCACCGCCCGTTCGCGGCGGAGAGGACGAACGCACGCACCTCCGGATCGCGAACAAATACCGTCGTGCGCGCCTCCACGCGTTGGACCACCGTCTGACCCTCGGGCTCGAAGAGAGTCGGCCCTCGGCGGCGGAGACGACGGGTTCGCGCGTCTAGCTCCGCCGGATCGGCGGTCGGCGCGTAGTCATCAGGGGAGATCAGACCTCGCTCCTGGAGCAGGCCAATGATCGCCGCGTATGCCGCCGGCCCGAGGTGATCGAGCGGGAGGTATCCCTCCACAGCTTGCTTGCCCTCGTGGTAGAGCACGGCCGAGATGTTCCGGAACCGGAACTCGATGGAAGGATCACTCCGTGAACTCAGGGGCCCCTGACGGAGTCGGCGGCGGATCTCAGCCTTCGAATAGGGTTTGCCTGCTTCTTGAGCGTGCAACATCTCGAGGTAAGCGTCTACGGCTGCACGATGCTCATCGGTGGTCCATGCATCCGACATCGTCGCTCACACATTGAACAGGAAGTGCACCACGTCCGAATCGTGCATCACGTAGTCCTTGCCCTCGACGCGGAGCTTGCCCGCCTCGCGGATCGCCTTCTCGCTCTTGAGCGCGACCAGGTCGTCCACGGAGTAGACCTCCGCGCGGATGAAGCCCTTCTCGAAGTCGCTGTGGATCACCCCCGCCGCCTGCGGCGCGGTCGCGCCCTGCGGGATGGGCCACGCGCGGACCTCCTTCTCGCCGGCGGTGAAGTAGGAATGCATGTCGAGCAGCCGGTAGATCGCCCGCGCCACCGTGTGCAGCGCGGGCTCCGTGAGCCCGATCGCCTCGAGCATCTCCTGCTTGTCCTCGCCCTCGAGCTCCGCCAGCTCCGACTCGATCTTGGCGCACACCGGGACCATCTCCATGCCCTCGGCCTCCGCCTTCTTCCGCACCGCGCTCGCGTGCTCGCCCTCGCCCAGCGCGTCGTCCTCGTCGACGTTGGCGATGTAGAGCGTCTTCTTCGCGCTGATGAGCCCGAGCCCCTTGAGGATCTTGCGGCGCTCGGGGTTCAGCTCGAGCTTCCCCGAGGCGATCTGCTTGAGCACGGGCTCGCCCGCCTCGAGGTTCGGCGTGATCGCCTCGATGAGCTCGAGACGAATCCTGGCCTCCGCGTCGTTCCCGCGAGCGGCGCGCTGCGCCTTGGGCCGGGCGTTCTCGAGCGTCTGGAGGTCCGCGAGCATCAGCTCGGTCTCGATCGTCTCGATGTCCCGCAGCGGATCGACCGAACCCTCGACGTGCGTGATGTCCTCCTTGCCGCCCGCGAAGCACCGCACGACGTGGCACACCGCGTCGACCTCGCGGATGTGCGAGAGGAACTTGTTGCCCAGGCCCTCGCCGACGCTCGCGCCCTTGACGATGCCCGCGATGTCGACGAGGCGCATCGACGCGGGAACGACCTTCTGCGTCTTGATGAAGCTCTGGATGGTGTCCAGCCGCGGGTCGGGCACCGCGACGACGCCCACGTTCGGCTCGATCGTCGCGAAGGGGTAGTTCGCCGCCAGCGCGCCCGCCGCGGTCAGCGCGTTAAAGAGCGTGGACTTGCCGACGTTGGGCAGACCGACGATCCCGGCTTCGAGCGCCATGAAGAAACACTCCGCGAGAGTCTGGAACGGGCTTCACCCGAAGGCCGCACGCTTGGGCCGTCGGGGCGAAGAGTGTAGCTTCGCGAGGCGCCTAGGCTACGCACGGGTGGAGCGGACGGCCGCACCCGGAAAACGGCCGCATCTCAAGAGACGGTTTGGGGGATGAGCGAATGTCGCTGTTCGGGATGATGCCAGCGGTGGCGGCCGCGGCGGCGCTCGCGCTGCTCTGGGTCGCCGAGGCGGCGGCGCCGCTCTTTGCGGCGCCCCGGGCCGAACGCTGGGGCTCGCGCCTTCGCCACCTCGCGCTCGCGGGGCTCAACGCGCTCGTCGCCGCGGCGTTCGCCGGGGCGACCCTGGCGGTCACCCTGTGGGCCGGTGAAGCGGGCTTCGGACTGCTCAACCAGCTCCGTCCCGCCGGCGCGGACCCGCTCTGGACGATCCTCGCCGTCGGCGCCCTAGGCGTCGTCCTGCTCGACGGGTGGCACTACGCCTTCCACGTCCTCGCGCACAAGGTTCCGGCGCTCTGGCGATTCCACGTCCTGCACCACAACGCCGAGCGCCTCGAGGCGACCGCCGCGATGCGCTTCCACCTGGCGGAGGTGGCGATCCAGTGCGCCGCCTCCCTGCCCGTCTACGCCCTGCTCGGCGTGAGCATCTACGAGGTGCTCGTCTATCAGGCGATCCTCCTGCCCGTCTCGATGTTCCACCACGCCGACCTTCGGCTGCACCCTCGCCTCGATCGCGCCCTCCGCGTCGTGATCGTCACGCCCGGGATGCACCTCGTGCACCACTCCGCCTGGGAGCGCGAGACCGACTCCAACTACGCCGCGGTGCTGAGCGTCTGGGATCGGCTCTTTGGCTCCTACCGGTGGCGCGACGACCCGGCGAGCGTCGAGATCGGGATCGAGGGCTACGCACCCGAGGAGACCACGACCCTCCGCGGCATGCTTCGCACGGGGCTCGAGAAGCCGCCCCGCGCCCCGGGCTCCGCGCCCGATCCGCGGGAGCTCCCGCGAGCGCTGCGCAAGCGCGACCGGCTCCGCGCGATCCGCGGGCGCGCGACCGGCTAGGGCGCGACCGCCCCCCACTTCGAGATCAGGCGAGCGAGGTCCTCCGCCCCCACGAAGCCGTCGTTGCTCAGGTCCGCGGGCGAGCAGTCCGTGCCGCCCCACGCGGAGACGACCGCCGCGAGATCCGACGCGCCCACCGCCCCGTCGAGGTCGAGATCCGCCGGCTCGCCCTGCATCGAGAGGCGATAGACGCGACCCGCGTAGCTCACGACGTAGAGCTCGCCGCCAGCGTCGCGGCCGAACGCGACGACGAGCGAGAGGTTGAAGCCGAGCGAGGCCGCAAGCTCGGCGGAGTGATCGACGAAGTCGCTCGCCATCGGCGCTCCCGTGACGGGATCAAGGGCGAGACGCACCGACATCACCTTGCCCGAGATGAAGTCGCCGAAGAACACGCGCCCGCGATGGTGCGGCATGTCGCGCCCGCGATAGACGTACCCCGCGGTCACGGAGGTTCCGAGGCCCGAGGGACGGTCGTACTCAAAGAACGGCGCCGTGAACGCCTCGCCCGCGGGCGGCGCGCACCCCGTGAAGGGAACCGACCCCTCGAGACACGACCACCCGAAGTTCTGGCCCGGCGCGTCGGGCAGGGCGAAGTTGATCTCCTCGACCAGCGCGTCGCCCACGTCGCCCATCACCAGGCCGCCCGTCGAGCACGGGCCGGCGTCAAACGAGAACTTCCAGACGTTCCGAAGCCCGTAATGCCAGATCTCGTCGAGCCCCGGCCCGCCGACGAACGGGTTGTCCGCGGGAACCGTGTAGCCCGAAGTGTCGCGCGGGTCGATGCGCACGATCGTGGCGTAGAGCGAATCGATGTTCTGGCCCTGCGCGTTCGGGTCGCCCACGGGTCCGCCGTCGCCGTAGGAGACGTAGAAGAACCCGTCGGGCCCGAAGCGGATGGCGTTCCCGCTGTGGATCGCGCTCGGCTGGGGACGATCGATGATCTCGTCCCGCGGCGCGATCGCCGCGGTCCACGGCGCCTCCGACGTGATCTCAAACCGGTCGACGCGCGACGCCCCCGCCGGCTGGCGCGTGTACTGAAGGTACAGGTCGCTCGGCGACGCCGGGTCGATCGCCATCCCGACAAGCCCGCGCTCCGGGTGCCCGAGCTGCAGCAGCGACGAGAGATCGATCAGCGGATCCGCCAGCAGCGCGCCGCCCTCGATCACGCGCACCACGCCGTTCTGCTGCGCGATGAACTGAACGTCCGGCCGCGTCGGGTGCTGGACGAACTCCACGGGCTGCACAAGACCCGAGGCGTAGAGCTCCGCCTCGAGCGGCGGAAGCGAACCCGCGGCGGCGACCGAGGCGAGCGCGGCGGTGGCGAGGGGCATCGACGGCTTGAGCAGGTCGGGCATCAGGTCTCCGGGGCCGCCGGAAGCGGCTCCCACGCATCGGGAGCGTCGGTCGCCCCGCGAAGCAACTCCATGTAAGCGTCCAGCGGGACCTCGATCAATCCGAATCGCTCCGTGTGGGCGTTCGGGATCTGGGCGTCAAACACCCGATAACCGCACGCGAGCAGGTGACGCCGGAGCGCGACCAGACACGCCGAGGACGCGCCGCTCCCGTCGAGCGGGTCGCGCGAGCCGTCCGCACGCCGCGGGCGGGCACGGTGGAACATCGACTCCCCGAAGAACGCGGCCCCGATCGAGACGCCGTAGATCCCCCCCACAAGAGCCCGCTCGCCCGCCGGCGAGACGCGCCACGCCTCAAGCGAGTGCGCGCGCCCCGCCCGGTGCATCGCGACCGACCACGCGATCAGCCGCTCGTCGAGCCACGAGTCCGCCGGCTCCGAGCCCCGGCGCGGCGCCGCGCACCCGCGAACGACCTCCTCGAACGCCGCGTCGGTCGTCAGCTCAAACCGCCGCCGCCGCAGGTCGCGCTCGACCGTCCGCGGCGCGTGAAAGCGATCGTCGAGCGGCACGAGCGCCCGCGGGTCGGCGCTGTAGAAGCCGATCGCGCCCGTGCGCGGATCGGCCATCGGAAACGCCCCCGACGCGTAGGCGTGCGTCAGCGCCGCGACGAGCGCGTCGGCCGGGATGTCGGGCTCGGCGTTCGGGCGGCGCACGCACGATGGTAGAGCCGCGAGCGCACGAAAAACGCCCCGGCCCAAAGGGGGCGCGGGGCGCACGTGCGCTTCGGGAAGAGGGCTTTACTCGAAAGCGCCGCCCCAACCGCCGATGACCGCAGCCAGGTCGGAGGCCCCGACGACCTCGTCGTTGTCGATATCGGCCACGCCGCAGTCGCTGGCGCCCCACGCGCCGATGACCGCGGCGAGGTCCGCCGCGTCGATCACGCCGTCGCGGTTGGTGTCGCCGGGCTCGATCGTGCCGCGGATGCGGTAGATGTTGCCGTTGAAGCTCAGGATGTAGAGCTCACCGTCCGCGTCGCGCCCGAAGGCCGAGACGTTGCCGACGCCGCCGAGCTCCGACGTGTGCTCGATGAAGTCGCTCGCCGCGGCGTTGCCGTTGGCGTCGAACTCCACGTCGATCGACGCCACGCGCCCGGTGACGAAGTCGGCGTAGAAGTAGCGACCGCGGTTGTGCACCATCTCGGCGCCGCGGTAGATGTACCCGCCGGTGATCGAGCGACCGAACCCGCTCGAGTGCAGGTACTCAAAGACCGGATCCGTGAACGACTCGCCGGACGGCGGCGTGCATGCGGAGAAGGTCGCGGTGCCCTCGCGGCACTTCCAGCCGTAGTTGAGCCCCGGATCGTTCGGGTTGATGTTGATTTCCTCGCGGGAGTTCTGGCCGACGTCCGCGATCACGATCGCGCCGCTGCTGCAGGGGCCCGTGTCGAAGGTGAACTTCCAGGGGTTGCGGACGCCGTACGCCCAGATCTCCTCGCGGAACGTGCTGCTCCCGGCGTACGGGTTGTCCGCGGGGATCGCGTAGCCCGTGGAGGTCGAGACGTCGATGCGCAGGATCGAGCCGAGCAGGTTGGTGCGCGTCTGGGCGCGGTTGAACGGGTCGCCGCCCGAGCCGCCGTCGCCAAGGGCGATGTAGAGGTAGCCGTCCGGACCGATGCGCAGGTTCCCGCCGTTGTGGTTGGCGAAGTCCTGCGGAACAACGAGGATCACCTCCTCGGAGCTGAAGTCCGCGGTCAGCCCGTTGGGGCTGGCGGTGTAACGGGCGACGTGCGTGTTGCCCGCCGTGTTCGTGTAGTTGATGTAGAAGCGGCGGTTGTTCGCAAAGTCGGGATCGAGAGCCATCCCAAGGAGCCCGCGCTCGCCGCCGCCCGAGATGCGGCTCGCGACGTTCAGGAACGGCGTCGCCCGAAGCGCGCCGTCCTCAATGACCCGGATGACGCCGTTCTGCTGGACGACGTACTGGACGGAATCGTCGATCGTGCTCTGCACGAACTCAAGCGGCACGGAGAGCCCGGAGACGAAAACCTCCGCGGTGACGGCCTCCTGAGCGAGAACGGGCGTGGCGGCGACAGAAGCGCCGGCGACAAGGGCGGCGAGCGTGGAACGAATCATCTTGGGGAATCTCCTCTCGAGTCGTATCGGCCTGGCCTGACGCCGCCCCCACGGGGAGCGTCGCGATCGGAGCGCCCACGGGCGGCGCGGGACGCCCGCGGGATCCGGGGAGCCCGACACCCCAGCCCCACGGGGCGACGTGCCGGATCCGGACGCAGCGGACGACCCCTGTCGATTCTCGGACGCCCGCGCAAAAGCGGCGACCGACCAACGCCTAGACTAGCCGAGGGTTCAGACGTCGACCAGAATGTTCGTGTCGTTTTGCGGCGGTTTCCGCCGCCCCTTCCGGGAATCGTTCGGGAGTCGCCGGTGACGGGAAACAGCCCGACATGACCAGCCTCTCACCGCGAGCGCGTCGCGGGGGCGACGTTTCTCTCCCCGTCGTCACCGAGCGGCCGAGCGCCCTTCGCTCCCGCCGGAAGCCCGCCCGGAGCCGCATGGGCCGATGGCGCACGCTCGTGCTCGTCGGCGTTCACGTCGTCATCCTTCTCCACGTCCTCCACTGGCTCTGGGCGGGAAGCACGCTCTCGCCCGTCGAACCCTCCGAGGCGATGCACACCCTGAGCGACGGCGATCTCAACGCCGGCTTCGTCTTCTTCGCCCTCGCGCTGCTCTCGACCGTCGTTTTCGGTCGCATCTTCTGCGGCTGGGGATGTCACGTCGTCGCGCTCCAGGACGGCAGCTCCTGGATCCTCAGAAAGATCGGACTGCGCCCAAGCCCCTTCCGCTCGCGCCTGCTCCTGTGGTTCCCGCTCATCCTCGCCTTCTACATGTTCCTCTGGCCCAAGACCAAGCGCTACGTCGCCGCCCCGCTGCTCGAGAAGGTCTGGCCCGAGGGCCTCGCCTACATCGGCGCCACGCCGACCTGGACCCAGCTCTCAAACGCCTTCATCGTCGAGGACTTCTGGTCGACCTTCCCGCCCTGGTACATCGCCATCCCCTTCCTCTTCATCATCGGCTTCGGCATCGTCTACTTCCTGGGCGCGAAGGGATTCTGCACCTACGCCTGCCCCTACGGCGGCTTCTTCGCGCCGCTCGACAGGGTCAGCCCCATGCGCATCGTCGTCGACCACGACAAGTGCGCCGAGTGCGGCGTCTGCACCGCCGTCTGCACCTCGAACGTCCGCGTGAGCGAGGAGATCAAGGACTACGGGATGGTCGTCGACCCGGGGTGCATGAAGTGCCTCGATTGCGTCAGCGCCTGCCCCTCCGACGCGCTCGCCTACAGGCTCGTCGCCCCGCCGATGCTCGCGACCAACCCGCGCGACCCCGACCCGGCCACGTCCGCCAGGCGGAAGAAGAAGCCGAAGACCCCCGCGACCAAGGCGCGATGGGACCTCTCCTGGCCCGAGGAGATCGCGCTCGCCGTCTTCTTCATCGTCAGCTTCGTCTCGCTCCGCGGGCTCTACGGCGTGATCCCGATGCTCCTCGCCGGGGCGCTCGCCGCGATCGCGACCTGGCTCGTCTGGAAGGCCTGGAGGGCGATCAGGAAGGACAACGCCCGCCTGCACAGCCTCCAGCTCAAGCGCCGCGGACGCCTGACCCCATGGGGCGGCGTGTACCTCGGCGTCGTCGGCGTCATGCTCCTCTTCATCGCCCATGCCGCCTGGGTGAGCTGGCACTGGTCCGCCGGCCAGCTCGCGCTCAACCAGATCGCCCTCGTCAGCGCCGAGGCGCCCGACGCAGGCGAGCAGCGGCGCGAACTCTACGAGGAAGCCGTGCGTCAGTTCGCCCTGGTTCACGAGGTCGGGCTCTGGTCCACGCCCCGCGCCGACTTCCAGCTCGCGCTCGCGCACGCGGCGCTCGGCCGGCCGGCCGAGGGCGAGGTCGCGATGCGACGCGCGATCGCCCGCGAGGGCGTCAAGGACGGGCTCGCGGTCGACCTGGCCGAGCTCATCCGTCGCCAGGGACGCACGGCCGAGGCGATGGCGTACCTCGAGGGCGTGCTCGCCAGGAAACCGCGCTTCGAGAACAGCCGACGCTCGCTCGGAGCGATGTATCTCCAGGCCGGACGCGTCGACGACGCCATCGCCCTCTACCGCGACGGCGTCGAGGCGCGACCGCGCGATCACGAGTCCTACGCCAAGCTCGCCGAGGCCCTCGCCGCCGCCGGACGCTTCGCCGAGATGATCGCCCCCCTCGAGAAGGCCGTCGAGCTGCTCCCGGCAGCGCCGGGCTATCGCCGGGATCTCGCCCTCGCCAACCTCTACGCGGGTCGCCAGGACGAGGCGGTGGACCTGATGGTCCAGGCCGCCGAGGTCGCCAGGGGCGAGCAGCGGGCGGGCCTCTTCGCGGAGGCGGCAAACCTGGCCCAGCAGTCGGGGCAGGCGGAGCGGGCGCAGGAGTTGCGCCGCCGCGCCGCCGACGCCGCGGCGGACGCGAGCGACCGGGAATAACGCCGTTCGCATCGGTGTTTAACGATTCTTAAGGGGTTTCCCGTTGGACGGAAGCTCGCCCCGGGGTACGGTAAAGCTCAGCCAGTAGGAGAGAGCGGGGCCATCCGTCCGCACGCGTCGCGGGCGATGATCGGCCTCCCGCGGAACTCGCCGTCCGGGTCCCCCGGCGGGTTCGACGAGCCGGAGTCACGGGGCCTCACCCTGGCAGGGGTGCAACACAGAGAGGCAGAGACACATGAGCAGGTTCTTTGGTACGGCGTGCGCCGCGCTGGCGCTGTCCGCCGGCGCCGCCTTCGGCGGCTTCAGCAACGGAGACATCGTCTTCACCGACGCTCCCGACGACGCCATCCGCGTCATCCGAGCGGGCAGCAACCTCCTCGAGACGCTCTACGTGGCCGACCCCATGGACGGCCCCGGGATCCGTTTCGGCGACATCACCCGCGTCGACGGGCAGTTCTACGTCAACTCGGGCGTTCCGGACGCGGACGCCGGCATCCCCGGGCGCCTCATCCGGATCGACAGCCTCTTCGGCGCCTCGCCGATGGCCGCCGACCTCGCCACCGGCGGCTTCCTGCAGAACCCGATCGGGATCGCCTTCAACCGCCGCTCCGATCAGTTCCTTTCCATCAACAACACGGGCCAGACGCCCATGCAGATGGCCCCGGACTTCGACGGCATCATCGGCGTCAGCCGCGCCGACGGGACCCAGACCTTCCGCTTCGACGAGGTCGCCGGCCTCCCCGGCCTCAACTACCAGGCCGGCAACTCGATCGCCCAGCGCGCCGACCGCGCCAACGCCTACCTCGTCACCTCCATCAACGGCGGCTTCATCTCCGACAACCCCGGCGTCGGCGACGACGTCGAGACGTCCATCGTCTACAACGTGCGCGTCAACGCTTCCGGCGACGTCAGCCTCAACCCCTTCTTCGACTTCAAGGACACCCCCTTCGGCGACCTCACCTTCGTCCGCGGCGTCACCACCGCCATCGGCGATGACGACACCCTCGACGTCTACGTCACCGACCGCTCCACCGACGCCATCTACCGCATCGACACCGACGCCGACGGCAACGCGACCGGGCTCTCGCTCATCCTCGACGGGCTCATGAACCCCGGCAAGATCGTCTACGACCGCTTCACCGACACGCTCGTCTTCGGCGAGATCGAGAACGACTCGATCAGCCGCGTGAACCTCGACGGCACCGGACTCACCGTCCTCGCCACGGGCGTCGACCCCCGCGGCTTCTACATCGTCCCGGCGCCCGGCGCCGCGGCGCTCCTGGGTCTCGGCGGCCTCGCCGCGATCCGCCGCCGCCGCTGATCCCGAGCTCGCCAACCAGTCGTCTTCTTGAGCAACGCCCCGGCTCGCCTGAGCCGGGGCGTTGTCACGCGCGCAGGCTCGCGCGGCTCACGCCACAATGCGGCCCGTTCCACCGCAACGAGGAGGCGCGCATGTCAGGAAGCCGCGAGATCGAATCCACCCTTCAGGAAGCCCGCCTCTTCGAGCCGCCCGCGGACCTCGCCGACCGCCTCGGCCCGCTCCGCGTCGCGTCCATGGACGACTACGAGGCGCGCTACAAAAGGAGCATCGAGGATCCCGAAGGCTTCTGGAGCGAGATCGCCCGCGAGCTCCACTGGTTCACGCCCTGGGACGCGACGCTCGAGTGGTCCGCGCCCGACGCGAAGTGGTTCGCCGGAGGCACGACCAACCTCTGCTACAACTGCGTCGACCGCCAGGTCGAGAGCGGGCACGCCGACGACGTCGCGATCATCTGGGAAGGCGAGCCGCTCGACGACGGGAAACCCGAGATCCGCCGCCTTACCTACGCGGATCTTCAGCGCGAGACGAGCCGGTTCGCGCACGCGCTGCGGCGGCTCGGCGTCAACAAGGGCGACGTCGTCACCATCTACATGCCGATGGTCCCCGAGCTCGCGATCGCCATGCTCGCGTGCGTCCGCATCGGGGCCGCCCACTCCATCATCTTCGGCGGCTTCAGCGGGCAGGCCATCGCCGACCGCGTCCGCGACGCCAGCTCCAGCGTGATCGTCACCGCCGACGGCGGCTGGAGGCGCGGCGGCGTCGTGCCCCTCAAGCACAACGTCGACCACGCCCGCGACCTGCTCGCCGAAACGGGCGACGACGTCGACCACGTCGTCGTGCTCGAGCGCTGCGGCGCCGACCGCACGCCCCGCGACGGCGACCACGACTGGAACGACCTCGTCAGGGACGCGCCGGACTTCCTCGAGTGCGAGCGCGTCGACGCCGAGCACATGGCGTTCCTGCTCTACACCTCCGGATCCACCGGGAAACCAAAGGGCATCCTGCACACCACGGGCGGGTACATGGTCTACACCTACCTCACCGCCAGGACCACCTTCAACCTCGTGCCCGACCGAAACCAGGTCTACTGGTGCACCGCCGACATCGGCTGGATCACCGGGCACTCCTACATCATCTACGGCATCCTCCCAAACCGCGTCCCCACGCTCATGTACGAGGGCGCCCCCAACCATCCCGGCCCGGACCGCTTCTGGGACATCGTCGAGCGCCACAAGGTCACGCAGTTCTACACCGCCCCCACCGCCATCCGCGCGTTCATGAAGTGGGGAAGCGAGCATCCCGGAAAGCACGATCTCTCGAGCCTCCAGGTCCTCGGCACCGTCGGCGAGCCCATCAACCCCGAGGCGTGGATGTGGTACCGCGAGGTCATCGGCGGAGGCCGCTGCCCCATCGTCGACACCTACTGGCAGACCGAGACCGCCGGCCACGTCATCACCCCCCTGCCCGGCGCCACCCCGACCGTCCCCGGCTCATGCACGCGCCCCTTCTTCGGCGTCGACGCGGCGGTCGTCAATGAGCAGGGCGAGGAACTCCCGCCAAACAAGGGAGGCCTCCTCGTCATCCGCAAACCCTGGCCCGGCATGCTCCGCGGCGTCTACGGCGACCGCGAGCGATTCGTCGAAACCTACTGGACCCGCGTCCCCGGCATGTACTGCGCCGGCGACGGCGCCCGCCGCGACGAGCGCGGCAACTTCTGGATCATGGGACGCATCGACGACGTCATCAACGTCTCCGGTCACCGCCTCGGCACGATGGAGGTCGAGAGCGCCCTCGTCGCTCACGAAGCGGTGGTCGAGGCGGCCGTCGTCGGTGTGCCCCACGAGATCAAGGGCGAGGGCATCGCCGCCTTCTGCACGCTCGCCGACGGTTACGAGCCCGGCCCCGAAACGGTGGGCGCGCTCCGCGCCCACGTCGCCGAGGCCATCGGCGCCATCGCCAGGCCCGACCAGATCCGCTTCACCGCCGCCCTCCCCAAGACGCGCTCCGGGAAGATCATGCGCCGCCTCCTGCGCTCGATCGCCGCCGGCGAGACCGAGATCACGCAGGACGTCACGACCCTCGAGGACTACTCGGTCGTGGCGAAGCTGCAGGAATCGAACGAATAGACGGCCCCGCGGTTCACGGCCCGCTCATCCGCCGACGCTAGCGTCGCACCATGGACGCGCCACGCACCGCGACGCCGAACTCCACCGCCGCCGGCCAGAACCACGCCGAGCCCCACCCCCCGCTCGAACAGCGGATGACCCCCGTCAACTGGTTCACCGGGCTCATGGCCGCGTTCGTCCTCGTCGCCGCCGGCTTCCTCGGGGGCACGATGTTCGCCCTCAACGAGGAGAGCTCGACGACGATGCGCCTCGCCGTGGTAGCCGTCGCCATCCTCGCGCCGATCAGCATGCTCGTCTGGCTCCTCCTCCGCATGCGCCCGAAGGTCCGCTCGCACGGCCGACGCTAGCGCTCCGGCGCGCTCCGCGAAACCACGTGACGTAGCGACCAAACGAGCCCGCCCGCCACGCACCGCCCGCCCACGGGCTCATCCGGATCGACGCCCGCGACTCGGCGCGCACCGCGCGGCTTTCGCGTGCGAGCCCCGTCCGCCAGAACGTCCGCGCAAGAAAAACGCCGCCTCAAAGCGGCGGCGTCCTTCGACGTGGAGCTGATCGGGATCGAACCGACGACCTCATGCATGCCATGCATGCGCTCTCCCAACTGAGCTACAGCCCCGGATTGTCTCCGCCCGGAGGCGGACAGGTAAGGGTACCTCGGTGCTCCGAAGCGTCAAGTTGAGCCCGCCTGCCTTCCGGCGCCTCGTCAGGCTCGCCGCTAGCCTTGAGCCATGGCCAGACGCCAGATCGATGACGCCTACGCCAGGCAAGCCCGCCGCGAGGGCTTCGCCGCCCGCTCCGCCTACAAGCTCCTCCAGATCCAGGAGAAATGGAAGATCATCCAGCCCGGCGATCGCGTCCTCGATCTCGGGTGCGCCCCCGGCTCGTGGCTCCAGGTCGCCGCCGAGATCGTCGGCCCCAGAGGCGCCGTCGCGGGCGTGGACCTCCAGCGCGTGAAGGTCTCGGGCGGGCCGAACGTCCGCGCGGTCGAGGGCGACGCCTTCGAGATCCCCCCCGAGGAGCTGCTCGACCTCGCCGGCCTTGGGCCCGACGGGCGCTTCGACGTCCTCCTCTCCGACATGGCCCCAAGGACCACGGGCGATCCGCGGTCGGACAGCTTCGTCTCCATCCGCCTCGCCGAGGGCGTCCTCGCGGCCGCCCCGAGGCTGCTCAAGCCCTGGGGCTCGATGGTCGTCAAGGTCTTCGAGGGCGAGGCCTACCCCGAGTTTCTCGCCAGCGTCGCCCGCTCGTTCAAGACGGCCAAGGGATACCGCCCGAAGGCCACGCGGGACGTCTCTCGGGAGATGTTCGTGATCGGACGCGGATTTCAGCCTCCCCAAGGGTCCTCCGACCGCCCGAACCCCTGATTTCTGCCCGAAAATCGCGATCAACGCGGGGCAACAGGAGCAGGATCGGTTACGAATAGTCGTCAGAGAGGCCCGGCCAGCGTCGCCGGTCGCTCGCCGAGTCGCCAACGTGAGGGGATCTTTATGCTGAAGCTGTCCGTCGCCGCCATCATCGGGGCCTCGACCGCCGCGCTGTCGCTCGCCGCCATCGCCCAGGGCGACGTCTTCGTCGACGCCCAGGCCCGCTCAGCTCCCGCTCTCGAAGACTCCCACATCCGCACCCGCGTGGTCCGCCTCGCGGACACGATCGAGGCCCAGCTCCGCGCCGACGCCCGCGCCGCCACCGTGCGCATGAACCTCTTCGAGGACGCCGCCTACGACGCGACGACCAACCTCCTCGAGATCCTGCCCGACGGCGACATGACCTGGCGCGGCGTCTTCGAGGGCGGCTACGCCACGCTCGTCCGCCGCGGAGGCGAGACCGCGGGCCTCGTCCGCGACGGGGCCACGGTCTACGAGGTCGTCCCCATGGGCGGCGGCATGAGCCGCGTCACCGAGGTTCACGTGGACGCTCTCCCCGGCTGCGGCGTCAACGAGCTCACGCTCCCCGCCAACCCGCTCGCGGGAGAGGGACTCATGGCCGCGATCGAGCGCACCCTCGACGCCGAGGACGCGCAGGCCGGCGACGCCGTCGCGTCCCGAGGCTCCGCAGCCCCGACCCTCGACCAGCTCGTCGCCTACACCCCCAACGCCCTCGCCTGGGTCGGCGGCACGACGAGCGGCATGAGCGCCTTCATCGACAACGCAATCCTCGACATGAACACCGTCCTCGTCAACAGCGGCATCGAGATGGAGACGCGCGTCGTCTACAAGCACCCCCTGACCGAGAACGAGACCGGCAGCGGCGTCACCGATCGCGACGACTTCCGCCTCAACGGCGACGGCAAGTGGGACGAGATCCACCAGCTCCGCGACGACTTCGGAGCCGACATTGGGCACATCCTCGTCCGCGACTCCAACGTCTGCGGCATCGCCGCCCAGATCTACCGCGGCGCCTCCAACGGCGACCAGCTCGCCTTCTGCCTCACCGCCATGAGCTGCGTCTCCAATCTCACCTTCGTCCACGAGGTCGGGCACGTCATCGGCTGCGCCCACGACGTCGACAACGCCGGAGGCCCCGGCGGCGCCGGCACCTTCTCCTACTCCTTCGGCTGGTACGACCCCGACGACACGCCGCAGTGGCACACCGTCATGTCCTACTCCCCCGGCTTCCCGAGCCAGCGCGTGCCCTACTTCTCCACCCCGAACGTCGTCTGGTCCGACGGCAACCCCCTCGGCGACGCCGCCCTCGCCGACAACGCCCGCACCATCAACCTGAACATCCCGGACATCACCGGATGGCGCGGCTCCGTCGGCCTCGCGCCCACGAGCTTCGAGGTCGTTACCCGCGCGGGCGAGAACGTCATCACCTGGGAGCCCATCGCTCAGGCCACCGGCTACGAGGTCTGGCGCGGGCTCACCGCCGACGTCGGCGCCTCCTCCCTCCGAGGCTTCCGCACCACGCCCGCCTACACCGACACCAGCATCGCCGCCGGGCAGACCTACTTCTACTTCGTCCGGAGCCGCTTCGCCGACGGCGGGAGCAGCCCCTACTCCTCGCCCATCGAGGTCCTCGCCACCAGCGCCAACCCCGCCGACCTCTCCGGCGACGGCGTCGTCGACTCCGTCGACCTCGCCATGCTCATCGGCTCCTGGGGCACCCCGGGCGCCGACCTCTCCGGCGACGGCACGACCGACTCCACCGACCTCGCCATCCTCGTCAGCGGCTGGGGTTGACCCGCGCTCCCGCCTCGGCATGATCAACCCATGACCACGCCCGACGCCGCCACCGAGCGAGCTATCGGCGCGCCCCTTTCCATCGGGCCGCTCCGGCTCGAGACCAACGTCCTCCTCGCCCCCGTCGCGAACTACTGCGACCTCGCCTTCCGCATCGTCGTCCGATCCTTCGGGGGCGTCGGGCTCGCCTGCACCGATCTGCTGAGCCCCCACGGCGTCCTCCGCGGCAACCAGCAGTCGATGGACCTCGCCCGCACCGACCCCCGCGACCAGCCCCTGTGCATGCAGCTCTACGGACGCGACGAGGGCATCCTGAGCGAGGCCGCCCGCTGGGCCGTCGACCAGGGCGCCGCCGCCGTCGACATCAACATGGGCTGCCCCGTCGACAAGGTCGCCAAGAAGAACGGCGGCTCGCTCCTGCTGCGCGACCCGTGCGCCACCGCCCGGCTCGCCGAGCGCGTCGCGACCGCCGTGCGCGAGGCCTCGGGGGGCGCCGTGCCGACGACCGCCAAGGTCCGCCTCGGATGGGACGACCACTCGATCGTCGCCCCGCGACTCGCCCGCGACCTCGAGCGCGCCGGAATCGCCATGGTCACCGTCCACGGGCGCACCACCGAGCAGCGCTTCCGCGGAGACGTCCGCCTGAGCGGGATCGCCGAGGTCGTCGCGGCGGTCGACGCGATCCCCGTCCTCGGCAACGGCGACGTGACAAGTCCCGAGAGCGCCCTCGCCATGATGCGCGCCACCGGCTGCGCGGGCGTCATGATCGGTCGCGGCGCCTTCTCGCGTCCCTGGCTCCTCCGCGACGTCTGGGCGGCCCAGCTCGCGGAGCGAACGGGAGGCCCCCACCGCATCCCGCCCGAACCGACCGAGGGCCGGAAGATCGACGCCATCGAGCGCTACATCGAGCTCATGCGCGAGTTCCGCGACGACCGCTACGCCCTCGCCCACATCCGCAGGCGCATCAGCTGGTTCGCCAAGACGCTCGGTCCGTGCAAGCCGCTCAAGGCCCGCTTCAACGAAGCATCGACCCTCGCCGAGATCCACGAGGCCCTCGCGACCTTCCGCGCCGGCGGGCTCCGCCGCTTCCCCGCCCGCGCCGCGGCGACCACCGCCGCCTAGGACTCACGCCTCGGTGTCGATGGTCGGCGGCGGCCGGCGAGTCGCGTCGCGATGCGGGTCGTAGGCCGCGTGCTCCTCGCGATCCTCGCGCGACTCCTCCTGCTCGTTGCCCTTGACCGAACGCGCCTTCTGCATCGCCTCCACCCGCTCCACCGAGTCCTCGCCGAAGGGGCGGTCGATCTCCGGCTGAGGCTCCTGCCGCTTGGCCCGAAGCTTCGCCGCCGCGTCGCGCTGCTTCGCGTCGACCGCGCCGAAGATCGAGGAGGCGAGATGGGCGCCCGGGAGCTGCACGGCAGTTCTATCGACCCCAAGGCCCCGCCGGCTCGAACCGAGCCCCCCGATTCATGGCTCGGGACCGGTTCTCGGTCGCGCCCGCCGGGTTATTCGGACGCCCCGCCCTCAAGGCCGTGCTGCGCGAGGATCGCTCGCGTCCGGGCGACGGCGCGGGCGAGCCGCTCGTCCTCCGAGCGCTCCGCGATCGCGATGGCCCGCCGGCATTTCTCGAGACCGCGCTCCGTGGGCTTGTCGCTGTCGAGCAGGTTGTCGATCGTGTCCGCGAGCTTGACGAGCCGCGCCCGCCAGTCCGCCCGCTCGATCTGCGCGTCGTAGGCCAGCTCGCGCGGCGCCTTCGGCAGACGCATGTCCTTCGTCAGCGCCGCCACGCCGGCGGCCACCACCTCGCCGAACCCCTCGAGGACGTCGTCGTAGTCCGCCGGCGTGTCCTCGATCACGTCGTGCAGCAGCGCGATCGAGATCGCATCCTCATCCTCGCACGCGAACTCGTGCCGCACGATCATCGCCACGCGAAAGCAGTGCGCCACGTAGGGCGTCCGCCCGTCGCGACGCCGCTGGCCCGCGTGCCACCGGCTCGCCGCCGCCGCCGCGTCCATCCAGTCGGGCCGGTCCGGGTTCGTTCCGTTCGGGCTCACGACGCGCTCCGCTCGAGCAGCACGATCGCCGCCGCCTCGATCGCCTCGCCGCGACCGACCACCCCGATCCCCTCGCCCGTCTTCGCCTTCACGTTCACCACCCCCGCGTCGACGCCCAGCGCCCCCGCCACACGCTCGCGGATCCGCGGCCGCGCCTCCCCGAGCCGAGGCCGCTGAAGGTGCACCGTCAGGTCGGCGTTGATCACGTCCCACCCCGCCTCGCGCACGAGCCCGGCCGCCCGCTCGAGGATCGTCATCGAATCGAGATCCCGGTTGGCCGGGTCCGTGTCCGGGAAGTGCTGCCCAATGTCGCCCAGACCCGCGGCGCCGAACAGCGCGTCGACCAGCGCATGGGCCAGCGCGTCGCCGTCGGAGTGCGCCACCGGACCGTAGCTCGACTCGAGCAACACGCCGCCCACGATCAGGGGCCTGCCCGCCCCGCTCGGACGCTGCGGCTCCAGACGATGCCGGTCCCAACCCTGCCCCACCCGATGCTCGCGCCCTGCGCTCGACTCGCTCATCCGTGCTCCCCGGGCCGCCGCCGCCCGACCGCGTCCGATCATCGCTGGAGCCCGCCACGCGATCGGCCGATGAAAGAGCACCGGTCCGCAGGGGCGGGCGGTGGTATCGTACCGCCGTCGCCCGCGTCAAGGAGATCGCGATGTCGCACGCCCCGTCCGCTCTCGCCGCTTCCCGTCGCGCCCTCGCCATCGCCGGCCTCGCGAGCGCCAGCCTGCTCGGCGCCTGCGAGAGCACGACGTTCTCGCCCTCCGGCACCGGCTTCTCGAACGATCGCTTCACCTACGCCAGCACGTCGATGTCGCCCAAGACCGTCGCCCTCGTCGACACCCGCACCGACGAGACCCTCTGGTCCCTCGACGTCCCCGTCGGGCAGAAGCTCACCATCAAGTTCGAGGAGATCATCGACGGCGAGAACCCCGTCTACCCCGACCTGATGGAGTGGGTCGTCCAGCCCATCCAGCGCAACAGCTGGCGCGGCAAGCAGTCCATGCCCGTCCCGGGGACCGAGGCCCGCCTCATCGAGATGACCCTCCGCTCCACGCCCGAGTACCCCGGCCAGCTCGCCGGCATGCCCGAGCCGCCGGTCGAGTCGGACGAGGACCCGAACCCCTGGCTCGAGGACGCCGAAGAGCCCGCCGCCGACGAGAACGGGCTCCCGGAAGACGGCGGCTGAAGACCCTCCCCTCCCCGCTCGCTCACGAGCAGGGCCCCCACTCCCCGATCAGCGCCGCCAGATCCGCCGCGGTCACCGCGCCGTCGCCCGTCAGGTCGGGCGAGGCGCTCCCCCACCCCCCGATGAGCACCGCCAGGTCCGCCGCGCCGACGACGCCGTCGCTCGTCAGGTCCGCCGGGCACGCCCCGCCCACCGCCGCCAGATTCGCCGGCTCGTCGACCGTCCCGAGCAGCGCGATCGTCCGGTAGTACACGCGCACGCCGTCGGTCCGAAGCTCCGCGCCGGGCTCGATCACGAGCCGGTCCGCGTACACCGCCTCCGCGCCCGGCGCGTTGTCGCGCGCGTCGACGAGCCGCACGACCGACGCCGTCGGTCCGATGCGCAGCGTCCCGATCGGGAATCGCCCCGCCCCCGCCTCAAACCCCGCGCTCACCGCGCCGAGATCCTCGCTCATCGCCTCGAGCGTTTGCTCCTCGCCAAGCCCCGCGAGCCGGAGCTCCGCCTCCGCAAGATCGAAGCGCGACGCGTCGTCGATCGCCAGATCCACGCTCCCGCCGACGTTCGCGACCGCCCCCGGCGGAAGCTCGAGCAGGCCGCCCGCGCCAAGGCTCAGCTCGCCCGCCACGAACAGCCCCTGCGCCGGGCCGCCGCGCGACAGCGACAGCCCGACGATCTCCCCCGAACCCGTCAGCGCCCCGAGCACCGTCAGCTCGCCCGACTGGATCGTCACCGTCCCCTCGTTGATCAGATCGCCCGAGACCAGCGTGTCGTTCACCAGCGTGATCGTGCCCGTGTTGGCGACGCTCGTGAGCAGATCCCCGCTCCCGCCGAGCATCCCGGCGTTCTCGAGGCCCGCCGCCGAGAGCGTGCCCTCGACCATCGCGATCGCGCCCGCGCTCGTGAGCGATCCGTCAACCGCCAGATCCGACCCGAGCAGATCGATCAGCCCCTCGTTCGTCAACGAGTCCGCCTCGACCACGAGCGTCGCGCTCGGCCTCGCCAGGAGCTGCCCCGTGTCCCCCACCGTCAGCGCGCTCGTCTCGACGCTCGCCCGAGCCCCGATCGGCGCCGTCAGCGTCCCCTCAAGAACCACCGCTCCCGTCGCCGACGTCTCGACCGCCGCCCCGTCCGCGAGCGTCAGCGAGCCGCCCGCCGGCTGCGCGACCCCCTGCGAACTGCGCAGCGTCACCGCCGCACCGGCAAGATCGACGCCCGGCTCCGCCTCGAAGCGGAAGCTCGCGACCGCGATCACGTCGTCCGCCCGCGCCGCGACAAGCGCCTCGGCGATCGTCTGGTACACCGCGCCGAGCGTCAGATTCCGCACCGGCGCCAGCTCGTTGGCGTAGTACACCACCGCGTCCGTTCCCGTCGACGCCACGAGCACGTCCAGATCCCCGTCCCCGTCGAGATCCCCCACCGCCGCGTCCTCGGGCGCCGAGTCCGGCGCGCTCGCGATCGTCCACGCCGTGAACACGGGCGGATCCGCCCCGTCGTTGTCGAACCAGCGCACACCGTCGTCGGTCAGCGACGTCAGCACGAGGTCCGTCGTCCCGTTGAAGTCAAGATCCGCCGCGACCACCGCGTCCGCGCCCGGCGCCGAGTTCGTCACGAACGCCTCCGTGAACGCCGGCGGCGACGCCCCGTCGTTCCCGTACCACGCGAGGCTGCCGTCGCTCCGCGACGAGACCGCGACGTCCAGCCGCTGATCCCCCGAGACGTCCGCGAGAATCACCGACCGCGGCGCCGCGAGCGTCGTCGTGATCGGGCGCTCCGTGAAGCCCGGCGGTGTCGCCCCGTCGCTCTCGAACCACGCGAGCTTCACGCCGCTCGTGCCCGTCGCCGCGAGATCGAGATCGCCGTCGCCGTTGAGATCGCCCGCGACGACGTCCGTCGGGAAGACGATCGTCGTCGCCACGCTCCGCTTGGTGAAGACGGGAGGCTCCGCGCCGTCGCTCTCGAGCCACGCGACCTCCGAGCTGCTCGCAAAGAGCACGTCCAGGTCGCCGTCGCCGTCGAGGTCGTGCGCCCGCACGCGCGTCGCCACCGTCGTCGACGCCAGATCCCGCCGCACGAACACCGGCGGATCCTCCGCCGACGCGCCAGGCGTCTGCTCGAACCACACCACGTCGCCGTCGATCCCCTCGTTCATCGCCGCGAGCACGTCCAGGTCGCCGTCGCCGTCGAGGTCCGCCGCCGCGATCGAGGTCGCCCCGAACGCGTCCGTGATGAGGTCGCGCCGCGTGAACACCGGCGGGTCCGCCCCGTCGCTCTCAAAGAGCGCCACGCGGTCCTCGCGATCGGAGGCCGAGAGCGCGTCGATGTC
>Ga0081535_100496_pt1 | contig 25992 bp, 6 predicted proteins | sample HotLakmasection3_FD_71020 | JGI IMG/M metagenome (GOLD analysis project Ga0081535, IMG submission 71020) | Hypersaline microbial mat communities from Hot Lake, Washington, USA - Section #3 (SPADES assembly) (version 2) | ecosystem: Environmental > Aquatic > Non-marine Saline and Alkaline >... | reverse complement strand
GAGGAGTGCCCATTCGGCATCGGTCAAACTGCTGGAATAAGCCATGGTTGCTGAAAAAGTAGACGTCATTGATCACTTTGACGCAGATACCGAAAGATCTCAAATGGGCTCTATAAGGTTCGACCTACTAAATCTCCACTCACACCCAACACCCAGCCACCCAACACCCAACCACCCAGCTACTACGGCACCAAAATCAGCTTGCCAATATGCTGCCCTTGCTCCATCTCGGCATGGGCCTGTTGCACATCGCGGAGTGAAAACGTCTGGGCCACGGGTAGGGCATAGGTGCCGTCGGCGATGCGCTCCAGGACGTGGCGATAAGCGCCTTGCTCGGAGCCGCTGGCGGCGATTTCGTTCAGCAGCCAGCCGCGAATGGAGGCCATTTTGCGAATGAGGGGGGTGACATCTACCGTATCGGGATGACCCAAAAGCCCATAGATCCAAAGCGTTCCCTGAGGCGCGAGCAAGCGAATTTCTTGATTGAGGAATTCGCCGGCGGCGACAGGGTCAAAAATGATGTTGTAGCCTTTGCCCTGGGCGAGTTTTTTGGCTTCGCGCCACCAGCGCGGGTCTTGCGTGACCACCAGATGATCAAAGCGCGCTTCCGGCATGGCTTTTAAGCGATCGACTTTTGCGGGACTGGTGGTGGTGCCGACGGCGAAGCCACCGTAATATTTCACGATTTGCGAGGCGGCGATCGCCACACTGCTACTGGCAGCGGGAATGAGGACGCGATCGCCAGGTTGCATATTTTGCTTCCAGACCAGGCAGCCCCAGGCGGTGAGAAACGGTAGCCACAGCGCCCCGAGCAAATCGTCGGGAATGGCGTCAGGGGCGAGCACCGTTTTATTTGCTGCAACTACATAGTGCGACTGATAAGTGCCTGCGCCCAGCCCTCGGCTAGCCGGGGCATCCAGCGTTAACACCACCCGTTGCCCCTCAGAACGTTGCCACTGAGGGGTATCAGCAGTGCTCACGCCTTCCCCCACGGCCACAATGACACCACCGCCTTCTAACCCCGGCACAAATGGCGGATTGCCAGAAACCAAGCGATATTCGCCCCGGCGGGCCATCAGTTCTGCGTGATTCATGCCAATGCTGGTGAGCCGCACCACCACTTCTCCGGGTCCCGGTGTGGGATCGGGACAATCGGCGATCGCGAGTTGGTCAATCCCGCCAAATTCTTTGACCACGACTCGATACATGACTGACCTCCATCAGTGACTGCCTTGATTGTGCCCGACAGTGGACCTTGCCCATGTTACAAGGCTATAACGCAAAGCGGCGGAGACGGGCGGCAAGGTTGCACCGGATGCACTGACCAGGACTGCGCTTAGGGACGCGCTCGCCATAAAAGTACCTACTCAGACACGAAACGGCCCCATCCACCCAGCTCCCCATCCACTGCCAGCAACCGGGATGTTATTTTCCCGCCAATCCCTTAAGTCGTGGGAGATGCACTGCGAGGTGAGTCGTTTCACCTTTCATCCTCAGCAAAAACCTGCGCCTGGTCCCATTTTTGTGAATTTGTGTTCACATTCCCTTCAGGTTCAGCCCGTTTTCTTCAAGCCTCTGTGAAAAACATCAGAAAAAACACGGGGAAATTCCATGAAAAACTATAGTTTTACTTAACAAGGGTGTGGAACTACCGCGTAATCACTTAAGCATTACGGTCGCAATCGTTCAAAGCGCTATGGCCACAGTCAGCTTTGGGGACAGCGGCAGTCGCTAGCTGCTGGCTCCAACTGATCGGCGGTATTGTCAGCGTCAGGCTATGGCACTCCTTAACTGAGCATATATCCATGATTTTGCGTCTACGAACCAGCCATTACCGTTTTATCTACACTTTCACCTCGGGGCACAAACTCGTCGGCACCGTCAAAGGCGATAGTTATGTCAATCAACCCGATGTCATCTTCAATTTGCGATCGCTCAGAGCCATCGGTCTCAATCCTGAGGGGTGCCTCATGATGGGATTTGATGATGTCTTTGGGCAGTTCCACCTGGCAGAGGCTGAACCCATCGTGTCTGGCTCTCATTCGCAAAAGGGCTCCTTCTTTAGCATCAATTACCGCAATAGCGAAGCTTGTATTTATGACGCCGTTAATGATTGTTGGGTGACGAGCGGTTGGTATCCCGACCAGTGGCAAGTGCAAGAGTTGTTTCCCCTACCAGTGCCGACTCCTCGCCCCAGAGTCATGGCCCCGACCTGGCGCAATCGAGCGATCGCATAACGACCCGTTGCTCAGTGAGCCCTGAGGCATCGCTACTTTGCCAGGACACTGCTCCGGGGCTTTTACCCATGGGGCAGAACATGGGCAACCCGACTGGCTCACTCACCCACGACCGGAATCTCTAGGTTAGAAGCCATTTGGAAGGTATCTTCGCCTTCTCCTAATTCCAGATCAATTACGTCAATCTCCGCCAAATTGAACCGGACTCGTTGCTCAGGGGTCTCTAAGAAGCTGGCAAACACTTCGATTTCCGCATTATCACCACTGGTCGCGGTCACCCCTCGGGCAAAGAGTTGCGCGATCGCCTCGGCACTCAGCGCTTCCCCGTAAATGGCAAATTCATCCATGCGCCCGTCAAAGGGACTGTTGATCTGTAAGCGCGAGAGATCACCACTGCGATCGCTATTCCGGTTAATGCCGCCGCCAATCACCAGTGGTTCCTGGTTGGTCTGAATGCCACCAGTAAAGGCATTAGTACCCACCAGCTCCCCATTGAGGTAAAGCTGCATGCCCTCGTCCCCAAAGCTGACGGCTAAGTGATACCAGGTGTTCGCGCTCACCAGATTGCCCGTTTCGATAAAGTAGCTCTGCTGGGTATCTTGCAAGCGCACCGAAATCCTGCCGCCAAACAATCTCACGGTGAAGTGCCCACCGTCTTCCAGATTCAGGCGATCTTTGGAGAACAGCATTTGCTCATTTTGCAGGCGATCGGCATTAAACCAGAGCTGGAAGGTGCCGTTCTCTAGCTCAAACACGGGGTCGTGGGCCACCGCGACGTAGTTGCGAGTGCTATCCGTCAACTCGATGGCGGTGCCGCTATCAAATCCGGCCTCAGCCCCTGGCACATTGAGCCGGGGGGACTGATTATTCCCAGTGAACACAGTGCCGTTTTGGGGCGTACCGGCTTGATCGGCGACCAGCGTGCCACTGGTTTCGTCAAAGTTGTAGTAAGCGATCGGGTCCAGAGGACGACGAATGGCGACGGTGTCATCCCCATTGGTGCCGACGATTTGCAGCACCCCCTCCACCAGGCGCACACCGCTGAGCACCGCATCCACAACCGTGTCACCGATGCCGGTGTCATCGTCGATCGCATTCACCGTGACCTCGTAAATGCCCAGTTGGGCGTAGGTGTGACTCCGCCCAAAGTCAGTCGGGTCGGCGGGGAGCGGTAGGGTTTCAGTCGTGCCGTCCCCCCAATCGATGACGATGGTATGGGTATCCAGGCTGCCCACGTCTACCACCGAGCCATCCAGGGTGACCGTGAGCCCATCCCCAGCGGTGGATCGCGTCAACGTTAACTCCGCAAAGGCCGGTTCAATGTTTTCGACGGTCACGGTGGTGCTGGTGGTGCCCACACCGCCGTCATCGTCCGTCACCGTAGCCGTGATGGTGTAGTCATCGGCGGGGGTGCCAGTGGGGTCGTCATCTAAGTATTGGTGGGTAGCGCTAAAGGTGCGCGTCGCCGGATCAATGACTAGCGTCTCGGTGGTGCCGTCGCCCCAGGTGAGTTCGACGGTGTGGGTATCCAGGCTGCCTGGATCTTCGATCAAGCCGGAAACGGTCACTTCACCGTTTTCGGCAATTTCGGGGGCACTTAGCACCAATCCCGGAATCGTGGGCGCGACGTTGCTCACCGCTAACTGGGTGGACGCGAACGCGGCCTGGCTAAAGTTGTCGAGCACCAACACATTGATAAAGAAGGTGTCGATGCCGACGGCGGTGGGGCGATCGTCCAGATATTGGTGGGTCAGTTCGAGCCGGGTGGTACCGGCGGGCAATTCAAAGGTTTCCGTGACGCCATCGCCCCAAACCACCAGCACGCTAAAGTCGTCGTCGCTACCCGGATCGGCGATATCCGCCGTGAGCAGGGTGAAGCCGTTTTCCAGGATATCGGTGGCCGTTAGATTTTGAATGGTCGGGGGGGAGTTAAGCACCGTCACCGTCTTCGTGGCCGTGTAGACGCCGTCTTCATCGATCGCGGTGACCGCGATCGTCCGCACATTGTTGTCCCTAAACAGGTGCGTCAGAGACTGCACTGGCCCGTCGAAGGTTTCCACCGTGCCATCGCCCCAATCCACCGTCCATTGCTGGATGGTGTCATCGCCGGGGTCAAAGGCGCTGAGGTCAAGGGTGTAGGCAACGCCCTCAAAGGCGGCAGCGGCTCCCATTAACGACAGCACCGGCTCGACATTTTGCACTGTGATTTCCGTGAAGGCCTCGGTCTGACCGCCGTCTTGGTCGGTTACCACCCCGCGAATGACATAGGTGCCGTTGTCGTTGATGAAGGCATTGGGCACGATCGCCGTTCCGGTAGTGTCGCCCGTGATCTCGAATACGCCATCGTTGTCAAAGTCGTAGCTGTAGATGAAGCCTGCCGCTGTATCCACGGGAGACGGATCGCTCACGTCGGTAAAGGTGACAGTGGCGGTTTCGCCTTCGAGCACTGCGCCGCCATTGGTCAGCGTCGCGGTGGGGGCCACATTGTTGATCTGGAGGGAGACGGTAGCTTGGGGCGATCGCACTTCACCACCATTCACGTCATAAACTGCCGTGGCGGCGATCGCGACGGTTTGGTTGTCGCCCAGTCCCAAGGTGATCAGGTCGGCCCAGGTCAGGGTGGGATTGGTGCCCGTCACATCCACGGTGCCATCGCCGTTGACATCCCACTCCAGCGTGGTGAAATTGCCAGGGGCCGTGCCGGTCAGGGTCAGGTCGTCCCCTTCGTTGATGAAGTAGGGGCCGCCCAGGTCAAGCTGGGCGGCCTGAACGCCCACCGTGACCACCTGCGGGATGGCCGCCAGGGTCGCGTTTGGATCGGTGTCTTCATCCACCGCCCCCACTTGAATGGTGTAGGTGCCGGGGATGTCGTAAACGCGAGTCGCCGATAGGGTGGTCGCCCCAAAGATTTCCAGCGGCGAACCGTCGCCCCAATCGACGCGCCACTCTTGGACGCGATCATCACCCGGATCCGTCGCCTGGAATTCGATGGTGTACGGTTCCCCTAGCGAGATGGTATCTGCGCCGAGGTCAGCCCCCAAAATGGTCACGGTGGGCAAGGTATTGGCGATCGCTAAAGTGGCAAACTCAACTGAAGTGAAGCCGTCGCCATTGATCGCTTGCACCGCGATTTGGTAGGTGCCGTCGTCATTCACCCCGAGGTCAACGAGCTGTGCCCAAGTCAGCGATAAGACTTCTCCTTCCCCATCTTGGAAGAGGCCATCACCGTTGAGATCCCACTGCACCGGACCCGCCAGAGAGTTAGTTGTGCCCAAGGGGGTCACGTCTACTGTGAAGGTAACGCCGTCACCTTCCGCGATCTGCACGACCGGATTGGGAAACTCAATAACGGGAGCCGCAATCACCTGGACGTCTTCGAAAGTGTCGTAGGTGAGGGTGCCCTGACCATCCACCGCAATGTCGCCCTTAGTCAGGCTAGGATTTTGGGGGCTGAAATTGGGATTGGTCGGATCCGGGTTTTGCGGATCAAACAGCAGCGTGTCACCAGGGAATTCGGTGGGATCGTTGCCGTTGGCGCTGACGCTGGCGGACGCTGGAATGCCCTTGCCCGCGACCTGTACCAAATCTGGATCGCTGCCGCCATTGATCGTGGTGGTGCTGGATTCGCCGACCTGTTGCAGATTGATGCGATCGGAGCCGCTGTCGCCATTCACGGTGAGGGTCGTGCCGGGGGTATCGGAACGCAACTGCGCCTCATCATCGCCTGCGCCCAGATTCACCGTCGCCGTGGGACTTTGATCTGTCACGGTGACAAGATCCTGGTTGTCGCCCGTGTTGATCGTGGTCGTCGTCACATCGGGGCCGGGAGCTGCTTGCAGGGCAATGGTATCTTTGCCCCCAGCGGTGGTGATGGTGAGATCTGCGATGTTGTCGAAGGTGGTGAGCAGTTGGGTCGGTTCCGGTTGATCGGTATCGACCTTAAAGGTGACTAAGCCCCCCACATCGCCAGGAATGCCCGTGCTGCCCACAAAGGTGAAGCCGTTATCAGGAGCCGAGGCGATCGCGGTGGGAGCCCGCAGCCCTTGCGCCCCGCCGATGTTGTCGCGCAGCACTTGCACAAACACCAGTGTGCCCTCGTCCGGATCGCGTTCAAACACGCTGACCGCATCGCTCTCCTGACCTGTGACCAGTACGTACTGACCATCGGCAGTGAGGGTGATGTCAGATGGTTGGTTCAGCCCCCGGACGCCATCAGCACCGTTATTGAGAATCTGTACGCGACTGAGGGTGTTCGTCGTCAAGTCGCGCTCAAAGACCGTTAGGGTATTGCCGTCTTGAGCCGTGACGTAGAGGAAGCGATCGTCGCTGCTGAGGGCGATATCGCTGGCCCCATCCAAACCATTGGCCACCCCACTGAGCGTTTGCTGAACGCTGAGATTGTTGGGGTCAATCACTAACAGCGCATCGGCTGCAGCGCTGACGGCATAGAGCAGATTGCCGTCTTGACTGGTGGCGACCTCACTGAGGTTGCCCATATCCGCACTGGCTTCAAAGGTCAGCACGCCGTTAGGGTTGCGCCCAAAGCGAGCTATGCCCTCCGCCCCCGCTGTGAACAGTTGCGTTCCATCGGCACTGAGCGTCAAATTGGCAAAGACAGTTTCGTTTTCGGTCAGGGTCGAGATTGTGCTGACAAAGCTGAGGTTGCCAGTTGATGCGTCTCGATCAAAGAAGGCGATCGCGCCTTCAGTCACACTCGTAACATAGACGCTCACCCCATCGGGACTGACCGCGATCGCGGTCGCTGCTTCCAGTCCGTCCACTCCATCGAACCCATCGACCAACAATTGTCGCTGGCTACCCGTGTCTGCATTGATCACAACTAGGGCGTTTTGGTCCGCATTCAATCCATAGACGTGCTGACTGTCAGGGCTGACGGCGATCGCTGTCAGACTTTGCAGTTGCGGCTCAACCTCTAAACTGGGGCGGGAGGCCAAGATGTACGCCACCTGGCCGTCACTGAGGGACTGATTATCAAGGGCGATCGCGGCGGCAGCATCAACGGCAGCGATCGTGGCGTCTACCGAAATGTTGACCCTAGCCCCACCCACTTCCGTCGGGTCAGGAATCAGCGTCGCCCAAACGGCCCCAGGTGCTAGAGACACCAGATCAGGGCGAATGCCCCCGTTGAAAACAGCCAGTCCGCCGGTTTTCAATGCTTCCCGGTCGGCGGCAGCGCCATTGATCGAAATGCCTAACTGCGGAGCTGCCAAGTTGGTATCCGTCAGGTTGATAAACAGCAGCATGTCATAGCCGACATAGTCATCGTCATAATCACCCGGCCCTAAATTAAACCGATAAACCGCTGCCAAGGCATTTTCATCGGGGGCATCAATCACCCCTGGTGTGGTGAGATCGTAGTCCAGCGATCGACCGTCGATATTGGCTAGCAAGCCGTAAATCTCTGCCCCACCTGCCAAACCAGCAATGTACGGCGTTGCCTCGCCGCTACTTAGGAAGGAATTGGCTGCGCGAGTGCCCCCATTCGGATTGTTAAACAACTCAGAGTTAGTGTAGTTGTCGGGATTGGGCAAGTCCGCTGTCGTATTGCTGCCCACAATGAAGCGACCATCCTCGCCTGAGTCAGCATCACCACCGCCTGCACCCCCTGCGGTTTCGATGGTCGCACCTGGAATTTCCAAAACAGAACCAAAGAACTTAACTGTCCCTCCGGCCCCGCCGCCGCCGCCGCCGCCGGGTTTGCCTTCACCCCCATTGCCGCCAGATCCGCCTTGAGTGCCAAAGCCGCCTTGGCCACCAAAACCACCATTGACACTTAGCGGGCGGTCGGTGCGACCATTATTTTGCCCCTCATTTCGACCGTCATTGAGGCCGTCATTCAAGTCCTTATTACCTATATTCAGACCATCATCTTGACCCACATTAAATGACGTACTGGGCTCTTCACCTTTACCGCCATTCGCTAAAAACTTTGCCTGGCTTGAGTCGGCATCTTCTCCAATCTTGATACGGCCGTTGACGACGATTTCGAAAGCGCCACCGCCATCGCCACCATCGCCACCATCGCCACCATCGCCACCATCACCGCCATCGCCACCATCACTACCATCGCCACCGTCACCGCCGCGACCGCCTGAGTCGCCAGCCGCACCAGAGCCAGCCGCGCCGCCGCCGCCGCCGCCGCCACCCGCACCACCGGTTCCACCCGCACCGCCGCCGCCGCCGCCGCCGCCGCCGCCGCCATCGCCACCACTACCGCCAGAAATGAGTAAACCATTTCCTGCATTTACTCCGGCGTCGCCGGGGTTGCCCTCGTTACCAGGCTGGCCCGATGCAGCCTGTTGATTGCTAGGTACTGAGCCGTTAGGATCTGGGCTACCATTGCCGCCGTTATTTCCACTACTTGCAAATTGTGCTTCCTGTCCTGACCCGGGTGCACCGCCTGCATCTTGTTGGCCATCAGTTTTTCCTGGCTCCCCAGCCGAACCGCCAGATCCTCCACTGAAGTTCATCAAACTATCGGAATTAATCCCTAACGTTCCTGGCTGACCGCTTGTTCCGTCTGCTTGCTGAGGTTCAATCCCATCTTTCCCTGGCTCTCCAGAATCACCCTCCGTGCCTCCCTGGCCTGGAACATGTTGAAAGAAAGGTAAGCTACTGGTACCACGAACAAAACCACCTGCACCACCTGCACCACCTGCACCACCTGCGCCGCCAGTACCACCAGTACCACCAGCCCCACCATCGCCGCCAGCACCGCCATCGCCACCACCAACTCCTGATTCTTGCCCGTTAGCAGAGACATCAAAGGTGACGTTGTTGCCGATGAGGGCGTCGTCGGCGACGAGGAGGGACAGGCCGCGATCGCCCGTTGCCGTTACCGTGCTGTTGTCAGGAAGCTCAAAATCGCCGGCAAAGCGGAACTGTGTAATGTTGCCGTTGATGATTTGAGTGGTGAACGGGGTGCCGTTAAAGCTGGTATCTTGGCTAACGCGTTCAGCAAAGAAAAATCGGCCATCCTGATTGCTATCAACGAAGGTGCCATTTTGGTTGATCAGCGTTTCAATGGTGCCGTTATTGTCGGTATCGACCAGAATGCTCTGACCGTTGGTGTCAAAGATGACATTGATCGCTCCAGTCAGCGTCGTATCTGGATTGTCGACAACAGGGGTGGGGGTCTCGCCCGCTGGGAGAGTGGCTTCGGCGACGAGGTTGTCGGTGAGGACGGTGCCCGGAGTCCAGGAGAGCGATCGCAACGCGGTAAACGCTGCTGGCAGCTCGTCGAAGGTCTGGAAGGTGAGCAGCCCATCGGCAGCAGGGGCGACGGTAAACGTGGCGTCAACTGCAGCGCCCGTGATGGTGGTGCCGGTGAAGGTGATGTCCTCTGAGTCGGGGCCGGTAACGGCGAGGGCGATCGCATAAACCGAGAAGGCAGCGACGCTGGCCGCATCGCCAGGATTCTCGGGGGGAATGGTCAGGGTAAAGGTATCGGCGACATTAGCAGCCTTGACCGCTGGACTGACTTCGTCGTTGCGCACAAAGGTGCCCGTAGTCGTGAGCTGGAAGCCATCTTCGGTATAAGTGTTGCTGCCATTCACCAGGGCGTCAAAGCCCAGCGCCGTTTCAAAATTGAGGAACGTGTCGAAATCGTTCGGTTCCAGCACATTGAGGCCCGATCGCAACTGCACCCGGCCCAGCCCTTGATCGTTTTCGGTGAGGGCATCAACGGTGCCGCTGATGTCCGAGGGTGTCGTGGTTTCCAGGCTGAGGGTGCTGCCTGAGCCCCCCGCTAAGATAGTCGTCTTCTCCGCCCCAGCCGTGTTAATCACGGCGAACGCGCCGCTGCTGGGAATCGTATCCGCCGACAACAGCTCGCCATCGACGAGTTGCCAAGCGACCGGGGTGGTTTCGTTCGCTTGATTGTCGACGGTGAGCGTTTCGGCATCGAGGTTGAGGCTGGTGAACTGATCTTCCTCTGGGAAGTCGTTGATCACCACGGTGACGGTATCTTCCCCTTGGTTGCCCGTGATATTCGTTTCCGGCTCGCCAATGCTGAGGACGGTGATCTGCTCGTCGCCTGCGCCGCCATCAATGCTGATGGCGGTAGCCGCCAGGGTGTTGTCAAGGGTGAGTTGGTCGTTGCCGGTGCCCAGATTAACCTGCACCTGCTCGACGTTGTTAAAGGCGATCGCGCCCTTCGTCACTTCACTGATCACCCCCGCATTCGTTGTATCGGGGTCGGCATCATTTTCAATGCGACCATTCACCGCAGCGGTTTGGTCAGCCCGCTCCACCGTGAGGGTATCCGCGCCGTCGCCGTCGCCGTTGACGGTCACGATCGCTTGGGAATCCTTCACCGTGACCGCATCGACACCATCGCCCACGTTCACCGCGACCGCATCCGTAGCATTGTTCACCGTCACCTTGTCGTCGCCGCCTGCCGTATTCACCACCGTGGGAACAGCGGTGTCGTCAATGGTGAGGCGATCGCTAAAGGCGGCCAAATCAATCGCCAGACTATCGACCTCGGCGTAGTCAATGGTGCCTTTAGTGCCGACGATGGAGAGGCGATCGCCCGCCAGCGTCAGATTCGTCTCTTGCTTAGACTTGACGGTGAGGGTGTCGATATCGTCATCTGCGCCGCCCGCAAGTTGGAGCGCCGCGTCGATTTGGTTCGGCGTGTCGCCAATGATCAGCGCATCGGCCCCGCTGCCCGTGTTGACTACCGCCTGAGTGTTGAGACTCGCCACAGTGATCTCATCGGCACCGGAGCCCAGCTGTACGGTTAGCGACTCAAAGCCGCCATACTTCACCCCGCGTTGCTCATCGATCGGGTTGGCGGCAGTCGCGTCGCCCATGCCCAAACCGGTGATTTGGTTTGCGGTGATGACGCCCACGTTGTCGGTATCGCCCTGATCAAAGAGGGTCAGACTGTCTTTACCAGCATTGCCCCGCAGTTCCAGCAGTTCATCAATGTCGTTGAGGGTGCCTGCCGCATTTTGCACGGTGAATTGATCGTCGCCTAAGCCGCCGTCCACCAGGGTGATGCCTGTTGCCGCAGTGCTGAGGACGGCGATCGCATCATTCCCCTCACCCAAGTTGACCGTCAATTCTTCCACATCGCCATAGGTGACGCCGCCCTCAGCAAGGCCAAAGCCCGTCACGGCTGTCGCCGTAATGGTGCCGCTGTTGGCGGTTTTGTCACCCGTGTCGTCAAGCTTCAGAATATCCACCCCGCTGCCACTTTGGACCGCCACAGTCCCATCAAAGGTATCCAGAATGCCGTTCGCATTGTCCTTGAGGGTGGCGGCGCTGCCCAGGTGAATGATGTCGTTGCCGTCGCCGGTGAGAATCGTGGTGGCCACCCCGGCTTGGGTATTGGTGAGGCTGACGCGATCGCCATCCGCCCCCGTCTGAATCTGAACGGTATCCGCCTGAATCTTGCCAACAATCTCGACGGTCGCCCCCACGGTGAGATCCGGATCGGTGCCGTCGACAGTGGGCACGGTGTCGACGGCGATCGCGACATCCTTCGCCGCCGTGATCGTCCCATCCGCAGCAAGGGTGACGGCATCCCCCGCCCCCAGACTGACCGACCCTTGAATGGCGCGCACGATAGAACCGTCAGCGATCGCCAGATTTTCGCCCGTGGCTCCATTGGCGACGGTATCCGGGAGGGTCAGCTCGATGTCGCCCGTCTTGGCGGTGACGGTAGCGGTGGAGAGCCCCCCGGCAACATCCGTGATCACGATATCTTGCTGGGCGATCGCGCTAAGGCCCAGCTGGTCCGCTTGGGCATCCATTTCTAAGGCATTGTCAGCACTGCCGATGCTGCCCGTTTGGGCCAATAGGGAGAGCTGCTGACCCACGACATCGGCCGCCGCGTCGGCCTCTGCATCCACCATCGAGCCTGCCGCCGACAGGGCCACATTGCCCGCTTGGCTAGCGATTGTGGCAATCTCCAGGTCGCCCGTGATTTCGTTAATGGCGATGTCGTTCAGGGCGGTGGCGGTGACGGCCCCCGACTCGGTGCGTAGGGCGCTGCCGGGTTGTCCGATCTGTCCCGCCTCGGCGGACAGGTTCAGCTCGTCCGTGGTGATCAGCGCCTTGCTGCCGGGGGTGATGTCGCCGCCGCGATTCGTCACCGTTGTCGAGCCGAAGGGATTATTGATGACGCCGTTCAGCGCTACGGTGGACGCCGCGTTTTGAATCGTGATGGGCGTGGCACCGGGTTCGTCGGCGATCGTTTGGGTGAAATCGCCTTGATTCAACACCTGGAGGGTGATGTTGCTGGTGAACTGCGGCGAGACGTTCAGCACATCAATGCCATTGATGGTCAAGTCTTTGGCGGAGTCGTTGAAAATCTCGACCTTTTCTAAGCCCGTCTGGAAGGTGATTGTGGGGGCTCCCTTGAGGGTGGCTGAGGTCGTCACGTCACCGAACACCGCGTTGGGGTCCAGATCAATCGACGAGGTGGGAATCGAGAACAGCACCTTGCCCGCTTGGGACGCCGTGTTGCGAATGTCGTCGACAATGATTTCACCCGCCAAATTCTGGAAGGTGATGTTTGCCGCCTCGATGACGTTGCCCAACGCATCCACTTTGAGGGTGGGGGCGGGGGCTCCCAGCAGGCGAATGTCGCCATTGAAAAGGATGTCGCGGTTGTAAGTCAGGCTTTGGTTGCGTACTGCGTCGCCACCATCAATCAAGGCTCCACTGCGGCGGGGATTGGCACTGTTAATGGGCGTAATATCGGCGGCGGCCTTGACGATCAGGTCACGGGTGATGACTTCAGCGTCACCCAAGACGGTCACCTGGGTATTGGTGGACTGGTTGGCGGTGGCCGTGGCATCGGAATCGCCGCCCACTCCGTCGGTACCGGCAAAGCTGTTGGCACGGGTATCTAAATCGGCGTGATTAGCAATCAAGTCAACGCGATCGCCCCCGCGCACCACGGCTCCCGAGGCGATCGTGACATCCGCTTGGGAGGTAGCATTGATCGTCGCGGCGGAGTCCGAGTCCGTGCCGGCGGCACTGGTGTCAGAGTCGGCATCCGCCTCGGCATCCAGACGATTGACCTGCGCCCGCACCGTGACGATATCGCCATCCACCTGAGCCTGACTGCCCACGGTCGTGGTCGTCGTCGCCTTCACCGTCGTGTTAGACACGGTATTGGCATTGGCCCCTAAGCCCTTAATATCGACGTCGCTTTCAGCATCGGCCTCGGTGAAGGTAAGGGCCTCGATCGTCACTTGCTCGCCGCTCAGAGTGGCTTGGGAACCCATCTGCGTCTCGGTGGTGCTGTTAACGGTCGTATTCGCTTTAGCGTCCGAAATATCGACGACAGAGCTGCCGCTACCCGTGGCTTTAGAGTCAGCATTCTGATCTGACTTCGCTTGAATGAGCAAGTCTAGATCGGTGGTCACCGTGCTGCCATTGCCCACGATCGCGATCGCCGTCGTATCCACCGTGGCATCCGACTGGGAGAAGCCGACCGTGACGCCCCCGGCGTTGATGCCCTTGGTAAAAGCTTGGCCGATGCCCTCAGCCCAGGCATCAATCGTGATGTTATCGGTGGTCGTGATGCTGGCATCCTGACCGATCCCCGCTGTCACCTCTACATCAACAACCACATCGGAATCGTTAAACCCGCCCGCACCGATGCCGCCGAGCACGGCATAGGCTTTAGCCTCAGCTGTGGTGGTATTGTCCGCGATGATGTCAAGAATGCCGACGGTTGCCATCGTATCTGCGGCCCCGCCCATTGCGACGCCGTCACCCACCAAGGCTTGCGTACTGCCCGTGGCATCAATGCGAGAAATAGCCGCGCCGCCTGCGACTAAGCCCACGGTGCCGCCGATCGCATTGGCGGTTAAGTCGCGATCAGCGATCGCTTCGACTGTTACAGTCTTGCCCTGAATGACTTTGGCGTTATCCCCGATTAGGGCGCTTTGGCCGCTGGTGTCTTTGATGATGGTGACTTGAGCGCCTAACCCCACCGCTCCGGCAGTGCCGACGAGCGCCGTCACATCGACATCATTGTCAGCCTTGGCTTCAACCGTAAAGTTGCTCCCCGTACTGATTGTGCTGCTATTGCCCACGGTGGCCTGGGTTTCATTGCCTAGCGTGACAATGCCCACTGCCCCCCCAACGCCGACGCCGCCCGCTGCCACTTGGCCGATCAGGGTATCAACCTTCACCGTGTCGTCAGCGGTAATGGTGACATTCAATCCAGCGGTAATATCCGCGCCATTGCCGATGAAGGCGCTGGTGCCCGGATTGCCCTGGCGACTGGTGGAAATGTCGTTGGTCACGCTGTTATCAGTGTTGGCGCGATCGCTCATCTTATCGACGTTGTTGAGCTGATCGGTCAGCTGCCCGCCGACTGTGATCTCAGTCTTAGTACCATCGTTATTTGTCTGAAAGCCTTTGGTGGCTTCGAGGTCCCCAGACGTAAAGACCCCGCCAATGTTTACCAGCGACGCCGACCCCTGCACCGCAAAGTTGATGCCCCCTGCCGCCGCCACGATGTTGGAGTTCACCGTTTCAAAGGATTGGGCATCGACCTCGACCGAGCCCAACGCCTGCACTGTCGTACCGTTGCCAATACCCGCCTGGGTATCGGCGTTGATGGTGGTGACGTCAATGGTGGTCCCGACTGCGCCCCCAGCACCGAGCGCCAGACCGCCCGCGATCGAGTTGATGTTGGTATCGTTTTCCGCCCGCACATAAAGGGACTGCCCCAGATCGGTCGTGGGGCCGGCGGTCACGGTGCCACCCGTGACGATCGCTGTCACCGAGTCATTGACCGAGTTCACCACACCCGTGCCTGCGAGGCTAAAGCCACCTGCCGCCGCCGTGCCGATCAGCACATCCACGTCATTATGGTTGGTCGCGACGACGCCAATGCCCAGAATGGTGTCGGTGCCGCCATCGCCATCCGCCTGGGGAATGGCTAACCCTTGGCTGCCCGCTGCCGTCAGGTCGGTGCCGGTGGTGGTGGCGCTGACCTGATTGTCAAAATTATTCACCGCAAAGCTGGCCCCGATGCCCACGGCCCCTGCGGCTCCAGCCCCCGCTATGGTTTTGGTGGTTTGGTCAGCAATGGCCAACAAACCCAAACTGCCCGTTGCTGTCGCGCTGCCGCCTTGCAGTTGGGCCTTGGTCTGGTTGCTCATTTCGTTCAGCGCAATGGAGCCCGCGACCCCCGCGATCGCACTGCCGCCGACGCCCGCCGCGATCGTGTCAATCCTGCTGGTGTTATCCGCTTGGAGGCTGATGTGGCGATCGGCTTGGAAGATTGAGTCTTGACCCAGCACCGAAACAGTATTGCCGATTTCGTTATAGGCCGTAGACGCGCCGACACCGGCCCCGAGGCTAATGGCCACTGCCGCCTGCCCTGCCAGAGACTCGATCGTGGCGTCATCTTTGGCATCAAGGGTAATATCTGCCATGGCCGAGAGCTGACTGTCGATCGCTGATGTCTCGATTTTGCTGTCGAGGGTATTGAGCGAAAAAGCCCCCGCGACCGACGCGCTAAATTTACTCGCAGTGACCGAGACACCCGCTGACAGACTTTGAATCTCTCCCTTGGAGTGGGCATCGAGACTCACCGAGCCACCCTTAGAGTCTGCTGTAGACTCTTGAATCGTAGCGGTAACGTTGTTACCAATGTCGTTGGTTGCAGCCGCCACGCCGATCGCCGCGACACTGGCCCCAACAACACTCCCTGCCAGGCTCTGAATCTGGGCCGTATCCCTGGCCTCTAACTGCAGCGCCGCCCCATCTGGCGTATCCGCTTGGGTGGTAGTCAATTGGCTCTGGTTAGTGAGGTAAGCCTGGATGTCATTGTCAATGTCGTTCAGGGTAATAGAGCCATTCAAGGCGGCCTGACCGGCGATGGCCCCCCCAACGGCTAGGCTCTTAATCTTGCCATCGGCAGTGGCGGCGATCTGCGCAGATTGAGCCTCCACAGTGGATTGATCAAGACCGGCGTTGACCTGGTTGCCAATGTCGTTAGTGGCTAGAGAAGCCCCAATCGCCGCTGTACCGGCTCCTTGAACATTGCCTGCTAAGCTCTCAATCTTGGCCGTATCCATCGCCTGCACAAGCAAATCATTGGCAATCGTCGCGCCAGAGCCGATGATTGTCGACTCCACGGTGGTGTCGATTTCGTTCAAAGTGATGGAGCCACCGAGGGCGAAGTCACCCGCGCCTTGACCACCCGCCGCGATGGACTGAATCGTCGCCGTCGAAGTGGCCTCCACCATTGCGGTAGCTGCCGTCACGGTGGCCCCCTCCAGTCCCGTGGTGAGGGTGTTGCCGATGAAGTTCTGGGCGACGGACGCCCCGATCGCTGCCGTCCCGGCCCCCGACACATTCCCCGCCAAACTCTGAATTGTCGAGGTATCGGTCGCTGCCAGGGTCAGATCCGTGGCGATGTCGGCTTTCGAGTCAATGATTTCCGCCTGGAGCGTCCGCCCCATCTCGTTCACAGAAACGGCTCCGCCCAGGGCTACCGTTTGGGCTCCCGCGCCCCCCGCACTAATGGTTGCGATCGTGCCGGTCGTGGTGGCCTTGAGGGTCAGATCAGCCTGAGTGGCGACATCGGAATTTTCAATGACGGCAAAGACGCCCGAGTCAGGATTGGCGCGATCGCCGATCTCATTCACCGCCACCGCTGCCCCAATGGCCGCAGTTTGGGCACCGCCGACGCCCCCGGCCAAGGCGCGAATCTTGCTGTCATCGGTGGCGATCAGACTAATGGCCCCCGTGGCGTCAATGTCCGGCGAGTTGGTGATCTGGGCTGCCGCTGTCGTGTCAATCAGGTTCACCGAGGCGGAACCCGCCAGCCCCACCGACTTACCGCCACCGACACCGAGAGAAATGGACTCAATTGTCGCGTCAGAGTCTGCCTCCAGCGCCAGCGCCCCCGGCGTCAGCAGGCTGCTGCCATCAATGGTCGCCAGGGCATCGTTGGTGATGGCGTTGTAGGCCACCGCCGCGCCGAAGCCGCCAGTTTTGCCAATGCCGATCGCCCCCGCCAGGGATTGAATCTGGGAATCATCCTTCGCCTTAACGATGATGTTGCCGAGGGATGCCTGGTCGCGGTTGGTGCTATCGACAATTTGCGCCGTGGCGTCACTGTCGATGATGTTGACTGAGACGGTGCCAGCCCCGCCGACACCCTTAGTGGCCGCGCCTAAAGAGGCGGTGATGGCACGAATATCGGCATCATTGGTTGCCGCCACCAGCAGATCGTCGGTGTGGAACAGGGTGGAGCTGAGGACTTCTGCCGTGGCGTCACTGTCGATGCGGTTCACCGCGATCGCGGCCCCAAAGCCGCCCTTGCCGCCAAAGCCGATCGCCCCGCCAATGGCCCGAATGTCGCTATCATCATCCGCCATCACCTCAATCAACTCGGCGGTGAGATCGACCTGCTCCAGGTAGGCGGTGGTCTGCTGGTTGATGGTGTTGAGCGCCACGGAACCGGCGATCGCCACGCTGTTTTGCCGAGGTGCCCCCGTGCCCCCCGCACTGATGGCAAAAATATCCCCGGTGCGCTCAGCCATGACGCTGACGTCCGTCGCATCAATATCCAAGCCGGGGGCGGCATTCAGCTCCAGACTGGCAATAAAGGCTTTCGTCTCCCCATTCAGCTCGATGCTGCTAAAGGAACCCGCCAAGCCGCCGGACGTGCTGTTCTTGCTGCTGACAAAGGCCGCCGCCCCTGAGAGCGATCGCACCTCGGTTTCGTTCATGCTGGCAATGTCGAAGCGATTGCCGTGAATCACCCCCGCATCAAAGATGAAGCCGTAGACGTTTTCCGTCAGGGTGTTGAGCGACACGTCGCCAGAAATGCCGATGCCAAATTTGCCCTGCTGGCCTTGATCATTGGCGATGGCTTTATTGTCGCCCGCTCCCGCCGCCGCGGGCAGCGACTTGCCATCGAGTGCATCATCAGTGGCCACACCGGAGCCATCCCCGACCTGAGCCGTCGTCGCCTTGTCGCGCACCACCGCCGCCGCTACCGAAAAGGCCCAATTTTGCCCATCGGCCAGAGTATCGATACTGATATCGCCCGCCACATCAATGTTGGTGCGGCTGGTCGCCAGGTCTGTCGGGGTGGTGTAGTTGATGCCCGTCGGCAAGCCAAAGGGCTGTTCCCCAGCCTCTGACGAGCCCGTATCCGCCGGTATCGCCCCGATAATCGCCCCGGTGTTGCGGTTCAGATCATTGATCGAGACGGTGGCTCCAAAGCCCAGGTTGCTGCCCGTCGCCACACTGCCCGCCCAGTTGATGTGGATCGAGCGACTGCCGCTGTATAGGCTGACGGATTGCCCGGTGATATCCACCCCGCTGCCGATATAGGCCAGGGTGTCGCTGTCTTGTTGGTTAAAGGCAAAGGTGCCCGCGATGCCATACTGACCGGCACTGGTGCCCGATTGGGTAAAGGCAAAGCTGAGGATGGCTTCTTCCACATACATGTCAAAGCCGCCGCGATCGCCGCTGTAGATGGAGACGCCCTCTTCCACAATGCCTTGGGTCGAGTTGTTGAGAAACTTGAGGAACAGCGCCCCGCCAAAGCCCCCCGACTTACTCGAAGAACCCGCCAGGCCATAACTGCCTTTATTCGCGTCAATTTTGAGATCGAGCAGACTGGTACTCAACGACGGCAGGACAAAGTCAAACACCCCCGTCATATTGAGGAACTGCATGTAGTTCGTGGCGGCCACCGACACGGTTTCGTTCCCATTCGGACTGCGGAAAGCCGGGTCCTGGTTGATCTGCGTGCCCGTCTTGAGAATGGCACGGGAAACGTTATCAAAGTCCAAGAAATTAACCGATCCGGCAATGCTGAGATTGTCTGCTTGGGCGTTACTCCGCGCCCAGGTATTCAGCAGTGAGGCGATGCCCAGGGAGCCATCCAAATAGGTTTCGACAAACTGGGGACCATCGGTTTTGAGGCGATCGATCAGTTCGCCCACGTTGCCCGGAATCGCCTCATCCGGTCGCGTCAGGAAGGGGTACGATACATCCGACACGACCCGCGTAGCGGCATAGGCATCCAGGTCAGAGTCAGCCTGCACGATCGCCTTCGCCTGGTTATCATTCAGCCCCACAATCACAGCGGCACTGACCGCGTTCTCCGGCGGTGAGAACTTTTGGTCTTTGGTGTCCTTGGGGGGGCTGACATCACTCACCGCCGATAGTTGAATCGACTCCGTAATGTTGGCGGTTACTTCCAGGTCTTCTTTGGACTTCAACACCACTGAGCTGGGGGAGTTGTCCGCTTCCACTGAGTCGAAAGCCGTTTCAAACGCGGTCTCGTCCGTATCGCTGAAGCCATCGATCAGGTTGACGCCATCCGCCAAGTCCCCAGCAATGGAGAGCACCCGATGGTCACTCTGGGAAAAGCTGAACGCCGCCGCCACCTGCAAGGTTTGCTGAGCACCACTACCCCCGGCGTTGGCATTGGCCTGATAGTCTTTAGAAAACGCCTGGAAGATGCGATCGGCAAACTGGGTAGAGACAAAATCGCGATATTGCTCTAGCGGGCTATTGCCCGAAGTGCCTGGGCCTTTGAACCCCGCCTCGGTAGAAATCTTGTCTGTGACCTCCAGCCCCGCGCGCACGCCCAACCCCGTGGTTAAACCGGAATCCAACACATGGAGGGCACTAAAGCTGTGGTTATTGCCCGTGGCCTGACTGGGGTCGATCGCGATCGCCACTCCAGCCCGCGCTTTATTTTCCGTTTCCGCCAATTGAAAGGATTGCCCAAACACTAATCGACTATCGCCGTCGAGATTGGTTTCACTGGTGGAGGTGATCACGTAATAGGTCTTGCCGTCTTCTAGCCCCCCGATCGCATTGCCATCGCCACTGCTGTATTTCACCGCTTGGCCATATTCAAAGGTGGAGCCAAAGACCGAGAAATTTTCCCCACTGCCGCTAAAAGGGGGATTCTCCACCGTAATGTTGCCTTCCTCATCCACGTCGGTAGCCGGATTGAAGGATTTAACGTTGAGGCCACCGAACGCATTCAGGGCGATCGCATCGCCCGCGCCCGCATTAAAGCTCAACGATTGACCATTGAGCAGTTTGGTCTCGGCGGCGAGAGCCTTATCCCGCGTCTCCGCCAGATAGACGAATTGGGGCGCGTTGGGGTCCACGATGATGTAATAGTCAGCGCCATCGACCAGCCCCCCCTGCAATTGACCGAGGCCAATGCCGCCGATGCTGGTGCCCCGGCGGTTGCTATAGCTGACTTTGTCTCCCGTTTTGAGGGCGTGGGGCTGCTCCCCCGGTGCCAGGGTCAGACCAAATGCCGTGGCCAAGTTGATGCGGTTGTTGTCGGTGTCCAGCACGCCCGGAGCCGTCGGATCAAACTCCCATTTCACAATCGAGCCGGGATTTTGATTAGCCGTGACGTTGCCGTTCACCTCGGTCTTAATGTCGGCGTCCGAAAAGCCTAAGCCGAAAGAGAGTCCAGCCCGACCGTCAAAATAGCTGCCCGCCTTCGACTCCACCTCCGTTTCGCTGGTGCCATCGGCCACAATGTTCGCGGTTTTGCCGGAGGTAATGTTAACTCCCTCGGCCACCGTGACGTTCGACACCAGGTTGGCATTAGCCACCCCCAGGGACAAAGCAATGCGGGTGGGGTCAAACGTCACGTTAAATTCCCGCTCCGTTTCCGTCGTGAGGTTGGCGATCGCGCTGCCATCCGAGCGCACTACCACCGCGTCCCCCGCATTGATATTCACCCCCGTCGCCAGATCCACAATCGCGGACGCCTCTGCTTCGGCATAGCCAATGCTAAACAGGCTGCTAATGGCGGAACCCGTTGCATTCGCGGTCGCCACGGCATCCAGCGTGACATCCCCCGTGCCAAACAATTGAGTGTTGCTACCGACGGTAATCGCCGCATCCGATTGCTTAAAGAGCACCTTCACCGGCAACGCCGCTAAATCAGTAATGCGACTTGCGATCGGCCCAATGATGAAGTCGTTAATGAGGCGATTAGTGCCGAGCTGCGTCAAAAATGTGGTGTCAGCCGCCCTGGCCCGCAGGGAGATGTCGTCCGCATTTAGGCTGACGTTTTGCCCGATCGCGATGGTGGCCGTTTTTTGCTCCACATTCACCGGCGACCGCACTTCGTCGAGTTCCGTGCCTGTCTCCGTGGCGCTAAAGACAATATCCCCCAGGGTATTGATGATAACCCCGTCATTTACCCGCAGGGTTTCGGCGGTGAGGCTCAGGTTCGCCACCCCTAGCGACAAATTGCTGGCAATGGTGATGCGGTCTTCCCCGGTGCCACCATCTAGGGCAATGCGGGTGATACCCGTCAGATCGACGCTGACCTGATTGCCGCTGACGGCAGTGGTGCCCGCTCCCGCAATTAAATTATTTTGCGTGTCCTCGATCAGCAGGGTCGAGCCCAGCGCCGTCACGATGAGGTTGTTATCGCCCCCAAAGCCCAATGGCGCGTCTGCAAATTCCAGCGTTGTGCCCGTCACCCGCACGGTGCCCGGCAAGAGCCCGACAGCCAAAGGGGCGATCGCTGGCTCGGTCAACCCATCCCCCGTGATCCCGACCTCGGCAGCCCCCACCAGATCCGTATCGCCCCCGTCCATAGCGGCAGCCACATCCGCCAAAATCAGCGATAGGTCCGGATCCGGAGAAGATGCCGATGAACTCTCCGTTGGCGAGTCCGGCAACTCGGTGGGAAAAGGACTGCCGACTGAAGCAAAATTCGGATCAGGCTGAAGCTCATTTTCCGCCACATCCATCAGGGCAGACTGATCTGCAACCACGTCATCAGACGAGGCACCAAAGCGGGGTGATAACACGGTAAACGCATCCTTTTAGAGTGGGGGCAATGCAAACCTGAAACCGGTCTAAACCAGCTCAATACGTTAAGGGAAACACCACAAACAGCAGCCTTGCTAAAGGCTGAACCATGACATAGCAGGGCAATCAACCCTTGCAGCGGCTGACAGCAATCATCGGGAGACTCTCATTGCTGGAGACTCTCGTTGCTTCAGAGGAGCCGCAAAGGTTTACGGAAAATTCATCAAAATTCCTAGTAAATTTACAGAAACTTTAGATGCAAATTAGTTTATGGGTAGTTGGAAAAATTACGGAAACCCTTGAGGCATTTCTTAAGATCTTTGTTAACAAATTGTGTAGGTGATTGCTCATCCCCCGGCTTCTCGTTCGTCTAGGGGCGTTGGCCTCCCAGGCTTTTGCGGCAGCACCCAAACAAATTTGGCTTAAGGGCTGAGAATTGAACAAGTTTGGAGTTTGAATCGCCGTCTCGGCTGTCCATTAGCAGGTCAGGTGACCTGAGTATGTGTTTGGCGTTGGCGGTTATCGACAGTTGCCATCCCTGCCTGGGCTGCCGCTTATACATAAGTTTCTGGCTGACTGCTTCCAGTGGTTTAGCCCCCTTTTCTGGTCTGCCCGGAGGGCTTTAAGCCCCCAATTCTGGGGGACTTCAAACTCCGGTCTCCCCCCAGAATTGGGGGGACTAAGGGGGGCGAATGCGCCTGTTGAGGTGGTAATCGAGATGTGTATAAGCGGCAGCTGCCTGGGAGGGGGGCCCGCAGGGCGGGGTGGGGCAGATATCGGCAATGGCTTTACCGACCCACCCCCCAGTCCTCCCAGGCGGGGATTCCAGCAGAGAACTAGAGCGACACACTAAACACGTCCTGACCTGACTTGCCAAAGTCTGAGCTGCAGCGATCGCTCACGGTAGGGAACATCGCTCAAGGTTGGAGGAGATGCCCACCCTGATTTTCTAGCAGGAAAGTCAGCGCAGGGGCCATCCCGAGGGCTGCAGTCCAACGCCACACATCAGCGACGGGCGCGATCGCCACCTCACTCCTAATTAGCTGCTGGGGCTCAAAGTGCCGACGGTCGTTTTAGCAGACTTCGCTTGCTCAGCCAAGGCTTTCAAGCGCTTAACGCGATCTGCAGTAGAAGGATGGGTGATGAATAAGGTCATCAGACCTTCCTTCGAGAGCGGGTTGACAATAAACAGCGGGGCAAAGGCGGGATTGCCATGAATCGGCACCTTTTGTCCTGTGGCTTCGAGGGTTTCCAGGGCTTTCACCAGCGCTAGGGGATTGGCGGTAATTTCCGCAGCTCCAGCATCGGCTGCATATTCGCGAGTGCGGGAGATCGCCATTTGAATCAGCCCCGCCGCGAAAGGCCCAATAATCAACAGGAACAAAATCGCAAGGGGATTATTGCCGCGTCGTCCGCCTCGCGAGATGGGGAAGTACAGTGCGCCGAGGGTCAAAATCCGTCCCAAATAGGTCAGCGAACCGGACAGGGTACCGGCTACGGCTTGGGTGAGGGTGTCGCGGTTGCGGACATGGGTCAGCTCGTGGGCAATGACGCTATCGAGTTGGTCCTCGGGGAGGAGATCGATGATGCCTTTAGTCAGGGCGATCGCGGCATGGTTGGGATCCCGCCCGGTGGCAAAGGCGTTGGGGGATGCCGACGGCACCACATAGAGGGCCGGCGTGGGAATGCCCGCGCGATCGCTCAGTTTTTCCAGTCGGGCATGGAGTTCCGGCGCTTCTTCAAACGGGGTAGGTTGCGCCTGAAAGGCTGCCAGAGCGGCCTTGTCGGAGTAGTACCAGGAGCCGAAACTGCTCACGGCAGCGATGCCGAGTCCGTAATACAGCCCCGTTTCATCCCCGACGAGTAAGTAGCCTGCCAATACGACCAAACCGCTGAGTAACCCCAGCAGGGCCAAAGTTTTCAACTGGTTGATCTTGCCCATCAATATGTCCAAACCCAGAATCGTGTGCCCCTACAGGTTGTCATAACTGCCCCCAGAAGCAATCCTGCATAGGATGTAATGATAAATCTGACCAGTCAGTTGGCACGGCTGAGGGTTGATTAAGACGTCGATTGACGACTTGCGACTAAGCTGCTGGAACTGTAAGCTGGCTCGCTACTCCGGCAGGGACTGAATCGATGGGCAAAACCGAACGGGAAAAAATGCTGGCTAACGAGCCCTATGGGGCCAATGATCCAGAACTGGTGGCGCTGCGGCTAGCGGCGGCGCGACAACTGCAGGGTTTCAACCAGTCGGCACCGGACAATGGACCCACGAGGTCCCGGTTGATCGCGGAATTGTTCGACACGGTGGGAGCCAACTGCGAAATCTACCCGCCCTTTCACTGCGACTACGGACGGCATATCAAAGCGGGCAAAAATCTCTACATCAATGTCAACTGCACCATTTTGGACTGCAACTGGGTCATCATTGGCGACGATGTGTTAATTGCGCCCAATGTGCAAATCTACACGGCCTATCACCCGGTTGACCCTGACGTGCGGCTCACCGGGGTGGAAATGGCAGCGCCGATCGCGATCGGCAACAACGTTTGGCTGGGGGGCGGGGTGATTGTGTGTCCGGGGGTCACCATTGGCGACGGCACCACCATCGGGGCGGGTAGCGTCGTCACCCGGTCCATTCCGGCGGGGGTGGTGGCGGTGGGCAATCCTTGTCGGGTGGTGCGGTCAGTGATGCCAGCGATCGAAATTTGAGGGTTACCGAGATGGCTTACAAAGAGCTGGAGTCGAGACTCTCCGCTTCTCCTGGGGTTTGGGGTAGGTGCAGCCCGCATTCCTGCTTGAGGCCATGAAATCGGGTATCGCGATCGCTCTCATCATCGGCCATCAACGGTCGGCTGGAGTGCCAGTCGCCGACGCTGACATAGCCCTGATCAAACAGAGGATGGTAGGGCAAATCGTAGGCTTGCAGGTACTCGTAAACGTCTTTTGCCGTCCAATTCAAAATGGGGGAAATCTTGTAAATATCGCGCTGTCGCGACACGATATCCAGGGTTTTGCGGTGGTCGGTTTGGTCGGCTCGTAACCCCGCTAGCCAGGCCGTTGCGCCCAATTCGCGCAGGGCCCGCTGCATCGGTTCTACCTTGCGAATGTAGTCGTATTGATTGAACGATTCGATATCCTTGGCCCAGAGCTTGCCATGTAGCGCCTCCATGCGAGCGGGGCTCATCGGTGACTGGTACACCTTGATATTCAGGTTGAGCTGTTGGATCAGCGCTTCCGCAAAGTGGTAGGTTTCGACGGGCAAATATCCGGTATCTACCCAAACTACGGGAATGTCGGGGAAAACCTGCGTTACCAAATGCAGCATAACCGCCGACTGAATGCCAAAGCTCGTGCTCATAATCAAGCCATCGCCAAAGGTTGCGTGAGCCCAGAGCACAATGTGCTTCGCATCTTTGCTATCAAACTCAGTCTCTAGCGCTTGGTTTGCTTCCTGGAGATCAATCATGCTGTCGGAAAAGGCGATTCTGACCGCTGACACTTTGGCAAGTGTACGACGGATCGGGAGCTTTAAGGTGTGGAATACCGCATTCGCCGCCCGCCCCTTCAACAAAATTGATGTTGGAAATGCTTTAGGATCCGGCGGTTTGGGCATTGGCGGATCCGGCTAGCAGGGGCAGCAGCACTGGGAGGGCGATCGCCCTGTGATCCAAAACTCTGTGCTTAGGGATGGATGGGGCAATTTCGAGTCGAGAGTAGGGACTCTAATTGCCAGCACAGCCTTGACCGTTGTTGGGCAAAGCCGATAATACAGGCCGCCACCGCAGCGCCATCAACCACTTTAGCCGAGACAGGGCGGGGCATTGGGGGCTGACCCAGTACTCGGCGGCTTAAGTCTCGATACCGATTGAAAGTCCCTCTCCCAAGGCTGGGAGAGGGATTTAGGGTGAGGGCTACCCCT
>Ga0081535_100495_pt1 | contig 26144 bp, 20 predicted proteins | sample HotLakmasection3_FD_71020 | JGI IMG/M metagenome (GOLD analysis project Ga0081535, IMG submission 71020) | Hypersaline microbial mat communities from Hot Lake, Washington, USA - Section #3 (SPADES assembly) (version 2) | ecosystem: Environmental > Aquatic > Non-marine Saline and Alkaline >... | reverse complement strand
TGAGAAATACACGCAATCGCATTCCCATGACGGCACCTCGCTGTCGGTCTCAATCGAAGCTTTACTCTTCAAAATATACCTCGATCTTTTTATCCCAAGCTACTTAAAACGTTTAAATATTCTTGACGGGCCTTAATGTCCAAGCTGAAACAGCTCCGGCTATGGGGATTTACATCAGTCAAACGACAGATTTAATTCGATTGAAATTGACTAAAAGGCAGTTAAATGAATGACGCAAAACTACAGATTGAAATAATAATTAATGCAACGCAAATTGCGCTTGACACTTTTATCTTTTTGAATCTAAGCTTTAAACATCGAACAAGTCAGCCTAATCTAACCGTGCAATTTCTTTATGTGTGTTGTTAGAGCGGGGGAACCATTGAAGGGGCGCATTTCTGATTTCTTTATACCCAAATGAGGGTAATCAGAAAGGGACATTTCTCAGTCCTAGTCCGTCAGCTAACCTCGTCGGCATTGAGGAGAGACTGAATCGTCAGCATTTTTGCATGACTGTTTCAGTGTCCTAAGTCGTATCACCACGGCTGTTCGCTGTTCATGTCTAGGCTCTAGGAGGGTCTCATGCAGTTCAGGTCACATGCTCGTACTCCTGCCCTGAAGGGGCAGACTATTTGTGCAACCAATATTGCTGGTCAATCTTCGTTAAAACCCATGATTAGGCGGTTAGAGGCAGCCTTGGGTCGTCGAAATTTGGATGAAAGTCTGATTCTCTTGGCCAGACCCCCCAAAGTCCCTGTGACGCTTTTGCCAAACACAAAAGTAACCAACTTTGTAGTGGGCTACAGTGGTTCAGCCCATAGCCAATCAGCCCTTGATTTGGCGCTTTGCATCGCTCACCAAACTCGTTTAGTCAAACCAGATCCTGTAGTGGTGCACGTGGTGTATGTGGTTGATCAAACGCTTCCCAAAATGATTGCGAATGCCGATCGCATTCTCTGGCAAGCTCGCTGTTTGGCCAGCGAATGGCGTGGTTCGCTGCATGCCCATTTACGGGTGGGTGATGTCGCCACAGAACTCAGCCAAGTGGCCCGAGAAATGGAGGCTGATGTGTTGCTGCTGGGCTGTCACACCTCCAACCATCCCTTGGTGAAGAAGTTGGCCTCTCAAACTCCTTGTTCTGTCTTAGGTTCGCTGCATTAGGGGAGATGATGCGGTTTCAAAAGATTGGGGTCGCTCTCAATGATCCGCAGTGGGATGAGGTGGTATTTAAGCATGTCCTGAGCTTAGCCCAGTCCGGCGCAAGCCATCTCAAACTGCTGCACTGCTGCGCTTGGATATTGATAAAAGTCTGGGTTTAACGGTGGATGCTGGAGCGGGGCTGCGCTCTAGGTCTGAGGTGCTAGCAGAGTATGAGGCGGATCACCTGGCGCGTGTTCAAGCAGGTCAACCGTGGCTGGAAGACCTGCATAAACCACGTCTAAGTTGAGAACTGGAGTTTTGTGTGATCGGGCAGAACCTCACCTCACCTCTCCTTCTCAAGGCTGCCGCTTATACACATCTCGATTGCCACCTCAACCGACGCACTCGCCCCCCTTAGTCCCCCCAATTCTGGGGGGAGACCGGAGTTTGAAGTCCCCCAGAATTGGGGGATTTAGGGGGCTAAACCACTGAAAGCAGTCAGTTAGAAACTTATGTATAAGCGGCAGCCTTGAGAAGGAGAGGTGCCGCAGGCGGTGAGGTTTCCCACATGCCAAAACTCCACTTCTGCATCTGGATGAGGTTTAATCGAGCCCTGGCCCAGGATAGTGCGGCCAATTTTGTCCTCAGCGGCAAGAAAAGCTCAAAACGGCTCATTTTGGGCCGCTTTAGTAACTAAGGGATCAGCGGGAAAAGGAAAATAAGATCCCGGTGATGGTGGAGAGAAGGGGGTAGGTGGGACAAATTCCAGCGCGGAGCACGGAGTGGGTTCTTTGATTTCAAGCACGTCCCTAAGTAGATGGGCTTAATTATTTGTAGGATGTGTTAGCGCCAGCGTCACGCATCCTACAACATTGTTTGTTTATGTCCACCTACTTAACCTGAATTCGAATTACCGCTTTACCCCTAGACCAGAGGTCCCAGGAGCTGTTATCCAACCTCAGCGGTAGGCAATCAATTTTTTTTCAAGACAATGTCTTGTGTCCATTCTCAGCTAGAACGTCGATACAGAAACCCGGTTGCTGGGTCAGAAGGCCAGTTATGCCGTTAGAGCAGTGACGAAGAAACCGGGGTTTTGGCCATACTGTATCGGTGCTCTAGCGGCAATCACTCAGTGTAGAAAGGTAGGAGGAGTCGGGGCTGGGATGGCGATCGCGTTCCTGGGGCGATCGCTGACGACCAGGGACAACCTTCCCAGAGCCCGAGTCGCGAACAATACAAATCCCTACAAACAAGGAATTCTCACGATAGATTCCGTTTTAGGGTTTGATCTGCCCTTTAACATGAAATACGTTGTGATGTCAGGTTTTTAGAACCTTTGGATATGACTGGTTGGTTACAGACCCCTCCGCCGGGGGGGTGGCACACCCTGCCTCCCCACAAAGCCTTGACCCTATTACAGAGCGATCTTACCCAGGGCCTGTCCGCCCACGAAGTGATCGCCCGCCGCGAACAAGTGGGGGCCAACCTGCTAGAAGAAACTCGCGGTCGCAGCAGTTGGCGCATTTTGCTCGATCAGTTCACCAACATCATGTTGTTGATGCTGATTGCCGTCGCTGTGATTTCGGGCATTATCGCCCTTCGCAACAACAAGGTGCCGAAGGACGCGATCGCCATTTTTGCGATCGTCATCCTCAACGGCCTGCTGGGCTACTTTCAAGAAAGTCGCGCCGAAAAAGCCCTGGCCGCCCTCAAACAGATGGCCTCCCCCAGTGTCCGCATCATCCGCGACGGCCATACCCTCGAAGTCCCGTCGCAAGATCTGGTGCCGGGGGACATTCTCTTGCTTGATGCCGGGATGCAGGTGGCCGCCGATGGCCGCTTGCTAGAGTCGTCGAACCTGCAAGTGCGGGAGTCAGCGCTGACGGGCGAGGCCCAGGCTGTCGAAAAACAGGCCGATGAGGTGCTCGAAGCGGATGCCAGTTTGGGCGATCGCACTAATCTGGTTTTTCAAGGCACTGAGGTGGTGTATGGGCGGGGGCGGGCGCTGATTACCCAAACCGGCATGCAGACGGAACTGGGCCGCATTGCCGCGATGTTGCAAGCAGTCGAAAGCGAACCTACGCCGCTGCAAATCCGCATGGATCAACTCGGCAACACCTTGGTCACCGGCTCACTGATGTTGGTGGCGCTGGTCGTCATCGGCGGCGTTTGGCAGGCGGGATGGGGCGCGTTTGAAAGCCTGCTGGAAGTGTCGCTCAGTATGGCGGTCGCCGTCGTGCCCGAGGGCTTGCCCGCTGTCATTACGGTCACGCTGGCGATCGGCACCCAGCGCATGGTGCGCCGCAATGCCCTGATTCGTCGCCTGCCAGCGGTCGAAACCCTGGGCTCAGTCACCACAATTTGTTCCGACAAGACGGGCACCCTGACCCAAAACAAAATGGTGGTGCAAGCCGTGCAGACGGCCTCCCAGCGCTACCAGGTATCGGGCGAGGGCTATCACCCGGTGGGGGAGTTCACAGTGACCGACCGCGAGGCGATCGCCCCTCTAGAGCAACCCGAGTTGGCCCACCTGCTGTTTTGCAGCCTGCTCTGTAACGACTCGCTGCTACAAAAAGAGCAAGGCGAGTGGGTGATTTTGGGCGACCCGACCGAAGGGGCGCTGGTGGTGCTGGCGGGCAAAGGGGGGCTCAACCAACAAGCTTTGATCCAGCAAGTTGAGCGAGTGGCGGAATTTTCGTTTTCGTCAGAGCGCAAGCGCATGAGTGTGGTGGTGCGATCGCCCACCCACCTGACGGTCGCCCCCACCTTGTTGGCAGAGTCTCCCTACTGGCTGCTGGCTAAAGGCTCCCCCGAGCTGCTGCTAGAGCGCTGCCAGTCCCTCCGCACAGGACACGCCGAGGAGCCCTTGACCGCCGATGCCCGCGCTCAAATTTTGCACCAAAACGAAGCCCTGGCCGCCCAAGGTTTGCGGGTATTGGGCCTCGCGAGCAAAGCCCTGACCGCCCCCCCCGAGGCCGCCGCCGCCGCCGCTACGGTAGAACAGGATCTGGTCTGGCTGGGGTTGGTGGGCATGTTGGATGCGCCCCGCCCCGAAGCCCGAGAGGCGGTGGACCTGTGCAAACAAGCGGGCATTCGGCCCATGATGATTACCGGCGATCACCAACTGACGGCACGGGCGATCGCTGTCGACATGGGGATTGCCGACAATGAGGCGGAAGTGCTCACCGGCAAAATGTTGGAAACCATGGACACCGTGACCCTGCAGCGAGCCGTGCAAAACGTACAGGTCTATGCCCGCGTCTCCCCTGAACACAAACTGCGGATTGTGCAGGCCCTGCAAGCAGAGCACCAGATCGTCGCCATGACCGGCGATGGCGTCAATGATGCCCCAGCGCTCAAACAGGCGGATATCGGCATCGCCATGGGCATCACCGGCACGGATGTCAGCAAAGAAGCCAGCGACATGGTGCTGCTGGACGATAACTTTGCCACCATCGTCGCCGCTGGCGAAGAAGGGCGAGTGGTTTACAACAATATCCGCCGCTTTGTGAAATACATTCTCGGCTCCAACATCGGCGAGGTGCTGACGATCGCCGCCTCCCCAATCCTGCTGCCCATTTTGGATGTGCCCCTGACGCCCCTCCAAATTTTGTGGATGAACCTGGTGACGGACGGCTTTCCGGCCCTGGCCCTCGCCGTCGAACCGGCAGAACCCGATGTGATGAAGCGTCCGCCCCACGACCCCAAAGAAAGCATTTTTGCCCGTGGCCTGGGGGCTTACATGCTCCGCATCGGCGTGGTTTTCAGCATCATTTCCATCTCACTCATGTATTGGGCCTTCTACCATGCCCAAAATCCTGACATTCCCGGCGACCCCGATCGCTGGAAAACCATGGTCTTCACCACCCTCTGCCTGGCGCAAATGGGGCACGCGATCGCCGTGCGATCGGACACCCAGATGACCTACCAAATGTCCCCGTTTTCCAACCCCTTCGTCCTGGCAGCGGTCATCATCACCACCATCCTGCAACTGATGCTGATCTATGTGGAACCGCTCCGTAATTTCTTTGGCACCGAGTTGCTCAGTCCTATGGAACTCTTGATTTGCGTGGGGTTCAGCAGCCTCATGTTTGTCTGGGTCGAAGCCGAAAAACTCGTCCGAAAACTCTCTCGCCGCTGAGGGGCGCAGCTCAGCGGCAACCCCAAAACCCCTGGCCTCATCGGAGCACGCAACTCGGGACCAATGGTTTAGCCAACCGCCTGGCCGGCTCTCCCGACAGAGTGAGCAGTGCTCCCCAAATCTCTGCAGCCTGGCAGATACAACATCAAAAACTTTTAGATAGAGTTGGCTCATATTGAACGAAGAGGGTCATTCATGGCTACCTTGCAAACCGTATTACTGATGCAGGCGGGTGCCGACAGTGCGCCTTATTTTTCTGCCATCACGATTGTTTTTGGTGTGGGCTTTCTGGCCGCTGTCACTATTGGCTCGATTGCCTGGTACAACTCCAAGCGACCCGTCGGCTGGGAAGATAAAGAGCGTCCTGACATCGTTCCCGAAGTCGACAAATAGAGCCCTGTTGCCGCTGAGGAGTCGCTAGCACGGCATCAAGGAACCCTTTTGCGGCGGCCTTACCAGTGTTTGTGCAGCCCCGACGAGCCCCGCTTGGGGTAATTCCATGGATGTCTGACCCCCTAGCTAAAAGGTTGACGGCTAGGGGGAGACTGCTTTGAGGAGGGTGAACGAGGGTGAACGGCTTTAGTGGAGAGCGTTCGAGTGCGATCGCCGACCTACTGTAGCGCAATTCTCACGGGTCCCCGCTTAGCAGGCTGCTCCTTGGGTGGGTGCACACATTGCAGACCGGCCACGTCATCAGCCCGCTTGCCCGCTCTCAAGATGCTGACCTGCAACACCACAAACAGCGGGTCAAAGGCATCATCCACCAGAGCTTCTTCCCAATTTTGGACGTTAGGCAACAGTTGCCGCACTTGAATGTCTAGCTCTCGTCGGAAATCGTTGTGCGACATCTCCGCTTTTTCTGCGATCGTGAGACTTGTCCGCATATCCTGAGCCCACTCCGCTGAGCCCAACCCAGTTAGCAAAGCCTCATTCGAGTTGGACGATAAATCTTCGCTAAAATTTGACGATAAAAAGAGGGCTGTCAAGTTCAGCATTTCCTGTCTTTGAGCAGCAGGCAAGGCAGAAAACTTTACCCGACAATTCACTTCACTCAACCTTTCTACAAATTCCCCCAGCCAGGGGCCATCCCAACCATGCTGATCCGCTACCCGTTGCACCTCCTGCTCAAGGGAGCCTAAGGGTTCACCCAGCAAATCATGCGACGGCACATCCAGCCCTGAGAGACCGCCCCAATTCACCGCTGGTTCGCCGAAATCGATGTCCGCTGACCACGACACTGGCGTTACCGACTGGTCAGGTTGGTCAGGTGGCGACGACTGGATCACCCAAACCAGGACGGCAATTGTCATCCCGCCCAGTGCCAGGCAGGAAATACGCGGCATCATAGAGCTTTCTCCTAGATAGCGCAAATACACCAGTACTATATCATCGCTATCAGATAGATGTCAGCCGAGTTGCAATTCTTGAGCAGAAGTTTTAGATTCCCGTCAAACCGACAGCTTGGGAATATTTTTTCGATGACAACACCCCTTGACCGTAAGTATTCTGACTGCCAGAAGTCAGGCGATCGCAATCAGCAATACATCTGTAATCTGGTGGACCTTGAATAGTTCTAATGAACTACTTTTGGGTTACACTTGATGTTCGTGTGAGATAAAGGTCGCCATGTCAGCGAAAAAGCCTATGAGTATTCGGTTGCCCGAGGCGCTTGCCGATGAGCTAAAGGCCAAAGCATCCGAAGAGGGGGTATCGGTCACCGAAATGATTAACCGCTTTGCCCGCCTGGGGTTGCGATTTGCGGCGGAAGACCGGCTGCCCTTTGTGGGTTTGCCAGAGAGCAACAGCAACGGTCACGGATACTATAGTGCGGCTAGACAGGTCCAGGAACAGAGCGCCAGCTATCCGCTCTCGACCCAAGTCCTGCTGGCCGCTGAGGGCACGGATCCCGAAGCCAGCGCCCCGAAGATCGCCGACGATGATCCAGAAGCGCTGCTGCTGGCTGGGTTTGACGAGTTTACGAAGACGCTAGAAAGCGCCATGCGTTATTTGACCGATGAGCGCAATCGCGATCGCGTTATTGATACGATTGGCGAACTCGCTAAACTCAAGACCCGGCTGCAACTCGATCCGTGGATTCTCCAAAAATCAGGTGAGCCTAGCCCCAGAAGCTAATCCTTCGACTCCCCTCGCTGGGCGATCTGTCGCTGATCCCCATCGCCAAGGCTGCCGCTTATACACATCTTGATTGCCACCTCAATAGGCGCACTCGCCCCCCTTAGTCCCCCCAATTCTGGGGGGAGACCGGAGTTTGAAGTCCCCCAGAATTGGGGGCTTAAAGCCCTCCGGGCATACCAGAAAAGGGGGCTAAACCACTGGAAGCAGTCAGTCAGAAACTTATGTATAAGCGGTAGTCGCCAAGGAGAGGTGAGGAGAGGAGAGGTGAGGTGAGGTGAGGTTTTTTCAATCACGCAAACCCAGTTTTCAACTTAGGCTAGTTTAGAGAACCACCAAGCTAGCAACGATCGACCAAGGACTTTAGGGATCAGCGGTAGCTGGCTAACCGAGAGAAGGGTGATGAACATTCGACCAGCAGTCAAAGCCGACGTACCCAGTCTGGCAACGCTCTATCATGACACCGTAATGGCTCATGGACCGGAGCACTACACCGAGGCGCAAACCGCCGCCTGGGCAGCGTCTACCCTGGATCTGGCAGAATTCGAACACTTTATTCTGGGCGTTCAAACTTACGTGGCTGAAACGCCAAACGGCATCGTCGGCTTCGGTGGGCTATCGCCCGAGGGGCCGATCGCCTCCCTCTACGTCCACCAGGATTATCTGGGTCAAGGGGTTGGTTCAGCGATTTTGCAGTATTTGATGGAGCAGGCGGAGCGCGATCGCCTGCCCCGCCTTTATGCCGAAGCTAGCGAGTTTAGCCTGGGGTTGTTTCAGAAATTCGGCTTTCGCCACTACGACACCGAAGTCGTCGAACGCATGGGCGTATCCTTTACCCGCTATCTGGTAGAAAAAGTGGAGCTGACTTGCTAACAGACAGCCGAGACGGCTATCCAAACCGTTAAATTCCCATCCCCCAAGACTTCCCGACTCTCCCACCCGCCCACTCAAGCCCTCCGCGAGACTCCGCCAACCCCCTCTCCTAATCCTTCAGGCCGAACTCCCGTAGCGCCGGGAGAAAATTGCGATTTTCGTGACCAGGGCGACTCAGCTTGCACAGGGCAAACCGCTCCAGGGGGGATAGGGCAGCCCAATGCGATGGCGCGATCGCCACCGCAAACTTGGCGGCCTGATCTTGCACCTCGGCAGGCACCTGATCGGCTTGTAGCCAGGGGGGTTCCGGGGCGATCGGCAAGTCTTTGGCCAGTGAGCCGGTGTATTGCACCACCAGGTTTTGCAGCATTTCACGGTAATCGGCGATGTCCTGCCCAGTAGCGCAAGGATGGGTGACCAGGCGATCGCGATCGTCCGTAGCAAATTTGTGCCAGTGCTCTAGCTTGAGCTTGACGCCACAGGTATCGAGCTTGTAACGCACCTGCATGGGAATGCACCGCAACGACTCCACAAAGTCCGCTTCGAATTGAAAAAAGATGAGATCGGAGGTTGGCATAGGGCTGTTGGGGATGGGTGGGGAGTGGGGAGGTTTTGAGTTTTGAGTTTTGAGTTTTGGGTATTGGGTTTTGGGTATTGGGTTTTGGGGAGGTATTGGGTTTTGGGGAGGTATTGGGTGCTTGATACTAGCAACCTTGTAACCAACACTCAGAACCTTGTACCTTGTTCCTACCCTTCACCGTCTTACGACCGTATTCAAGACTGTAATACAGCTCGTTCAGTGGTTGGCGCGATCGCTGTAGTGACTGGCTGCGAGGTGCGATCGCGGATCAGCATCGCTTCAGAAATGGGCACCACATTGACGGCACTGGCCTTCAGTTCGGGCTGGAGGGAAATGGGACATACCGCCGAGTGGGTGAGGGCGTTACATTCGGCGGCATCGGCCCAGAGGGCTCCCCAGTGCATCGGGATAAACAGGACGCCCCGGCGAATGTATTGGGTCACGTGCACTTTGAGACGGGCCTGGCCCCGGCGCGATCGCACCTCGACCCAATCCCCCGACTGCACTTTGAGGTGCTGGGCATCAATGGGGTGCATTTCGAGCAGCGGTTCGGGGTGCATTTTGCGGATTTTAGGAATGCGCCCGGTGCGGCTTTGGGTATGCCAGTGCCCATACAGCCGCCCATTGGTCAGCACAAAGGGATACTCGGGGTCGGGGGGTTCCGTCAGCCCATTTTCATGGAAGGCGGCAAAGTTTGCGCGACCATTGGGCGTCGGGAAACGGTGATCGGTGTAAAGCCGCTTGTCATGCTTGGTAGAGGCGGTTGCATCGCTCTCGTCTTGTGGGCAGGGCCACTGAATCGGCCCCTCGGCAGCCAGCCGCCCATGGCTCAGGCCCGTCATATCGCACACCCGCCCCGCCGTCAGTTGCACAAACTCGTCATAGACCTCAGCGGCAGATTGCCACGAAAACTGCGGTTCAAAGCCCAGGCGTCGCCCCACCTCGGCAAAAATTTCCCAATCAGCGCGGGCTTCTCCCGGACATGCCCGAAAGGCGGGGCAGTACGTCACGGTGCGCTCAGAATTGGTCATAATCCCAGTTTTTTCGCCCCATTGCGCCGCTGGCAGCAGCACATGGGCGTATTCTGCCGTTTCCGTAGGGTAGTAGGCGTCTTGCAAGATGGTGAAGGGCGATCGCCGCAGGGCCGCCTTCGTCCGCTCGATATCCGGCATACTCACCGCTGGATTCGTCGCCGCCACCCAAAACAGCCCCACCGCCCCCTGCTCCAGCCCCACCATCATGTCCCAGGCGGCAAGTCCCGGCGTCGGCGAAATGCTGTCCGCTGGCATTCCCCAAGCGTCTTCCACGGCACGCCGGTGCTCGGGATTTTTCACCAGGCGATACCCCGGCAAAATGTGCGACAGCCCTCCGGCTTCGCGTCCCCCCATGGCGTTGGGCTGCCCCGTCAGAGAAAAGGGTCCCGCCCCCGGATAACCAATCTGGCCCGTCATCAAATGCAGGTTGATCAGCGTGCGGGCTTTGGCAGTGCCCTCCGCCGACTGGTTGATGCCCATCGACCATAGCGACAGCACGCGCGGGGACTGCCCCCAACCGCGGGCGGCCTCTTCCAAGTCGGCGATGGTAATGCCACACACCGCCGCCACCCGCTCCGGCGGATACTGCTGAATCACTTCGACATAATCGCTAAAGCCTTTAGTCGCCTCGTCGATAAACAGGGGATCAATCCATCGCTGGCGCAGCAAAATGTGGGCGATGCCGTTCATCAGGGTGATATCCGTACCGGGACGAATCGCCAGATGCAGGTCAGCGTCTTTCGCGGTTTCCGTCCGCCGCGGGTCGACGACGATGAGCTTGACTTTGCCCTTTTTCTTGCGGTGATATTTGCGCAGGCGGTTAAACACGATGGGATGGCATTCCGCCGTATTGGTGCCGATCAGGAAGGCGCAGTCGGTCTGCTCCAAATCGTCGTAACAGGTCGGCGGTCCATCGGAGCCAAAGCTTTGAATGTAAGCGGCGACCGCTGAAGACATGCACAGCCGCGAGTTGGCGTCAAAGTTGTTAGTCCCCAAACAGCCTTTCAGCAATTTTTGCGCGGTGTAGTAGTCTTCTGTTTGCAGTTGTCCGGAGCCGTACATGCAGATCGCCTCTGGCCCCTGGGTGTCGACGACGTGGCGGATGCGCGCGGCGATCGCCCCCAACGCCTCATCCCAACTCACCTGCCGAAACGGTTCATCTAGCGAGTCGCGCAGCATCGGAAACAGCAGCCGATTTTGGTCGAGGGCATCGGCAATGGTCGCCCCTTTGACGCACACCATGCCTTGGCTGGAAGGATGGGCGCGATCGCCCCGCACCACATAGTTTGCCCTGGCCTCAGATGGCGTACCAATCGGCGCAACCTCCAGGCCGCAGCCGACACCGCAATAAGGACATAGAGTTTTGATAGCAGTCATAACGATCTACCGAACCATAACAGTGCAGAGAGGGGACGAATAGCAGTTTTCGTTGATAGCGCTACCGATCCTGATGGACAAGCTAAGGAGCGGGGGAGAGAGGAGACAACAGGCTTAGTCGTACTTTAGAGAATCGGTATAAGCCGCCGCCCCAGAGCACCAGCTCAAAACCCAGAACCCGAAACCCAGAACCTTTTCCTAAAAAAGCCGGCAGAAGTCTCCATCCAACGAATGAAGGCATTCCCCCGGCTGCTGTCTGAATCGTGCAGGGAAGCCGCGATCGCTTCCCAGGCGGGACCATGACTCCTACAGGAGTCGGGCCGACTGCTCCTCCGGCAGCACTACCGGCGGCATCAGAGCCGGATCTTCACCCTCATGGAAGTCAGCAAAGGAGCCTTGCGGTTCATCCAAAAAGAACATGCAGAGGAAGGCCACAATCAAGCCGGCAATGCCCAGCAGTTGGAAAAACTGCGCGTAAACCACAGGCATCACCGGCGTACCGCCACTCGCGGCTGACGAGGCATCCGTAAACAGCAGCAGCGCGGTCAGGTAGGCCACGGCCCCCACGTTGCCGTAAGCCCCCACATTACCCGCAATTTGCCCAGTGACCTTGCGCTTGACCAGCGGCACCATGGCAAAGGTCGAGCCTTCAGAAGACTGCACAAAGAAGGAGCAAGCCATGGTCAGCAAGACGGCCAGGGGCAACGGCCAAGCCCCGTTCACAGAGCTCATCATCAAATAGCCGATACCCATACCGGCGGTGAGCACCACCATCGTCCATTTGCGGCTACCCATTTTGTCCGAGATCAGGCCACCCCCAGGGCGCGACATCAAGTTCATGAAGGCATAAGTCGCCGCGATCGTCCCGGCAGTGGCCTTGTCGAGGCTAAAGGTGCCTTCAAAAAAGGCGGGCAGAATGGTGACGACGGCCAACTCAGAACCAAAGTTCACAATGTAGGTAAGCTCTAGCATCGCCACTTGCTTAAAGCGGTAGCGCTCTTGGGGAGGGTAGACTTTGTCGCCCGATAGCAAGTCTTTGTTCACCAACCAACAGTTGTAAGCCTGGAACGCATAAAGCCCCAGCAAACAGACCCAGGCAATATACATGCCGCCCGTGGTCAAGAAATCGACCTTTACCAGTCGCCATGCCAACACCATCAGGATGGCCGTGAGGGGAATGTTCATGACCATCAGGAACCAGAAGTCACGAACGGAGGTCACCTCCAGACCACGGGCACTCTTAGGACGCTGATACTCCTTGCCAGGAGGGGTATCGGTCACGTTGAAGTAGTAGAAGATACCGTACAGAGCACCGACGATACCCGTTCCTAAGACCGCTGCCCGCCAGTTCAGAATGTCAGTCTGAAAGGGGGGGAATAGCAGTACCCGGAACGATTCCGCTTCGGGGAACTGGAAAGCACCGGGCAGGAATGCAAACGCCAAGCCCACCAGCACCATTGTGAAGGCCGAAAAGGCCGACCCGAAGTTGCCCCAACCTCCATAGATGCCTTCGGCAGTTCCTACTTCCTTCGGCGGAAACCATTCCGCGGTCATGCGGATGCCAATGACAAAACCAGCCCCGACAATTCCCATGAGCAAGCGACCGAGCACCAATTGGTTGAAACTCTGCGCGGTGGCAAAAATCAAACAGGGAATAAAGGCATAAACCAACAAGACTGAGTAGGTCAAGCGAGGACCGTACTTGTCCAATAACATGCCGATGATGATGCGCGCGGGTACGGTCAAGGCCACGTTACAAAGGCCGATGGTGCCCAACTGCGCTGGGGATAGTCCAAAGTCCTGACCAATGGTGGTCGCAAACGGTGGAAAGTTAAACCAAATTACAAAAGTTAGGAAGAAAGCAAACCAGGTCAGGTGCAAAACTTTGTACCTGCCCTGAGTTGCCTTAGAAAACAACTCAACGAGCATTCGTGCTAATCTCCTAATAAACCAAGAAACGACTCAAACCTTTGCGGAATCATCTCTGCAAGGGTTTTTTCTTTTGCGAGACACACTCCCCCAATAGAGGGGAGTTCTCTATGGTCAATGGTCATTCTGACCATTGACCAAAACTTTATTCGTCAACGGTGATCTGCACGTGACCGTTGCGATCAGCGTCGACGCTGCGAGTCAGCGGTTGGGCCCCAAAGTGCTCTGTCAGAAGGCCCGTCAACACTGTCGGCAAGTCATCACAGGGCACCCCCTTTTGCACACAGGTGCCAAGTTGGGCATCTTTACCGACTTTGCCGCCCATGTAAATATCCACCCCTTCGGCGGGTTTGCCGTTCTGGCGCACCTTCGTGCCCATCAGACCAATGTCGGCCACCTGCGGTTGACCGCAGGAGTTGGGGCACCCCGTCCAGTGAATGCGCACAGGTTGGGGAAGGTTCAAGGTGGTGTCAAGCTGGCGCGCGATCGCCAATGCCCGCTGCTTGGTTTCCACCAGGGCAAAATTGCAAAACTGAGCACCCGTGCAGGAGACGAGCGATCGCACCAGCGGACTGGGCGCAGTCGAAAACCGCTCCAACAACGACTCTGCCATCAGCAAATCCAGCCGCGTATCCGGGATACCGGGAATGATGATATTTTGCTCGACCGTCAGGCGAATCTCGCCCTCTCCATACACATCAGCGATGCGGGCAATATCGAACATATCCTGGGCCGACAGGCGACCGACCGGCACATGCAACCCGACATAGCTCAATCCTGGTTGCTGCTGCGGATACACGCCAATGTGATCCCGCTTATCCCAATCAATCTCATCTTCAGGAGCCGCACTCAGCAGGGGCTGGCCATAGGCTTTCGCCACCTCAGCTCGAAAGGTCTCCATGCCCCATTCGTCAATCAGCCACATGAGCCGCGCCTTTTGCCGATTGACCCGCAGCCCATGGTCTCGATACACCTCCAAAATGGCCCGAGACAGGGCGAGTACCTCGTCATTGGGAGGCACCCAGGCATTCAAAGGCACCGCCGCCTCACACCGCCGGGCGGAGAAAAAGCCCCCCACCAAAACGTTAAATCCGAGTTGCCCTTCCCGATAGGCAGGCACAAAAGCGATGTCATTAATTTCGGCATGTACCGAGTTATCGCGCCCCCCTTCGACGGCAATGTTGAACTTGCGAGGCAGATTGGTGAACTCAGGATTGCCTGCGCCCCGATTGGTAATCATGTCCTGCAACTGCTTCACCAGGCCACGGGTATCAATCAATTCGTTGGCGTCAATCCCTGCCACCGGAGACCCGGTAATGTTGCGCACGTTGTCCATCCCGGACTGCATGGAGGTCAGACCCACCGCCTCCATGCGCCCAAAAATGTCGGGAATATCCTCTAGTCGAATGCCGCGCAATTGCAGGTTTTGGCGAGTGGTAATGTCGGCACTCCCGTCTTCGCCATAGCGCTGCACCACTTCCGCCAGCACTTTCATCTTTTGGCTCGATAAGATACCGTTCGGCACACGTAGCCGCAACATGAACTTACCGGGCGTCACTGGCCGAAAGAAAATGCCCAGCCACTTTAACCGCTGGGTTAAATCGGTTTCATCAATCGATTCCCAGCCCAGCCCGGCAAACTTTTCCAGCTCAGACTTAACGGCCAAGCCGTCCTTTTCAGCCTTGAACTTTTCAAACTTGTTCAGTTTTCCAGTTGTTCTTTGAGCTGCATCTACCACTATTTTGAACCCTTCTTAGGTACGACACGTATCAAATCGAGCAAAGCCTGAACTTAATAAAGACTTGCCTGCATGGTTGATCAATCGCCGCCATAAAAAAGTACGCCGATAACATGCGATCGCGCTCAAAAGCACTTTAAACCCTGTATTAAAAGTCTGCTTTTTACTCAATTTGTCGACGACCTAATCGCCGTCAGCTGACTTCTCAGCCCCGCAATTGAGTGACTAATTGCTTATCGCTTGGTGTCAAGTTAGGCGAGAAAAAATTGATTTTTTGTAAATTTAGATACTGTTTACAGCCTGGGTTGCACTTGCTGCATGATGTTTATGCAATAGTCGCATAGAGGTCATAGGTGCCAACAGTCAATGGCTCTCCCCGCTTCTCTGTGAATGCCCATCTGGCAAGAGATACAACGATTTCCGAATCAATATCTTGAGGGCTCAGAGGAGAGAATCTAATTTTTTGGGGTCGAATAAAAATGTTTGCGATCGCTCTGTATCAGCCTTTTTTGTTCCCTGAGGTCAGCTCAATGGCGACCCTTTAACCGGCCCTACTCCGCCAACTATCAGGCCCTTTTGCTGATTCCCAAATGTCTTCTTTTGCCATGTTTGACCGCTTCTGTGACCGCCCTCCGCGCATCATTTTGCCCTCCCAGGAGGTGGCCAGAGGCTTAAGAATCTGACCGCCCCTCTCCGGAGTTCAGCCCCTCACATCAGCCCATATTTTGATCCCAACGCTGGCTCATGCAGGGGCTGCGAGACATTGATGCAAAAAATGAATGGGCTCAAGATGAGATGTTTATTATGAACTTTTCAGGGGATCAGCACTATGTCTAGATAGCGGTGCTGATTTGCGGTTTGCAACCTATAACCTGGTGTTGGCAGGCGTTTTATGGTTTTGAAAAGTAGTCCTGTTGTGATGTCCTCAGATGCTATCCCTGAGCCATTGGAGGCCACCCTTGATCAACTAGTGGAGGGAGACTTTCGGGAAAAATGGGAAGCCGCAAAGCAGCTCATTGATTGGGGAGATCCCGCGATCGCCCATCTGGCAAAGCTTTTACAAAGTGAAGAAGATGACTGGGAAGTCCGCTGGTTTGCGGCTCGCACCCTGGGCCAATTCGACCACCCCGCCGCCTTAGAAGCCCTAGTGCAGTTATTGCAGCAGACCCAGGAGCCCGAGTTGGTGGCGATCGCCGCCGAGGGACTAAGCCACTTTGGCGAACGGGGGGTGGCGGCGCTAGTCCCATTGCTGGATCAGCCGCCCCATCGATTAACCGGGGTGCAGGCCCTCGCCAGCATTCAACATTCTTCAGTGTTTGTGCCCCTGCTGGCCGCCGCCGAGGATGCTGACGCAACGGTACGGGCGACCGCGCTGGCCGCCCTGGCCAGCTTTCACCACCCGGAAGTGGACAACCTGCTGCTCTCAGCGGTGCAGGACGTAAATACGGGCGTGCGGCGTGAAGCGATTACCCATTTAGGACTCCGCGCCTATCTGCTAAACCAAATGAACTTGGTGGATACTTTACTGCCAGGACTGTGGGACATTCACCCAGAAGTTAACGAGGCCACCGCGATCGCCCTCGGACGCTTGGGCACTGAAACCGCCGTAGCGGCACTGGCCCGAGTGCTGGCTTCACCCCACACCCCGACTAATCTACAGCGCCGCCTCATTCAAGCCCTCGGCTGGATTGAAAAGGAATCCGCACTGCTGGCCCTGGTTGCGGCGCTGCAAAAACTCCCCCAGGAGCTGCAAATCATCGTCATCGAAACCCTGACGCGATTGCAAACGCCTCAGTTACAACAGCGGGCGGGAGACATGCTGTGTGACTGGCTAAAAACAGGCTGGTATCAGTCTTCTGAGGACAAGAATGCCCTCAGACCGGCGATCGCCCTCGCCTTGGGGACCCTCCGCCATCAACCCGCCATTCCCCTCTTGCAAGCCCTCAAAGCCGATGACGACCCGCAAACCCGGCTCTACGCCGAAGCCGCCCTGCGACAGTTCCTCGACTGACGCAGCTAGACCGCCATGTAGAGCAACCACCCGTGCCCCTCCCGCACTCCGTCAAACGAGGGGAAATCGTAGGGTGCCATCCGCGCAGCGATGCACCCATGCCCGTTTATTTTGAGCCCCAGGGTCCATGATGCTCCCGCATCATCCCCAACAATACCCCGATACACAAAGAGCACGGTTCCCTGGGTCTGAATCCGACCACATCGGCTGGTCCGATCGGGAACCGTCCTCTAAGCAGGACTCTTTGCAGGGCTATCAGCCAAACTTTTCGTTCGGCAGCGGTTCGAGGTCAAACAGTGTGTGGAGGGTCGTCATCGCTTGTTGGCGAGCTTCGATGTCGCGCTGGGCGCGCAGTTGCACCATCGGGTCGTGCAAGATTTTGTTCACGATGCCTCGGGTCAGCGCCTCAATGACCTCCCGCTGCTTCTTGTTGCCAAACTCTTCGCCCAGTCGTGACAGCGCCTTTTCCAGCTCTTGCTCCCGAATGGATTCGACTTTGCTGCGCAGGCTGCTGATGGTGAAGACGGTGTCGAGCGATCGCCACCAGTCCATAAAGGCTTCCAATTCTTCTTCCAGCAAGGCTTCTGCTTCCATCGCCATTTGCCGACGGCTCTCCTGGTTTTGCGCCACCACGGCCTTGAGGTCATCCACGTTATAGGCGAAGACGTTTTCCAGGTCGTTCACATCCGTGTGGACGTTGCGCGGTACGGAAATGTCAAAGAGCATCAGCTTTTGCGTCGGCACCAATCCGGCTTCCAGCCGGGTCCGGTCGAGAATCGGTTCCGTGGCGGAGGTACAGGTAAACACCACGTCCGACCCGCAGACAACTTCCATCATGCAGTCCAAGGTGCCCGTTTGAATGCCCGCACCATTGAACTGGGCGGCCAACTCGTCAGCCCGCTCAATGGACCGATTGAGAATCGTGATCTGGCAGGAATCCTTGGATAGCAAATGCTGCACTAAAAGCCGCGCCATCTTGCCCGCCCCCAAAATGCTAATGCGGCAGGTTTCTAAGTCCGGGCGCTTCATTTTCGCCAGCTCCGCGGCGGCAGAACTGATCGAGACCGCCCCGGTCCCAATGCTGGTTTCGGTGCGGACCCGCTTACCCACCGTAATCGCTTGCTTGAGCAGGCGATTGAGAATGCGGCTGACGCCCTTGTGCTGCTGCCCCAGCTTATGAGCATGTTTGACTTGGGCCAAAATCTGCCCTTCCCCCAGCACCAGGCTATCCAGACCGGCAGCCACCCGAAACAGGTGCATCACGGCGTCTTGATGCAACAAAATGAACAGGTGCTCTCGGAGTTCGGGAAGGTCAACTTTGCCATAGTCCGCAAGAAACTGAATGACTTCTCGCACCCCCTGGTCTGCTTGCTCGGTGGCGATATGAATCTCCAGGCGATTGCAGGTGCTGAGAATCGAGACTTCTTCGATGTGGGGATAGCTGAGGAGCTGAGCGATCGCCTCGCCCGTTTGAGGAGTAGGAATACTGAGCTTTTCCCGAACTTCAACAGGGGCAGTTTTATGACTCAAGCCCACGACAGCAATATTCATGCGTCCTCCCAACGAAATTAATTTGTTATCCGTCAAATAAAAATGGTAGCCCGATCAGAAAAGGCTAAGGCCCAAAGATGTTTTGCTTATCTACTAGCATTTCTGAAAGTAAAGAATAACGGGGCTTTGACTCAAGGAAACTCAACAAAAATCTATCAAATTCAAGCTTTAAACGAAGGCAGCTGGAGACATTGAGATTTGATGAACAAAGCCAGAGATGTCAATCGACATCTCTGGCTTTCGAATTAAGTGATTTTGGCTACCGAAAACCATAGCCAGCGGGTTAGGGGATGAGCGATCGCCCCCTAATTCACTTTCATTCAGTCTGACAATCTCTCCACTGCATCCGCGCTTACCGCAATTGAATGATTTTCGGCTTCTCAAACATGTGAATGGTGTCGACGAACCGAGCAGTTTTTGATTGGCTCGAAATGACCAGGCTTTGAGTCCGTGCGCCACCGTGGAAGAAGCGCACCCCTTCCATCAGGGTACCAGAGGTGATCCCACAAGCTGCGAACAGCACGGTTTCGCCCGATGCCAGCTCTTCGGCGTCGTAGACCTTGTCCGGATCATCAATGCCCATTTCGTTTAAGCGGGCAATGTTCGAATCTTTGCTCTCGCCGATCAAGCCAGTTTTCACCACTGCGGGATCGTAAACGAGCTGCCCCTGAAAATGCCCTCCAATGCAGCGCATAGCAGCAGCAGAAATCACCCCTTCGGGAGCCGCACCAATGCCCATCAGCGCATGGGTATTAGTCCCTGCGAAGCCGCAGGAGATGGCGGCAGAGACGTCTCCGTCCGAAATCAGGCGGACCCGAGCCCCGGCCTCACGAATTTCTTTGATCAATTCAGTGTGGCGATCGCGCTTCATCACCACCACCACGAGTTCGTCAATGGATCGATCCAAGCACTCAGCGATAATCTTGAGGTTTTCGGTGGCCGATTTGCGAATATCAACTTTGCCTTTAGCCGCAGAAGGAGCCGCCAACTTCTTCATGTAGAAGTCCGGCGCGTGGAACAAACCACCCTTTTCAGAAATCGCCAGCACCGCCATGGAACCCGGCTGACCGTAAGCGCAGAGGTTGGTGCCCTCACAGGGATCAACCGCGATGTCAATCTCGATCAGTTCGTCAGGATTACAGTAGTCTTTCGCATCTTCGCGAGTACAGATGCCGACTTCTTCACCGATGTAGAGCATGGGCGCATCGTCGCGCTCGCCTTCACCGATCACGATGCGACCGCGCATGTGAATGTCATTCATGCGTTCCCGCATGGCTTCAACCGCCACATGATCGGCAGTGTCTTTTTCACCTTTGCCCATCCACCGAGCTGAGGCGATCGCTGCCTTTTCTACAACTTCAATAATTTCTAAACCAAGTGTGGTTTCTAACAAGACTCATATCCTCCAAAACTGCCGTCTTTACGTGGGTCTGACCAGATCAATCTCAATTTCTCAGTCTATCAGAGGAGGGGAACCGGGGATAGTGCGAGGGTGAGGAGGCCCCAGCACTAGGGCTAGCGATTGTACGCCCCCAGAGGTGGAATCATGAGAAGCGATCCCCAGCGATCCCCGCCGTGCTGTGCGTACCTGGGGCGACGAGCTGGGTCTGGGGGCGACGAGTTGGGACTCGACCCATCGACCACGATGCCGGTCTAGCAACGCGGTGCCGGCGCTGGAAAAGACCGACCCGCATCAGTCAGATATAATCACTGGTTTTCTAGCCATACTGAAACGCTGCTTAGGGATGAAGATTATTGAAAGTCCAATTTTGGTGAGGCATGTCCCTTGCCTGTTTGGGGACAGCCGAGACGGCTATCCCAACTTATTCAATTCTCATGTCTTAGCTGGCAGCGATCGCCCTGTCATCATTGCACTGATAATCACCCTTCGCTCAGGTTCCGGTCCCTTGGGCTCGCCCTGGATGTCTCGGTGGCTCCGGCGGGGACCAGGGGCCACACCCGCATCTCCCCCTTGTCATCATTTGCAGTGGCGCGATCGTGTCATGATCCTTGCCCAGAAAACCCAGGCGGGCGATCGCTAAGCTGATTAAAACGCTTCTGCCTGTACCTCTTGAGCCCCCGGTAAAGGGTCGAAAGTCAGAGGACACGGACCTTGAGCTTCTTCCGTGGTGAGCAGAGCGACCATGTGAGGCACTGGTCGAGGCTCATAGTCCACGAAAGACTCACCCTCGTAGGTCAGAGAGGTGCTGGCTCCCGAGTCGAGCATAATGGCATCCCGAAAACCGACCTGGTGTAAAAGCTCGCCTAAAGCGACCGAATCAACCCGATCTTTGGTCACCCCAATGACCGGCTGTCCGGCATTATTGATCCCCCAAAAGGCGCGATGACGGTAGGCTTCGAAGTCAAACAAAGTACCAAACGATTCGGGCGGTTGCGGCTCCCCATCACGGACGAGCCACGCCGCGCCCACAAAGGCATCCGTAACGTCGGCCATTTCTGCCTGCACACCCCGGAGGGTATTGTGCTTGTCGGCGTCAAAGGGCACAAACTTGACCTCATCGGCGCTGATCAGCGCGAGCGGGCGAGTGTTCAACAGCGGATTTTCGCTCGGGTTTCCCGGCACAAACGTTTGAGTGGCTTGGCTCAGCACCGGCCCAATCATCACGTTGGAATCCAGATAGCGTAAATTAAAAAATCCCCCATCTACGGCGGCGACGGCGTTGGTCCGGGCCAAAATCTCGGGCAATTGATAGCGGCTATCGGCATGCACCGTGACCGGCCGACCCCCGGTGATCAAGGCCAGTCGCCCCTCTTCAGTTTCCAACTCTTCCATCACTCGGACGGGCGAATAAAAGTCAAAGGTGTTGCGCCCGACGACGTTCATCCCTAAACCTTCCCAAGCTTCGGGAATGATGGCGGCTAATTGCGATTGGCCGAAGCGCCCGATGCTCAGCAGATCGTCGGACTCGCCCGCAAACCATTCTTCGTAATTGCTCATGGTGAGGGCGGCATCGTAGCCCGCCTCGGCAACGGCGGCAGCCACGCGCTCGTCATAATTGCCCTCGGGATAGGTGAAGTAGCGAATGGGGATACCCAGTTCGGCTTCTAACCGCTGCTTGGACTCAACGACTTCGCGTTGCAGGTCTGCATCATTGAGTTCGCGCAGATCGCGAGGATGCATGACGCTATGGGCAGCAATGGTAATGAGGGGATCAGCCGCCATCTCTTTGGCCTGTTCCCAGGTCACGGTTGAGCGTCCGGCCACGTCGCCATCGAGCTTGCCGGTAAACAGGGAAAAGACGGCGGGATACTGATATTCCTTCAGCAGAGGATAGACGTGGGTGTAGTGACCGATATAGCCATCATCAAAAGTCAGCAAGACCGGCTTGGGGGGGAGCGGTGCCCCCGATCGCAGATGGTCGTACAGTTGGTCAAAGGAAATTGGCGTGAGTCCTTCTTCCTTGATGCGTTCCAGATGCCCGGCAAACTCTTCGACGGTGACATCAAAGAAGACTTCCTTCTCCGGCAGAATATCGTGGTACATGAGCACCGGCACCCGCGCCATACGCGCCGCTTCGTGAATGCCGGGCCAGGGAGCCGCTCTAAATTGGCCCACAAAACTGGGATTGACGGCCCCCGCCAGGATGGTGGAAAGGGTGGGGCTGACCAGCCCTGGAGCGATCGCCGCCGGAGTTGCCGATGGAGCTGCAGCCGCTGTGGGAGCCAGGCATAGATAACTGGCCGAAATTTCGCCAGGAAACGCCCCCAGGCCTTGAGTGCTAATGTTTTGAGCGATCGCCCCCACCCCAGCCACCTTCGGAATGGCCGAAAACGCCTTATTGCGGCTTAAAGAAATACTGGGACTGAGCGTTATTGCGGCGGACGTGGTTGCCCCGACCACAAAACAGCCCACCCCGATTTTGGCGAGCAAGAGGGCCTTGTTGCGAGTTTTCGTTGGCGCTGCCCGATCCGCCGATCCTTCTGCTTTGGCCAACGCAGAAGGATTCAGGTCTGCGGCAGACGGCGATTGACGACGCGACGGCTGTGACTGAGAGGAGGCCGATGTCGCTGGGTCCGGCTTGCCTACTTGTTCCGACTGTTCTGATGGTTTATCCATAAAACCTGGCACACTCTCCCACCTGATAAACCTTAGCTCTGATTATTTAAGCAAACATTATGCAAAAGACTCTTGCTTTTTTCGCTAAAAGGTAAAGGTGATCCGGTTAAGGAAACGGCGCGACAATTTAAGTTTTGATTAAGTCGAGGCGGGCGCGATCGCCCGGCGCGCCCCACGACCGCCAAAGCCCCTACAACAAACAAAGCCTAAAAAAGCCAGAGGTTTCAGGCTTTTTTAGGCTTTTTCGAGTTTTACCTCTCGGCTAGGAGTGACCCGACGCTTAACTATCCGTATAAGTGGCCGTGGAAGCCGCTGCATTCAGGGCCAACTGAGGCTGGGTCGCGTTCGCTTGCTGACGACTCCAGCGTTCATAATCCGCCGCCAGTTGTCGCATCAGGCGCTGCTTCATCGTGCTCAAAACGCCTTTCAAAATTTGGTTGCCCGTGGTCTCTAACAACGAATTAGGCGTCATCGATAGCATGGGGGGTAAGCCGACCGCGATCGCTAGATTGACCTGCCCATCCAATACCGTCATCTCTTCCCGTTCATGCAGGTAGAGTTTGCCCTTGAGATCCAGAGAGAACTGCTTGTCCACAAACTCGTTGCCGCGAATCTTGCAGCCCACCGAACGCACCGTCAGCAGGTGATCTTGGCTGACATCGATCTGCAAATCCACCACGGGGCGAATGTTGAGCATCAAAAATTGGAAGCCCCGCAGATGAAACCGAAACGTATCTAGGCTCAACTCTTCGACTTGGGCGGGATTCATGAGCGCATGCACCAGGCGTCGGGGCTGCTTGAGATAATGGCTCAAGGGCACGGAGTGACGCGCAATCTGCATGTGAGCGGACTGTTGAGAACCGAGACGAAGCATGAAGGCTGGTTTTGAGAAATTACGAATGTGGCCAGGACTTGCCGCAAACAAGGCGAAAGTAAAAGTATTATGCCGTGTAAATACTGACCATCCTCTCTTCAGGTTAACACCTCTTCATATCCTGCTTACAGAATGTCAAGGTCTGTCTCAGGTGATTTCTAGCGATGGGTGGAGCGATCGCTCAAGCGCCTGCAACTTCAGCCAGACGAGTTTTATGAGAGCGACCTTCCATGAAAATTCGGAGGGCGATCGTCAGGTATCAAACATCCAGCCTTGCGTACCGCTTGAACGGCACTAGGGTTGACGACGGTGACCGGGGCCAACGCCTGACTCATCCCGACATCGGAGTCAGCCGCCCTTTGGGGACAGTTTTCTTTTACTGTGGGTGAGAGATTCACCCTGTTGATGAAAGGCCATTTCGGACTATGGCAACAGCAATTGCACATTTAGGACCACGCGGCACTTATTCGGAACAGGCAGCGTTGGCTTATCAGGACTGGTTACAAGAGCAAACCGATGAAGCCAGCTCGTTGGTCGCGTATCCCAGCATTTTGCAGGCCATTCAAGCAGTGGATGAAGCTGCGGTATCGCTGGCGATCGTGCCGGTCGAAAATTCGATCGAGGGCAGTGTGGCAGTGACCCTCGATACCCTCTGGCGGTTAGCATCGCTGCGCATTCAGCAAGCCTTGGTATTGCCCATTCGGCATAATCTCATTACCCATGCCAAAGCGGTTGACCAATTGCAAACCATTTATTCGCACCCTCAAGCCCTGGGGCAGTGTCAGCAATGGATTACCCGTCACTGTCCGCAGGCGACGTTGGTGCCGACCCGCTCCACTACGGAGTCGCTCCAACATTTGGAAGACAGCCCCACGACGGCAGCGATCGCCTCCGCCTGGGCCGCTGATCTATACCAATTGCCGGTACTCGCGCAGGCAATTAACGACCAGCCCGACAACTGCACCAAGTTTTGGATTTTGGGCCCAGCGGAATCCCCTCAAGGGAGCCACACCTCTCTGGCGTTCAGTTTGCCGGTGAATGCACCGGGAGCCCTGCTGCGCCCGTTAGAAATTTTTGCTCAAGCGAACATTAATTTAAGCCGGATCGAATCTCGCCCCACCAAGCGATCGCTGGGCGAGTACCTGTTTTTTCTCGACCTCGAAGCCAGCCTTGACTCGGCCCATACCCAGCAAACCCTGCAAGCACTGGCCCACTGCACGGAACAGATCAAGCTATTTGGCAGTTACGACACCATTCCGGCGATCGCTTCCCAGCCCCTCCTATAACTCTGCCTCGACCGGCCATCACCATCATTAATCTGGGGGATGCGGGGGCTCGCATGAGCAGCAAGAATTCTTTAAAAAGTGTCCGGAGTCAGGGCACAAACTTTGTAAAGGAAATATAAAGCTGCCTGGAGACACATGAATGCTGCATGAAATTGATTCATGTCGCCGGTGGCCCGAGTCCGCAGAATCCTGTCAGGTAAAGATTTTGGAACTGCCGCCATGCCAGCCCTAAAACTGTCACAGCTACAAGGCTCTTTCTGCGAGATCCCTCAGTCACAGGTTGTAGAAAAGATTGAGTCCCAGGGCCGTCTACCTCACCAAACCTTCATGCAAACTCAAGCAATCGACACCGCCGCGACTGCCTACCGCCCAGCCCCCGACCGTGCGCCCACGATCGCTACTGAGTCATCGCCCCCGCGGCTGGCAAGCTGGCATTGTCTACCGCTCCAACAACTGGACAACTTTGAATTAGTCGATCACCAGTTCGCCAGTCAACAAGTCTGGTTTGAATCGGCGATCGCCCTCCGCCCGTCCAACCCCTATTTTCAGGCGGGTGAATCCGCACTGACCTTAATGGCTTTCGCTCGCGAAGGCAGCCTCAAAGTACAATTGGGAAGCCGTATTACCGAAGTTGACTTTGGCTTTATCAGCAGTACCCCACTGACAATTTCTTGCTTAGATGCCCAGGGGCACTGCATCGCCAACGTCAAGGCAGCAGATCTGGCCGCGCGATCGCCCACTGATGACACCCAGCACCACTACGCCGTACAAGGCATCACCCTCAACACTCGCGGAGCCCAAACCTTACGCATCCATGCCGCTGTGCCCTTCGTCCTCACCCGGTTTTGGGTTAAACACGAGGAAGCCTAAGGTCTGCTTAGGTAATTTCTGAAAAAGCACATACCAGTCGCGTAGGGGCGAGTTTTGTCAAAGACTCGCTGTAAAGACCAACAGGTTTAAGCTAAACCCGCCCTTCTGATTGACTGACAAAACTCTCAAAGCCCTTATGCTGCCGTAGGTTGGATAGCGCTAGCGTAACCAAACCAAACCGCCTCTGGTGTTGGGTTTCACGTTGCTGAATCCAGGAATGAATCGGTGCAGCGGATAGATTTTGTCAGCCCCTTAAATCCCCCAATTCTGAGGGACTTCAGCGATCGATCCCCCCCAGGATGGCTATCCCCTATCCAAAAATCGCTGTATTACTGACTCTCAGGAATGAGAATTGAATAAGTTTGGGATAGCCGTCTCGGCTGTCCCCAGGCAGGCAAGATGCCTGCCCTAACCATTTGGCTGTTATTTGATCCTCATTCCTAAGAAGGTTTTAAGGAGCGATCGCGATCGCTTTACGGGCTGTAGAACCTCTCCTCTCCTCTCCTCTCCTTACCAAGGCTACCGTGTA
>Ga0081535_100494_pt1 | contig 26194 bp, 24 predicted proteins | sample HotLakmasection3_FD_71020 | JGI IMG/M metagenome (GOLD analysis project Ga0081535, IMG submission 71020) | Hypersaline microbial mat communities from Hot Lake, Washington, USA - Section #3 (SPADES assembly) (version 2) | ecosystem: Environmental > Aquatic > Non-marine Saline and Alkaline >... | reverse complement strand
GTGGTCTCGGCTCGGTCGGGGGGGGTTGGGGGGGTCACGGCGAAAGGCCTCCGAGGCGTCGCGGTTCATCTTCTGCGCCTGTCGGAAGAAGTTGTACCCGCCCCCGACGATCCCCATCGCCGCGCCGATGATCATCCCCCACGGTTTCGTGTCGAGCCCCTCGTCCACGAGCCACCCGAGGGCCAGCATTCCCACGATCCCCGCGGTGAACTCCGCCCCCATCCCCGACGCCCGCCACAGCCCCGACGTGGGGGAGTCGTCGGAACGCTTCTCGGGCTTGCTCGGTCGGTCGTTCATCGCGCGTCCGCATTCTAGGGGCGAATCCGCGCCGCCCGCCCTCGCGATGCCCATCGGAGGCGCCTTTCGGCGCTACCGTGAGTCGCTGCTCCCGCTCGAAGGCCTTGACCGTGATCTTTCTTTCGCTCTACGCGCTGGCGCTCTGGTGGCTCGTGGTGACCTTCCGCCGCACGTGGAAGGGCCTCGCCGTCGCCGCGGGCGGGTGCGCGCTGGTGCTCCCGCTCGTCGATCCTCTCGTCTACGTGATCTGGTGGATGATGGGCGAGAAGCCCACGTGGGTCTTCCCGTTCCTCTACGCCTACTCGGGCGTCCTCTTCCTCGTCGCGCTCTTCCTCGTCTCGCTCCCGCGTTTCCGCGCCGAGCGCCCCTGCCCCGGCTGCGGCTACGAGCTCGTCGGCGTCGCCGCCCCCGCCTGCCCGGAGTGCGGCCGCGAGATCGAGCGCCCCCGCCCCGTCAGCCCTCGCGCCCTCCACCGCAGCGCCACCGAAGGCCGGTGATCGCCCGCGCCTCGCGCCTACGCCGCCGCCTCGCTGCGCAGCCGGTTCCGGTGATCCCACACGGTCAGCGTCGTCACGATGGCCGCGCCCGCGAGCACGACCGCGACCACCACCGCCCAGCTCTCGCCGGTCTCCCCGCTCGTCGCCATGAGCACCTCCGCTCCCGGCAGCCGCAGCGCGCCGATCATCAGCCCCGTCAGCGCCGCCATCGTCACGTCGTGGTAGTGGTGGAACAGCCAGTTCACCACGCGCGAGAACGCGGCGAGTCCGATCCCCACCCCCGCCAGGAACGTCCCGAGGAACAGCCCGTCGTCCACGATCGTGTGCCCCGAGATCCGCACGAGGGGGTCCGTCTCCGCCCCGAGAAGCCCCTTCGCGTGATCGGTCATCCGGCTGATCGTCGCGAGCACCGCGTAGTAGGGCCCGAGGAGCAGAAGTAGGAACGACCCTGAGAGCCCGGGCAGGATCATCGCGCTGATCGCGATGAACCCGCAGAAGAACATGAACGGGAGCGACGCCCGCGGCGTGTCGAGCAGCCCCGCGTTCTCCGCGGTCTGCGCCCACGCCGCAAGGTCTTCCTCGCTCGCGAGCACGAGCACCCGCTCGGGCGCCTCCGCCTCCGCGAGCACGCCCTCCGGGTCGAACACCACCAGGTTCGCCGTCAGGGGGATCGCGTCGAGCAGACGCCCGAGATCGCCCTCGTCGCGCAGCTTCGACGGGTAGACCCACGTGCTCGCCGCCGCCGCGTCGCTCGTGGGCGCCACGTTCAGGCCCTCGGGCTGAAGCCCGGCGATCCACCACGCGAAGATCCCCGCGAGCACCGCCGCCGCCGCGTGGCGCCAGGCGTGCTCCCGCATGCGCAGGAAAGGCGCCATCGCGCTCGCGAGGATGAGACCGAAGAAGAAGCCGTACGTCGCGCCGGGACGCTCGGTCATGAGCGTCGTGATGAGCCGGCTCGCGAGCAGGATCACGCTGACGATCCCGAGCCCGAGCGGAATCAGCACCGCCCAGTGGATCTTGAGAACCTCCCGCGTCGCGCCCCTGACGTCCCCGCGGACCAGCGGCGCCACGAACGCCGGCGAGAGAGACCCGAGCGCCGCGACGAACCGCTCGTAGATCCCGGTGACGAGCGCGATCGTTCCGCCCGAGACGCCCGGCACGATGTCCGCGGCGCCCATCGCCAGCCCGCGCACGTAGAGACCGGCCATGTCCGCCGGCCTGAACCGCGGCGTCTCGTCGGTGGGGAGGCCAGCGGGCTGATTCACGTCGTTCATCGGGGCGGTTCCGGTAGGCGTCGTCGCTTGACGCGAAGCGTAGCGTCCGGTCCGATCCACACCATGACGGACCGCACACGCGAGACCGTGCTGGTCACCGGCGCCGCCGGCTATATCGGTTCGCACGCCGCCGCGCTCCTGCTGGAGTCGGGCCGGAGCGTCCTGGGGGTCGACGACCTGTCCCGCGGCGCCCGCCGCGCCGTCGCCGAGCTTGACCGGATCGGCGCCGGACGCTTCACCCTCCTCGAGGCCGACATCGCGGACCGCCGGAGCCTCGAGGCCGCGCTCCGCGAGCGCGCGGTCGCGTCCGTCATGCACTTCGCCGCCTTCGCCTACGTCCGCGAGAGCGTCGATCGCCCCCTCGACTACCACGCCAACAACGCCGCAGGCGCCATCCGCCTGCTCCAGGCGTGCGACGCCGCCGGCGTCACCCGCTTCGTCTTCAGTTCCACCTGCGCCGTCTACGGCGACGTCCCGCCGGACCGAATCCCCATCACCGAGGACGAGCCCGCCCAGCCCATCAACCCCTACGGCTGGTCCAAGCTCGCGTTCGAGCGCGCGCTCCGCGACCACGCCGCGGCCAGACGGCGCGCGGGCGAACCCTTCGCCTTCGCCGCGCTCCGCTACTTCAACGTCGCGGGCGCCGACCCCGCCGGCCGCCTCGGCGAGAACCACGACCCCGAGACTCACCTCATCCCAAACGCCGTCCGCGCCGCCCTCGGCCTCGGCCCGCCGCTGACCGTCTTCGGAAGCGACCACCCCACCCCCGACGGCACGGCCCTCCGCGACTACATCCACGTCGCCGACCTCGCCCGCGCCCACCTTCTCGCGCTCGACGCCCTCGACCCCGCCGGCGAGGCGCGAGCGAACGTCTGGAACCTCGGCCTGGGTCGCCCCGTCAGCGTCCGCGAGATCCTCGCGTCGGTCGAGCGCGTCACCGGCCGCCCGGTCCCGGTCGAGTGGGCCCCGCGCCATCCCGCCGACCCCCCGCGCCTTGCCGCGGACGCCGTCCGCGCCCGCCGCGAGCTGGGATGGTCGCCCGAAATCACCGACCTCGACGAGATCGTCGGCGCCGCCGCCGACTGGATTCGCGGCGCCTCAACCTCCGCTCCGCCTCCCTCCCCCCCGGGGAGCGGCCCGGGCTGAGGGGGCGGCTCCCCCTTCTCCTCCTGCCCGCCCGCTCGAGAAAACCCCCTAGAATCACCGAACCGGACGCCTGTTCCCGCGTCTGCCTGTTGCGTTTGCCTTGCCTGCAAAGGAGCCCCCCATGCCCCATCAAGCCCTCCCGCTTCTTTCCGCCGCGCTCGTCGCGCTGTCCCTCTCCTCGCCCGCCGCCGCGCAGGAGATGGACGACCTCCCGCCACACCTGGAGGTCACCGGCTCCGCCGAGCTCGAGGTCGCGCCGGATCAGGTGCGGGTCACCTTCGCCGTCGAGAGCGAGGCCGAGACCGTCGAGGACGCCATGCGCGACAACTCCCGCCGCATGAACGACGTCTTCGAGGCCCTCCAGAAGGCCGGGCTCGAGGAGGACGATCTGGAGACCGCCGGCTTCTTCATCCGCCCCCGCTACGACCAGAACCGCAACCTCTCCCGAGCCGACAACGGCGCCCCCCGCATCGTCGGCTACACCGTCGTCAACTCCGTCGTCGCCACGAGCGACCGGCTCGAGATGGCGGGCGAACTCATCGAGACCGGGGTCGACGCGGGCGCCAACCGCGTCTCGGGCCTCTCCTTCGGGCTCCAGAACCCCCGCGATCACCGCGCCGACGCCATCCGCGACGCCACCGCAAACGCCCGGAGCGACGCCGAAGCCCTCGCCGAGGCCGCGGGCGTGAAGCTCGTCAGGATCCTTGCGATCACCCTCGACCCGCAGCAGGACTTCTCGCCCCGCTTCTCCATGCAGATGGCCGAGGCCCGCGACGCCGGCGCCCCGCCCATCAGCCCGGGCGAGGTCTCCCTCTCCGCCCGCGTGCGGATCGTCTACGAGATCAGCGAGCAAGCGAACTGACCGGACCGCTCCTCGCCGAGACATCCCCCGCGCGACTCGCTACTCTGTCGGGCCCGGATCGCCGGCCGGCGAGGGCTGTTCCTCCCGCCCGGCCGCTGCGAACGACGACGCTTACGACGAGAGCCACGACCATGAAGATCCGCACCGACGAGATCACGTCCGTCATCAAGCAGGAAATCGAGCAGTACTCCGCCGAACTCGAGATCTCCGAGGTCGGTCGCGTCGTGCAGGTCGGCGACGGCATCGCCCGCATCTACGGCCTCGCCAAGTGCATGGCCGGCGAGCTTCTCGAGTTCCAGACCGACGACGGCCCCGTCATGGGACAGGCCCTCAACCTCGAGGACGACACCGTCGGCGCCGTGATCTACGGCGACTACCTCAAGGTCAAGGAAGGCGACCAGGTCAAGGGCACCGGCGAGCTCTTCAAGGTGCCCGTCGGCGAGGCCCTCCTCGGCCGCGTCGTCAACCCCCTGGGCGAGGCCATCGACGGCGGCCCGGCCATCCAGACCTCCGAGACCCGCCCCGTCGAGATCATCGCCCCGGGCATCGCCGAGCGCCAGCCCGTCACCGAGCCCCTCCAGACCGGCATCAAGGCCGTCGACGCCATGATCCCCATCGGCAAGGGCCAGCGCGAGCTCATCATCGGCGACCGCAAGACCGGCAAGACCGTCGTCGGGCTCGACGCCATCATCAACCAGAAGCGCTACTGGGGCACCGAGGACGCCGTCGTCTGCATCTACGTCGCCGTCGGCCAGAAGGACTCCACCGTCGCCGCGGTCGTCGACACGCTCCGCGAGAACGGCGCGATGGACTACACCATCGTCGTCAACGCCGGCTCCTCGGAGCCCGCCCCGATGCAGTTCATCGCCCCCTACGCCGGCTGCACCATGGGCGAGTACTTCATGTGGAAGGGCAAGGAAGGCCAGACGCCCAAGCACGCCCTCGTCGTCTACGACGACCTCTCCAAGCAGGCCGTCGCCTACCGCCAGATGTCCCTCCTCCTCCGCCGCCCGCCCGGGCGCGAGGCCTACCCCGGCGACGTCTTCTACCTCCACTCCCGCCTCCTCGAGCGCGCCACCAAGCTCTCGGACGAGAACGGCGGCGGCTCCCTCACCGCCCTGCCCATCATCGAGACGCAGGAGGGCGACGTCTCCGCCTACATCCCCACCAACGTCATCTCCATCACCGACGGCCAGATCTACCTCGAGCCCGAGCTCTTCTTCGCCGGCACCCGCCCCGCGATCAACGTCGGCATCTCGGTCTCCCGAGTCGGCGGCAACGCCCAGATCAAGGCCATGAAGAAGATCGCCGGCACCCTCCGGCTCGACCTCGCGGCCTTCCGCGAACTCGAGGCCTTCGCCCAGCTCGGCACCGAGCTCGATCCCGCGACGCAGAAGCAGCTCGATCGCGGCGCCCGAATGGTCGAGCTCCTCAAGCAGGGCCAGTTCCGCCCCTTCGACGTCATCGACCAGGTCGTCTCGATCTTTGCCGGCGCCCGAGGCTTCCTGGACGACGTCGCCCTCGACAAGGTCGACGACTTCGAGCGAGGCCTTCTCGACTACATGGCCGGCCCCGGCAAGAACGCCCGCGACCTCCTCGCCGAGAAGAAGAACCTCGACGACGACGTCTCCGAGGCCCTCACCAAGGCCATCCAGAACTTCAAGGCCCAGTGGAAGTCCGGCCAGAAGCAGCAAGAGCCAGCCGCCGCGACGGCCTGAACCGCCTCCGCCTAAAAATCAGCCCCATGGGCGCCAAGCGGCGTCCCGAGCCCAGGAAGCGCCCGCGATGCACCGGGAACGAGCGCGTCGTTCCCGTGGTGCCCATCGTCCGGCCAACGGAACGGCAAGGGCTCGCGAGTCTCGACCCGTGACAGGCGCCGCACGCTACCGTCAGCGAGAAGGGCGTTGAAACGCTCTGCGAGGTGCAACGGGGCCCCCGTCCCATGGTGGTCCGCGGTCTCGATCAGAACGACCTTCGCCGACGGTGAGCGCACGATGGTCACCGGCAGCCTCCGCGCGTGCCGGGGGAGGTCTTCACGAGCCTCGTGGTTCTCCAGCGCCCAGGCTCGAGGATCGGTCAGCAGCGTCGGGCTCAACACGAACGACCTGGATGAGACGAAGTCCGCTTGCTCCCACGCCGTTTGCTCATCGAAGTCTCGGAGCACCTCGGGGCAGCACATCGTCCGTGGGTCAACGGCATAGCGCGACGCCGCAGTCTCGCGCCGCTCCCAGAGGATTCCCTCAAGCCGGACCTGCCACCACACCGCCCACGCGAGCGGGCGGATCAACCGCGCCGTGTTGGCCGCGCCGTCGATGACGTACGGCTGTTCCTCCTCCGACGAGCCAAGCCAGAACCCGCCGTTCCGGTCCGTGTGCATCTGGATCGCGTGACCGATCTGTTTGAGGGTTGCCAGACACTCCGTTTGCGTCGCCGTCGAACGAGCGCCCAGCAGCGCCGGCTGAAGGATCGTCAGCAGCACCGCGATGATGGCGATCGAGACCAGGACCTCGACCAGCGTGACGCCGCGTCGCGATCTAATAGAACGCGACATGAAGCTTCTCTCCAAAGCGCGAGGCGGCGTCGCAGTGCCACTGCCGACGTTCCGGGTCCCACACCCACCGCGTGATCCACGCAAAAGGCTCGCCCTTGTCCGCCTCGACCATCAGGATCGAGAGCGCGGCGAGCACCGAGCGGTCCCGTCGCAGCAGATCAACGCCGGTGATCTCCGGCCAGCGGAGCCGGATCGCGTTGTGCCCGCCGCCGACGAGTGTGAGGTCCTTGAACTGTTCCGGGAGGCGCTCGTACCCCTCGGCCCACAGCTGTTCCTCGCTCGCCGCCCTGTAGAACGCGACCATTCCCGCGCCCTCGCTGGCCGCCCAGCCCACGGGCGACGATCGGCGATACGCCCGCTCGAGCACCTCCGCGAGCGTCGTGCGCGGGTCGCTGCGATCACTCGGCTCCGGCTTCGTCGTGCCCTGCAGGAACGTCTCGACGATGTACCACTCGCGCGTATCCGCCGGGGTGATCCATCGCGAGGGCGAGTCGTCGACGTGCGTTAGATAGGCCTCGGGGCCTCCGGCGCGGGCGATCAGATCTTCGCCGATGCGATCGGCCAGAGCCGCCGACTGTCCCTCAGTGACAAGCTCGTACCCGCGCGCGTTGCGCATCTGATCCGCGAGCGCGTCGGCGAGAGCGCCGCGACCCGAAGGCGTCAGAGGATGGAACGCGAGCGTGACCCGCCACGCCTTCGCGGTTTCCTTCCGCTCGTCCAAACTGCGTTCGGCGGCGGTCTGCGGAGACGGGTCCGAGCCGCGACCACGCGAGAGCCACAGCGCGCACGTCCCGATGACGAGCAGTGATGCGATGATAACGAGAGTATCACGACTCGCCGCGCCGCGCCGCTCCGCCTCAGTAGGGATCATTGGGTTCGCCCAGGCCCCTGTCGCACGCGCCTTGAACACAATCCCAACTGATGCTGCCGCTATGCACAGTCGGGCAGCAATTGCACATCGTGTGGTGGCACACGAAGTATCCGCATCCCGAATCTTCTCTGCAGTAGTCGGAGTTCGAGGCCATCGCGACAGTGGTACAAGCGAGGAGCATCAGGCCGGCGCAGACAGCGGCTACGTTGGCGATCCGTTCGATCATCTGTCTTCTCCTTCGTTCTTGAGCACGATGGGCCCCGACCATTGCGGAAGCTCCTCTCCGTCAAAGGTGACTGCGAGGAGCGATTGCGCGAGACGATCGTGGCCATCCAGGTGGGCGAACAGCCCATCCATCTCTTGGCGAAGATCAAGAGTGCGTACATCGCCGGTGGGCGAGATCACCTGGACCGCACTGACCCGCGACGCATAGCTTGGCGTGATCCGGAACTCGTCTGCTTCCACGATGGCGTGTGCGGGCCAGCCAAGGAAGGGGCTTGACACACGGCCCTGAACGAAGGCCGTTGGTCTTGCTACCTGTTCGAGCCGAAGTTCCGACGAAAATTCTGGATCGGAAAAGCCCGGTGACACACGAACTCGAATCGCAGCATGTTGGCTATCGAGAGAGAACATCTTCAATTTCTACGCACCCGCAGCTCGTGCCTCGGAAATCTGCACCCGATCCGGGGCGTGGAGCCATCAGGAGCGCGGTGACGGTTTCGCCGGCGGAAACCACTCCCAGATCAAAGGCCGGAACGACCGACGCGTGATTCGACGCCGCTGATGCAAAGAAACCAACGGCAAACGAGAAACCGCCAAAGAGGAGAGGACGTAAGGTTCCCAAGACGAACCTCCTCGCAACGACCCTATCAATGAGAACGGGGGGGGGCAAGACAAATTCAGAATAGTTCCGCTGGGCGAGCAGGGAGGCGCTGGCCCACAAGGTCGACCACCGCCTCACCCCCGCTACAATCGCGGCTCCATGCCGGAGGAGTCGCCACAACCCGAGGCCATCGCGGCAACTGCAGCGCTCGACGGCTCCCGCGTCTGCGTCACCGGCGGCGCCGGATTCATCGGGTCCGCCCTCGCCCGCCGACTCCTCGAACTCGGGGCCCGCGTCGCCGTCATCGACGACCACTCCGGCTCGGACACGGGCCGCGTCGCCGACCTCCTCGACGACTTCGGCGACCAGCTCGAGTTCTTCCGCGCCTCCATCCTCGAGCCCGCCGCCCTCGCCGAGGCGGTCTCGGGGGCCTCCATCGTCTTCCACCTCGCCGCCGTCAGCGCCGCGGGCGTCTCGCTCGAGGAGCCCACCCGCGTCTTCGACGTCAACGCCGCCGGCACGCAGCGAGCCCTCGAGGCCGCCCGCCTCGCCGGCGCCTCCCGCTTCGTCTACGCCGGCTCCTGCAGCGCCTACGGCCGCCAGCCCACGCCGCACGTCGAGAGCCTCGCCCCCGATCCGCTCTCGCCCTACGCCGCGAGCAAGCTCGCCGGCGAGCACGCGGTGGCCGCCTACGACCGCTCGATGGGCCTTCCCGGGGTCTCGCTCCGCTTCTTCAACGTCTACGGCCCCGGCCAGTCCGCCGACAGCGCCTACGCTGCCGTCATCCCCGCCTTCATCGACCGCATGACCGCCGGCCGCCGCGTCGTCCTCCACGGCGAAGGCCGCCAGACGCGCGACTTCGTCCACATCAACGACGTGGTGCGCGCGCTCCTCCTCGCGGCCGGCCGCCCCGCCGCCGGTTCCGGTCCCGTCAACGTCGGGTCGGGCCGCGAGACGAGCGTGCGCGAGCTCGCCGGGATCATCGGGCGCCTGACCGGCTTCGGCGACTCGGTCGAGAAGGTGAGCGAGACGGGCAAGCCGCGGCAGGGCGACGTCCCGGCCTCGCGAGCGAGCGTCGATCGCGCCCGCGAAGCGCTCGGGTTCACGGCGCGAGTGGATCTCGAGGAGGGGCTTCGCCGGACGATCGCGGCCCGCTCGCCGGACGCCGCGGAGGCCGCTCGCCGCGACGCGTCCTGACGCTCGCGGGTGCAGCGGACCGCGGGATCGTCCGATACTCGCGGGCATGAACGCCCGCCTTGACGCCTTCCGTCCGTACCTGCCTCTCTTTACGCTCCCGGCGTGCGCCCTCTGGGCCCCGGCGCTTGGGAGCTGGGGCGTCGTCGTCGCCGCCACCCTGCTCGTCTGCGGGGGGTTCTTCGTGAGCGCCTGGTGGACCCGCGCCGACCTCGCCCGGGGCCAGCATCCTCGCCTGGCGCTGACGCGCGACCGCTTCGCCGTCGATCGCGACACGCTCGACACCGCGCTCCCGCTGCTCGCCGCGATCACGGCGGCGCTCCTGCTCGCGCTCCTGATCCTTGCCCCGCCCGCCGGGCTCTACGCGCTGCTCGCCCTCGCCTTCGCGATGTGGAACGCGACGATCTCGACGCGCCGCCGCCAGACGCTGCTCGAGGCGATCATCCCCGTCGGGCTGGTGATCGGCCCCGCGATGCTTCTGCGGGCGCCGGCGTGGCAGGATCAGCCCGAGCCCGCGATCTCCTCGGCCGCCCACGCCGCGGCGTGGCTCTCGGGCCTCGCGCTCGCGGCGTGCCTGATCACGAGCATGACGCGCGACCGCGAGGCCGACCTGGCCGTGGGCTCCGAGACGATCGCGACGAAGCTCTCGCGGCCCGGCGCGGTCGCCGTCGTCGCGACGCTCGGTGCCGGCGTCACGCTGCTTGCGGGCCTCGGGGCCGTCGGGTGGTGGGGGGTGGCGCCGGTGATCCTCTCGGGATGGACCGGGGCCGCGGTGGCGGCCGCCCTCGTCGCGCGATGGGACGGCTGGGCGGTCGCGATCTCGATCTACGGCTACGGCCTCGTGGCGCTCGTCGCGGGCGCCGGGGCGCTCACCCGAGCGCTCTAGCCGCGGGTCCTGGGGGCCGTAGGCTCAAAGGGCGGCTCGTCGGACTCCGCGGCTTCCTCCGCCTCGTCGTCCTCCTCCCACTCCTCGTCCTCGTCCCACTCCTCCTCCTCCCACTCGCCGTCCTCGAGTTCCGAGGGGTCGATCGGGTTCCCGTCCTCGTCGACGTACTCGTACTCGACGTCCTCGCCGTCGTCCTCCTCCGCCTCGGCCGCCCCGTCGTCGACCTTGGCGCTCTCGCCCGGATCGGACGGCGCGTCGTCCTCGTCGCCCGCGGCGAGCGGCTCGTTCCGCTCCACGCCGCCCTCGCCCGCAGCGTTCCGCTCCTCCTGGTCCTCGATGAGCTGGCTCTTGATCTCCTCCCAGGTCTCGGGAGTGATCGTGACCTCTCGGGCGACGGTGCCCTTGTACTCGCCGATGACGCCCACCTGGCCCATGAGGTCGATCAGGCGCGACGCCCGGGTGTACCCGATCGCCAGGCGGCGCTGCAGGAGCGACACGCTGCCGCGCTTGGTCTCGAGGACGACCTCGACGGCCTTGGCGAAGAGCGGATCCTCGAGCGCGTTCTGGAGGCCCTGGACCTCCGCGTCCTCGCCCGCCGCCTCGCTCCCGCCGCGGAGCTGCACGAGCTGCCGGTCGAAGCTGGGGGCGGCGACGTCCTTGAGGAACCGCACGACCTTCCGCGCCTCGCGATCCTCGACGAGCGTGCCCTGGCAGCGCTCGAGCTTGTGCGACCGCGGCGAGAGGAACAGCATGTCGCCCTGCCCGAGCAGGAGCTCGCCGCCCTTTTGGTCGAGCACGATCCGTGAGTCCATGCCCGAGGCGACCTTGAACGCGATGCGTCCGGGCAGGTTGCTCTTGATGAGCCCGGTCACGACGTTCGCCTGCGGGCGCTGCGTCGCGACGACGAGGTGCATCCCCACCGCGCGGGCCTTCTGCGCGATGCGCACGATCGAGCCCTCGACCTCCTTGTTGGTCATCATGAGGTCCGCGAGCTCGTCGATCATGAAGACGATGTAGGGCAGCTTCCGGGGGATGCGGGCCTCTTCCGCCTCGCTCTGCGGGTCGAAGCGCTCCCGCAGTTCCTCCCACTCGAGGGCGTTGTAGCCGGCGATGTCGCGCACGCTCGCCTCGACGAGCAGCTCGTAGCGCTCGTCCATCTTCTGCACCGCCCACTCGAGGATCGCCGCCGCCTTGCCCATCTCGGTGACGACGGGGCACATCAGGTGGGGGATGTCCCGGAACATCGACAGCTCGACCATCTTCGGGTCGATCAGCACGAGCTTCAGCTCGTTGGGCTTCTTCGTGTAGAGGAAGCTCATGATGATCGTGTTCATGCACACGCTCTTGCCGGAGCCGGTGGTGCCCGCGATGAGCATGTGCGGGAGCGACGTCAGGTCCTCGATGAGCGGCTCGCCCGACGCGTCCTTGCCGAGGAACATCGGGAGGTTCATCCCCGACGCCTTGTCCCCGATCGACATCAGCTCCTTGAGCCGCACCTTCTCCTTCTCGGCGTTCGGCACCTCGATGCCCACCGTGTCGCGTCCGACCATGTTCGGCACGATGCGGATGTTGATCGCCTTGAGCGCGCGCGCCAGGTCGCTCGACACCGCCGAGAGCTGCGCCACCTTCGTGCCCGGGGCGAGGCGGACCTCGTAGAGCGTCACGACCGGCCCGCTCTCGATGCCCACCACCTCGCCGTCGATGCGGTAGACCCGCATCGCCTCCTCGAGCGCCCGCGCCTGCTCGCGGACGAACTCCTCCTGGCGATCCGAGTAGCTCTCCTCGGGCTCGGCGAGGATGTCGAGCGGCGGGAACTGGTAGCCCTCGAGCTCCGCGCCCTGCTGCCACGTCTCGAGGTCCGCGTCGGTCGCGGAGCGCTTCGTCGCCGAGGAGAACTTCACCGGGAGCGCGCTGATCTTCGCCTCGAGCTCCTCGGGCGAGTACACCTGCGGCGCGCCGGGCAGCTCCTCCGCGGCGAGCTCCTCGTCGTCGAGCTCCTCCTCGGCCTGGTCCTCGGGCTCGAGGTCCGACTCGTCCCCGAACTCGTCGGCGTCCTCGTCCTCGTCGATGTAGCCGAGCCCCTCGTCGTCGTCCTGCCCGTCCCACTCCTCCTCGAACTCGGCGGGGGCGGAGGCGCCCGGGCGGATCTTCCTGGTCTTCACCTCGGGCCGGCCCGCGGCCACGGCCTCGGAGGCGGTCATGCGCTTCGTCGTCTTCTCGAGCTCGACGTCGTCGTCGACGTCGGTCAGGCGAACGCGCCGGGCCTCGGCGGCCTCGGCTCGCTTCTGGCGCCAGGCGGCGGCGGCGCCGGCGCTCGTTCGAGCCGCGGCCGCGGCCCGCGGCGTCGTCGCCCGCCAGATCGCGGCCGGCACGGTCACGACGAGCCAGTCGAACGCCACCGTGGCGCCGACGAGACCGAGCAGCCCGAGCCAGAGCGCCGCGCCGAGCGTGCTGAACCGCGTCGTCAGCTCGTGAACGCCCGCGATGGCGACCAGCCCGCCCGCGCCCTCCGGCGCCCACGTCGCCTCGGGCCAGAGCAGCGCGTGGAAGCCCGAGACCGCGAGGGCGAGCATCGCCAGCCCGCAGGCGCGGAGCGGCAGATGATTGACCGCGCGCCCCGCCGCCGCGAGCCCGAGGGTCAGCCCCGCCCCGCCCACGAGGAGCCACACGCCGATCCCGAGGAGCTTCAGCAGCCAGTACGCCGCCGCCGCGCCCGCCGGGCCGCACCAGTTCGCCACGTCCGCGTTCGCTGGGGCGACGGCCCCGGACGGCGGGTCGGCCGGGTGGAAGCTCGCCAGGCTCGCGACGACGAAGGCCCAGGCCGAGAGCCCGACGATCCAGAGCACGCGCGGCCACAGCCCCGCCCCGTCCTCGGGCGGCTCGGACCAGCTCGACTTGGCCTTGGTGCGGGCGCGCGACATCGGAGGAGTAGTATCGTCCGGGCGAGGCTTCAGGGGGCAGGATTGGCGCCGCCGGGGAGCTCGCCCGAAGGCCCGCGAAAAGGGAGGGCCGGCGGCGCGGTGAAATCCGCGCGCCGACCCCTCTTTAGAGGCCCGTCGAGCCGAAGCCGGCGGCCCCGCGGCCCGTCTCGTCCAGCCTCTCCACGGGCTCGATGTGGGCCCTGGCGACCGGGGCGATGACCATCTGGGCGATCCGCATGCCGGGCTCGACGGTGAACGTCTCGCGGCCGAGGTTGATGAGCGGCACGCGGACCTCGCCTCGGTAGTCGGCGTCGATGGTGCCGGGGCTGTTGGCGAGGGTGATCCCGTGGCGGGAGGCCAGGCCGGAGCGCGGCCGCACCTGTGCCTCGTAACCCTCCGGGAGCGCCATCGCAAAGCCGCAGGGGATCATCGTGATCTCGCCCGGGGCGAGGGGGACTGGCGCGTCAAGGCAGGCGGCGAGGTCGAGCCCCGCGGCGTGCGACGTCTGGTACTGGGGGAGCGTCGCGTCAGGGCGCAGCCGGCGCACCGGCACGATCGGGTCGGCGGATGCTCGTGGCGGGCTCGGCATGGGCGGCAGGCTCCCCGCCGAAGATCTCCGCGTCAAGGGCGAGCAGCTCGTCGCGTTCGTCGGTGGAGAGGTCGTCGAACTGTCGGTCGAGGTCGAGGTCGCGCTTGGCGTCGCGCACGCACCGGTTGAGCGCGTCGACCATGCGCCGGGTGGCCTCGATCGCGTTGTCGTAGAGCGAGCGGCCCGTGGCCTCCTGCATCTTGTCCGCGATGCCGAGGGCCTTCATCTGCTCGCACGACTCGCGGCGGGCGCGGCGGAGCGCTTCGAGCAGCGCCTCGGCCTTGTCTCGCGTCGCGGTCGTCTCGAGGACCACGCGTCTGGCGTCCTGTGTCCCCATGGCTGGTCTCTCGTCCGGACTCCGGCGGCTCCCGAGGCGAGCGAACGTTCGCTCTGGCGGTGCATCGGTCGGCACGAAGCCGGGGATCATGCAGTGTCCAAAGACTATTGTCGGCTGGATTGTTCAGATCTGGCAAACGCGAGCGGCCAGATCCCGAACAACCACCTCGGGGGTCTCGGCCGGGCGAAGCGACGGCGTCCACCGCCGCAGCGCCTCGAGCACCTTCTCCGCCGTCGGATCGAATCGCACCGAGGCCATGTCGAGGGTCATCGCGTGCAGTTCCACCGCCGCGGGGGGCCAGGATCGCCACGCAAGAATCCCCGGAACAGGGGTGGCCATGAGTCGCTCGGCGTCGTGGGCCAGCTCCTCGGTCAGCTTTTCGCCGGGCCGGATCCCGGTGATCGTGATCGGGATGGATCCCGGAGCGCCCTCCTCGCCGGGGCGGGCGGCCGAGAGTCCCTGCGCCTCGATCGTTCGCACGGCGAGGTCAAGGATGCGCACGGGCTCGCCCATGTCGAGGACGAAGACGTCCGCCCCGCCCGCCTCGCGCGGCTCGAGGGCCGAGGCCTGCGCCACGAGCGACGCCGCCTCCGGGATCGTCATGAAGTAGCGCGTCATCTCGGGGTGCGTCACGGTCACGGGCCCGCCCGCGCGGATCTGCCGGCGCCAGACCGTGAGCACCGACCCGCTCGAGCCCAGCACGTTCCCGAAGCGCACCATGCAGTAGCGCGTGCCGCCGAGCTGGCCCATGCCTCGGACGTACTGCTCCGCGAGGCGCTTGGTCGCGCCCATCACGGAGCTCGGGTTCACGGCCTTGTCGGTCGAGACGAGCACGAACCGCTCGGCGCCCACCTGGATCGCGGCGTCCGCCGCCGCCTTGGCGCCGAAGAGGTTGTTGTTCACCGCGTGCGCCGGGTGGTCCTCCATCATGGGCACGTGCTTGTGCGCGGCGGCGTGGTAGATCGAGTGCGGCCGCGTTTCCTGGAAGATCCGCAGCGTGCCCTCCGCGTCGACCACGTCGTGCATCACCGCGCGGCGATCGACCTTCGGGAAGCGGGCGCCGATCTCCTGGTCGATCTCGAAGAGCGCGTTCTCGGACCGCTCCATCAGGACGAGCTGCTCCGGGTCCCGCGAGGCGGCGAGTCGCGCGAGCTCCGAGCCGATCGAGCCCCCGGCGCCCGTGATGAGCACCCGCTTGCCCTTGAGCACCGCATCGAGGCGTCGCACGTCCGCCAGGCGGGGTCGGCGGCCGATGAGCGCGAGCGGGTCCCCCGCGCTCGCGGGCGGCTTGCAGCAGAGGGCGTCGCCCACGAAGGGGGTCTCGCGGACCTCGATCCCGAGCGCTCGGCACGCCTCGCGGGTGCGCTCGGCCGCTCCGGTCATGAACGAGGGGAAGCACACGAGGGCGGTGTCGAGCTCGTGGCGGATCTTGAGGCGCGGGAGGTCGTCGAGCGTCCCGAGGATTCGGGCCTTGGGAACGTCCGCGGGCTCGCCGCGCAGGAGCACGCACCCCACGGGCTTCGGATGCCCCGCGACGGCGTCCACGGCGGCGCAGAGGCTCGCGAGACTGTCTCCGGCCCCGATCAGGACGAGGTTTGGCATCGACGCCTCCCAGCACGCGCTTCGCCCGCGCGTTCCTGGTGGCTATCGGTCAGCCCTCTTCGCCCGCCCCAGAAGCGCCCGGGGGCGCGGAGCGGTCGTCACCCATCCGGGGGTCGATCCGCCGCAGGTAGTCCCACGAGTAGAGGCCCGTCCGGTGCCCGTCAGAGAAGACGATCCGCAGCGCGTAGTTGCCCACGAGCTCGGCGCTCTCGGCCCTCAGATCGGCCGCGGAGCCCGCCATCGACGCGGGCAGCACGGTGAGCGGGTTCTTCTCCATCTCCTCGCGGAGCTGTCGCTGCTCGGCCGAGGGCGACATCTTCCGCAGGTAGGGGATCGAGTAGTAGGACGTCGTCCCGTCCGCCCATTCGACGGTCAGGCCGCGGTCCTTCTTGAGATCGAGGGCGCGGGGCGGCTGCATGCGTGCATCCTTGCCGGTCCGCTCGCCGCGGGCAAACGTTCGCGGGCGATGTCGGCGGTAGCATCGAGCCATGATCCTGCTCACCCCGGGCCCGACGCCCGTTCCCGAGCCCGTCGTCCGAGCGATGACCGCGCCGATCGTCCCGCACCGCGGACCCGAGTTCACGGCGCTCCTCGCCCGGGTGCGCCCCGGGCTCGGTGAGGTTTTCCGCACGCGCGGGCCCGTTCTCGCCTTCGCCGGATCGGGGACGCTCGCCATGGAGAGCGCGATCTGGTCGCTCGCGCAGCCGGGCGACCTCACGTGCTCCGTCGCCTGCGGCCGCTTCGGCGAGCGGTGGGGCGAGACGCTCGATCGTTTCGCCGAGATTCACGGCGGCGAGCGCCGGCGCGTCCACAGCCGGTGGGGGCGGGCGACCGATCCCGACCGGCTCGCGAGCGCCCTTGACGGGCGCGTCCGCCTGGTCACGGTCGTGCAGAGCGAGACGAGCGTGGGGGGGTGGACCGATCTTCGCGAAGTCGGGGCGGTCGTCCGCGAGCATGCGCCCCAGGCGCTGCTCGTGGCCGACGTCGTCACGGGACTCGGCGCGATGGAGCTTGAGCCCGACGCCTGGGGCGTCGACGCCTGCGTCGCGGCGTCGCAGAAGGCGCTGATGCTCCCGCCGGGCCTCGGCTTCGTGAGTCTTGGCGAGCGGGCGATCGAACGGCTCCGTGGCGCCGAGAGCGTCGCGCCGAGGTCGATCGATCTCCGGTGGCGCCTCGACGCGTTCGAGGCGGGCACGGTGGCGAACACGCCGCCCGTCGCGCTGTGGTACGGCCTTGAAGCCTCGCTCGAGATGATCCTCGCCGAGGATCTCGAGGCGCGGTGGGATCGCGTCCGTCGCCTCGCGCAAGCCTGTCGGGACACGCTCGTCGGGCTGGGGTTCCGTCTGGCCGCCGAACAACCCTCGCCGAGCGTCACCGCCGCCTTCTTTCCGGACGGCCGTGGCGACGAGGTCCGCGAGGCCTGCCGCGAGCGGGGCGTCGTCTTCGCGGGCGGGCAGGACCAGTGGAAGGGGCGGGTTCTGCGCATGTCCCACATGGGCGCCGTGGACGAGGCGATGACCGAAACGGCGCTCCGCGTCCTCTCCGAGGTCCTCTCACGCGCCTCTGGCGCGTGAACGCACGGCCCTCTCGCGCGTCGGTACCCTGAAGACCCGAAGCTCTTCCCGCAGCGACTGAAATCACCCGGAGGAACCGATGCGTTACGTGATCGCGATGGCCGCCCTGCTCGCGACGTCGCTCGCGGCTCGTCCCGCGGCGGCCGAGCCCGACCCGCTCCCGCACGTCGAGGCCCGGGGCACGGGCGACGCGACGGTCGTGCTCATCCACGGCGCCCAGGGCGACTGGCGCGTCTGGGAATCGTTCATGGAGCGGAACGCCGATCGCTACCGCATGCTCGCCGTGCGGCTGCCGGGCACGGGCGGCTCGGAGCCGCTCGAGCTGCCCGCGATGAACCCGCTCGACGAGACGCCGTGGACGGACGCGGTGGTGGACGCGCTCGCTCGAGACCTCCGCGAGCGCGAGCGGGAGGACGTGATCGTCGTCGGGCACGCGCTTGGCGGCGTCATCGCGATGCGTCTGGCGATCGACCACCCCGAACTTGTCGAAGGCGTGGTGACGGTGGACACGCAGCCGGCGTACCCGCTCGACCTGACGGGCTGGCGCCTGACGCCCGAGGAGCGGGCGACGCGGATCGCGGACAACTTCCTCAAGAACGTCGACGCACTCGATCCGCTCGAGTGGCGCCTGCGCTGGCGCCAGGTGGCGGGACGCCAGGCGACGGACGAGGAGAATCAACGACTCCTCGAGGAGCTCTCGGAGCGCGTGGAGTTGCCCGTGTGGCGGCGCTGGTCCATCGAGCATTTCATCCCCGACCTCCGCGACCCGCTTCAGGAGAGCGGCGTGCGCGTCGTGGCCGCCGCCGCCATGAACGAAGCGATGGAGCAGCTCCTTCGAACCGACGTCATCGCCGAGGAGTTCTGGCGCCTTCCCTACGACGACTGGCCCGAGGCGAGCGTCACCTTCTTCGACGACGCGCGGCACTACCTCTTCCTCGACCGGCCCGAGGCCTTCGACGAGATGATCGCGCGCTTCGTCGCCGGGGAGCCGCAGCCGGCCTATTCCTTCGGCGGTCCCGAGGCGCCCGAGCGTTGAGCGGCGCCGCCGCCGACCGCTTGCTGGCCGCGATGGACGCCGCGGGCGCCCCGGCGTGCGTCGGGCTCGATCCCGTTTTGAGCCGCCTCCCGGAACGCGTCCATCAGGGCGACCCCGCGGCCGCCATCGAGGTCTTCTGTCTCGGCGCGCTCGAGGCGATCGTCGGCGTCGTCGGCGTCGTCAAGCCCCAGAGCGCGTGCTTTGAGCGCTACGGGAGCGCGGGCGTCGCGGCGCTCGAGCGCGTCTCGAGGCGCGCTCGCGAGATGGGTTTCTTCGTGATCCTCGACGCCAAGCGCGGCGACATCGGCTCGACCGCCGAGCATTACGCCGCCTTCGCCTACGACGCGATCGGCGCGGACGCCGTCACCGTGAATCCCTACCTGGGCTTCGACACGCTCGAGCCCTTCCTGCGTGAGGACCGCGCCATCTTCGCGCTCGTCCGCACGAGCAATCCCGGGTCGGACGCGGTCCAGTCGCCGGGCCTCGCGGGCGGCGGCACGGTGGCCGAGCGCGTCGCCCGCGGCGTGGCGGAACTCGGCGCGAGCCGCACGGGGGAGTGCGGCTGGAGCGACGTCGGCGCGGTCGTCGCCGCCACCAAGCCCGAGGACGCGGCGCGCCTGCGCGAAGTCATGCCGAAGCAGATCTTTCTCGTCCCCGGCTTCGGCGCCCAGGGCGGCACGGTTGAGACCGTGCGCCCGCTCTTTGCCGGCGGCCGCGGCGCGGTCATCAACGCGAGCCGAAGCGTGCTCTATCCCGATCAGGGGCCGGGCGGCCCGGGCGGCGACTGGCGAGCGGACCTCCGCGCCGCCGCCGAGACCTTCGCGAGCGAGGCCCGGGCGGCGGCGAGCGCCTCGTGATCGCCCGCGGTACGCTCGTGCCGCAAGACGCACAAGGAGCCGTGCATGCTCAAGTGGGCGCTGATCTTCCTCATCGTCGCGATCATCGCGGGCCTCTTCGGTTTCACCGGGATCGCGGGCGCCGCGACGGAGATCGCGCGCCTCTTGTTCTTCGTGTTCCTGGTCGTCTTCGTGCTGTCGCTCGTGCTGCAGCTCGCGAAGAAGAAGTGACTCGGCGGCGCCGGCGCGCCGCCGCGAGTGGGGCGAGCCCGTCGAGCGCCGCTGCGCCGAGGCAGAACGAAGAACGGGGATGGACGCGGGCCGGGCGATGTCCGCCCGCCGGCCCGCGGCGCGGCGTCACCGCCGACTCACATCGGCTTGCGCTCGATCGTCGCGTCGAACATCGAGAGGAGCTTGTTCTTGTCGTACACCATCTCGTCGCGGCTCGTGCCCACGATCGCGTACTCCGGCGTCAGCTCGATCGCGTCCACCGGGCACGCCTCCTCGCACATGCCGCAGAAGATGCACCGAAGCTCGTCGATCTCGAACTTCTTCGGGTACTTCTCGCGGTCGTCCCAAGGCGATTCCTCGGCCTCGATGTGGATGCAGTTGGCCGGGCAGATCGTCGGGCACATCATGCACGCCACGCACTTGACGCGGCCGGCCTCGTCGCGGTTGAGCCGGTGGAAGCCGCGGAAGTTGCTGATTTCCATCCCGCCCTGCTCGACCGGGATCTGCTCGCGCCGCTGCTCCGGGTAGCGGATGGTCCGGCTGCCCGGTCCCTGGTTCCACCCGCGGAAGAGATGCCGCATGGTGGTGCCGAAGCCCCGGATGATCTCCGGCAGGAACAGCCGCTCGGCCGCGTTCATGTCGGGCGTCGGGCAGACGAGGATGTCTTCGTCGCGGATGGGCATGTGCTGGATTGTAGCGGGGGGCGGAGGGGTTGTGAGGGGAGGCGGCGCTGGGACAGACCGGGGAGGTCGCGGAGTACGGTCTAGCCGCTGGTCAGGGCGAGCCGCATCGCCCGCTCCGTCTCGGCCCGCAAGAGGGCCGCCGCCATCCGCAGCGCCTGCTCCCGCGGCGCCCCGTCGGGCGTGATCGCACGGTACGCCTGAAGCCCGATCCGCTGCGCGGCCTCGTCCGCGCCCTCGCCGAGGGCGCCCACCAGCGCGATCGGCATCGCCCCTGCCTCCCCGGCCGCTCGCGCGACCGCCGCGACGAGCTTGCCGTCGGCCGTCGTCCGGTCGAGCGTTCCTTCGCCCGTCAGCACCACGTCCGCCTGCGCCGCCCGCTCCCGGAACCTGACCGCGCTGAGCACCAGCTCCGCGCCCGGCACGATCCGCGCGTCGAGCATCGCCGCGAGCCCGAAGGCCAGCCCGCCCGCGGCGCCCGCGCCGGGCGTCTCCGGATCCGCCCGGAGCCCCGCTTCACGGCAGCGATCGGCGAGATTCGAGAGCCCGCGCTCCAGCCGCTCCACCGCGTCGGGCGTCGCCCCCTTCTGCGGGCCGAAGACGCGCGCCGCCCCGCGCGGTCCGAGCAGCGGGTTTGTCACGTCCGCCGCGAGCGTGATCTGCACGTGATCGAGCCGATCATCGCGGGTGTTGATCGCCAGGTGCGCGAGCCGCTCGAGGTCGCGACCCGTCGGGTGCGGGCGATCGGAAGTGGCGAGCGGGCCCCCGCCGCCGGCCGTCAGCCGCACGCCCAGCGCCCGCGCGGCGCCCAGGCCCCCGTCGACCGTGCCGCTGTTGCCGAGCCCGATCAGGACGCGTCCGCACCCCTCGTCGAGCGCGCGTCCGATGAGCTCGCCCAGGCCGAAGCTGGTTGTGTCGAGCGGATCGCGGCGCTCCGCCGGCACGAGCGCGAGCCCGCACGCGCTCGCCGCCTCGAGCACAGCGGTCTTCCACGGCGCCACTGGTGCGGGCGACCGCGCGAGCGACCCCGCGGGCAGGTCCAGCGCGTGCTCGATCGCCGAACGCGCGGTGCGCCCGACGGCCCCGTCCGCGCGCTCGGGCGCCTGCCGCGACAGCACGCCCCACGACGCCTCGACCGGTTCGCCCGTCGGCCCCGTGACGGTCGACGTTCGGCCTGATCCGCCGGTGGCGCGAACCATCGCGCGGACGAAGCCCTCGCCGCCGTCCGCGACGGGGCAGACGTCGGTCAGGAGCGGCGCCGCGAGCCGGCGCGCCGCGTCCTGCACGCCGAGGCGCATCGCCTCCGCGGCCTGTTCCGCGGTGAGTGATTCCTTGAAGGCGCCGGGCGCGATGAGCACGCGCAGGAAGTGGCGGCCCTCACGACCGGGCCGGACGCGCACGGTCGGCGCGGCCCCGCGGCCGCGGACGATGCCGAAGTTCGCGCCCGACGAGCCGTCAGGGTCGCCCGCTCGCGTCACGCGTTCTTCTCATATTCCTTAAGAAACCCCATGAACTCGCGCCGGTGCTCCTGCTCGTCGGCGAGCAGCTCGATCGCGAGGTCCTCGGTGGCGTGATCGACGCCCGAGGCGACCTTGATCACCTTCTCGTATCCGGCCATCGCGGCTTCCTCCGCGGCGATCACGCCCTTGATCACCGCGAGCACGTCGGTGTTGTCGTCGGGCGGCTGGAGCATCGTCTGCGTCCACTTGAGCGACTGGGAGCCGGGCACCTTGCCGCCGATCGTCTTGATGCGTTTGGCGAGCATCTGCGCGTGGCCGAGCTCTTCCTGGATGTCGGCCTCGAGTGAGTTCTTGATGTGCTTGGCGCCCACGCCGTCGAGGTTGACGGAGTTGGCGATGTAGTTCGCCACGGTCTCGATCTCGGCGTTGTAGGAGGCCACGAGGGCGTCGATCACGTCCTGATTGTCGTCGATCTTCTCGGGCATGGATGCTCCCTTGAAAGAAGGTTCACGGCGGGTGCGAACTGAAAAAGACGCATGGTGCGGTCGCCACGCGAGGCGCCTATGACGGCAGAATGAGAATAGGCTTACCCGCGTCCTCGTCGCGCTCTCCGGCGGCGCACGCCACCGCGATCGCCGCCACCTCCGCCGGGTCGAGCGCCTTGTTCGCGGGCAGGTGGTCCTTCGAGAACATGCTGCGGAGCATCCCCGTCTCGATCGCTCCGGGGGCGAGCGAGAACGCCCGGACGTTGTGTCGCTTGCCCTCGATCTCGACGGACCGCGTGAAGCTCTCCAGAGCGCTCTTGGCGGCGCCGTAGGCAAAGAATCCGGGGAAGGGGTCCTGCGACGAGACTGACGAAACGTTCACGATCCGGCCGTGCTTTTGCTTGCGCATCAGTGGGAACACCTTGGCGATGAGCACGCCCGGCCCGAAGGTGTTGACCGCGAAGGAGTCGCGCAGCGCCCCGGCGTCCACGTCCTGGATCGGGATGAGGGAGGCCATCCCGGCGTTGTTGACAAGGGCGTCGACGCGTCCGAACGCCTCCACGGTGCGATCGACCAGCGCGGCGCACTGCTCCGAATCCGACACGTCGGTGGGGACCGCCAGGCAGGACGCGGCGTTCCCGCACCCGTCGACCGCGGCCTCGAGCGCGGCCCTGGTCCGGGCGGCGCACGCGACGCGCCAGCCCTTGGCGACCAGTTGCCTGACGATCTGCTGGCCGACGCCGGCGCTGGCGCCGGTGACGATCGCGACGGGGTGGCTCGGCGGCTCGTTCATCGGGATGATCCTCCGGTCCGATTTGACCGATAAGGTGTAGGGACGGGCGAGCCGTCGATCACGCGAGCCGGGGCGAGTCTAGCCGCACGAAGGGACCAGCGCATGAGCATCGCGGCGGAGGCGGGAACGAGCGACGCATCGCGCCAGGACGACCTGACGCTGCGCTACGGCAGCCCCTCGACCAGGCGAAGCATGACGAAGATCCTCGCCACCCTCGGTCCCAGCACCGACGGACGCGAGATGATTCGCAAGCTGGTCGAGAACGGAGTCTCCCTCTTCAGGCTCAATTTCTCGCACGGCAGCTTCAAGGACCACGCCCAGCGCCTCGGCACCGTCCGCGCCGTCGCCGATGAGATGACCCGCGCGCTGGCGGTCGTGGGGGATCTGCCGGGTCCGAAGATCCGCGTCACGCGCGTTCCGGACGGGGGCATCACCGTCGCCGCCGGTCGCGACATCATCTTCCGTCGCGGCGTGCCCGAGGCGATGGCCGAGGAGACGCCCGTCTTCGGCTGCACCTACGAGCGGCTGATCGAGGAGGCCGAGCCCGGGCACCGCGTGCTCATCAACGACGGCGCGATCCGCGCGCTCGTCGTCGACCGCGAGGAGCACCAGGGCGCCTTCCAGCTCCGGTGCCGCGTGACCACGGGCGGGCTCATCTCGAGCTCCAAGGGCGTCAACCTCCCCGACAGCGACATCTCCGCCCCGGCCATCACCGAGCGCGACTGGGAGTGCGTGCGCTGGGCCGTCAAGCACGGCCTCGACTACCTCGCGCTCTCCTTTGTGCGCCGCGCCGACGAGGTCATCGAGCTCAAGCGCGGCATCGCCGAGCTCTCGGGCCTCGACCCCGACGAGGCCGCTCACGGCGACGCGCCGCGCAGCGAGATGACCCCCGTCATCGCCAAGATCGAAAAGCCGCAGGCCGTCGAGCGCATCGAGGAGATCGTCGAGGCCGCCGACGGCGTGATGATCGCGCGAGGCGACCTCGGCGTCGAGATGGAGCTCCCGCTCGTCCCGATCATCCAGAAGCGCATCATGGCCGCGGCCCGCCGCCACGGCACGCCGTGCATCGTCGCCACGCAGATGCTCGAGTCGATGATCAGCAACCCCGCGCCGACCCGCGCCGAGGTGTCGGACGTCGCCAACGCCATCTTCGACGGCGCCGACGCCGTGATGCTCTCGGGCGAGACCGCCGTCGGCGCTCATCCGGAGCTCGTCGTCGATCTCATGCGCCGCGTCGCCCTCGCCGCCGAGGACGAGGTCAGCGCGATGCCGCGGCGCTCCACGCCCCCCGCGCGGCTCCAGGAATCCCAGCACCGCCTCTCCGCCCTCGCCCACGGCGTCTGGCACGTCGCCAACGACATCGGCGCCACCTTTGTCGTCTGCTGGTCGCAGACCGGTCGCTCCGCACAGGTCCTCTCGCAGATCGGACTCCGCGTCCCGATCATCGCCTTCAGCTCCGACCGCCGCGCCACCCGCCGCATGGCCCTCCTCGGCGGCGTGATCCCCGGCTTCGAGCCCGACCCGCCCACGCACCGCTCGGACTTCGCCGCGCTCATCGACCGCGTCCTGCTCGCGAGCGGGCTCGCTCGCCCGGGCGACCGCGTCGTCACGCTCTCCGGGAAGCCCTTTGGCATCTCCGGGGTCGAGAACACCATCACCGTCCAGATCCTCGGCTCCGCGTCGCCCTGCTGAGCCTCACGGCACGTCGAGCGTCCGGTTCAGGCGGTCCGCGCCGCCCGCCTCCGTGAGGGTCAGGCGCACCACGCGGCCGCTCAGCCGTCCCGCCGCCTCCTCGAACCGGAACTGACGCACCGCCGCGTCCCCCGGCGCGAGCGAGCTGATCGGGGCCTGCTTGCGCGCCTCGCCGGGCGCCAGCGCGCTGACGGTCATCGTCACGGGATCGCTCCCGACGTTGGTCACGATCGCCACCACCACCACGTCGCTCTCGCCCTGCCCGGGAACCTTCACGAGGCGCACGCCTCCGGTGAGCGTCACGTCCGCGAGGCCGACCTCGATCGTCGGATCGAGATCGAGCCGGTGCGTCTCGCGCCCCACGTTCAGCTCCGCCTCAACCGCCACCGTGTGCCGGCCCGCTTCCTCGGCGACTCCGAGCGACAGCTCGACGGGGAGGCGCAGCTCGCCGCCCGGGTCGATCGCGACCTGCTGCACCCGAGGCGCCAGGCGCCAGTGCTCCGGGCCCGTCAGGCGCACGCGGCCCGTCACCGTCTCCGGCCAGGGGTTCTTCATGACCAGGTCCACCGTCCGCCGGGCGCCCTGCGAGGTCAGGAACGACGGCTCGAACCGCACCGACGACTGAAAGAGCAGCAGGTCGGCGTCGACGTTCTCGATGAAGATCGGATCAAAGCCGATCGGCGCCAGGTGCCGCCCCGAGGACGACTCGAGCGGCACGGGGTTCCCGAAGAGGTCGTAGGCGCGGGCCCGGCTGTCGCCCAGGTGCGCCTCGAGCCTCGCGCGCTCGGGCGGGGCGTGTTCGTTCCAGAGCGCCATCGCGTCGTTGTGCACGCCGCGGAGGATCAGGGCGTGGGCGCCGTCGGGCATGGGCATCCGCCCCGCCAGCTCGCGACCGTGCAGCCGCCAGGAGAGGGAGCGGATGACGCCGTAGGCGGGGTCCAGGAGCGGCGCGGGCCGCCGCTCCTGCGACCATCGCCACGGGGCGCTGATCGCAAACCGCGTGACGCCGGTCTTCCACGCGTGGAGGACGCGCAGCGCCAGGTCGCGGGCCCGCGCGGGCGCGGGCGCTTCGGGGGCCTCGAGGAGGAGCGTCACCTCGGGCGCCTCGCTCTCACCCGCCCGGGCCCAGACCCGCGCGTAGTCCGCGACGCCCGACGGAGGCGTCGCGGTCGGGAGCCGGATCATCAGGCTCCCCGCCGCCGCGACCTCGGGGTCGATCTCCTCAAAGGCCGACCAGGGCGTCGAGATCACCGGGTCCGGCGAGAGGCGCTGGAACGCCTCGGAGAACGCCGCGGTCCGCTCCGCGAGATCGGGGCGATGCATCGGCTCGTCACGGGCGTCCCCGATCTGCCACCGTCGCACGCGCTGGCCGAACCGCGCGAGCGTCGGCTCGAAGAAGCCCGACCACGCGTCCGAGCGCGGGTCGAGGTCCACCGCCAGAAGGTCGTCGGTCGCCAGGTGAAGGCGGCGCGCGAGCGCGCCCGGGAGCTCCGTGAACTGGAGCGCCAGGCGGAGCCGGCGTTCCAGGATCGTCATCACCGCCTCTTCGAGCGCCGG